>SAMEA104315427__coassemble_350_pt1 | contig 64701 bp, 46 predicted proteins | sample SAMEA104315427__metabat2_high_PE_030 | metagenome-assembled genome bin SAMEA104315427 (sample SAMEA104315427) | gut metagenome | biome: Monkey gut; feature: monkey-associated habitat; material: faeces | place: China | collected 2013
AGTTCTCCTGCCATCAATTTTCGATACGGATAACCGGTCTGGTCTATGTACGAGACTGTCAAGATGTTATCCAAGGAGACCTTACCGATTCCGCCGATGAATCTCGCACGGGCTGAGAATGAGTCCGAAAGGCCACAGTTGGATCCGTCATATTCATTGATGAAGAATCCGTCGGTATGTCCGTAGGCGGCGGTGAGCCCGAACCGTCCCTTGTATGCCGAGAGTTTCGCGGACAAGGTTGAAGCACTGCCATATTCAATGATCCCTCTTGTACCTTGGTATGCAGTCGGAGACAATGTTTCGACGGAAAGTACTCCGAGCATCGAATTGCGCCCGTAGAGGGTTCCTTGTGGGCCATGCAGAAAATCTATCCTGCGGATGTCCGTAAACGAAAAGTCATAGCAGTTCTTATCTATAATCGGCACGTCGTCCACATAGAGTCCGATGACCGGGTTGTCCATCCGGGATCCGAGGCCTCTGACGTAGATGGTTGAGGTCATTGAGGTTCCATAATCGGGAATATTCAATCCCGGCACTACCGCAGACAGGTTCTTTGGGGATGCGATGCCGCGTTCCTCGATTCTTCTCATCAGGAAAGTGGAGACTCCGGGAATGTCAGAGAAGAAGCTCTCGCGCTTCACAGAAGAGGTCACGACCGAACCGGAGATCGTGTCTCTCACTTGAGGAACAGGCTGAAGTACCATCAGCAATGATGTCGCAAGGGCTGTAAGCATAACGAGTGCAAAAATACTCCAGCCAAAGCCATGGAGACTTATGAATATGTGATTTGGATTTGGACTTTTTATGCAATGAGCTTACCTCTCCGGAGCCGGAAGGTTATGGCGGCCATTCACCCGGATAGGGCGCGCGAAGCGTGTGGGTCGCCATGGCCTGCCGGTACCGGAACGCCCCACTTAAAAAAACAGCTTACATGCCTCTGAAGTCAGTCGGTGACATCCCGACCAGTTTTCTGAAGAAACGTGAGAAGTAGGCGGGATCCTCGAAACCGAGTCTGTAGGACACTTCCGAAATTGGGATGTCCGGATCGTGCAGAAGGGTTCTGGCCAGCGTGAGTCTTGCGTTTTCGATCCATTCTCCGGCACTGCGTCCTGTCTCGGATTTAACCACACGATTCAGGTGATTCGGCGTGACACCAAGTTCCCCGGCATAGCCGGACACTCCGCTGAACGGACGCGAGGTGTCAAATACCCGGCCAAGATAGGCGGAGCTTAATCTGACCGACGCCGTTCCGTTGTTTTGAGGGATGGCGCTGTCAAATTGCCCAAGCAAAACCTCAAGCAGTCCCTGTACAGTAGGAAAATCCTCTGAGAATCTGCTCATTCTGATCAGAAGCTCGTCAAAGAACACCTTGTCCTCCATCGGGATAGTCATCACACTTGGAGTACGGAGTCTCAGCACCCTATGCGCGGAATTACGCAGCAGTCTGGAAGAGAACGCTCCCATATACCCGATGGAATCCTTGAAATATTTCACTGAATATGCCAACTGCGGCGGAATCAATGCGCAATCCTGCCCCCGCAGCAGGTAAGGATTCCCTTCAACATCCGTAAGCACCTCTCCGGAAATAAGATAGATAAACGACCAGTCCTCCCTGATCATTCCGCGCATCGGCTGAGCCGTAATATGTCCGGCCGCATTCAGCGCCCTGATCACGAATTGTCCCATTTACGATGCAAAAATAGCAAAAGATATTCATCTACGAGCAATGTACTTGCCCACAAACGCTATTGCTCTCCTTGGGAACGAATATGCACGAAAATGTTGCCGCAGAGGGATGAGTAACCTTCAAAAAATAACCTGCATCATCTTAAGGAATCTTTTCGGTCTAGATCTCTTTTCTCATCAGTCATGTGCCACCGGCACACTCCTTCTTCGAAAATAGATCTATCCTCGAAAATATTCTCTTAATCTGAGGCAACTTATTTTTTTCATGTTACTAAGTGGAGTTCTGCGGCAACGGACATGCGGGATATTGTTACCAAAGAGGACACTCGACAGGCTCAGCGGCCGGCCGGTGCAGAAATCGTACCAGCCTTCGCACTGAGGGAAATAGACGCTGCGGTAGCGGGACTTATATTCAGAGACAGGGCAAGGCATCAGGGCCGGACCCAACATCCACTGGTCGCTGATGTCTGCCACATTGCGGTCGGTCGGGAAGTCCATCGGAAGGCCGCGGAGCATGGTGTAGTCCTCAAAATGCACGGCTCCGGCCAAGGAATAGAGGTACGGCATCAGACGGTAACGCAACTTCATGTAATAGAGGATGCTTGAATATGTAGGCACACCCTCCGGGGCTATATTCCAGATCTCTCTTCTCGGCCATTGTCCGTGGGTGCGGAACAGCGGCACGAAGGTGCCGAACTGGTGCCAGCGGGTCAGGAGCTCACGCCATTCGTCGAGGCCCGGGGTGACCTTGCCGGTGTTGTCAAAGGTGGAGATTTTTCCTGTCCGCGAACCGAGTCTCAGGCGTGGCGGTGACTCTTACAAGATTGCCGCCTTTAACTTGAAGCCGGACCAACGCCGGCCCGTCAGCCTTCCTTTCAGCCACCCGGACAATGATTCTTGTTGTCTATTTGTTAAGTTCGTTTTATATAAAGTCAGCATTCCTGTCAGCCACCCGGACAATGATTCCGTCAGAGTTCTGTTTCCAATCTTGGCCGCAACACCCTGTGATGGCGATGAAAGCAAGCGCGAGCGAAATGATTCTGCGTGGTTTCATTGTGGTTAAAATGTTGACTGTTAATCAGTATTTTCCACAAACTTACGCAAATATTCCTAAAGGATGATGTTCGTCCCGACACTCCCGCAAAAAAAGCCAATCATTTGTCAAGATAATATAGATTTAAAAGAGAATGGCTTTGATATGTCAGAATGAAAGTACACAAGTCACCGATAATTTACTCTTGGACACCTCCAATAAATTTTCATGAATGGTCTGATAGTTATGTGTTCCAAGTTCTTTTTCAAGCATAGCAATAGAATTAAAAGTGAACAGATGATAATTAATGTTATAGTAAAAAACATTTAACTTGCAACAAAGCCGAGGAGACCATAGTGTCAAAAAATATCCAATTGTGACTGTTGCACATGTGTGAATAGAGTCAAGGTGGAGTAACAGAACGTACATCACTTCGCAATCCAATATGATGGAAACGGATCTCATCCACCTCCTGACGTGTCGCGCCGAGTGCCAGCATTCCGGGGATATACCTTGCGTCGTTGGCACCTACCAATTGTTGGTGACGGTCCGGGGTGATATTCAAAACAGACAGAACCTGCTCAATGGACGAAGGTCTGTCGATGAAGTCATTGTGATGGTCAATCCTGACATAATTGGAGGGTGGCGGCACGTCCGCTTTCAACTCGATTCCGTAGATGGTGCAATCTGGCTTGCCCGCATATTCATCAAGAATGTCACTGTATTCGCTCAGAAGAGCGTTACCCCAACCAAGTTTTTATCGGCATAGCGGATCCTCAACTCATCAAGCAGTTCCCGAATAGCCTGCATCTCAAGGTCATGGCCGCCTAAAAGGAATATTCTATCACTCATAATTTTTCTCTTCATGATTGGTCGCGCCGACGCCTGTCCGCCTGCCGCAAATAGTATCATTTGAGCGCAAACAGTTATTGGCCCAGTTTATTTCACAGGAATTCAAATTTAGGAAATAAATCGTTAAAACCAAATAGAAATTGAGGATAAATTTCGAAAGACGTTCCGAGTGACAATACCTCAATAGGCCTGATGAGGGTTCGTGAATGTCACGTTACCATAAATGGCGTGACGCTTGTGCTTGTAAGAGGCCCACATCCGGTCGCCGTAGGCGAAATGCCACCATTCGGCAGGATAGTTCACGAAGCCAGTTTCTTCCATCACGGTCAAGAGGATTTTGCGGTTCTTTCGCTGCTCCGAGGTAATATGCTTGCTGTCAGTCGCTGTCGAGCCATTATGTTCCAGATAGCCGGTCCCCATGTCCAGAGGGCGGCCTTCCTGATCGCACAATGTCAAATCGACAGCTCCGCCGCTTTGATGGCCGCCGCCGATGCCGGCGATCATCTTGTTCAGAGTGGATTCCACTTGTTGCTCGGAATAATCGGGATGCTCTGCCACTATCCATGCACGGCAATCCTTGCGTCTTCCAGCTTGTTTTTCGGCCGGACGGTATAGCTCAAAAATCTGGAGTCTGAGGCCAAGCGTCTCAAGTTTCCGAGACACAACAGCAAGTTTCTCTATGACCTGCGCCCTTCCGTAAGGCACCACGTCCGGAGCCACAATGATGTCTTCCTCAGGCAAGCCAACCATTGGCTCTCCACATTCTCTGATCACGACACGATTGACAATGTCCCTGGGCATCAGTCTGCGGATCCCCAGAAGCACCAGAATATAGTTGTATAAAACGCGAAGAGTCATATCAGCAGCAATCATAGAAGAACCTCAGACCAATTCTGAATTCCGCTTAAGTAAACCTTTAAAAATTTCTAACGCTTGTTAAGTGACCAAACGTGACGAATATACAACTAAAATCCGACATATCAACCTTTCTAGCAACCTTATTCATCGTATGAGTTATATGCAAGAGACAGGCAACAAAGTACAGCACTCGATTGTCGTGGAGGATATATCTTTGATTATCAGCAAATAGAGCATGTGTCCTCCTATCTGCACCACATGAGAGGAGAGACTATTAATCCACTCTTAATCAACGCATTAACCACCACAAAAACTGCACAACACCCCCCCACACCACCACACACAGGTCACTCTTCGGCAAGCTCAGTGACCATGTTCCTCGGCTGGGTCTGTGTCCGGCAGAGACATAACAAGACAAGAGAAATCCCACTCCAGAATTTTTGTAACGTGAAAAATTCTGGAATGGGATTTCTCTTGTCCTCACCCCTGCGGCATTATCGCCTGATATCAGGAGCGAACATATTCATTCACCATTATTTGCGGCAGGCGTCGGCGATGACTTTCTCGCTGCGGGCGATGAAGTCGGAGAGTGCCTTGCCTTTGAGCAGACCGTTGGAAAGAAGGGCGAGGTCGATCACCTGCTTGAGGATGTCGTTGCCGGCGGCATATTCATCAACCACAGCCTGATGGGCATCCTTGATGGCCTGACGCTCGTCGTTGATTCTCTTCTTCTCGTCCTCGGAAGCGTCCTTGCCAGGCTCGGCAGGAAGTTCCTGCATCGGAGTGATCTTGGATTTGGCCTCGGTGACTATTCCGGCCATGACCGGATTCTCAAGGTTCACGGTGATGTTGAACGACTCCGGCATATTCCCGTAGAAGTTCATTCCGCCTCCCATCGCGCTCATCTCGCGGTAACGCCTCATGAACTCGTTTCGGGTGATGATCACCGGTGCGGCGCTCTCGCCAAGGTTATCGGCCTCCACGAAGTAGTCGTTGTCCTTCGGCAGGACGGCCTTGAACATCGCGCTGAGGTCATCCTTGTCGGCCTGTGCCATTTCCGGCTTGACCTTCTCACTCTTTGGGATGAGGTTGTCTATCGTGTCTGAATCCACACGGGCGAACCTTGTGTCAGGGATCTTCTGCTCCAACAGATTGACATAGTGGGAGTCAAGCTCGCAGTCCATCAGAAGCACATCATACCCTTTGTTCTTCGCCGCCTCGATGAAAGCGTACTGCTCGTCAGTGTCGGTTGCATAGAGGTAAACGACCTTCTTGTCCTTGTCGGTCTGATTCTCGGCGATGGCCTTGCGGTAGTCCTCCAGAGAGAAATACTTGCCGTCCGTGTTCTTGAACAGGGCGAACTTCAGAGCCCTCTCGCAGAACTTCTCGTCGGAGAGCATGCCATATTCAATGAACAGTTTGAGGTTGTCCCACTTTTTCTCCCAAGCGTCACGCTCGTTCTTGAATATCTCCTCCAGTCTGTCGGCCACCTTCTTGGTGATGTAGGTCGAGATCTTCTTGACATTCTCGTCGGCCTGCAGGTAGCTTCTGGAGACGTTAAGAGGAATGTCCGGAGAGTCGATGACACCATGCAGAAGCGTCAGGAAGTCAGGAACGATGTTGTCCACGTGGTCGGTGACGAACATCTGGTTGCAGTAAAGCTGGATGTTGTTCTTCTCGATCGCCATCCTGTCCTTGATCTTCGGGAAGTAGAGGATTCCGGTGAGGTTGAACGGATAGTCCACATTCAGATGGATGTAGAACAGAGGGTCTTCCTTCATCGGGTAGAGATCCCTGTAGAACTTCACATAGTCCTCTTCCTTCAGTTCGGAAGGTTTGCGGGTCCACAGAGGCTCGATCTTGTTGATGACGTTGTCCTTGTCGGTGTCGACATATTTGCCGTCCTTCCATTCCTGTTCCTTGCCGAATACGACCGGAACCGGCATGAACTTGCAGTACTTGTCCAGTAGCTGCTGGATCTTGCCTTTTGTGCCGTAGTCCTTGGCGGCCTCGTCGTCAAGATAAAGTGTGATGACGGTGCCTCTCTCAGCCTTGTCGCAAGGTCCCATCTCGAACTCAGGATTGCCTTCGCAGGTCCAGATGACCCCGCTCGCTCCCTTTTTCCAGGAAAGAGACTCGATAGTCACTTTCTTCGCGACCATGAAGGCCGAGTAGAAGCCCAGGCCGAAATGGCCGATGATGTTCTGATCCTTGTACTTCTGGAGGAACTCACCGGCGGAAGAGAACGCGATCTGATTGATGTACCTGTCGATTTCCTCATCAGTCATACCGATACCGGAATCAATGATCCTCAACGTCTTGGCCTTCTCGTCAAGCTCGACGCGCACCTTAAGCTCACCAAGCTCGCCCTTGAAGTCTCCGTTCGAGGCGATGGCCTTCATCTTCTGCGAAGCGTCCACCGCATTCGCGACAAGCTCCCTCAGGAAAATCTCGTGATCCGAATAGAGAAACTGCTTGATGACCGGGAATATGTTCTCAGTCGTCACTCCAATCTGTCCTTTGTTGCTTTTTGCTGCCATAATATCTTTCCTTTTTAAATTTTACGAATATAGTAACCTTCAAAAAATAACCTGCATCATCTTAAGGAATCTTTTCGGTCTATATCTTTTCTCATCAGTCATGTGCCACCGGCACACTCCTTCTTCGAAAATAGATCTATCCTCGAAAATATTCTCTTAATCTGAGGCAACTTATTTTTTTCATGTTACATAAAAACCGACCTCACCATTGGCGAGGTCGGTTAAGGGATAGTCAAATTATGTTCCAAGTCTTCCGGACTGACAAATTGTCACCTCCGCAGGCGAAGGACACGTCGGCAGACTCGGCGACCGGGCAAAGGAACCTTGCCAGGAGCCTCTCTTGATCGTCACCTCACGGACTAAACAGCCAGGAACTATCTTGCCGGCACCGCTGGTGACCTTGAAGGTGGAGGCGGTAAGCATGGCAGACTCCAGATCGGCGGCATCCTCATCCTTGGACTTGGAGCCATCCTCGGACGCGGCCTCCCGGGCCTCCTCCAAGGCGCCGAAGCGATTGTCCCAGATCTTGCCTTTCTCAGGCTGGATCATGCCGATCTTCTCATACTGCATGTTGCCGTCCTCATCCTCGACAGGCATCAAGACCTCAAAACGGGACTTCTCATTGATGCCTTCCTTAAGTCCGATCTGGACATCAACGGTCTTGCCATCCTCCGAAATCCTGTAGATCGGGACGTTTACCTTGAACTCGTCATATTCCCGCTGCAGCTCTACAATAGCCTTGTCCACGGCACGGGTGCAGACCTTGAGCATCTGCGCGCCTTTCGACTTGCTTGAGAAACTCTTCGAGGCAAGATTGGCGGCGGAAGTCGTTGTCTCGCCCACATAGTCAACCGTGAAGATGTCGCTTGCATCAAAGGCAGACCTTCTCTCGGGGTTATCTTCCTCACCTCCGAACCAGTAGTTCTGATAGAAGGTCGCGGCAACCTCGTCATTCCAGACAAGCCTGTACAGATAGGTCGTGATGTTCACCCTGAATCCATCGATCTCATTCGCCGCGCCGGCAGCGAGATCTCCCACCGTCTGATAGGACGAATCTCCCGACAGCTCGCTCATAAGACTGCCTGCCAATGAAAGGAAACCTGAGACATTGGATGATCTCTCTCCCTTGTCTACAAAGGTGATGTCATTGAATATCAAGAAAGTGTTACCTATCAGTTGCTCGCCTGCGTCACCGAGCGCCGACATTCCGCGCGATGACTCCCTGGCTGTGGAGATGTCCAGTTGGGAGGCGTCATAGAAACCTCTTGACTGAATGAGATCCATGTCGAAGCCACCCGTTTCAGGATTCCTGTCAAACCATCTGGCCACCAATGCCTTAGCAATCTGATTCTGCGACATGAAGCGGGCGATGTCCTTCTTGTTCCGTTCAGTCTTGCCTCTGCCTTTCTTCTTCATTTTGACGGCGGAAGACTCGAACGACCGCAGGTCAATGTTGTGGTCATTGAATTTGTCAGGGATAGGCATGACCATGAAAGCCGATTCAATCTCAGCCGAATATGGAAAGTCCGAATGTTTTACAAGCACCGAGTACAGCGATGAGCGGCGGTATTTTGTCAATTCACCGTTGCCGCCCTCGTCAGAGGTGGCCGCTTCCTGGGCGAAAGCAGGGCATAGGGCCAAAAAGGCAGCCGCTGCCAAAAGGCAAGTCTTTTTAAGCAACATACGAATCAGTACAATGTTCTGTGATAGTAAACCGATTTCTGGTTATTGCCATAGGCCACACCGACAGCTTTCCAAGCCTTCACTTTCTCTGTGTCCAGTTTATAGGCGCGGTCCTCGCGGACTTCCTCACGCTTCCTATAGTAATCGATGTCACTCTTGATCCTGGCCTTTATCTCATTGCTAAGAGCCACCGCCTGAGGGTAGCACGTCGCGTCAGGAAGGATCTCGGCGAGATACTCGCCGGCCTCGGCGGCCGCATAGGAATCCTGTCCCGCATTCCAGATGGCCATGGCCCTGGCAAGCGCCTTGTTGGCCTTGTCGTCAAGGTACTTCTGGTATATTCCCACAGCCACCTCCATCACCTCCTCGAAGCCGGAGCAGGCTTCCGGGACGGTGGACAGGCGGAACAGAGCCTCCTCGTACTTGTACACCTTCGCCAAGGCCTGAGCCATTACTATTATATTCCTGTACTGCTCGTTGTAGTACTTGATGATCTTACGGTTGGACTCCTTGATGAATGAGGATAGAGCGGCGTTTGAAGGAGAGATCTTCCGGATGCTGGCAGTCACCGCCTGCTCCTCGCTGTTGCCAACGCCTTTTGTCTCAATCGCCACGCTCGAGAAAATCTTCTGCGCGAATGCGTCAACCACAAAATAATTCATCTCCACCGTCTGGAAATACTTGGTCGGAGAGCCCGGCACGATGTGCTTATCGACCACTGAATATGTACATGACAGGAAGAACTGTGTGAAATCGTCAGTAGCCCCCATTCCATTCTTGGTGATGGCAGCGTTGAGACGAGTCGTGAGGAAATCCCAGGAAGACACAGGCACGTTGGAAGACGCCTCGGAGATCGAGACGGTCATCGGCACCTTCGGGGAATCCTGTTCCTGGGCGGACAAAGCGAAGGCCGCCAGGACACATAGGATGATTGATAAATAATATCTTTTCATACATTAAGCTTATTTAAACAAATACAAGGTCGCCAGACCCAATCCGGCGTTATCTCTTTTGATCGGGATGTTGAAAGGGGCACCCTTCAGATACTTCTCAAGTTCCCGCGCGAAGTTGCTTGCCGCCATCGCCCTCCCCCTGTCGTCATACAACGGGATTCTGACCTCATCAAAATTCATGTACACCTCACTGTCGTCGGCAAGGTTGAAGCGATGCTCGACAGTGTTCTCGTACACCCAATCCTCAATGATCTCACGCAGTTCCTTGCCGTCGTACTCCGTCTCAAGGTCAACGTCACCGGAATTCTCGAACACCCTGATGTTCAAGGAGATCTCCCTGCCGTTCTGGAGAAGGTCATCAAAATGGTTCTGGAGCCTGTCACAGAACTCGTCCATGTGGCTGCTGACCGCCTCGGCCAGCAAGACAGGAAGCTCCGCCGTGAATGACGGCTCGCCTGTACCGGTGGAAGTGGCGATCTCCTTGTTAGTGTAGGAGTCAAGCCCCTGAAGAGTGTAGGTCACGGAGCGCTTTGGCCCGGTCTGATTGACCGTCCATGTCAGCTGGACGATGATGTCGGCCTTTGCCCTCTGGCGCAACTGCTCCAGGGCGCTGGTCTTTACGGTAGCGCCGTCCTTGCTCGTTATGGCGGCAGTCTCGGCGGAATTCGAGTTGATCGCCTTGATCTCGGACTCAAGATTCTTCAGAGGGAAACCTCTGTCAGCCATGAGGCCGTTGATCCTGGAAATCACAGGCAACAGATCGGTGTTGCTGATAAGAGCCCTACGGTAGTCCGGCACAGGAACCATCTCTCCCATGCTATACTCCTCCATCATGTAGCCGTTCTGATTGCACCAAAGGTCACTCGGGACAACCATAAGGGACGGTTTCTTGGCCTGGCCGAAAACAAAGACAGGGAGGGTAATCAAAACAAAAATCAAAAACAACCTTCTCATGACTATGGCTTTAATATGTTATTCTCAATAAGATAATTCTGCAATTCGGATCTTAGGATCCTGACGGTGGAGACTGTCCTGACAGCGGTCCTGCCCTTTGCCAGCATGTCTGATCCGGAACGTTTGTCCTCAGAGCTGACAAAACGCTTATAGTCACCATTGTCTGAGAAGAAAGCGTTGAAAAAGTACTGGTACTTCTCCTGTGCGTTCACTTCTGTCACCAATGGTTTGGCGAGGAAACCTCCCTCGGGAACAGGCAAACCGTTGAACAATGCCTGCCTGAGGGCATACTTGCCGGCAAGTGACAGGGCGTCATTATAGTTTCTGCCGGTGGTCGAGACCCTGACCGTTATGGAGCCATCCCCCTGTGTACGGACGTACTGCAATGTGGACTCTCCTACGGTCGAGCCTTGATAACGAGTGGCACACCCTCCAAAGACTACTGCCAAGAGTGTGATGATCAAATATTTTCTCATAGATGTCTAAAATTGATAACCTAGCTTTAATGTCACAGCGTTCAAGACAAGGTTCTTGTAGCCTGATCCGGCCTCCTCGTCAAGGACACTGACGCACTGAAGTGAATAGCCGACACCGAGCAGGAAGTGGTTCCTTTCCAAGGAGCCGAACCTGAACCCGACAGTCGGGGCGAAGCTGAAACCGTCGTTGATGGTGTAGCCCACATTGGCAGACCAATACGGCACCGTCGAGCGGGCATGGTCATCTACGAAGATTCCGCGGAAGTTGGCATAGACCGGAAAGGACACCTTCACGTCAGGATCCGGCTTCCTGTCACGGACATAAACCCTGTCGTTGCCGGAGATATAGTAACGGACTCCGGCGCCCACACCTGCCTGGATGAACTTGTTGAAGCGATAGCCTCCTGTAAGACAGAGGTCTGTCATGACGGAAGAGTCGTATCTACCGTCGATGTGCAGGTTGAGGCCTCCTCCAAGCTCAACGGCTCCCCAGAAGCCGGATTCCTTGGCGGTGTAGTCAACGTACCTCTTGTTCATGGAAACGATGTCAGGCTCTCCGGCATCGGCAATCTTTCTGATCTCAACCTTATTGATGGTCTGCGGCACCCCGTCGGACTTCACGATTGTAACCGTCGTGGAGGTTTCCTCCTGCAGTCCGCCTGACACGATGCGGCCGTTGTTGAGATAGATTTTCACATTCTGTTGCTGGGCATGGCACAGCACGGAACAGAACAAAACGAGCAGAATCAATAATCTCTTCATGGTCACCTGATTTTCACTTAGTTAAAAACCCGAAGACAACCCTCTGATAACGCCGGCCTGCTCCAGATGCCTACGCAACATTTTCACATTCACGGTCATCGTCTGTGAAACCTTGAAACCTCCATTCTTGATCTTTCTGGATTCGGTCGAACCGTTCACGACTGAAGACACGTACCTGAGATAGTCTCCACTGTTGAAGAAGTTATCGAAGAAATCTTTGTTGTCGGAATAGCCCGAAGCATTCTTGACCAAGGCCGGCTGTGCCGCTCCCTGACCGGCAAAGCCTTTGAAAATCACGCCGTGGACGGCGTTTGCCTTACACCTTTCCTCTGCGACTTTAACAGACTTGCCATAGCTCCAGACTTTGACATTGGACATTCCGTCACCGGCATTCTTCACATACTCAATGTCATAACGGAACTGGTCAACGGCACCAGTCGCATTTGATGCGACATTCTTCGTTGTACTGCATGAAACCAGCAACAGCGCTCCAAGCGCGAAAAGAACAAATTTATTCATACTATAAATCACTAAAAGTTAATTGGCGCAATATTCCAAAAAAACGGCACAACGGTCCAAAACGTCACAAATGTAAGAATAATTTCGGTAAATTCCACATAATGTAAAGCGAAGCGGGCAAAAAATCCGAATCCGAAATTTACCTTCCTATGAACGGGCGGGTGAATCCGCTCAGTTCCATGAATATGTGAAAACCGTGGCTTGCGGAATATGTCCGCAAGCCACGGTCACTCTCTGACTTCGTCCAGTGGACTATTACTTGTAGAGGAAGCGCTTGATGCTCATCTTAGGGGTCTTCTCGAACGGTTGGTCCACGATCTCGACCTTGGCGATCTGGCTGTAGTTCGGGAGCTGCCTGTCGGAGTTGACGCGGATTCTCTCAGGGAGGTCAGCGATCGCCTCCTGGTCAAGGCCGTCCTTGCGGAGAGCCTCCTGATCGAGGTAGACGAGCGCAACGAGTTTGGAGGCGCGGTCCACCACGACAGACTCCTGCACATAAGGCTGGTTGTTAACCACGGCCTCAACCTCCTCCGGATAGATGTTCTGGCCGTTGGCCGAAAGGATCATCGACTTGCTGCGTCCCTTGATGTAGAGGTTGCCGTCGTCGTCGAACAGTCCAAGGTCACCGGTGCGGAGGAAGCCGTCCTCGGTGAAGGCATTGGCGGAAGCCTCGGGATTCTTGTAGTAGCCGATACAGATGTTCTCGCCTTTCGCCTGGATCTCGCCGACTATGTGCCTCGGATCATCGGAGTCAATCCTCACGGTGGCACAGTCGACAGGTTTTCCGCAGGAGCCGGCGACATATTCAGAACTACCGGCATAGGCCAGCAGCGGCGTCGCCTCGGTCATGCCGTAGCCCACGGTGTAAGGAAGCTTGATCTTCTTGAACCACTTCTCGATCTCAGGGTTCACCGGCGCGCCGCCAAGGATGAACTCCCCTACCTCGCCACCGAAAGCATTGATCAGGCCGTCATGTATCTTCTTGAATATAATTGTGTTGATCCCGGGGATCCTGGTAAGGATCTTAATCATCGGCTTGTCCAGCACAGGCTTCACCTTGGACTTGAAGATCTTCTCCATCACAAGCGGCACGGTGATGAGCTGGTAAGGCCTGACCTCCTGGAAGGCTTTCATCAGTGTGCTTGGTGTAGGGGTCTTTCCCAGCCAGTAGATAGACGTGCCGTTGCAGAGCGGATAGATGAACTCGGTCACGAGGCCGTACATGTGGGCCATCGGGAGCATGGAGATCATCCTGTTCTTGTCAGAGGTCGGACGATGAACCTGGCTGAACTCGATCGTGGCGCTGAAATTCCTGTAGGTCAGCATCACGCCCTTCGGGTTGCCGGTCGAGCCGGACGTGTAGTTGATGACCGCCAGGTCGTCCATGTTGTCAGTCGGGTAGACAACATCCTCCGGGCCGAAGCCGTCAGGGTACTTCCCGGCGAGGAGATTGTCGATGCTGTTCCAGAGCGCCTCGATCTCAGGCTTGCGGCAATAGAGTATCTTCAGGTTGTCCACATCCATTACGACCTTGACCTCAGGCATCTTGGCGATGTCCAGCTTAGCCCATTTGTCTGCGTTGGTCAGCAATGCCATGCTGTCCGAATGGTTCACGAGGCTCTCCACGCTTTCCGGAGTGAAATCCGCCAGTATCGGCACGATGACGGCCTCGTAGGTGTTCACGGCCAGATAGGACATGCCCCAGCGGGCGCTGTTGCGGGCCCAGAGGGCGATGTGCTGCCCCTTCTGAAGACCGGCCTTGTCGAAGAAGATGTGGAACTTCTCGATGAGGGTCGCCATCTGCGAGTATGTGAACGATTCTCCGCCGATAGTGTTAAGCGCGGATTTGTTCCAGTATTTTCTTGTCGCGTTCTGCAAACGGGTTAAATAGTGATCCATATTCAAAACTCAAAATTCAAATTATCTTGACAAAAATAATTGAAACTCACGGATTCTTCACAAAGAATAAATAGTATATTTGCAGAAATCGGTTATTTGTGGCGAAATTATGAAGAAAAGACCAATCGTAGCGCTGATTTACGACTTCGACGGAACCCTGTCTCCCGGGAATATGCAGGAATTCGGATTCATCCAGGCCATCGGGAAGACCCCGGATGAGTTCTGGAGGATGAGCGACGGGCTGGCCGTCGGGCAGGACGCGAGCAATGTGCTGTCCTACATGAAAATGATGTTCGACGAGGCGAAGAAGAACGGCATCAAGCTCCGGCGGAGCGACTTCCGCAAGTTCGGCCGCCACATCCAGCTCTTCGAAGGAGTGAAGGAATGGTTCAGCCTGATCAATGAATATGGCGAGTCGCGCGGTGTCCAGATCGAGCACTACATCAACTCGTCCGGACTGAAGGAGATCATCGAAGGCAGCCCGATCGCCAAGGAGTTCAAGCACATCTTCGCCTGCTCCTACATGTACAACAAGGACGGCGAGGCCGAGTGGCCGGGAATCGCCGTGGACTACACGGCCAAGACCCAGTACATATTCAAGATCAACAAGGGAATATTCAGCGCCCACGACAACAAGATGGTCAACGAGAGTGTCGCCGAGGACAAGAAGAGAATCCCCTACCCCCAGATGATCTACTTCGGTGACGGTGAGACCGACATCCCTTGCATGAAGATCGTCAAGATGTTCGGAGGGCACGCCATCGCCGTCTATGACGAGAGCAGTCCGAAGAAGAAAGCCTTCGCCAAGACCCTCCAGCACCAAGGCCGCGTCAACTTCACCGTCCCCGCAAACTACACCAAGGACAGCAAGACCTACAAGGTGGTCTGTGCCATAATCGACAAGATCAAAGCCGACTACGAGCTCAAAAGGCTGAGCAAGTCAGCCTTTTGAACCTCCTTGCGTCGCTTCGCGCTGCGCGCGCTTTCCATTGCCAAAGCCAGATAAACCATAGAGTCCCTCTCTACTGGAAGTCAATTCCTGTAATAGTCCTTGAATGAGGTCCAGGAATAGAAGGAAGGGGCCACTTGCGGGATCGGGAGGGAGGCTTCGTGGCCGTTGTAGAGGACTTTGACCAGGATCTCCGGATTGCGCTTGCTGCGGTAGAAGATAATTTGGAGGTTGGCGGCCATCGGAATGAAATCGCTCCTCCACCAGTTCTTCACATCGGATGGATTGGTCAGCACGGCTCCGAAATTATCCAGTTTCATGTACGAGAGCATCGGAAGAATGGCTATGTCGTGCGAAAACCTGAGACTCAAGTTGATGTCACCGGAAGCGAGGTCACGGTCCGCGCACTCGATCATGTCACGGAGTATGGCGGCGGTGCTGAGGCATCCTTTGTTGTCTGTCATCGGAGAGCGTCCCATGCTCAGATAGCCGTTGAAATTCCATACCTCCCAGATCGCGAAGAGTTCCTCTGGAGTGAACACGTCCTCAAACCTATCGGCAGGGACTTCGTCAAGACACTGGAAATCCAGAATGACACTCCTCAGATCCAACTCGAATTTCCAAAGGCCATATTCTTCCTCAAGATAGTCAGTGTCGTTGAAATACTTGGAACAGAAACCCTTGACATCGACCCTTGCGGCACGGAGACTGTCAGCCTGCGCTCTGGCCGCGGCAGGAACCTTTGTCCTGACCCTGTACGGATTCATCGAACCGGTCGGGTGGATCCGAGGCATGATCGACTTGCTGCACTCAAGTGTGAAAGTCAGGTCTTTGTCCAATCCTTTGAGCTCGTCCATGAACGAAGTCATGCTGACAATCACGCGCGGGGTGACCGTACACAGAACCTCGGCGTTGGTCTTGCCCTTGAACACCTCCGGAAAAGACTTGTACATCACATCGGCGATGCCACGAAGCTGCTCCTGACCCTTATGTGTAAGTTCTCCGCCGCGATGGGCCACTGACGGATAGAAAGCCTCATAACGAGCCATAAGGCTCTCCCCCGCCTCGGTAAGTTTACCGGCCGAATGAGCATTCGAGAAAACCTTATGAAGATTCTCATAAATCGGATCGCTGATAGCATACCTTGCGCCATGGCGGCCGATATGGCTGATATAGACAGGTTTGTACCCTTTCGGAGCCGGAGTCAACCTCACGTCGTCAAAGCTGTACATGAAATATTCCCCTCCCGTCCTGTTCAGATCTGCCATCATCTCGGCATGGGTGTCATACTTGCGCACTACGTTCTTTACTCTGTACTCAGCCTCTGCGGCAGCCCTTTGCTCCGGAGTCGCGGGGGTCTGGGCAAATGAATATGTCCCTGCGGCAAGCAGCGCGGCCACCGCAAGGACAATGTCTTTCAGGATTATCTTTTTCATCAACGCGAATATATTCATTATTTTCCGTAAAGCAATTCTACGTCTGCCTTGATGGCTGCGGGAGCGAACTCCGGGACAAACTTCCAGGAGCCGACGACCTTTGGATCACCAACGACAGCAGGATCAATGCTTCCGTTCTTCTTGAAGTACCGGTAGAGAATCGTTCTGAACTCCGGGCCTCGGTAGACAATCCGGTCTTCGACAGACTTCATGTCCTCCAGCCCGGCGGCCTTAAGCATTCCTCCAGAACCTACTGACCTGTAGGTGGTTATCGCGGCGGTATATTCCTTATCAAGTTCGAACTTGCTTCCGTCAGCCATATCGGTGATCACGACACGGGAGCCGTAAGGCTTAGTCACATCGACAGTGTAGTTGATCCCGGCGGCGGAATCGAAATTGGCCGGACTCTTGGCGAGCTTCCAGGCCATCTTGCCGGTGGAGTAATCCTTGGACTGTTTGATTTTCAACACGTGAGCATTCTCGTAAGGTTCAGTCACAGTGTTGATCCACGCATCATAACTGGCCTCAAGATATTTCAGAATCTCAGCGCCGGTCAGTCTCAGCACGACCAGTTTGTTCTCGTAAGGATAGACCTTGCGGATGTCCTGATAACGGACCTCTCCTGCAGGGACTTTCCCGTCAATCAGAAGGGTCGCCGAAAGGGAAATGTCAACCGGGTAGGCGCTCATAGCGAGGGCGTGCAGGAAGTTCATATAGTCGCACTGTTTGTAGTAGAACTCTCTGGAAACCAAGCCCTTCTTGATCTCGCCGACGGTGCCCGTAATGAAACTACGAACCTTATCGTAATCAGCCTCAAAGGCCTCTTCCATAGCGGTGTCATATTCCTCGCTCTTGATGGAGGTCATTCTGGCATCCAAGGTGCGGCTGACGACCTTTCCTCCTTTCACTACAAGCTTGATGTCAGTGACACCGGCGTTCTGGCCGGTCCTGCCGCAATCCAAGACCACGATGCTGTCGGCGCTCATCACCTTGTTGGCGTGGTCGTGACCGGTGACGACAACATCCACTCCTCTAAGGCTCTTGAACAGGTCAAGTCCCTGTTTCTCAAGTTTCAGGCCGTCGCCCTTTCCCATCGCGGTGTGAGCCACGACTATCACGATATGCGGCTTTTCCTTGGAGCGAACCTTATCCACATCCTCCTGAACCAGAGGCAGAAGCGACTCGAAACGGAGGCCGGAGACGCAGCTTCCGTCCATCAGCGAGGCGTTGGCGGCGTTGGTGTAGCCGAGAACCGCCACCTTCACCCCGCCTTTCCTTACTATTGAATATGCCGGGAGATACCCTTTGCCGGTCCTTTCCGACACGGCGTTGCCGGCCAGAAACGGAACGCCGGCTTTTCTCATCTCCCTGGCCACACGGTCATAGACACGGTGACCGGCCTCGAAATCCGAGTGTCCCGCCACCACGGCGTCATACCCCATGTAGGCGGCGAGCCTCGGGTACAGATGGGCGGATGTCGTGTCGACAAAGTTGTAGTAGAATGGGGCTCCGCCGCCGGAGAAGTTGTCTCCGGCATCGACAAGGATGACATTGTCCTCGCCTTTGGCCGCCCTGACACCTTCCACGAATCCGCTTTGCGACATCAGCGAGCCTCTGGCCCGCCCTCCGTCTTCTATCGGTTTGGCAAACCAGTAGCCGTGGCCGTCACCAGTGGCGACAACCGACAGATTGTACTCTCCATCCTTCAGGGTGGAGCAGGCCGAGAGGATCAACGCGGCCGCGGCCGCAATGAATTGTTTTATCTTCATCTAATGAATATGTTTGTGTTTTCCGGTCATTGAACCCGTCGTTTGGTGAGCCTGTCGAACCATGCCCACCGAGCTTTCCTAAACAATGAATGTCTCTGTCCTTCGCCTCGACAGGCTCAGCGACCAGAGAGGTTATTTCTGGCTCTGAAGCGCCGCGTTTACACGGGCGAGAAGGTACTCGTAGTGAGCCCTGTCCTCGGACGGAGCGGAAGACCTGCGGGAAAGGCACAGTGCCTTTACCTTATTGAGGAATATTATCCTGCAACCGTCACTCTCGTCGATGGTCTGGACACTCACGGCCTTCTGGAAAGGGGACTGTCCCTCACCGAGGCTGTAGTCTTCAAAACCGCACCAATCCTGTCCGCCAAGATGTTCATCAGCCTCTGTCTCCTCCGCAAACGACTTGGACAGCACTGACTTGACATCCTTTGACGAAGCCGTCAGCACCTCCCTCTGGAGGGTCTTCTCCTCAGAGGCGAGCCTGCGCCCGGCAATCGATGAGGCGAACACCTCGGCATAGAGGTCGTCGTAATATTCCTTGACCGTGTAAGGTCCGGCCACTCCTGGAACGGCGGATGAAAGCATCACATTCGTCGGAACCGTTGAAGCGAGGGACTTCGCCACGGCGGCGCAGATCTTGTTGGACTGCGGGGCGGCGAGAGGCAGGTTGGAAGTCACCGACGGCTCATTGATCCATGAGGAGGAGCGCAGCTGCGCCACCACCCACTTCAGGGAAGCCCTCTGTACCTTTCTGGCGACCGGAACTGACGGCTTGACAGCCGATCCGTCCTTGACGTTGTTCAGGTAGATACCGCCGACCTGCGCCATCACATTGCCGATGTAGCGGTAGTACTGGTTCGTCAGCTGGGTGTAAAGATCATTCCTGTGCGTGAAGTCGCTGTCATCAGCACCGATCCACCCGTTCATCCGTGGAAGGATGTACTTGAGGTTCTCGATGCCGTAATCACTGGACTTGACAGGGTCATCTCCAAGATCCTCCGTCCTCGCGCTCGGATCATAAGAGCCATAGCTGGCACTGGCCATCTGCTGCGCTCCGTAGCGGTAAAGCGGATCACCGGCCTTGGCCTCGATGATCTTACCGGCGATCTCAGCCTCCTCCCAGATGTCCTTGGCTCCGATCACAGGAGTGTACAGCCACTTGATGGCATATTCATCATAAACCCCCAGAGACGGCGGCACAAGCTTGACGCCTTTGTCCCCAGGCTGCGCCACATAGTTGAAGCGGGCATAGTCCATGATCGACGGGGTCGTACCATATTTCGCAGTGAAAGCGGCGCTCCTCAAAGAGTCGGTCGGATAGGCCGAAGATGCTCCCATATTGTGCATAAGTCCCAGAGTGTGACCTATTTCGTGGGAAATCACATAGACAAGAGACTCGTCGATGATGTCCTGAGGCATCTTCACGGCACGGACCTTCTCGTCCACCTGCGCCGTCTGCACGAAGCGCCAGTTGTTGATGAGCTTGATGACATCGTTATAGACAAGCACCGAAGCGTTCAGTATCTCACCTGTCACCGGATCAACCCATGAAGGTCCCATGGCGTTCATCGTGGCGTCAGGGACATACCTGATGCATGAATATTTCAGGTTGTCAGGATCGAACCGAGGATCCTCCTCAGCTGTCGGGAAGTCACGAACCTGCATAACATCCTTCAGACCTATCGCCTCGAAGGCATGGTTCCAGGCAAGGACTCCTGTCTTGATCGGAGCCTTCCAAGCCTCCGGGAACGAATTGTCCACGTACCAGACGATAGGATTTCTGACAGTCACCTTCTGTCCGTTCTTCCAGGCGGTCGTGTCGGAGAGCTCAAGCCTCCAGCGGGAAGCCAACACATAGCCTTTGAACCCATCCTCGGCGGATGTGAGATTGTACTTCACACTGCCCTCTCCCGGGCCGACAGGGAACACTCCGATCCTGGAGTCCTGCACACGGGCCGGCATCGGGTTCTCAGGGAGAAGCATAAACGAGACCGTGTAGGCCATCGAGCCGGAACCAACCTTGCCTTTCAGCATCAGGAAGGTCTTCGTGAAGTCCACATTGGAATGCACTTTCACGGAAGCGTTGTCATTGAACGCCTTGAGATCGCTGAACCAGGTGGATTTCTCGTCAGCCGCCTTCGTGAGGGAGAAATTCTTTCCCTTCGGAGCGACCGAATTGATGAGCGGAGTCACCTCGAAGATCACCTCCGAACTGTCCTTGCTCGTCGCCTGCACGGCGATCCTTCTCAAGACCTTGGGAATATAGCTGCGCTCAAGGGCGGTCTGCATCCCTGGATCGGAACTCGTGGCGTTTGCGCCCGGAACACTCAGCACCACAAGGCTGTCCTTGAGGTCAATCTGGAAATATGTCGGCTTCACGTACTTATACCCGACGTTCAGATAGGCCGGATTGCTTGTGGCGGTGATGGTGCTTCCCACGAGCATCCTGCGTCCCATCATATTCCTTGGAAAGCCCATATAGATCTTGTCCTTGGACGTGCGGTAGAGGTTGAACGTGCCACCGCAGGCCGAATCGGCGACCTCCTTCATCAGCTTCTCGTAAGGGGTCTGCTTCTTCTTAGGAGCCGGTTTCTGAGCCGCTGTAGCCTCCGTCTGAGCCTTTTTCTTCTTTTTCTTAAACACGGACGCTGCCGCGTCTGTGGATGGGACCAACAGCGCGGCGGCGATCAAAGTCAGGATAATACTCCTTTTTGTCATAGTATTTTTTTTAGTTATGATTTATTATCAATTCACTCTGTACTTGTAAAGCACGGAGACCGGATCATCGCAGATTCCCTCATAGGAACGGACAAGCGAGTCATCAGAGAACGAGTAAACATAGAGACTTCCTTTCTTGTCACCGGCTCTTGATGGATTGTAGGTCACGACATAAAGAAGATCCTCTCCATCATCTCCCTTGCCACGTCCTTTGAAATTGGTGGCTATGTCACGGATCTGCTCTCCGGCAGGAAGCGTGATCGTCGGTTTGGTGGCCGGGGCGCTGATCAGGGACCATCTGTAGATGGCGTTCCCGAAGGTGTAGTAAACATCAGCCGAGTGCTTGGTGTTCACGAACTTGCTGTTCTCGTCCATCTTGAGGCCCGACGTGGTGAAATCCACCGACGCCCCCCATTTCTTGAATGTTCCCGTTCCACCGACGCCGTCCGTACAGCGAATCAGATAGTTCTCCGGATTGGCGTTGTTTCTGAAAAGGATGTAGAGTCCGTTTTTCTTGGAAGTCCTCATCGTGGCCATATTCACGACAGAATAGCCCTTCTGCGAGTAGTAGAACACGCCCGCGGAGGCGCTTCTCCTGATGCACAGGGTGTCGTCCGTGTAGTAGATCGTGGTGCGGACGGATTCGGTTGTCGGCATAGTTCTGGACAGCCCTCCGAAGACCCTGGTCATCGGCTTGATGTCGGTCATGTCGGTGTAGTTTCCAAGAAGCATGTCGTAGCGGTAGATGTGGGAGTTGTTGCCCAAAAGGAAGGCCGCGAAGCCGGATGTGTTGGCGATCTCGCCGCCGAAGGCCTTGAACGAAGACCCTGCTCCGGCCATTCCGGCTTTCTGGAAAAGCTGGAATGTCTTTGCCTCCATGTGCCACATGGTGCTTCGCTCATCGTTCGTCGCGATGAGGATGCCTGAATAGTCAACCTTCTTGACAGTCGCGTTGGACATGAACAGGGCCACGCCGTTCTTGAGCGTCTGCCCGGGATTGATGGAAGAGAACACGTCCGGGAACACCTCGCGCTCCCCGGCGGCGCTCTCCTCCGATGTCAGGGTCTTGACGAAGGTCAGGCTGCCGTTGCCGGCCTTGTCGTTGCTCAGGATGGCGACACCCTCGTCATAGCCGGAATTGACATTCAGCGTGAAGTACTTGTAAGACACACTCTCCCCGTTGTCAAGACGCAGGCGCAACAGGAAAGTACCGATCTTGGAGAAGGTGTAGTCGATGGTAGGCGAAGTGGAGAACTTCTCGACCGTTCCCGGCTTGAAGAGGTGGTCGGCTATCGTCTTTCCGTCGGCCGGCTGTCCATAGGTCCACTCGAATTTCACATCAAGGCCGCTTTTCACAGTGAGGCCTTCGTATTTCAGCTCGACTCCAAGATTGGCGTTGATCGTGTCCGAAGCCGCGACGACTTCGATCGGTTCCAACTCCAACGAGCCTCCCTCATCGATCTTCCAGCATGACGGAAGCACGAAGAGCAGGATGGCAAGCGAGAGTACGCAGTATTTTAGATTTCTCATAATGCTCTGTCTATAATTTAGTTAAGAAAACCGTATCTGCCGCTTCTCGGATCCCCCCAGCCAATCAGCGCGTTGATGTTCACACTCTCCGTTCCCATCGGCTCGAAGTTAGGGTCGTCCGGATGATCCTTGTAGTACTGCTCATAGTACTCGAAGAGAGGACAGAAGACCTCGGAGGCCCAGGCCGCCATGTAAGTCTGGCGCCAGAACCTTGTCATCTTGAAGTTGTCGGCGTTCGGCTCGGCGTCAAGATTCTCGCCATAATGCGCGACACAATACTCATAGAAGGTAGGGTTCGTCTCGGCGGTCTTATGGTAGAACTCCAGGAGCTTGCGGAACTTGGAAGGATAGAAGTTGCCAAGGTCGTAGTCCCAGCCGGCCGGCTTGCTGGAGGCAGGCCTCCACCATGTCGGGCAGGCCGGATCGCCGTCGTTGACATAGAGCTGGAACTCCGGAGACATGACCGTGGTGTTGATCGTGTCCGCCGGAAGCGGCTCGAAGTTCCCGTACGGCACAAGTCTCAGGTGCACCCTCACATAGCTTCCGCCTTTCATCTCAGGCTGACGCTTGAGTCTCACATTGATGGTCGTGGAAACCTCTCCGGCAGGAATCACACAGTCCTCCACCTCAAAGTCGACACCTTCCCTGGCGGAGATCACAGGGTACTCCACACCTCCGAAAGTCAGCACCGTGCCGGCGGGAGTGTCCACGCTCTCCACCTTGAACGGCCTGTCCACATCGGACACGTTGCCCATCACATAGACATTGGCGGCGACATCAATCTCATCCGTGGACAGCAGCGCGAAAGACTTCATGATGGTCTGGATCCTGTCCTGGAAATAGATGTGGTCCTTCTGGCCGGTGTCATACATCACCCAAGTCCCGTCGCACGAGGCAAGGAACGGAAGGAAGGCGATCAATGAATATATCAATCTTTTCATCTTTGTTCCATTTTTAGTTTAAATCTCAATATCCTTTCTGGATTCCCATTCTTCATCAGGGACAGTCAGCATGTAGGTGGCGGCGGCATCCCCGGGCAGCACTTTGCCTGAGACCGTCAGGATGTCCTTCCGCTCCATCTTCATATCGAACCAGGTGAATCCCTCACAGTAGAACTCGCGTTTCCTCTCTTCGAAAAGGAGGTCCTTGGTAAGCGCCTCACCGGACTCCTCAAGAGTCTCACGGCCTCTGGATTTCAGGACCTTGTCAAAATATTCCTTGGCCTTGGCGGGATCCTTCGTGATGTTCGCCTCAGCGATGATGTAGTACAGCTCCGGGAGACGGATGACATCGTAGCCGAGTATGGACTTCCCGTTGTAGGTGTTGTTGCCGGCGATGAATATGCTGTTGACCATCTTGCGGCAGGCCGGGATGGCCGGGTCGAACCATGCTGAAAGCCTGTAGTCGGTGCTGGCGCCCGCATTCTTCTCATAGAGGACGGCATAGTCGGTGGCCAGCTTCAAGGCTGAAGCGCCGACCGTCTCGGCCAGGGAGAGTTTCTTCATCATCGCTGTCTCATCATTGACAAAGAGTCCGAAGATCGTCTCGTGAAGGTCAAGGGTTCCGTTGTCCGGCTGCACGAAGGCGCTGACCGGACGGAAAGAGAACTTTCCGCTGGAGATGACCTTCTCGGCATACTTCTCCGCATTGTCAAGGTCGTTCCTGCTCCAGTAGACCTTTGCGGTCAAAGCCTGCACCGCATACAGGTTCATGTGCGCTATTCTCGCGTCCGTGAAGGAGTTGGCAGTCTTGTTTCGTTCAGCAGGAACGAGTGTCTCGTCCTCGGCGAGATATTTCTCAGCCCTTCCGAGATCCGAAAGGATCGCATCGTAGACCTTGTCATACGAGTCAAAATCCTTGATGTCAAAGGAATATTTGGTGACGTAAGGAAGGACCTGCTTCTTCACGGCATCCTCCGCCCAATAAGGAGGGCCGAAGAGCTTGAGAAGCTCGAAATGCGTCAACGCCCTCAACGCCAGCGCCTCACCGAGGTAAAGGCCGGAATGCCTGTAGGTGTCGATGTCGTCCTCGGCATGCTCGATGATGTTGTTGATGTGGTTGATGGCGGCATAGGCGGATTTCCAGATCTCCCTCTTCGTCGCCGAGGCTCCCTGGGTGGTCATCTCACCTTCTGCGAGTTCTGAATATTTATAGTCAGTCGTCGTGAAGTTCTGGCTAAGCACCTCCGGAAGCAGATAGAAGTTCTGCCCGTACAGGTTGCTGCCGGTCAACTCGTTATAGACGCCGTAGAGTGCGTCCTCATATTCCTCCGCCGTCTCGAACATGTTGATCTTCTCACCCTTAGGATGCACGTCAAGGAATTTGGAGCACCCGCCGGCAAGGACCGCCGCGGCGGCTATGATTGTCATGAATATTGATTTGCTTTTCATTGTCTGTCCTCCTTATTAGAATGTCGGGCGGAAAATCAGGTTGATTCCGCGGCAGTAAGGATAATCGGTTCCCCTCTCGAACTTGACGGTGGAGATGTGCGCTATGTCAGACAGTCCGAAGCCTATCGCAAGTTTGCGGAGACCGAGCCTCGTGATCGCCTTCGGAGCGAAGTCGTACATAACCTGAATGCTTGAGATGTACAGTTCGTTACGCTTCTCAACGAATCTTTCGGAGTACTGGGAAGAACTGCTGGACGTGCCGATTCCAAGGAAACGGGTGTGGTCGCCGGGCTCTTTCCACCTGTCGGTGAAGACTCTACGATCAACATTGTAATTGAGGTCTATGTTCTCGACCTTGTTCTTAAGAGTTGAGTTAAAATAGTCAGACCCGAATGTGTAGGAAGTGGCGACACTGATAGAGAATCCCTTGTACCTCAACGTGTTCATCAACGAACCTTGAAGGATAGGATTAGTGTTTCCGACAGCGACTCTCTCTTTTTCATCGTAGTTGAAAGTATATTCACCATTTTTCTTTATGAATATCTCTTTTCCTGTCGCAGGATCGATTCCAGCAGAGCGCATCGCGTAAATGTCGTACTGGGAGCCACCCTCCACGAAGAGGATCTTCGGCTTGGAGGAATCGTAAGGGTTGTCGATGTCATTCTTGAGACCCTGGGAGATCTTGCGGATCTGGTCCATGACATGGCCGCCGGTCAGCGTCATGCTCCAGAACCAGTCCTTGTTGCGGATGATCTGGGCGGAAAGCGAAAGGTCGAGACCTTTGTTGTTGAGCTGGCCGAAGTTCACGTTCATTGATGTCGTGCCGACAGAAGGCGGCAGATTGACGGACATCAGCATGTCGTAGGTCGTGTTGGAATAGAAATCGAACGAAAGGTTGAAACGGCTGTCAAGGAAGGCCGCCGTCAGGCCGAAGTTGTTGTTCAGGGTCCTCTGCCATTTCAGGTCAGGGTTGCCCATCTGCTTAGGGAGGGCACCTATTCCTGAGACATACTGGTACTTGGAGTCGTACTGATAAACCGTACGGGCCTGATAGTAGTCAAATGAGACTGAACCGGTGTAACCCAGTGAATACCTAAATGTCAACGTGTTGACCCAAGGAAGATTGTCCTTGATGAATTTCTCGTTGTGAAGATGCCATCCGGCTCCCAAAGCCCAGAACGGTGCGAAACTGTTGTTTGAGCCGAACTTGGATGAGCCTGAGGTTCGGTAAGAACCATCAACGAAATACCTGTTCCAAAGGCTGAAGTTGGCGTTGGCAAAGAATCCGACCGCTGTCGAAACCCTATCTGTTCCGGTTGGATGCCCCGTTGGGTATGTCAAGGCAAAGGAAAGATCCGACAGCTCGTCCTTTATGAACCCCTTGGCAAGGAATGACGCACTTTGCTTTCGGCTGTACTGGATGTTGCTACCAGCACTGACACGGAACATCGATCCCTTGGAATCCAAGGACTTGCCATAGTTTACGACAATCTTTCCGTCAGTGGTAAGGCCATTGCCTGTCGAGAGACTGTACTGTCCCTTGTCATTCAATGCGTTGTTCTGGTACTTGGCTCTGTCTGGAGAGTCATAGTTGTCAGAACGGTTCCACGTCAGGTTCAAGTTAGCCTGGCCGGTGACATAGAGTTCCTTTGTGATGTTCCATCTTCCTGAAAGAGAGTTTGTCCATGACTGATTCTGACTCTTGCCGAAGCTTGAAAGCGTGGCATCGTACAAAGGGTTTGCAGTCTTGTAGGAAGAGGTACTCAGTGGATTGAAATAATAACTCTTTATGTAGTTTCCATCCTCATCCGTCATCGGATTGTATGGATTCATCCTTGAATACTGAGAGTAACTCCCATAAGGTGAATCAAGACTTCTGTTCAGGGAGAAACTGTTCTTGTACGAAAGCGTCAGTTTGTTGCGCAAATGATAGTTGATTCTGAAGTTAAGACCCAGATTCCTTCTGTTGTCGCCCTTCATGACTCCGTAAGTGTCTCCGAAGTTGGCGTTCGCCCGGAACTCCAGCTTCTCGCCCCTGGAGCTGAGCGCCAGGGAATGGGTGTGACTGAACGGCACGCGCAGCGGAGCGTGGAGCCAGTCCGGATTGACACCCTTGCGGATAAGCTGAAGCTTGTAGTCGTAGGCCTCGTCCATGGAGCCGTCAGCCGTGTCATACTTGCCCGCAAGCCTTTCTATCTCAAGTTTTTCAGCGGGACTACAAAGGTTGAAGGAGCTGAGATCCGGCACGCTGAACCTCGGCACAAAGTTGTAGCTGAGCCTGAGCTTTCCTTCCTCCGAGCGTTTTCTCTCGACGACGATGACACCGTTGGCTCCCTTCTCACCATAGAGGATGGTGGCGGATGCATCCTTCAGCACATCGATTCTCTCGATGTCGAACATGTCAAGGTCGTAGAGTTCCTGGATGCTGATCTCCACACCGTCCAGCACGATGAGAGGGTTGTTCACACCCTCCTCGCTCTCATTGGAAATCAAGGTGTTGGATCCACGGATAAGGATGGACGGCACAGCGTTCGGGTTGGATCCCGCGCTGTTGTTCTCCACCAGCACCATGCCCGGGGTAAGGGAGGCAAGACTCTGCATCAGGTTGGTCGATGACACAGCCACCAACTGGTCGCCGCTTATCGTAGTGGCCGCGCCTGTGAAGGTTTCCTTCGTCTGGGTGTAGAAGCCGTTTACCACCACAGCGTCAAGACTCGATGTCTTGAGCTGCACATTCAACCTCGTCGAGGTGCTGACATTAAACTCCTTGGACTCTGTTCCGATGAATGAATATATCAGGATGTCCGACTTGCCGGGGCTTCTCCGAAAAGTGAGTGAATAATTACCGTCCGCATCGGCGGAGGTTCCGACAGATGTGCCCTTGACGAGCACATTGGCTCCCGGGAGCGGCTCATCGTGGTCGTCCGTAATCCGTCCCTTGACGGTGATCCGTGGGTTGCCCGAGGTTCCGGAAGCGCTCTTGCCCTGATTGTTCTGGGCCAGTGCCGAATCCGCGAACCCTGTGACAGCCACTGCGGCGCACAAGGAAAGAACCAGAGTCCTAAGCCGACAGCCGGCTTTCTTCGTCAATTTACCTGATTCCATAAACATTGAATAAGATGAATAAAAATTCGTTGATCACCCCTTTCATAGACTTGCAGAAAAATGTAAAAGGCCTCTCAACTTCGTTGGTCGGCAAATATATGTAAATTAATATTCAGAAACAACCCGGCCGCATCCCTATTTCTTGGTATTTTGGAGAAAACCTTGGTCTATTACGAACCAACCGCGACCCTGAGGGTGTCGCGCGGCACTCTCAGGCAACATTTCCGGCAATTCCTGCCTAAGTAATCCTTAAAAAGGCAATGGCTACTTGCCGTAGCGAAGAAGTATCGGATCGTAGGCGTCTATGCGGCGGTCACGAAGGAACGGCCAGCCTCTGCGGACATATTCTGTGCGGTCCAGGTCGATGTCCACAACCTTCACGCCCTCCTCATCAGTCCCGAACTGCGCAAGGATCTCCCCCTGCGGCCCAGTGGCGAATGAATATCCCCAGAAATCCAGTCCGATGGTGTTCCCGGAAGGATCATCCTCGTGTCCGACACGGTTCACGGTGACGACCGGAACCCCGTTGGCCACCGAATGGCCCCTCTGGACAAGCTGCCAGGCCTGCCTCTGGGTCTGCTGCTCCTCCTTGGAATCCGTGCCGACCCCACCGATGGCGGTAGGATAGATCAGCAACTGTGCACCGTTCAGAGCCATGAGCCTTGCTGCCTCAGGGTACCACTGGTCCCAGCAGACCAGCACGCCGAGGCTCCCCACCGAAGTCTGGATAGGCCTGAAGCCCAGATCCCCCGGTGTGAAATAGAACTTCTCGTAGAAGCAAGGATCGTCAGGAATATGCATCTTGCGGTACTTGCCCGCTATGCTTCCGTCCTTCTCGATCACGACAGCCGTGTTGTGGTAAAGTCCCGGAGCCCGCTTCTCGAAAAGCGAGAGGACAAGCACGATCCCGAGCCTCTTGGCAAGGTCACCGAAATATTCAGTGGAAGGTCCAGGGATTGTCTCCGCCAGGTCGCAGAGCGACGCGTCTTCGGTCTGGCAGAAGTACACCGAATTGTGAAGTTCTTGGAGCACAACCAGTTTAGCGCCCTTGGCGGCGCATTCACAGATGTTCTCAGTCAATTTGGCGATGTTCGCCTTTATGTCTGTCGTGCAGCTCTGCTGCACCATTCCCACTTTCAAGATGCTCATGATGATGTTCCTTTACTGGTCGCGCCACCTCCACATTCGGCGGCCACAACCTTGCAAAGTTAGCAAAAAAACATCAAGAGTACTAAAAATCCCTGTCATCAGCCGTGATGCTCTCGATCTCGGCGCTCTTCCCGGCATATTTAAGGAAATAGACCGTCACTGCCGTGTAGAACACCGTGTAGGTGAAGACGAAGACCGACAGCTGCCAGTACTGGGTGAAGAAATAGGAGGCAAGCGCGAGGATGCCGACGAGCAGGGCGGACACAAAGATCCACGTCACCCCATTGTTCCGGCACTTCCCGAACTCTTCCGCCGTGCAGTTGACTTTCAGTTTATGAATATATTCCTTCCGCTCGAAGGCGAACACTACCGTGTAGAGAATCAGCTGAACTACATAGAATGTGAAAAAGCAGTAACAAATCCCGCGGCCGACAGCGTCATGCTCGATGAATATGAAGTATACGGCCACAAAGAGCAGGATAGGGATGACATTCAGCAGGATAGGGATTCTGCGCACGAGCCTTGAGTTCAGCAGAGCCAATGTGGCGATCGTGAAAAGCAGGGCCTGCGAGGAGCTTATCACCAGATTGCCGATCGAGAAGAACTTCTCGGTCGGTTCGGCAACGCCCTTGAACAGCAGTCCGGCAGTCATCAAGGCGATGATGAGGAACGCGAGACCAAGGGTGATCCGCGCGCTGATGTACCTTTCGGGGCGGTAGAGTTTCCGGTTCATCTCCCGGAGGAACCGGCACATGCATAGCAGAAGAACAGCGTCCGTCATGCAAACCACAACGGAGGTGAGGCAAAGCGCCATGTAGATCTGTTCTTCTGTTATCATCATTGAATACAATCCCTCTTCAGTAATCCTTAAAAAATAACTTGGTGATCTTTGATTGCCAACTAATTTTTTAACGCTTACTCAGTGGGAAGTCTAATGAAAGTATATAATATTTCGGCAAGAATTCCACTAAGCTCCGGTTGGACAAAAGTACTCAACGATGCGTTAAGGTCAAAACAATGAGGGTGGTAAATTTCTTTAAGACATGAAATTTACCACCCCGTAAGCGTGATTTACCAACAGATTTACTATTCAGGCCGATTCGTCCCACAAGTTTCCATGAACTCCGTCGGGGTCTGGCCGACAACTTTCTTGAAATGATGGTAGAAATTCTGGGACGTTCCGAAGCCGAGTCTCATCGCAAGAGCGTTCAACGAGACATCCGGGGTTGCCATGATTATCCTCTTCGCCTCTTCGATCCTCAGGTTGGCTCTCCAGACACGGAAGTCCTGCACCATCACATTCTGGAAGTACCAACGGAAGAACCGGGGATCCACACCGCTACGCTCGATGATGTAGTTTCTGTCACGTTCAGGGTTCAGGTAGTCCTTCAAGGCCACATATTCATCCAACGATGCCTTAAGCCTGCTCATGAGCTCCTCCGAATCGTTGAACTCAGAGTCCGACACCATCGTTTCCTGATCCGATTTCAGTCCGGCAGCCTCATCAGGAGACGATTTCACAGCAGGGAGATAGTAGTCAGAACGGATGATGTAGTTGATGAAGCGGCTGGCGAACCAGACGTAGAAGGCTATGTAGCAGCACATGAAGGCATTATAGACCGGCTGCGGTACCGTAAGGGACAACAGTGCGGACACCCCGACCGCCAAGGCAGCGATAAAGCTGTTCCTCGCCCAACGGAGCGGCCGCTCATATTCCTCATCATAATAGTCTTTGACCTGCCTGACGAACTTTTTGTAGCATCTTAGGAACAACGCCGAGTAAAGGATAAGCTGGACAATGACAGCGGCGACCGCCACGCATGTGACTATCGGCGAGCCAGCCAACGAATCCACGACAAGAAAGCAGAGCGAACCGACGGCCACGAGAGCCACGTTGATCAATATCCTTCGCATCGTCACGAGAGATGGCCGGATCATCGTTATCAGCGTGAAAGTGAACAGCAAGGACTGAATGGACGCCGAGACGATCGTGGCGGCGGCTATGTCTTCGGAATCATTCAGTCCGTAGATGTTCAGCCAGTCAGGGACAGCAAGCAGAAAATAACTTGCGGCAAGTATCGCCCTTGCGAAACGGATCTTCCGGCTTTCCTCGTCCGGTTCAATCCTGACGAGAAGCAAGATGAAAGCCAGCGTGGTGATGGCCACGCCGGATGCGAAAGACAGGAGCAGGTACATGTCCATTGGCATTCTCTTCTAATAAATCATTTTACAAACTTACATAAAAAATCTGCGATTTTTACGCCCGCCCCATAAGAAAGAAACAGTTTTTTAGTAACATGAAAAAAATAAGTTGCCTCAGATTAAGAGAATATTTTCGAGGATAGATCTATTTTCGAAGAAGGAGTGTGCCGGTGGCACATGACTGATGAGAAAAGAGATCTAGACCGAAAAGATTCCTTAAGATGATGCAGGTTATTTTTTGAAGGTTACTTAGAGGAAAAATACAAAAAAGAATGCAAGTCCACATAATGAATCCGGACTGATTCCGTCAGAACCAGCCCGGAGCGAGTTTATGGGTTGTACTTTCCTACTTGGTCACGACTGTGGCTCCACTTGGCAGGACTTTCTTAATCTTGTCGACCGTTGTCTGGGAACAACCGACCATCCGGACTGTCTTCAGACTATTGCAGTTTTCGAATAAGCGTCTATCGACAATTGTATTGTCCAGATTCCATCCAGACAGGTCAAGAGTCACCAAATTCACACAGCCAGAAAATGGATACACATCAATTTCGTACAGTGAAGAAACATCCCAACCGGAAAGATTGGCGTAAGTCAAACTCCCGCACCCATTGATCAATCTGCCTAATACAGACAACTTTGGAGTTTTCCAATTGGAAAGATCAACAGTCTTCAAACTGGTGCAACCGGAGAACATATACTGAATTTCTGTCATATTCTCCAAATTCCAGCCAGACAGGTTGATGTTTTCCAGACTTGTGCAATTTAAGAACATCCTAGAGATTTTTGTCAGACTTCTCGGAGTCCAACCGGACAAGTCGAGAGCTTTTAAGTTGGAACAGCCATAGAACAGATCTCCCATCTCTGTCACATTCTCCACATTCCAGCCGGAAAGGTCTATGCTTGTCAAAGAAGAGCAGCCGCTAAACATTCTTTGCATATATTGAATCTTCTTCGAGGTCACTTTCGGCAAAGCAACACTCGTCAGGCCAGAACAATTCTTGAACAATGATTCCATATCTTTCACATTATTCAGATTCCAAGCTGACAGATCAAGAGCGGTCAGCGATGAGCAACCATCGAACATGTAAAACATTGACTCAAGTTTTTCTGTTTTGACCTTCCTCGGGAGGGTCAACTTATTCAGGCGTGAGCAGCCTTGGAACATCTTCTGCGTTTTCGTCACATTTTCCATGAAATTAGCCTTGTGCGTGTTCCACAGATTGACAACCTCAAGTTTGGTACAGCCGATAAACATCTCTTCCATGCTTGTGACATTATCGGATGCCAAACCACTCAAGTCGGCTTCCTTCAGATTGGTACAGTTGAAAAACATACGTGTGGCATCCTTAAGGAAATAATAAGGATAGACCCACTTGAAGGATATCTTCTCCAAGGAGTTGTCAAGAACTCTAATATCACCCATGTAATAATCATACCACATTCTGAAGTCAATCTTGCCGGCCTTCTCACCAGAGCTTGGTCCATACGGAACACTCATCGTCCATTCTCCCGTTTCAGAATTCCGGGAAGACACGGTCTTAACTTTTTTATTGTCATTATCAGTGACAGTATAACAATCCCGCTTGAGTTCGTTACCGGTGGTGGTCGTGTAGGACATGTATATATCGTACATCTTCGGATCGACGGAGATATATTCAGAAGCGATGCTGCCACCGGTCTTTGAGTCAGAAACAGCAACCCTGACCGCAGCCTTGCCCATCGTCCCGTAATTGGAATTGTAATGGTTATTATTCAGGAACTTCACTGGATCAATGACAACGGTGAGGATTCCGTCAGCGTCGCCGGAGACGCTCTTCACCTCAAACGATGTGAGACTCCCCGCCCTTGTCTGAGGGTAAGCGGCCTGACCGGACACCTGTTCCACGGTGACTTTCTGAGCCGCCTCGTGAGGCATGACCTCGAACTGAAGGGCAAGATCCTTGACATAGTTGATATTACGATTTGTAAAGGTATAATAGACTTCCTCAACCCTGTCTGTGTAGGTCGGAATGTAGGAAATCGACTGGATGCGGGCGTTGAGCCTGTCCTCAAGGTCCTTCACAGAGTTCTTCAGGGTATTGAGGTCATTGCTTATGGCCTGAACACTCTTTTCAAGGTCGGCAACCTTGACGGTCAGGGCATCAACGGCATTCTGAACCTTTGTCACCTTGTCATCAATCGACTTGTTCACCTCGGCGATCCTGTCTGAGATTTCCTTGGTCAGCTTGCCCTCGGATGCACTGACAGCGTCGCTGATGGCCTTTTCATAGGCGGTCTTGATCTCTGTCTTTGCGGCGGCGAGGTCGCTCTCCAGTTGAGTGATCTTCTTGGCACTCTCCTCAATGGCTTTCTTGTTAGCCTCTATGGCCTTGGCGTTGGCGTCCACAAGTTTCTTCAATTCGGCGTTGTTCTTCGTCATGTCATTCGACAAGGAGGTCAAAAGGCCCTCAAGATATGCCTTTTGGCCGGACAATTGTCCCTCGAGATCGTCCTTCAGCGCAGCGATCCCGGCCTCCGTGGCCGCAACGGTGCTGTAGCCAGTCAGCGTCTCGTTGACCCAATCCTTCAAGGATGCCTCCAGATTCTCGATCGCGGACTTGATCGCGGCTGTGTAGGCTGTCTCGATCTCTGTCTTGGCCGTAGAGATGGCGTTGGTGTAGGCCGCAGTCAGTGCTGTCACCTGCTCCGAGATCTTGGAATCCAGACCTGCGACGGCCGTCTCAAGATCCTTGGAGAATTTCTCCGTGAGCCTCTTCTCAAGATCGGCCACAGAGGCCTTCAGACCCTCAACGCTCCCCTTTATGGAGACGATGTCCTCCTCTATAGCCTTCTGGCTCTCAAGAGTTGAGAACGTTGCCAATGCCCAATCCTTGGCGCCGGCGATTCCCTTGTCGGCATGCTCCTTGGCCTCGGCGAGGACATTGTCGGCGTAGTCCTTAAGATCTGAGATCTTTTTCTCCAGCTGGGTGTCCTTCTCTTGAAGCACCGCGATCGTGCCGTTCACGGCTTCCAGCTTTTTCTCCGCCTCGGTCTTCATGGCGTCGAGTCTTGCGATAATTTCGGCCTTGGCTGCCGTCAAGGCGGCCATGACCTCCTCCTTGTCCTTGGCGTCAGTGCTCCGGAGCTCATCCAGCGCCTTCGCGAGATCCGCGTTCACAGCATCAATCTTCGTCCCGTTCTCCGCGATGGCCTTCTGAAGGTCGCCGGCGGTGCCTTCCAAGGATTTGATCATGTCCTTGAGATCCTTGTCGGCCTGCTCCAGTTCCGGAAGCGAGACGTTGATCCGGTCAATCTGCTCTGAAAGAGACTTGATGCGTGTGTTCTCGATCCGGTCAAGCTCCTCGTCAATCCGGTTGATGTCCGAGTCGTAGTTCGCACAGCCGACAAGCAGCAGGGACACAGCGGACAGCATGATGAATATTCTTTGTCTTCTCATAAAATATTTGGGTTTGATTATTCTCGCAGGACGAAAAAGTGCGTCAAAGATAGTCATGGGTCTTGTAACATCAAATAACACAAGGTGGTAAATATCAGCACCTACCTGAAATTTACCAATTCATGTGAAAATTTACCGGCAAATTTACCACCTTGCCGGACCTCGGGCCAAACAAAGAAGGCAAAACAGTGTCTTAGAAGCTGTTTTGAATTGTTTGAAATGTTCTTTGAGGTGAAAAATCTTCATTTTCTTCCCGCTTCTTCAGTCAGATAGCACCGCTATCTTCCTTGGAAGAAGCGGTCGAAACTGAAGTTTTTCACTCTCAAACCTTCAAACAAACAATTCAAAACAGCTTCTTATTTGAAGAAATTTTGTATTTTTGAGAGGAATGATGCCCTCGGGCTCAAAACGGACTTTGCTATGGACACGATTCATCAGAGATTTCCCCAGTACGATGAGGCCGGGCAGGCTCTCATCGACAAAGCGTACGCTATAGCTTCGGCGGCGCTGGCGGACGAGACGCGCGGCAACGGACACCCCTTCATCGAGCATCCGGTCAACGTGGCGCTGATCGCGGCGGACGAGATCGGCCTGCCGGCGGACTGCGTGGCGGCGGTGTTCCTCCACGAGGCGACCAGAAAGCATCCTGAGATTGATTTGCACTCTGGCGGATTCCCGGAGGATGTGTACAAAATGGTGGAGGGACTGAACAAAATCGCGACGATCAAGCCGAAAGACACACGCCTTGAGGCCGAAAGCTACAAGAAACTGATCGTGCAGTACTCGACTGACCCACGTGTGACTGTCCTGAAGATCGCCGACCGGCTGGAGGTGATGAGGCATCTGGAGATGTTCCCGAAAGCCTCCAGAGAGAAGAAGATTCTGGAGACACTGATGCTCTACATTCCTCTGGCTCACCAGCTTGGGCTATACAACATCAAGAGCGAGATGGAGGACATCTACTTCCGTTTCGCCGAGCCGGAGCAGTACCGCGCCATCACCAACAAGCTGAAGGCGACCGAAAGGGACAGGATCAGGCTGACCGAGGAGTTCATAGAACCGCTCAAGAAGACCCTTTCCGATGACGGGATCCATTACAAGCTGAAGATCAGGACCAAGACGGCATATTCAATCTGGAGGAAGATGCAGAAGCAGAAAGTGCCGTTCGAGGGGGTGTATGATGTCTTCGCAATCCGGTTCATCATCGACTGCGAGCCTGATGCCAGGACGGAAAAAGACCTCTGCTGGAAAGTGTATTCCTATGTGACTGAAGAATATGAAGCCGACACCAAGCGTCTGCGCGACTGGGTGACGAACCCTAAACCTAACGGCTACGAGTCCCTGCACATCACTGTCAAGAACAAGAGCGGAGCCTACATCGAGGTGCAGATCAGGACAAAGAGAATGGACGACGAGGCGGAGAACGGACAGGCCTCACACTGGTCCTACAAGGGCATCAAGCATGAAGCCCAGCTGGATAAATGGCTGACTTCCGTGCGCTACGCCCTTGAGCATCCTCACGAAGGCAGTCCGGACGAGCTTCCGCAGCCGCCTTCCAAGGAGATATTCGTGTTCACGCCGTCCGGGGAGCTGAGGATCCTGCCGGCCGGAGCCACCGTGCTGGACTTTGCCTTTAACATTCATTCAGGGCTTGGAGTGCGCTGCGCCGGAGGCCGGATCAACGGGAAGGCGGTGTCAATCAGGGAGAAACTGAAGACGGGAGATGTCGTGGACATCATGTCCGGCAAGAACCAGAAGCCGTCCTCTGACTGGCTGAACTTCGTCGTGACCTCCAAGGCCCGCAACCGCATCAGGCAGGAACTCAATGAAGAGGAATATAAGAAAGCGGCACAGGGGAAGGAACTTCTGGGCAGAAGGCTGAAGAACTGGAAACTGGAGCTGCCGGACGATGTCGTCGCTGAATTGCTGAAAAGGCTGAAATATAACACCCTCAATTCGTTCTACGCAGCGGTGGCTGACGGGGATGTCGATGTGAACGATGTGAAGAACTACATCCTCGACAGGGACAGAATCGCCGCGGAAGCCATCGAGGCGGCAAGGGAGGCCGAGGCGGAAAGGATCGAGACAAGGTCGGCCGACTGGGGTAACAGGCATTCCTCGGACGACATCCTTGTACTTAACGCACGTGACCTCAAGGGATTGGACTACAAGATGTCCAAGTGCTGCCATCCGGTGTTCGGGGACGATGTGTTCGGGTTCGTGACCAGGACAGAAGGCATCAAGATCCACCGGATCTCCTGCCCTAACGCTGCGAGGCTAATCAGCACCTATCCGTACAGAATCCAGAAAGTAAAGTGGGCTGACTCCCCTGCCGGCGGCAGTTTCCAGAGCTCGCTGAAGATCATCGCGGACATGGAGTCCTCCGTGATCGGCCAGATCACCGAGATCGTGAACACGTTCAAGGCTTCTCTGAGGACATTCAACGTCAACGAGAACCGCAGGAGCGGCACCTACGAGATCATGATGAGGATCTCCGTGCCGTCCAACATGGAGCTTGACAAGGTCATCTCCCAGATCAAGACACTCAAGCACGTGACCAAGGTCTCAAGGATTTAATTGTCACTTCGACAGGCTCAGTGACCGGACAAATCAATCCTGCCAGACCTTCAGATATTCCTGCAGAGCCCACATCTCGTCGCGGTAGCGCGCAGCCTCGCTGAAGTCCAGGTCAGCCGCGGACTTCTCCATCCTGCGCTTGTCCTCCGCGATGGTCTTCTGGATCTGCTCCCGGCTCATCGACCTGATCACCGGATCCTGAAGCACGGCGGCAAGGTCAGCCTTGACAAAGCCATCGACATAGGCCGTGTTGCCTTCCCTCTTGGAATCGTGCCCAAGCCCGACGGAGACAGTACCCCGTCCAAGCTCGCTTGGATTAGGAATATATGTAGGATCCGAAACCGAATCCGCCGCGCTGACCCTTCCGCTCGGACCGTTCTTGACCCGAGGATTGACAGCCTTATCCGACTCGCCGTAGAGTTCGGACACGAGTATATTCCTCTTCACCTCAACCTGCTTCGGGGTGATGTGGTGGAGTTTGTTATATTCAATCTGCTTCGTCCTGCGGCGGTTGGTCTCGCGGATGGTCTGATCCATCGACTCGGTGACCGTGTCGGCATACATTATCACAAGGCCGTTGACGTTTCTTGCGGCTCGCCCGGCGGTCTGGGTCAACGCCCTTCCCGAGCGGAGGAAGCCTTCCTTGTCAGCGTCCAGGATCGCCACAAGAGACACTGTAGGAATATCCAGTCCCTCACGCAGGAGGTTCACTCCGACCAAAACATCGAAGAGTCCGTTCTTGAAGTCCTCGATGATCTCCACGCGCTCGCCGGTATCGACATCGGAGTGGATGTAGCGCACCCGGATGTCGATCTTGTCCAGATAGTCGGTCAACTCCTCGGCCATCCTCTTGGTCAGGGTCGTGACGAGTACCCTCTCATCCTTCTCGGCTCTCTTGCGGATCTCCTCGACAAGATCATCGACCTGATTCTTGGTCGGACGCACCTCGATCGGAGGATCCAGCAGGCCTGTAGGCCGCACAACCTGTTCGACCACAAGGCCGTCGGAGCGTTCCAGCTCATAGTCCGACGGTGTGGCGCTGACATAGACCTTCTGACCGGTAATAGAGTTGAACTCATCGAAGGTCAAAGGTCGGTTGTCCGAGGCAGCAGGAAGTCGGAAACCATATTCAATAAGGACAGACTTTCGCGCGTGGTCGCCGCCGTACATCGCCCTGATCTGCGGAATCGTGACGTGGCTCTCGTCGATGAATGTGATGAAGTCCTTCGGGAAGTAGTCTATAAGGCAGAACGGCCTCTGGCCTGGCTGACGGCCGTCCAGATAGCGGGAATAATTCTCAATGCCGGGGCAGTATCCCATCTCCTTTATCATCTCAAGGTCGTTTTCCACCCTCTGCTGCAACCTTTTGGCCTCCAACCCCTTGCCAATTTCGTTGAAATAGTCGGTCTGTTTCTTGAGGTCATCCTGAATCATGCTCACGGCCTTGATGCCGCGCTCCCTCGTGGTCACGAAGTTCGTTGCCGGGAAGATCGGAACCTCCTCAAGAGACTCGATGTGCGCACCGGTCAGCGGATCTATCAGGGACAAAGAATCAATCTCGTCACCGAAAAACTCAATCCTCACAGCCTCGTCAGAGCCTCCGAGAAAGACATCTACGGTGTCTCCACGAACCCTGAAGGTACCTCTTTTGAAATCAACTTCAGTACGACTGTAGTTGGCGTCAACCAAATGGTAAAGGAGCCTTGTCAGGCTGCGCTGCTCGCCCCTCTTGACCACAACAGACTGAGCGTGAAAATCCTCCGGGTTTCCAATACCATAGAGACAGGACACGCTGGAGACCACGATCACGTCCCGCCGCCCTGACATCAAGGCCGAGGCGGCACTGAGGCGCAGTTTGTCAATCTGGTCGTTGATGCTGAGATCCTTCTCGATGTAGGTGTCGGTTGTCGGAAGATACGCCTCTGGCTGATAATAGTCGTAGTACGAGACGAAATATTCAACGGCGTTGGACGGAAAGAAGCTTTTGAACTCTCCGTAAAGCTGCGCCGCCAGCGTCTTGTTGTGGCTGAGAATCAGCGCCGGCCTCTGAAGTTTCTCGATGACGTTCGCCATCGTGAAGGTCTTTCCTGATCCAGTCACACCCAGCAACGTCACATCCCCCACACCCTGACTCAGAGCCTCGCAAAGCCCCTCGATCGCCCCCGGCTGATCCCCCGACGGCTTGTATGATGATTCCAAACGAAATTTCATAGACAATTACAATCAACCAAACCTTATAGATTACCCGAATTACAGCAACTTCGTATCAACATGTCGTCATTCAGCCCACTCTCACTCAACCCTATTTTTGTTGTTGCAGCATATAGATTTCCTTTTGGCGTTCAATTTCTCTACGAAGTTCTTCTTCTGTAGGAAGAAACGGCAAGTATTTCGCGGCGAAAAGTTGCTCATTACCCTTCAGGATGGAATACTTCGCGATATCAGAATCCGTATCAGAACAGAGCACAATCCCGATTGTTGGATTATCCCCGTCCGTCCGTTTCAACTCGTCATACATTCGGCGGTACATATCCATTTGTCCTACATCCTGATGGGTTATTTTGCCTATTTTCAAATCGACCAATACATAGCATTTAAGAATTACATTGTAGAAAACCAAGTCGATAAAATAATCTTGAGCATCGGTTTTTATCATTTGTTGGCGCTTGACAAAAGCAAAACCTCGTCCCAGTTCCATAAGGAAGTCTTGAAGGTGGTCTATGATAGCCGTTTCGAGTTCTTTTTCCGAAAAGCTATTGTCTTGTTTGAATCCTAAAAATTCAGCCACGATCGGATTCTTCAAAAGTTCCGGTTGTTTAGGCTGTTTTTCGGTCATTGGCAGTTGCGGCTGAGTGAAATGTCGCTCATAATATTGTGTGCTGATATTTCTGTCAAGAGTTCTTACACTCCACATTTCTTGGGACGCAGTTTCCAAATACCAACGTATAGCCGTCTCATCAGCTACACGCAAGGTTCGGAAAATGTGAGTCCACTGAAGATTTGGAAATCGCGATTTCCAAATCTCGTAGTTAGGGACAGCGATATAGAATTTGCGAAATGCCCTCAGATAACGCGCTGAAAAGCCTTCTCCATAATCATGGGTCAGCCGACTAGACAGCTTGTCTATAAGTTGCTCTCCGTACACAGCCCGTTCCTGTCCTCCTTGTTCTTCCTCCACTATGCGTTTCCCTATTTGCCAATAGGTTTCAATCATGATGCCATTGACAGAAGAATAGGCCTCACTACGACCTTGTTCAATGATGATCTTGATGTCGGCAATTATACTGCTTATATTCTTTTCCAAGCTCTCATTCATAGTCATACTCAATTCTCCTTTATCATCTCCATACAGCTCTATACGCAAAGATATTTATAATCTTGCAGAAATAGAATATTCTTTAGGATTATATCATCTTCACTTGATTTTCTGAGTCTATAGATATAATATTGATTTCGCAAATGGAGTTGTTGTGGTTGTAATTCGACAGACAGTGTCTATCGATTTGTAAATAGATCTTTTACAGACAGGTAAATATCGGCGCTATTACAACCGTCACGTTCATATTCGACAATATACAGCCAAATCCATTGCCCTTGATCAAGATTAATACTTATCGGCATAAATTTACTATTTTTGCGAAAAATAAACCGCGAAAAAATATGAGACTGCCTGCTGAATGGGAGAGACAGAGCGGGGTGATGCTCACCTGGCCTGACGAGACGACACCTTGGTACGAATTGGAGAAGGTGCAGGAATGTTATGGGCGGATCATCTCCGCGATACTGCGCTTCGAAAAGGTGCTGCTGGTGACGGCTGACATCAAAGCCGTCACGAAGAGATTGACCGAACTTGGCGTGGACGCTTCCAAGATCCAGTTTCAGGAGTGTCCGATCAACGACACATGGGCGCGAGACCACGGAGGAATCGCGGTCTATGGCGACAACGGAGAGAAGTACCTCTACGACTTCGTCTTCAACGGATGGGGCCTAAAGTTCGCGTCCAACTTCGACAACGGAATCACCAAGAAGATATTCTTTGACAGGGCTTTCGCCGATGAGGTGATGTGCGTGGACATGCGCCCGTTCGTCCTGGAGGGCGGCAGCATCGACACCGATGGTGCCGGCACTCTGATGGCCACCTCGGAATGCCTCTGCAGCGACAACAGGAATGAATATCTCACCCAGGAGGAGATCGAGGGCGAACTCAAGCAGGCGTTCGGCCTCAAGCGCGTGCTCTGGGTGGACAACGGCAGCCTCTCAGGCGATGACACCGACAGCCACATCGACATTCTGGCGCGGTTCTGCGACCATGAGACAATCGCCTACCTCAAAAGCGACAACACGGAAGATCCTGACTACGAGTCGTTAATGAATATGGAAGCGCAGCTTCAGTCCTTCAGGACACTTGACGGGAAGCCGTACAGACTCGTTCCGCTCCCGAAGCCGGAACAGATGTTTCTGGATGACTATCCTCTTCCGGCGTCCTACGCGAACTTCTTGATCATCAACGGAGCGGTTCTTGTGCCTGGCACCGGCTCGGAACTTGACGGGATTGTCCGCGCGAGGCTTCAGAAAGTGTTTCAGGACAGGGAGGTCATCATGATCGACTGCCGTCCACTCCTCTCCGGCCACGGCGGCCTCCACTGCGTCACGATGCAGTTCCCGGAAGGGTGGATAGAATAATAATCAGAACGAATACGACAAGGTCAAGCCGAAAGTGTGATGGAACAACTTCTTGGCATGATAGAAATCATCAAAGTTGAACATCATCCGATGCACATTGCGGCCGGCCACATTCTTGTCCACACGATATGCCACAGCATCCTCGAAATCGCCGGGCTTGCCGGTGTGTCCGCAGACAACAAGCACCACGTTAGGGCTTACGGACACAAACTTGTCCCGGAAATCCTTGCCCGAAGTCTGAGGAGTAATCTTAGAAGCTGTTTTGAATTGTTTGAAATGTTCTTTGAGGTGAAAAATCTTCATTTTCTTCCCGCTTCTTCAGTCAGATAGCACCGCTATCTTCCTTGGAAGAAGCGGTCGAAACTGAAGTTTTTCACTCTCAACCCAGCGCCCGAACCGAGGGCAATCGAACTTGTTCGGATTGCCGAGGTGAGCAGCAGGGAAAGAGCTTGCTCTTAACCTTCAAACAAACAATTCAAAACAGCTTCTTATAACTTGTGTTTTTGGCATATTCGGCGGTACACTGCTTCAAACAGCTGTGAGTCATGGCAATAAGATAAGCCTTACTTACAAGAAATCCTATCCACTGTCAAGATTTCCGCAGAACCTCATCATGAATGATATTCAAGTGGAGGGTAAAGTCCCATCCTTCAACAACTTAACCGGTACTACCCACCCCACCCCCGGAACAGGCAGGAGGAGGATTCGCCAAAACATTTGTTTACAAAGAGTCAGCTTCCACGGCCGCATGTGGTTTCCGCCGCTGAATCTTCGGTCACTTCGACAGGCTCAGTGACCTGAAGGCGGGTCTCAGACTTCACTCCAAATGAAAACCTTGTCGCCCCGACGGATCTTTTTGCCGCCCGGCGTGCGAATGTCATCCGGGAATATGACAGGAATGGAGCAAAGTGTCCCTTTCACGGCTTCTTCCGTCGGCTTTAAATCCACACGTATCTCACTGACCTTCTGCTCGATCACTCCTGTAGTTTCCCCGATGATCAGGATGTCGTCACCTTTTCTCAAGGCCTCCGACTCCACCAGCACTTCCGCGACTGAAATCCTGTCGAACCAGTTGGTGATCTTGCCACAGTAAATCTTCTTGCGTGTGGCGTGGCTGCCATAGACATCGCTCCATTCTCCGAGTCTGGCACCTTGATAGTAACCGTCCCAGAATCCTCTGTTGAAGACCTCGGACAACTCCTCCTTCAAAGATGCAGCCAGTTCAGGTGTGTAACGTCCCTCGCAGACAGCGTCAGCCGCGCGGCGGTAGCACTCCGCCGTCTTTTTGACATATTCAGCGCTCCTTGCCCGCCCCTCGATCTTGAAGACCTTCACGCCCGCGTCGATGATCTTGTCCATGAACTCAATGGTACACAGATCCTTGGGCGACATGATGTACTTGTTGTCGATGTTCAGTTTCGTGCCGGTCTCCAGATCCGTGACCTCATAGCCCCTGCGGCAAAGCTGGTAGCAAGCCCCTCTGTTGGCCGATGCCCCGTAGGTCTGGAGGCTCAGGTAACACTTCCCCGAAACCGCCATGCAGAGAGCTCCGTGGGCGAACATCTCGATCCGGACCAGATCGCCGGAAGGGCCTTTGATTCCCTCATTTACAATGGCTTCATGAATATCCTTGACCTGATGCAGGTTGAGTTCCCTGGCCAGCACGATCACGTCGGCAAACTGAGAATAGAACCGCAGCGCCTCGACGTTCGACACGTTGAGCTGGGTCGAGATGTGGACCTCCAGCCCGATCTTCCGGCAATATGTGATCGCCGCCATGTCCGAGGCGATGATGGCGTTCACTCCCGCCGCCTTGGCCGCGTCCAGAGCCTCCCGCATCGGGGCGAGATCATCCCCGTAAAGGACGATATTCAGAGTCATGTAGGTCTTGACTCCATATTCCTGGCAGATCTCCACGATCCTCGGCAGGTCATCCGGAGTGAAATTGTTCGCCGAATGCGAACGCATGTTGAGGTTGCCCACCCCGAAATAGACGGAGTCGGCCCCGCCTTGTATCGCGGCGTGCAGGCATTCGAAATTGCCGGCCGGCGACATTATCTCAAGTTCCTTCTTGTCCATTGTCTCTGAATATTATTCCTCAAAATTAGTCCATAAAATCGCCAATCCCAAATTTCCGATTGGCTTTTGTTCAAAACAGCGTTCAAATTCAGATATTTTCACTAATATTGCAGATTGTGGCGGACTAATTCCGTGACACAATGACACTATGCGACTTAAAATAACCCTTGAATATTTCACCTCTCCGGGAGAGGAACTGATTCTGGTTCTCTCCGACGGAAAATCAATAGCGATGGAATATGTTGCCGGAGGACGCTGGGAGGCTTCTTTGGAGATGCCTTCCAAGGCTGCGGAGCTTGAATATTCATTTGAACTTCATCGTGACGGGCAGTGTGTGCGCCGCGAGTGGGGGCGCCATTCGGAACCTGAGCTTGCAGAAGCGACCGGGGTCTTGGAAATCCGCGACCGCTGGCAGGACCGTCCCGAGGATTCCCCGTTCTGGACCAAGGCTTTCACCGATGTGATTTTCAAGAGAAAGCAGTACTCGGCAAAGCGTTCCGGCAATGTGACATTCACCGTTCCGTGCGCGCGAATCCGTAAGGATGAGGTTTTGGCCATCACCGGCAGCGGCAAACGTTTCGGAGAATGGACGAAATTCGTTCCTCTGTCATGTTGCTCCGCCCCGATGTGGACCGTGACCCTTGATGTGAAAGCACCTTTTGAGTATAAGTTCGTTATCCTTGACGCAAAGTCCGGAGTCCCGAAGACTTGGGAGTCTGGTCCGAACCATCTTTTCGCCGATGTTCCGGCAAAGGGTAATTCCTTGGAAATCAGAGATTTCATTCCAGAGTTCGAGACCAAGCCTTGGCGCGGGGCCGGCACTGCCATCCCTGTCTTCTCCCTCCGCAGCGAGACAAGCTTCGGCGTGGGCGAGTTCAAGGATCTCAAGAAACTGGTTGACTGGGCCGCGCTCACAGGCCAGGGCATCATCCAGCTCCTGCCGATCAACGACACCACGATGACAGGAACATGGACGGATTCCTACCCTTACAACGCCAACTCGACATTCGCCTTGCATCCGCTGTTCATACATCTGCCTGACGCCGGGGTCAAGGCCGACAAGGGATATAAAGTCCTCCAAAAAGAGCTCAATGCACTTCCTGTCGTTGATTATGAAAGGGTTAACAAAGAAAAAAATCGCCTTTTGAAAGAAGCCTTCGAGGCTGGCGGACAAGAGGTTATGTCTGGAGCGGCCTACAAGAAATTCTATTCCGCCAACAAGGACTGGCTCGTTCCTTACGCCGCTTTCTGTGCGCTCAGAGACATCAACGGTACGCCGGAGTTCGGGAAATGGAAATCCCTTTCTGAATATTCAGAAACCAAGGTCAAGTCATTCTGTCGCAGGCACAAGAGCGATACGGATTTCTACTGCTACGTCCAGTTCTGCCTTGACGCTCAATTGAAGGAGGCTGTTGAATATGCCCACTCGAAGGGCGTGGCCATCAAGGGCGACCTTCCGATCGGAATCAGCCGCACGAGTGTGGACGCCTGGCAATTTCCGCATCTGTTCAACCTTGACTCTCAGGCCGGGGCACCGCCTGACGCTTTCGCTGCCGATGGCCAGAACTGGGGTCTTCCGACCTACAACTGGGAAGAGATGGCCAAGGATGGCTACGCCTGGTGGAAAGCAAGGCTCAGAAAGATGAGTGAGTATTTCGACGCGTTCCGGATTGATCATATTCTTGGATTTTTCCGCATCTGGGAGATTCCGATGGGAGTCAAATCGGGATTGCTGGGACATTTCAACCCTGCGCTCCCGTACTCCGCCGATGAACTCCATAGCCGTGGCTTCAATCCTGATTCTCAGTTGTTTGTGCCGGATCCGCATCGTGATGGATGGTATCATCCACGCATCGCCTCGCAGAACACCGAGGACTATCAGAGGTTGAATGATTCTTTGAAGAATGCCTACAACGATCTCTACAACGATTTCTTCTATCATCGGCACAACGGTTTCTGGAAAGAATGCGCGATGAGGAAACTGCCGGCGCTTCTGGACTCCACCGGAATGCTGGCCTGCGGAGAGGATCTCGGAATGATTCCAGCCTGTGTTCCGGAAGTGATGAAGGAACTGCACATCCTTTCGCTTGAGATTCAGAGGATGCCGAAGTCTCCTCAGAAGACATTTGACGAGCCGTGGACATATCCTTATCTGTCAGTCTGCGCGACCGGCACGCACGACACATCCACTTTGCGTGGCTGGTGGGAGGAGGACCGAACGATGTCCGAGCGTTTCTTCCACGAGATCCTCCACTGTGGGGGCCAGGCTCCGTACTTCTGTGAACCGTGGATCTGTGAACGGATTGTAAACCAGCATCTGAACTCGCCTTCGATGCTGTGTGTCCTCCCGCTTCAGGACTGGATGTCCATCGACGGTGAGGTCCGCTACCAAGGCAAGCCGGAGGATGAGCGGATCAACATCCCGGCCATTCCCCGCCACTACTGGCGCTGGAGAATGCACATCACCATTGAGGATCTCCTGTCCCGCACCGATTTCAACCGCACCATCCACGATCTCATTTCAGATTCCGGAAGAGGTTAGACATCGGTTTAAGACGCTCAAGAAAAAGAAATTCCCGAATTTTGCACGTTACCAAAATTCGGGAATTTCTTTTTCTCTGAGCGTTAGGATTAGACGTTAATAATGGCTTATATGCCATCACCAGTGCCCTTAGACCTTAAAAATCTTGTCGCAGAGGTTGAATATTCGTAAATTTGAGGATTCAAACAGAATTTTCGGTATGGCAAACATTGGTAACCCTTACACTCCTGTCGGGAAAAAGGTGGTTCTCTGCGGATCCGGGGAACTCGGAAAAGAAATCGCGATCGAGCTTGAGCGCTATGGCGTGCACGTCGTGGCGGTGGATAAATATGCTAATGCTCCTGCTATGCAGGTGGCGCAATCGTCTCATGTCCTGTCAATGCTTGACGGGGATGCCCTTGCGGAGATGATCGAGAAGGAGAATCCGGATCTGATTATCCCAGAGGTGGAAGCGATCGCGACTCCAAAATTGATAGAGCTCGAAAAGAAAGGCTATACGGTCATCCCGACAGCCAACGCCACTTACCTGACAATGAACAGGGAAGGAATCAGACGCCTTGCGGCAGAGGAACTTGGAATTCCAACCTCAAAGTATGAGTTCGCCCAGACGGAAGATGAGTTCAGGGCCGCCGTGGGACGGATCGGTTTCCCTTGCGTGGTTAAGCCGGTGATGAGTTCTTCCGGTCACGGCCAGAGTGTGGTACGTAATGAGTCTCAGGTCGCCGAAGCTTGGAGAATTTCCCAGGAGGGCGGACGTGCCGGTGGCGGGAAGGTCATCGTTGAGGGCTTTGTGGATTTTGACTATGAGATCACTCTGCTGACAGTCCGTCACTGCGCAGGAACAACTTTCCTCAAGCCTGTGGGGCATCATCAGGTTGATGGCGATTACCGTGAGTCCTGGCAGCCTCAAGGGATGAGTGCGGCGGCGGAGAAGAAGGCCCAGGAGATCGCGGGAAAGATAACTGACGCTTTGGGAGGCTACGGAATATTCGGAGTCGAGCTTTTCGTCAAAGGTGAAGACGTGATCTTCAGCGAAGTATCTCCAAGACCGCATGACACCGGAATGGTTACGATGATCTCGCAGGACATGTCTGAATTCGCACTCCATGCCCGCGCGGTTCTGGGTCTTCCTGTTCCGGAAGTACGTTTCTACGGACCGTCCGCTTCGAAGGCAATTGTCGTCGAGGGCGACACAACTGAATATGAGTTTCAGAATGTTGACAAGGTTCTTGAAGAGCCCGGAGTGCAAGTCAGATTCTTCGGGAAACCGGAGATCAGAGGGCACCGCCGCGTCGGAGTCATCCTCGCCACGGACGAGACTGTCGAGAAGGCTCTTCAGAAAGCCGAGAGAGCATATTCAAAACTTAAGGTGAAAGTCTATTAGGAATATCTTGTCTTGGGCATCATGCAAGTTTTGCCATGACATCTTCCCATACCTTGAGTCTGCCTGTCTCGTTGAGGATTTCGTGCCGCATTTCAGGATAGAGATGAAGGTCTGTGTTCTTGTAGCCCAGTCGCTCCATCAGGTCGGCGGCCTTGCCGATCGCTTTGTCGGAGATCCGGCATGGATCCTCTGCCCCGGAGATGAAATGTACCGGAAGACTTGGGTTCGACATCTTCCAGCCTTTCGGACTGTAGCAGTCCTTCATCAGATCCAAGAGGTTCTTGAAGCCATTGACAGTGAATGTGAACATGCAGTAAGGGTCATTGTGGTAGGCCTCAAGCGTGTCCTTGTCAGAGCATACCCATGCGGATGGATAGCCCTCGTCTTCGAAAGGCTTGTTGAAGGAACCGAACGACAGATTCTGGAGTAGAGGCGAGCGGTAATGTCCTCCTTTGAACAGTCCTATCAGGCTGGCCAGCAGACGTCCCGCACCGCCGGCAGGATTGTAGCTCGGGCAGCCGCACACGAATAGCGTGTCGATGCTGTCATCGTAACGCTTTGTGAACGAGCGCACGGCCATGGAACCCATGCTGTGTCCGAAAAGAGTGTACGGCAGAATGGGATAAGAGGCCTTGATCTCATTCTGCACCAGACGGATGTCCTCCACAAGAGCCCTCCATCCGCCTTTGTACATATACCCCAAATCCTCTTCGCTCCGGACGGTCTCGCCGTGTCCCCGATGGTCGTGGACAGCGCAGATGTACCCGTGCGAGGAAAGGTATTCCATGAAAGGAACATATCTCTCCTTGTGCTCGCACATCCCGTGCACGATCTGCACAATGCCTTTTGGCTCGCCGGCAGGCTCGCTGATGAGCATCGCCAATTGCAACCCGTCCGAGGACGCTTCGATTTTCCGCTTCAACATATTCATGGATTTAAATATTGCTCTGTGTCCCTTGGCTTTTGCCAAACAAAAAATTTACTGCATATCGTATGCCTTGACATCGACTGATTCCGTCTGGCGGAACTTCCCGAATCTCCAGTACACGCGGAACGTGTAGCTTCTGCCGAGTCTTTCAATGTAGTTATATTGCACAAAGTTGTCGTACTGGATCACACTTCTTTTCAGCCCTCCTTTGTGGAGAACGTCAGAGGCTGAGATTGAGACTCCTATGTGCGGACGTTTGAAGTACCTTGAGAGAAAGATTTCTCCTCTTGGCTCCATGATGAGTCTGGATGTCTGGACTGATGCCAGCGAAGGCATGATCTGAAGGGTTCCGTTCAGTTCAAACCATTCGGGATGCCAATTGACAGAGGTGAGGACCGACGGAGAGCTGAAAGTGTTCTTCCGGCCGGAAGGCAGTGTGGTGGTTGTCTTTTGATATGATGCGATGATGTTTATGCTCAATTTTTTACAAGGTGTCAAATTGGTCATGACCCTTATCCCGAAACTCTCAGAACCTCCAATATTGCAGAATGTGCTGGTGGCTACCCCGCTTTCATCAGTCGTCACTATTCTGGAAATCATGTCGCTGGTGTTTGAGTACGAGGTGGAGACAGACAAACCGCGCATCCATTTCAAGGCCGGATTCAGCATGTAGTTAAGGGAGTACATGTCAGTCCTCTCGCCTTTCAGGTCCGGATTTCCTGTCCGAATGTTGTAAGGGTTTGTCCGGTCCTCGTAGGGATTGAGCTGATTGATGCCCGGCCTTTGCACCTTGGTGGCGTAGGTTAATCCTAAACTACTCCGTTTTATACGCCAATTGAGGCCAAATGTGGGGTTCAGATTGAATGTGCTGTAATCAAGCGGAGAAGTGGTTGAACCGTTGAGAAAGTCGCCGGAATTTGAGAGGTACTCGCTGTTGAGAGACAACATGTAGCCCAGCTTTTTGTTGAATGCCTCTCCTAAGGCCGTCACATTGGCAAAGCAAACTTGCTGGTGATAGTCCAGACCCTCGATGTTCATTGGGGAAGAGGATTTGTTTTTATAGAACCTGTTGTAGTAGCCTCCATCCATCTTGAAAGAGGATGTGATGAGTCGGCTCGTCAGCAAGTTCCTCAATTCGAGCGATGCTTTCGCTCGGTGCTCCTTCATTCCGGAAGATGAAAACAATGAATAAGTCTCATAAGTCTCGTCTGATTCCCTCCATGAATCTTTGTAGGCATATTCAATGCCCCATTGATTCTTTTTCCTGCCTCTGATTCCAGTCGGAGCACCGAAATATCCGGTCAGACGCAGGACCCCGTTAAATCTGAATGGAGACTTGGATGAACCGACAGCGGTTGTCAGGTCTTTGTCCTTCATTGTGCCAGCCATGTCGTAAATAGTGGTTCTGGATTCGCTGAAGGATGTGGCATCGCTGTAGGAGGTGTTCAATGAGGCGTTGAACCGGATGCTTTCATTCGCGAAAGTTCTGAAGAAGTTCGACTTGATGTTGTGGGTTTGAGATTTGTCCCGATGGGATTGGCCGCTTTCTATCCTGCCGGTCTGACTGGCCGGATCGGTCATTTCCCTGACACTTTCGTCCTTGAGCGACGGGGCTTTGTCGTAGGAATAGTCATAGCCGAGCCCGATGCCGATCAGAGGTGTGTTGATCACCAAGTCGGCAGATGGATTATGCCTGTTTTTCGTGGTTGAGGTCATCTCAAGGTTTGAGGCGAATCCGTACGGAAGAGCCTTGGACAGAGAGATGAGCAGGATTGGTTTGTCGTTGTTGTACTCGATGTCTCCCGGCAGCACCACTTCCACCTGCTTCATATGGTCGGCCTTGATGAACTCCATCGGGTATTGTCTGCGTTCGTTGATGAGGCCGCTTTCCGCATTGTCGATCAGAATCTTTGAGATGTTCTCGTTCTCGAATTTAAGTTTGCCGTTGGAGGCGGCCATCCGCAGTTCCGGAATGCGGGAGATCATCTCGGTCATATTGATCTTTGACGCGTCGGGGTCTTTTGACACGTCGTAGGTGATTCTGGTCCCTTTGCGGTTTATGAGAGACTTGGATTCGATCCCTGCGGATGCGATTTCCTCTCCGATTTCCAGATATATATTCCCAAAATCCACGTCCTCTCCGATGACTTTCAGGTCCAGAACTTTGGATTTGTGTCCTGTGTTCTCTACAAGAACCTTGTAAGTCCCGTCATTAACTTCGAAATTGAATATCCCGTCTTCCAATGTGATCGTTCTGGCGTCCCTTTCTCCTGTCACACGTGTCACATGGATCTTACAAAGGGCGAGAGGCGTTTCTTTTTTCCGCCCCTCCTCCAGAATTCTTCCTTTGACATGTCGTTTCCCGTTTTCTGGATTATTTGCCGTCAATGATTTACCGCCTCCTCCGATGACGATTCCGGCCGCGTCACCTTTCGCCGCTTGGGATGTCGAGCCTTGACTCTCTTTCTCATCGTTAGGCCGTAATGCGACCTCTCCGACCGGCAGATCTTTCCCTGCCACCTCAATCTTGACCCGACGGAGGGAAAAACCCTTTTTGAGAACCATCAATGAATATTCCCCCGAAGCCACCTTGACAGAAAAGGTTCCGTCATTACCTGAAACGACTCTGGCAACCTCTTTCCTGGACGCGTCTCTGACAAGGATCGTAGCCTCCGCCAAAGCGCTGTCTCTCCCCTCGACCTTCACAACTCCCGAAACAACATATTCAGTGGTGTTCTGTGAATATGCTTTCCCGGTCGGCAGGAGTGCAAGCACGATCAGGAACAACACTGCACTGAATGCCTTTTTGCTAACCTCTATAATCCACATCGCTTTGGAAAAAATGGTAGATGACATCGGTAAAGCTATCTACAGTATATAGACTGGAGTAGTACAATGCGTCTGCCTCATTAAAACTTATCTCAAAGAACTCTTCGCAATCCCAAACCAATTGCAGCATATCTAACGAATCAAGACCAAGATCTTCCATTAAAAGCATATCGTCTTGAATATAACCTTCCTCGACATCAAGAATTTCAGAGATCATTATCTTTATCTCCGCTTTGACTTCATCTCTTGAGTAATTATAAGGCGATTTGTCGGCATTTTGAATAACGATTGGTGGGTTAGAAACACCTGTCGCTTTTGACTCATTTGCCGCAGCCATTGACATCATGATGAATGCTGACAGTGTAATGTACTTGATTTTCATAAAGTGGTAGAATTAATTATTTCGCTAAAGATAGTTATTTTTTAAGGATTATGACTTGATGATTGGTTTCAGTTTGGGCCATAAATCAATTTAAAATTTTTCTTTTGGTCGAATTTATTTGCGAATTTAGGGAATAAGCCTACATTTGTTCCGAAAATTACAATAAAATTCGACTAAATGAAAAGAATGATTGTACTTGCAGCGGCCATTTGCGCCGCCGCTTTCACCGCCAAGGCTGGCGGCTATGTCACGAACACTAATCAGAATGTGGCGTTCTTGAGGAACCCGGCGCAGAACGCCGTGATAGGAGTTCAGGGAGCATATTTCAATCCGGCAGGAATCGGATTCATGGACAATGGATGGCATTTGGCGTTCGATGTCCAGACGGCACTGCAGAGGCGTTACACGACATCTACTTACGAGCCGCTAAAATACGGTGTGGACAACGAGGGCAGAGGGTACAAGAAATACACCGGCAAGTCCTTCGTGCCGGCTCTTCCGCATTTGAGCCTAGCTTTCAAGCACGACAATCTGTTCGCGTCATTCCATTTCGGAGTGGTCTCCGGAGGCGGCAAGGCGAAGTATGATCAGGGGCTCGGATCGTTCGAGGCTCCGGTCGCGATGATGCCGGCGCTGATCAATAATTTGGCTGGCTCCCAGATGGTTACCAGCTACGATGTCGATGTCAACCTGACCGGAGAACAGTACAACTTCGCGGGCCAGCTGAACATCGGCTACAAGATCAATCCGCAATGGAGCGTCTCCGCCGGCGTGCGTCTTAACTACATTTCCAACTACTATCTCGGAAGCCTGAGGAACATCCAGTTACAGTTCGGAGGCCAGATGCTTCCCGCAGCGAATGTGCTGGGCGCGGCTGTGTCAGCGATCTCCGGAGGACTGATCCCGACTGAAACCGCTGTCGGAATGGTCGGCGGACTTGTAAGCGACAAGGAACTTGACGCACATCAGAAAGACATCGCCTGGACTCCGGTCCTTTCGGTGGACTACAAGACCGGCAAGTTCAATTTCTCGGCCCGCTACGAGTTCAACACGAAAGTACGCCTGAAGAATGACACAAAGGCGAACACCACAGGAATATCCCAGTTCGATGACGGCAAGGAGATCGCCGCCGACATCCCCGCCAACATCAACATCGGTGCGGAATATTCAGTCAAACCGAATTTCAGGGTCGCTCTCGGCGCCAACTACTATTTCGACAAGCAATCGAAGCAGTACAACAACGAGACCGGTCTTAACGATAAGCAGAACTATCTGAAACACAATTCATTTGAAATTCTCGGCGGACTTGAGTACGACCTCAGCGATGTCGTGACCCTCAGCATCGGCGCCAACAGCAGCACATTCGGCTTCGGCAACGACGCGAAGTACATCTCCGACCTCAGCTACACCACCAGTTCAATCTCGGGCGGCCTCGGCGCAAGGTTCCACGTCAGCCCGAAAGTCGCCATTGATTTGGGAATATACAAGACGTTCTTCATGCACTTCACCAAAGAACAGGCCGACTACGGCGGAAACGGAGCCCTGATCGCCGCGAAACTCTCCCCGGTCCTCGGCCAGTTGGCCCCGGCGGTTCCCGGCCTTGCCGAGAAACTCGATGTCAAGAACCTCCAGATCCCCGGTCAGGATGACTTCTACCGTACAAGTATCGTCGGCGGCATAGGCGTGACCTTCAAGTTCTAGTGAAGCCACGTCGAAGCCTCCTGATTTGAAATCTTTGAATATGTCTGCCGTCATAGGCGGGCATATTCAAAAGCCGTGGTGGATAATTTATTAATACACAATTAATTTAAAGGGTATCCTCGCTGCCGAAGGGCACACCTTACTAAAACACTTATTATAAAGATGTTAGCCTCCACACATCTGAATCTGAGGGATTATTCGTAAATTGCGGATAATATGGAAAAGGTCAGAATCTGGTGCGGAGGTGAGGATGCGCTTCCGACGGTTTACATGCATTCGGTGGCCGGGGACGGTCACTGTGTCTGGGAAGCGTGCCGGCGAATTGGTTGTCCGGACTTTAATCTGGTGTCCATCTACGATTTTGATTTCGATGGAGACCTGACACCATGGCCGGCCCAAGGGGTTCGTAAAAGACAGCCTCCATTCAAGGGAAACGCAAAGAGTCATCTGGCCGAGATGCTGGACAGAATCATGCCGGAAGCGGAGGACCTGTTGCCAGCCAAGCCGCTCTACAACGCACTGGCGGGATATTCATTGGCAGGACTTTTCGCCCTCTGGAGCGTCTGGCAGACTGACCGTTTCACACGGCTCGCCTGTGGCTCCGCATCTTTCTGGTACCCAGGGTTCCTTGAATATGCCGTCTCGCACCCGATGGTCAGACAGCCGGACTTCGTCTCCCTGTCGCTTGGAGACAACGAAAGCGACACCCGGCATCCTGTCATGAGTCAGGTCGGGAAATGTACGGACAAGGTTCTGGAACTTCTTACCGAGCGGAACATTCCGTATTGCTTCGAGATAAATCCCGGCAACCATTTCACCGAACCGGACCTGCGCCTCGCCAAGGCCATCTCACGGATGCTGGCCGGGCAAAATTTCATAAAAGACTGACAATCAGCAAGTGAACATTCACCTATTGATTTCTATGCAGTTATATATTCACTCCCTCCCGTTTCGACCGGCAATAAACTGTAATCAGCAATAGAACAGCAAATCGCGCATCACGCCAAGAGTGACGCGCAGGGCAATGCAAGGGACCGGTGGGGAAGAAACCAGAGACTGCGGTGGAATATTCATGAAGAATATTGCGGGAAGGCGATGCAAGGAACGGTTATTGCTGGATTTGGTGATTGGTTTATCCACGCGGCGGGCAATAGCCGCTTGAATGAATATATTCACTGAAGGCAATTGCCTGCCTGATTACAAAAGAGATCATGAACAAGACAGCAAGAAAAGTTGTGCTTTCAGTGATGGCGGCGGCCATGCTGATGTCGTGCGGCACAGCGAAGAAGAGCGGACAGAGCAACATCGGAGAAACCAGCAGAGAAGAAGACATAGAGAATATAGACAGTGACTTTTTGATTCTTACGGACGGGCAGAGAGATCTTTTGACGAAGAACAACACTTTCGCGCTCAACCTGTTCAACAAGGTTTCCGGAATGGATTCCGGAGTGATCTCACCGCTGAGCGTCACCGGCCTCATGACGATGCTTGCAAATGGTGCGGACGGAGAGACCAAACAGGAGATTCTGAACGCTCTCGGATTCAGCGGAGCCACGATGGACGAGATCAACGCGCTCTACAGCTACATCATCAAAAAGGCCGGAAAGTTGGATCCAGCCACAACGGTCAGCATCGCGGACTACATCGCCGTCAACAAGAACTACAAACTGAACGAAGAGTTCACCCGGACAATCAACGACTGGTTCAAGGCCGAGATCCAGAACCTTGATTTCACTTCGAAAAAGACAACCGGCATCATCAACGGCTGGTGCTCAGACCACACGGACGGGATGATTCCTAAGATCATCGACAACGTCGAGCCGAGCGCCGTGGCCTACCTGATGAACGCCATCTACTTCAACGGCTCATGGGCTGAGAAGTTCGACGCGAAGGACACCAAGCTTGAGCGGTTCAAGGGCTACACCCGTGACATCAAGAAAGTCCGGATGATGCACAGGAATGATGAATGTCTCTACACCGCCAACAAGACTTACTCCGCCGTCAGGATTCCTTACGGCGACGGCACATTCTCGATGACGGTACTTCTGCCTAACGAGGACAAGTCGATTCAGGAAATGATGAAGGTACTCAGCGCCAAGGAGATTTCGAAGATCCGTCAGAACATGGAGAACTGCAAGGTTGACCTCAAGCTGCCTAAGTTCACGACCGAGGTCGAGCAGCCGCTCAACGACATCATCTCCAGTCTCGGAGCGTCCACGATGTTCAAGCCGTCAGCTGATTTCAGTAAGATGGCGGACGGGAATATGTTTGTCTCCAAGATGTTGCAGAAGGCCAGGATCGAGGTGAGCGAGGAAGGCACCAAGGCCGCCGCCGTCACCGCCGCGATCATGACCATGTCCGCCCTCGCCCCTGAACCTCGTACAGTTGAGTTCCACGCCGACAGGCCGTTCGTGTACTTTATCAGCGAGTCCCGCACCGGCGCGATCTACTTCATGGGGCAGTTCACCGGCAGCGAGATCTAAGTTCATTTCAGGCTCTGTAGGAGCCAGACAGAAACAAATTCCCGAATTTTGCACGTTACCAAAATTCGGGAATTTGTTTTTGTCTGGCTTTTGTTCATTCTCACCACGCGGTTCCACTGCTCATCAGATACCGCCAAACTGGTTGAAACACAATCTGATTGTTTATTACGATAAACAAATTAGTATTGAATTTGTTTATCGCAGTAAACATATAGTATTTTCAAAAGGTCAATACATGAATGGCGAACCTTTCACGTATAGTGCCGGACATTCTTGGACTTTTGTGAATACACTCACACTCTTAGAACCGTAAATGGTTTTTATCGAGTTAAGGTTCCGCCAGACACATCCTTTTCAGATTAGAGATAAAGCACTGTGCAGAGGTTTGTCATGTCATATATAGTTGGCGGGAACGGGCATACCTGCCCGATGGGGCAGCAGCTAATATTGATGTTCCGAACAGTGCTTTCCCAACATGAGTAAGGAACAACGAACTGCGTCTCAAGTGGCGACACAGCCGATAGCTGTTCCACTCAATTGCAAATGTCCTATAATTAACGAAACATCTACAAATGGACAGATAGGGGAATATGTATATGTACGATCCACCTCAGCGGCCGGAGGTGCGGCGGGCGTCGAGGGCGCGTTGGAACTCGCGGGCGTTGCGGTTGTGTTCGGAGAGGGTGGAGGCGAACTTGTGGGTGCCGTCCATGGCGGCGCTGGCGCAGAAATAGAGGTAGCCGTGGCGGTCCGGGTTCAGGACGGCTTCAAGACTGGCTTTGTCCGGCACGCAGATCGGGCCGGGAGGAAGGCCCTCATGAAGGTAGGTGTTGTACGGCGAATCGAACTCCAGATGCTTGAACAGGATCCTGTTCAGAGTGTAGCCGTAGCAGAAAGCCACGGTAGGGTCGGCCTGGAGACGCATTCCAAGATGCAGACGGTTCAGGTAAACGCCGGCGATGGAGGGATACTCAGGAGCATAGTTCGACTCGCTCCTCACTATGGAGGCCACGATCGAGACCTGTTTCGGGGTCAAGCTCTGAACCTCGGCCTTCGCGACATTCTCCGCCGTCCAGAACGCATCGTAAGCGCCTTTCTGCTTGTCCAGAATGTCCTTCATGGAGGCTGTCCAATAGACCTGATAGGTGTCAGGCATAATCAGCGAGAACACCTCCGACGGAGTGAAGCCGTAACCGGCAAGCAACAACGAATCGTTCAGCGCATCGGCGACCTCGGCGGAGTCCAACATCATTTGGTTGGCGATTTTGCGGGCGATCCTGCCCTTCTGCCTCATCGTGCCGGAAAGGACCAGATTCACAGGCGACTGCCAGCCGTTCTTCAGCATCCGGATCACATAGACGCTCGGCTTGTTTTTCTCCACGACATAATGCCCAGGTTTCAAGTCGCTGTCCGCCAGCTCTTTTCTAACGACCCGGGACAGATTGTGACGGTTGACGACTATGCTGTCGGGAATCTGCGCAAGCACATCATCCACAGTCATCTGCGGACGGACATACAGATCAGCCTTGCCTGTGAAGTTCGGCTTGCGGTTGCCGGCGTACCAACGGCCGCCGACCGCACCCAAGATCACGATCACCAACAACGCGGCGACCAGAACTATCAGTTTCCAAGTCTTCATCACTTCTTCATCTTCTTGCCGCGAAGGATGATCGTGTCACCCTCGCGAGGTTCATAACCGGCTGAGAATCCGTTCATCTTCATCACACTGGACATCTTGACGGCAAACCGCTGGCAGATGTCACGCAGAGACTCCTCATCCTCGCCCACAATGTACTTGTCAAGTCCCTTCTCAGCCTGGTTCTTCTTCGCCTGCAGATAGACAACCGTGCCAGGCAGAAGTGTCTCCGAGCGAAGCAAATCATTGAATCTCAACAATTCATTAAGGTAGAGATGGTACGACCGCGCGATGCTTGAATATGTCTCCCCTTCCACCGAGGTGATGAACGGAACCCCGTTTCGGGAATATGCCTCCCTGGTCAACGAGAAACTGAACACCTCGCATTTGCTCTTGTCAATTTTCTTGGGTTCTTCCAAAGACAATGGGGAAGCAGGAATGACATCGGAGACTTCCTCGGCCTTCTGACGCTTTTTCCGTGCCTTGCGGTTTCGCTTCTCCTTACGTGCCTTTTCCTTCTTGACCGTTGCCGGTTTCTTGCCGGAAGACACCTTTGGATCACCGGACGAAACCTCTTCAACCTTATTGTCCGAGGCCTCCACCATGCGCTCCACCCCCTCGGTGGTCATGGTGTCATATTCATAAAGTTTATAATCCTCGATGTACTTGATGAGCTTCGCCGGGTAGCCGGGGTCGGTGGCGTAGCCGGCTTTCTTCAAGCCGTAGGCCCATGCCTTGTAATCCGTCGTCGGGTAATCGAAAAGGAACTTGTAGCGGTCCCTGTAGCGCAGGAAGTCTGAATGATCCTGAAAAGACTCGTCAGCCGAGTCATAGACCCGGAAGCACTCCCCTCTCGCGTCATCGTCATAGCGCATCGACTTGCCCTTCCAATCCTTGTGGCATTTGATACCGAAGTGGTTGTTGCCTTCCGTGGCCAAGGACGACAGGCCGTAACGCGACTCAAGGATTCCCTGAGCCAACGTGATGCTTGCCGGAACCCCGCTGCGGTACATCTCCCGGACCGCAGTAGGCGCCCATTTCTGAATATACCGTTCCTGCGGCGTACCCTGTGCAAGAGCGGCCACCTGGCACAGAACAAGACTTATGAATATAATAACCTTTCTCATCTGAATATTTACAATCTTTAAGGATCCTTGTCAAATACGCGGCGGTGTAAGTTTTGCCGCTTACTGACTACAGAATGTAAATATAATGAATTTTCGCTGACGGAATACCTATTGAACGCCAATCTGACAACATCTCAGCCAAATTTAACCAAAGGGACATCGAAGACATCCCCGTCATTGGCCGCACACGTCTCCGGAAATATGCTCCTGCATTCCGCTTCGTACTGAGAAACGTTCTTGCACCGTGAGGAATAATGCCCGATAACGAGTTTTTTTACACCGGCGTCCAACGCGCATTGCGCGGCCTGAAGAGTTGTGGAATGATGACGTTGGGCAGCCTGGTCCGCCAACTCAGCCGTGTATGTCGTCTCGTGATAGAGCAGATCCACTCCTTTCACCCAGGAAGACAGTTCCGGGAACGGAGCCGTGTCACTGCAATAGGCGAAAGAGCGGGGAACGTACGGCCTGTAGCCAAGTTCCTCGAACGGAAGCGCCTCGGTGGTGCCGTCAGGATATTCACGAACCACATCCTCGCCACGCTTGACCGCACCGATTTCGGTGAGTGAGAGGTCATATTCATCAATCTTCCATTTTTTGACATTCATCTGAGGCTCCTTTTCGCGGAACAGCCAGCCGAAGGTTTCGATCTTATGGTTGAGCGGGAAGGCATAGACTTCCAGAGACTTGGTGTGGAAGATCATTTCGGGAGCCTTCATATTCATAGGAATATGCCGGATCTCGAACGGGATTCCTTCGCCGTAGTAGGAAAGGAAGAATTTCAAGATCGGGCCGAAATTCACCGGAGCATAGATGTTCAGCGGAGTCATGCGGGAAAGCATTCCCATTGTGGACAGCAGACCGAAAATTCCGAAGACATGGTCGCCGTGGATGTGCGAGATGAAGATCGAATCTATCTTCATCGGAGAGATACGGCACTCCTGAAGGCGCGTCTGCACACCCTCGCCGCAGTCAATTAAAAATGAGCGCCCATGTACGGAAAGTACCTGAGCGCTCTGATTTCTTCCGGGGCCGGGCTTGGCCGAAGCCGTGCCCAACACCGTCAAAGTAAAATCCATGGATTATTCACCTTTCTCGAGCTTGTCCTTGAGGGCAGCGAGCTCGCTGATGTCACCGAGGGTGGTCTTCTCCAGGTTGGAGTTGATCTTCTTGACCGCCTTCTTGGTGTTGTCAGCCTCTACGGCCACCTTCTCGGCCTTAGCCTCAGAGTATGTTCTTACGTGTGAGAGAAGAATCCTGCGGGTGCTTCTTCTGAGTTCGATGACCTTGAACGGAAGTGTCTCGCCCACTACAGCCTGCTTGCCGTCCTCTTTGATGAGGTCGCGGCTGAACGCGAAGCCCTCGTCGTCACCCTCAAGCTTGATGTTCGCGCCCTTGTCAGTGAGGGAAGCGATTGTTCCTTCAACTACGGAGCCTACAGGGTATTTCTCCTCTATGGCGTCCCAAGGATTAGGGGTGAGCTGCTTGTGGCCAAGGCTGAGCTTGTGGTTGGCCTCGTCGAAGTCAAGGATCTGAACGTCGATGACATCACCAGGAGCCACGAGCTCTGAAGGATGCTTGATCTTGTTCCAAGAGAGGTCGCTGATGTGGATGAGTCCCTCAACGCCATCCTCAGGCTCTGCGAACACACCGAAGTTGGTGATGTTGCGTACGACAGCCTTGTGAACGGAACCTACAGGGTACTTGTCGCGGATGCTCTCCCAAGGATTAGGGGTGAGCTGCTTCAGACCGAGGGACATCTTCCTGTTCTCACGGTCGATGGAGAGAACCTTTGCCTCTACCTCGTCACCTACCTTGAGGAACTCCTGAGCGCTGTGGAGTCTTGGAGACCAAGACATCTCAGACACATGGATGAGACCCTCGACACCCGGCTCGATCTCTACGAAAGCGCCGTAGTCGGCGATGAGGACAACCTTACCCTTGACAATGTCGCCTTCCTTGATGTTGGCGTCGAGGTTGTCCCAAGGATGAGGGGTAAGCTGCTTGTAGCCAAGGGCGATTCTCTTCTGCTGAGGATCGAACTCCTTGACGACCACCTTGATCTTCTGGTCGAGGGAAACGACCTCCTCAGGGTTGTCGATCCTGCCCCAAGACAGGTCTGTGATGTGGATGAGACCGTCAACACCGCCGAGGTCAACGAAGACTCCGTAGTTGGTGATGTTCTTGACGGTACCCTCGAGGATCTGTCCCTTCTCGAGCTTGCTGATGAGCTCAGCCCTACGCTGCTCCTGCTCGGCTTCGAGAAGAGCCTTGTGGGAAACGACAACGTTGCGGAACTCCTGGTTGATCTTGACGATCTTGAAGTCCATTGTCTGGTTGACGTAAGCGTCGTAGTCGCGGATAGGCTTGATGTCGATCTGTGAGCCAGGGAGGAAAGCCTCGATTCCGAAGACATCGACGATCATACCGCCCTTTGTGCGGGTCTTCACGAAGCCCTTGACAATCTCGTCGTTGTTGAACGCCTCGTTGACCCTGTCCCAAGACTTGAGGGCGCGCGCCTTCTTATGGGAAAGGATGAGCTGGCCTTTCTTGTCCTCTGCCGACTCAACGTAAACCTCAACCTTGTCACCAACCTTGAGGTCTGGATTGTAACGGAACTCTGGAGCCTGGATGACACCTTCGCTCTTGTAACCTATGTTGACGATAACCTCTCTCTTGGAGATGGCGGTAACGGTTCCTTCAACGACCTCGTTCTCAGCGATCTTTGAGAGAGTCTGGTCGTAAGCGTCCTCAATGGACTTCTTGTCCTCGCCGCCGTAAATCTCGGCGCCGCCTTCAAACGCGTCCCAGTCGAACTTGTCCGGAGCCACGGATGCGTTGAGAGATGTTTTCTTTGCCGGGGCCTCGGCCTTAGGCGCTTCCTGTACAGGAGCCTCTACCTTAGCTTCCTCAGCTACTTTCTGTGTTTCTTCTGCCATAATGGTAATTAAAGATAACTAGTTGTTTAACAATATTTTTGCGCCCTACCGGACACGCCGAGACGGCACGGCCGGTCAAAAGGCGTGCAAAGATAGGCAAAATCATCTGATTTACAATAAGAAAACCGGATTATTTTACAGAAGTTTGTTCCTTCTGAAGAGAAACAGCACCAGAGCGACCGTCAGCACCATCACGCCAAGCAGCAGCACCCACGTCCAGTTCCTGTCCATCAACGGCATAGGGACGTTCATTCCGTAGAAACTGGCCACCAGCGTCGGCGGCATCAGGAGCACGGAGACAAGGGTGAATATCTTCATGATCTTGTTCTGGTCCAGATTGATAAGACCGACAACCGTGTCCTGAAGGTACTCCAGCCTCTCGAAACCGAAATTCGTGTGGTTGATCAGGGAATTGATGTCCTGAAGCAGGACGGAGAAACGCCTGTGCAGATCTTTCGGGTACTTGTCGCTGCGAAGCATATTGGAGATCAGCCGCTGCTTATCGACGATGTTCTCGCGCACAAGCATCGTGTTCTCCTGCAACTGATTGATGTCCAAGAGGAAGTCCTCGTCGATATCTTCCTGCTGGTTGATTCTCTTGCTGTACTGGGAAATCTCCTTGCTCATCAGCTCGATCATGTCCGCGTCCAGATCGACACGCTGGTCCATGATGCTGGCGAACACTGTGTAGCCGCTGGGATAGGATTGTGGCCTTGCGACAATCCTGCGCTGGAGTTCCGTGAAACTTCGCAGAGGGACATCCCTCAACGTCGTGAGACAATTCCCCACAAAGGTGAAGGACACAGCTTCCATCGAATAATCCTCCGGTCCCGGCATCAGGAAGTTGGTGTTGGCGAAGATCGCGTTCTCCGTCTCGGAGAAACGTGATGAGCTCTCGATCTCCTCAGCCTGGGCACGGCTCTGGATTTCTTCCCCAAGGAACTCATCCACAGTGTGTTTCTCCTCTCCCGACGGGGAAAGGATGTCAATCCAGAGGACATCGTCCCGTTTCATCTTGGAAAGCTCCGTTTCAGATTGGGATACCAACAGTTTGCCGTTCTGTCTGTAGAAAATCGCGATCATACCATTCCTGTATTATTCCCGGCCCAAGCGTGGGAAAGGTTCCACTTCAATGCGCTGACGTTACGGAGAAGTCAGTCTGCAAAAATAAGAATATTTTATGGACTAAAAAAATTTAGTCCATAAAATATTAATTCACCCCCAGTCGCTTCGCGACAGCCCCGGTGGGGCACGGGGAAAGGTTTCCCCGAAACCCCTTCGGTCGCTTCGCTCCTAGTCCCACGACTCTAAAACTAAATGAATCCCAGCAGGATGTTCAGGCCGATGAGGATGAGGACAGAGCCGCCGACCAGCTCCGCCGGACGGCCGAAGCGGCAGCCTATTCTTTGACCACCGAACATTCCGCCGATCACGGAGAGCATGGTCACAATGAAGACGGCGGCGAGGTTCATCATCATCTTGCCGGTAGGGACTAAACCCATGGAAAGGCTGATGCCGACGGTGAAAGCGTCAATGCTGGTGGCCACGGCCCCGATGATGACATTCTTGAGGCCGTTCAGGTCGCGAGACTCGTCCTCGTTCTTCACGGCTCCCAGAATCATCGACCCGCCGACATAAAGCAGCAGCAGGAATCCTATGAGACTGGCGACTTTATGAATATGTCCGACGAATATGTCGCCGAACAGCCAGCCCATGGCCATAAGTGCAGTCTGAACTACTCCGAACACGAAAGCGATCGGAAGGATCTTTCTCCAGGATATTCCTTTAAGGGTGACGCTTGAGCACGTCGAGACAGCGAAGCAGTCGGCGCAGAGCGACGCGGCCAGAAGCAGGGATTCAACTATCGATAATAACATTGCCAGGTAAGCTTTTATACAAGCATCCGCAAATTCTTATGGCTTGAAAGTCTGGCGGTTGACTATCGAGCGTCCCAGAGTGAGCTCATCGGCATATTCAAGGTCATCCCCGAAACCCAGACCTCGGGCAAGTGATGAGACTCTGACTTGATATTCAGAAATCTGACGGTAGATGTAGAATGAGGTGGTCTCGCCCTCCACGTCGCCGCTCAAGGCCAGGATTATCTCGACCTCCTCTGGCTTCACGTCTCCGGACACGAGCATATCCCTTACCCTTTCAACCAGTCGGGCGACCGTGATGTCCGACGGGCCGATTCCGGCGATCGGAGAGATTATCCCGCCGAGCACGTGATAGACACCGTGGTACTGGCCCGTGTTCTCGATGCTCATCACGTCGCGGACGTTCTCCACAACGCAGATCGTCCTATGGTCACGGGACTTGTCCGAGCAGATCGTGCAGACATCATCATCGGAGATCATCCAGCACTCGCGGCAATATTTCGCATCCTCCCTCATCTTGACAATGGAGTCGGCGAAATGCCGCACGTTCCCGGAAGGCTGCCGCAGGAGATGCAAGGCAAGGCGCAAGGCGCTGCGCTTGCCCACCCCCGGAAGGGAGCCTATGGCCTGCACAG
>SAMEA104315427__coassemble_379_pt1 | contig 56434 bp, 31 predicted proteins | sample SAMEA104315427__metabat2_high_PE_030 | metagenome-assembled genome bin SAMEA104315427 (sample SAMEA104315427) | gut metagenome | biome: Monkey gut; feature: monkey-associated habitat; material: faeces | place: China | collected 2013
TGTAACACGTGTGTCGCCCCGGACGTAAGGGCCGTGCTGATTTGACGTCATCCCCCCCTTCCTCACACCTTGCGGTGGCAGTCCCGACAGAGTCCCCAGCTTCACCTGATGGCAACTGACGGCAAGGGTTGCGCTCGTTATGGCACTTAAGCCGACACCTCACGGCACGAGCTGACGACAACCATGCAGCACCTCGACACCTGTCCGAAGACTCACCCATCTCTGGGTGATTCAGGTGCCGTTCGAGCCCGGGTAAGGTTCCTCGCGTATCATCGAATTAAACCACATGTTCCTCCGCTTGTGCGGGCCCCCGTCAATTCCTTTGAGTTTCATCGTTGCCGACGTACTCCCCAGGTGGATGGCTTATCGCTTTCGCTTGGCCACCGACAGTGTGTCGCCGGCGGTTAGCCATCATCGTTTACGGCGTGGAATACCAGGGTATCTAATCCTGTTCTATCCCCACGCTTTCGTGCCTCAGCGTCAGTTACGGATTCGCCAGATGCCTTCGCAATCGGTGTTCTGAGTGATATCTAAGCATTTCACCGCTACACCACTCATTCCTCCGGCGGCATCCGCACTCCAGCGCGACAGTATCAAGGGCAGCCCCGGTGTTGAGCACCGGAATTTCACCCCCGACTTGACGCACAGCCTACGCACCCTTTAAACCCAATGAATCCGGATAACGCTCGCATCCCCCGTATTACCGCGGCTGCTGGCACGGAGTTAGCCGATGCTTATTCTACGCATACTCTCATCGGACCTCGCGAGGCCCTTATTGCTCTGCGTCTAAAGAAGTTTACGACCCATAGGGCCTTAGTCCTTCACGCGGCATGGCTGGTTCAGGCTTCCGCCCATTGACCAATATTCCTCACTGCTGCCTCCCGTAGGAGTTTGGACCGTGTCTCAGTTCCAATGTGGGGGACCTTCCTCTCAGAACCCCTACCGATCGTAGCCTTGGTGGGCCGTTACCCCGCCAACCAGCTAATCGGACGCGAGCCAATCCGTCGCCGCCGTAACTTTCAACGAGCTGCCATGCAGCAACTCGTCCCATCGTGGATTAGTCGGCGTTTCCACCGGTTGTCCACGGGCAACGGGCATGTCGCTCACGCGTTACGCACCCTTCCGCCGGTCGCCGCCAGGACGTTGCCGCCCCGCGCTGCCCCTCGACTTGCATGTGTTAAGCCTGCCGCTAGCGTTCATCCTGAGCCAGGATCAAACTCTTCTTTGTATATACACTTTATCTCTCAGTTCGACCCCGACAACTTCATTCTTCAATTTTTAAAGAAATCAACGCTCTTCATTTTTCGTTCTCGGTACTTGTTGTACTTCCTTCAGTCTTTTCAATGAACTTGTCTTGATGTTTTCAAGAAGTTGAACCTGCGTTCTGTTCCTGAAAGCGGGTGCAAAGGTAGTACTTTTTTCTTTCCCTCCAAACTTTTTTCAACATTTTTTCGATAATAGTTTTCAACATCCATGTGTTGAAACACCCTCTAAACCGATGTAAGTCCCAACTGTTCGGATGGTTACAACAAAAGTAAAAAAATCGGCTCCAGAATAAGCCTGAAGCCGATTTTTGTCAAAAACCGTCCGACGGTGCAACTTTCTTTACATTCCCGCGGCCACGATCATTCCGAGTCCGACAATGAAGAACAGGAACATCATGCCAAGAAGATTGTAAACGGTCTTGTTGGAACCCTTGAATTCCTTCCACACAAACACACCCCAAATCGCGGCGACCATAGGAGCACCCTGTCCGAGGGCATAGGAGACGGAAGCTCCAGCCTTACCGGCGGCAATATAGCTGAGCGCTGTACCAAGGCACCAGATGCAGCCGCCGAGCATGCCGACGAGGTGGGTCTTGGAATTGCCTTTGAAATATTCACTCATCTTGACTGGCGCACCCTGGAAAGGCCATTTCATGAATATAGGACCGAATACAAAGTGGCTGACAAGAACCGCGAGGCTGAATACTACGATGGCGGTGTAAGGGCCGACCTTACCTGGCTCCATATTCGCGAAATCCTTGAGATCCATAGCCTTCATCACGAATGATGAGAAGAATGACATCACGACTCCGGCGACAACGGCAAGGATGATACCCTTGCGCTGGTCCGCCTTGCTGATCTCGGCGTTGCCGGCCTTCTTTCCGGAAGCTATGCCATTAAGGATGACAGCTACAACCACAAGGGCCACACCAATTGCCAGAAGGGTCAGGTTACTCTTGAGCGCACCCTGCGACATCTCGACCCTAAGGTTGTTGATCACTCCAAGCACAAGCGCGAGGCCGCATCCTACAGGGAACGCGACGGACATACCGGCGATCGAAGTGGAAGCGCTGAGGCAGATATTCGAAAGATTGAATATCACACCTCCTATAATGATGCTGAGAATGGCGGATGAATCAGCCTGTGCGATGTCCTGGAAGAACGGTCGTCCCTCTGGACCGAATGTACCGAGAGTAAGCGCGAGGAGCAAAGAGAATATGACCATTCCGATCACATAGTCCCAGTAGAAGAGCTCATACCTCCAACTTTTGGCGGCGAGTTTCTGAGTGTTGCCCCAAGAGCCCCAACAAAGCATGATGATGAAGCAGAAGAACACTGCCAGACCATAACTGTTTACGATGAACATAATAATAAGTGTTATTAAGATTGAATATTCATTATTATTGTGCCATGAAGGCTTCGGCCTCAGCCCTTGTAGGGATTGCGGTCTGCGCACCCATCTTGGTCACGGAAAGAGCCGACACGGCTGACGCGAACTCCGCCGCCTCTTTGAGAGTCTTGCCTTCAGAAAGAGCCACGCAGATGGATCCGCAGTAAGTGTCACCCGCTCCGGTCGTGTCAACAGCCTTAACCTTGCGGGCCAGAACAAACTGAGGCTCACCGCCGTCAAGGATAAGGGAACCCTTGCTTCCCATCGTCACGATCATGTTCCCGACACCCTTGCCGAACAGCACCTTGGCGGCAGCGGCGGCGGATTCCTTGTCGGTCACTGGCATTCCGGAGAATGAGGCGAGTTCGGTCTCGTTAGGAATGAACAATGAGATGTACTTGAATATCTCCTCCGGGAGTTCGGCGTAAGGAGCCGGATTGAGGACCACAAAGGCTCCAGCCTCATGGGCGATCCTGGCAGCCTTGAGTACGGTTGGAACGGGGATTTCAAGCTGCATCAGGAGGATGTCACAGGACCTGAGCGCAGCCTCGGAGGCAGTGATGTCCTCATCCGTGAAATCAAGGTTAGCCCCGGAAGCCACAACGATGCAGTTCTCTGCATCTTTGTCAACAGTGATCAATGCCACCCCGGACGGCTTGTCTGAACGGAGAATTCCGCTGACATCGATGCCCTCATCCTCATAATGTTTGACGGAATTGTCTCCGAAAACATCGTTTCCGACCTTGCAGACAAAGGAGACTTCTCCTCCGACTCTCTTTGCGGCAACCGCTTGATTGGCGCCTTTTCCACCGGCACTCATAGTGAAGACCCCTCCAAGGACAGTCTCACCGGGAGCCGGAAGTGCCGGTGTCTTGACCGTCATGTCCGTGTTGCTGCTCCCCAAAATCAGTATTTTTTTCATATTCTTTGATAAATAATTATTCAATGGTTATAAATCCAGTGCTAAAACGTTAGCGCAAAATTTTATCAAGGCTCAAAGATAAATAAAAAATAAGTAAGCACAAAAAAAACGGGAGCCACCCGATGATGGTTCCCGTTCTCCGGTTATGAATTGTTGAATTGTAAAGCTTCGATTACATCATTCCGCCTGCAGGCATCGCAGGAGCGGCTGGCTCCTTCTCAGGAATGTCAACTATACCGCACTCGGTGGTAAGGAACATTCCGGCGACGGAAGCGGCGTTCTCAAGAGCCACACGAGCCACCTTGGTAGGATCGATGACACCTGCCTCAAGCATATTGACATATTCATCGGTGCGGGCGTTGTAGCCGAAGTCACCCTTGTTCTCGCGGATCTTCTGGATGATGACGCTACCGTCAACACCAGCGTTCTGGGCGATCTGGCGGAGAGGCTCCTCGATGGCGCGGGCGATGATGTGGATACCTGTGGTCTCGTCATCATTCTCACCCTTGAGATTCTTCAATGCCTCGGCGGCACGGATGTAGGAGACACCTCCACCAGGAAGGTAACCTTCCTCTACAGCGGCACGGGTGGCGTTGAGAGCGTCCTCAACCCTGTCCTTCTTCTCCTTCATCTCAATCTCGGAACCTGCACCGACATAGAGCACCGCGACTCCACCGGCCAGTTTGCCAAGTCTTTCCTGAAGTTTCTCCTTGTCGTAGTCGGATGTGGTGTTCTCGATCTGCTTGCGGATCTGGGCGACTCTGTCGGCGATGGCGTCCTTGTCACCGGCTCCACCCACGATCGTGGTGTTGTCCTTGGTGATGGTGATCTTCTCAGCCTTGCCAAGCATGTCAGGAGTCGTGTTCTCGAAAGTGAATCCTCTTTCCTCGGACACTACGATGGCGCCTGTAAGGGTAGCGATGTCCTGAAGCATCTCCTTGCGACGGTCTCCAAAACCAGGAGCCTTGACAGCGGCTACCTTCAGAGTGCCACGAAGCTTGTTCACAACGAGGGTTGTCAAAGCCTCGCCGTCAACGTCCTCGGCGATGATGAGCAGAGCCCTGCCGTCACGGGCGATAGGCTCAAGGATAGGCATGAGATCCTTCATTGAGGAGACCTTCTTGTCGGTGATAAGAACGGAAGCGTCGTCAAGGACAGCCTCCATCTTGTCAGAGTCGGTCATGAAGTAAGGAGAGATGTAACCTCTGTCGAACTGCATGCCTTCGACAACCTTGACCTCGGTCTCTGTGCCCTTTGCCTCCTCGACAGTGATGACGCCGTCACCTTTTACCTTCGACATGGCATCGGCGATGAGCTTGCCGATGGCAGCGTCATTGTTGGCGGAGATGGTGCCGACCTGCTCAACCTTTGAATAGTCTGTGCCGACTTTCTTGCTGTTCTTCTTGAGTTCGGCGACAACAGCGGCGACAGCCTTGTCGATACCTCTCTTGAGGTCCATAGGGTTGGCGCCCGCGGTGACGTTCTTCAGACCGACATTGATAATGGCCTGGGCGAGAACAGTAGCGGTGGTGGTACCGTCACCGGCCTGCTCATTGGTCTTGGAAGCGACTTCCTTTACCATCTGGGCGCCCATATTGGCGTACCTGTCAGCGAGTTCAACCTCCTTGGCGACAGTCACACCGTCCTTGGTTACCTGAGGCGCACCGAATTTCTTGTCGATCACGACATTACGTCCCTTAGGGCCAAGTGTGACCTTAACAGCGTCCGCAAGAGCGTCAGCTCCTTCCTTCATCTTCGAGCGGACATCAACATCAAATTTTATTTCTTTAGCCATAATAAATTCCTCCTATTGTTAATTACAGAATAGCCAGAATGTCTGACTGCTTCACGATAAGATATTTCTTACCCTCAACGGTAACCTCTGTGCCGGCGTACTTGCCATAGATGACCTCGTCACCTACCTTGACCTCCATAGGTTCGTCCTTCTTGCCAGGACCTGCGGCGATCACCTTACCCTCCTGAGGTTTCTCCTTTGCTGTGTCAGGAATATAAAGACCTGAAGCTGTCTTCGTCTCAGCCTCCTTAGGCTCAACCAAGACTCTGTCTGCCAATGGTTTAATCATGATATAAAGTTTTTAAATGTTTTTAAATCTGCGCTCCGGCTCACTCCGGAGACGCTGGGATAAAATCAAAGGTTGTGCCACCGCGACAATGCTGACAAATTGTCACACCGTCGCTAATAAACCGACGCAAATAATGACAGGGTGTTGGACATACGGAAAAGAATTCCTAAATTTGAAGCCGAGGTGGAACACTATAGAGCCATAGAGAGAAGGCCCAGCCTTCCGACAGGAACAACTGGACACACACCTAATTAATAACAAGGTATATCAAGGTATATGAACTTTAGAATCTCGACAAAAAGCGTTATCGCCATTCTGTCAATGGCAATACTTATTCTGGCCAGCTCATCCTGCAGCCGCTTCGGCAAGAGCAAGGGGCAAAGCATCGAGTTCGCCACATTCATCAAGGCTTATACAGGCGGGGTCGTCTCCGACAAATCCACAATCCGTGTGGAACTCGCCTCCGACATTCCCGAAGCGACGGCCGGGACTGATCTCAAAGATGGAGTACTGACATTCACGCCGTCAGTCAAAGGAACGGCCAGATGGTTGTCCGGCAGCATGATAGAATTCATTCCCGAGACCGGAGCCCTGAAACCGGGGCAGTCATATACGGGTAAACTGCGGCTGGACAAGATCCAGAAGGTAGGCGACCGTAAATTCAAGAAATTCTCGTTCAATTTCCTTGTGGCCATAAAGGAGGCTGTGCTCTCGTTGAACGAGATCACGATCACCGCGGCCTCTCCTGACAGGGCCAGCATTGAAGGCACAATCTCCCTTACGGAAGCGCTTCCTATTGAGAAGGTTCGGAAGATGCTTGAATATGATTACCCGGAAAAAGGCGCGGAGGCCAATGTCACAGCCGGAACGGATCCGCTCAACTATCATTTCGAGATCATCGGCCTACCGAGGGACACGAAGGACAGGACGTTGAAAATCAGCCTGAAAGCCGGAGATACCGGATTCGTGACAGACTCAAGGCTGGAGATCAGGATTCCGGCGATGAACGATTTCAAGGTACTCAGCACCGAGAGGGTGGAAGCAGACGACCCGTACATCGACATCTATTTCACAGAGGCTTTGGCTGATGTAAGCGACAACTCAGGCCTGTTCACACTTGAAGGGGTTGGACGCAGTTACATTCAGACAGAGAACGCGCACGTAAAAGTCTTCTACGAGAATCCGGATGATCAGCCTCTGACACTCAAGATCTCCGGTGCGGTAAGCAGCCACGACGGGACAAGACTCGGAGAGGATTATTCAAAGAAATTCTCTTCGACGGAGGTAAGGCCGGCGGTCGAGATTCCGGTGAAAGGCAACATACTGCCGAATTCCAAGGAACTGATCCTTCCGTTCAAGGCGGTGAATCTCAATGCGGTGGACATCAGGGTCATTCAAATCTACGAGGACAACGTGCTGATGTTCCTGCAGGACAACAACTTTTCCGGTGACAACTCCCTGCGCAGATGCGGACGGCTTGTCTATAAGCGTCGCGTGCGTCTGGATTCCGATCCGTCAAAGAACCTGCACAAATGGCAGGACTACTCGGTGGATCTCTCCGGACTGTTCAGGCAGGAGCCAGGTGCGATTTACCGCATCAGAATCTCTTTCAAGCAGGAATATTCAGTCTATGGCAAGAATGACTCATTCAAGAGCGGCACTCCGTCGGACAAGATGGTGAACATCTCCGCCGAGGACATCACGGACAAGGACAACGATGAATGGGACACCCCTTCACCTTATTATTATGATGATTTCTATGACTGGGAGAAATACAACTGGAAGGACAGGGATAATCCTCTCAAGCCAACGTACTATATGGAAGATGGCAGGTTCCCGGCCATCAACCTGCTGACATCCAATCTGGGAGTGATCGCGAAGTACGCCGGCGGGGACAAGCTTTGGGTCAGCGTGAGCGACATCATCGAGGCCGCTCCTGTGTTCAACGCCGAACTTTACGTCTATAGCTACCAGCTCAAGGAAATCGGCTATGCCAAGACCGGCACTGACGGAATGGCAGAGGTGCAGCTTTCCGGAAAGCCTTTCGTGGTTGTGGCCAAGAGGGGCGGAGCGACCAGCTACCTGAAAGTCACCGAGGGTGAGCAGAAGTCTCTCAGCAGGTTCGATGTAGGAGGCAAGGTTCTGGAAAAGGGTCTGAAAGCCTTCGTCTATGGGGAGCGAGGCGTCTGGAGGCCGGGAGACACTTTGCACGTCACGATGATCCTGGAAGACAAAGAGAACAGGATCCCTGACAACCATCCGGCCGTGATGGAGCTGTACACACCTCAGGGACAGTTCTACACAAAGCAGATCAACACGAACGCCAAGAATGGATTCTACGCCTTCACGGTTCCTACCAGGAACGAGGATCCTACGGGAACATGGCACGCCTACTTCAAGATTGGCGGAGCCACGTTCCATAAGCCTTTCAGAATCGAGAGCATCAAACCTAACAGACTGAAGATCAACCTTGACCTTGAAGGCAAGACCATTGACGGAGGACGGAATGTCCCGGTCTGCATATCGGCGGACTGGCTGACCGGCCCTCCTGCCGCCGGACTGGCCGCGAAAGTGAATATGACACTGCGCCAGGGTCCGTCCACATTCAAGGGATTCGAGGGGTATAACTTCTCAAGTCCGTTGTCGGACTTCAGCGCAAGCGAGCATCAGCTCATCGACACAAGGCTGAACTCCAACGGCCAGTCCAGACTGAATGTTACGATGCCGTCAGCGGAGAACGCTCCGGGAATGCTCCGGGCCGATATCGTGACCACAGTCGAGGAGCAAGGCGGGGATGTAAGCTTCAATTCGCTGTCGGTGCCATATTCACCATATTCATCATACGTCGGAGTGAAAGTTCCGAGAGAGGGGAACGGGCGTTATCTGGAGACAGACAAGGACTATAGCGTCAGCATCGCCGTCGTGGACAAGAACGGCGCGAGGGTGTCAGGCCATAACCTTAAGTACACAATCTACAAGATGAAATGGAGCTGGTGGTGGGAAAGCCGCAGCGAAAGTCTCGACTCCTACGTCAACAGTCCGTCAGCGAACATAGTATCCTCCGGTGTAATCAAATCATCCAAAGGAGACAACCTCATCCCGTTCAGGGTGGACTATCCGGAATGGGGACGATATCTGTTGCTTGTGACCGACAATGTAAGCGGACACACGGCCGGGGATGTCATCTATGTGGACTGGCCGGCCTACAGGGGAAGGTCATCCAAGACTGATCCCGACGCTTTGACAATGCTGTCATTCTCCACAGACAAGGAATCCTACGAGGTCGGCGAGAAGGTGACCGTTTATATTCCGGCCGCGTCAAAAGGACAGGCACTGGTCTCACTTGAGAACTCAAGGAAGGTAATCGCGCGAGAATGGGTGAAAACCTCGGGGAATGAAGGTGATGTGGCATATTCATTCAAGGTCACCCCGGAGATGGCTCCTAACTTCTACATCCACATCACCCTTGTCCAGCCGCACGAAAGAGCGGACAACGATCTGCCGATCCGTCTTTACGGAGTGCGCCCTGTCATAGTCAACGACAAGGACTCGCACCTTGAGCCGGTCATCACTATGCCTGACGTGCTCCGCCCTGAGGAGGAATTCAAGATCAAGGTCAAGGAAAAGAACGGCAAGCCGATGACCTACACGTTGGCCATTGTGGACGAGGGACTTCTGGACCTCACGTCATTCAAGACTCCGGATCCTTGGAACGCGATGTACGCCAGGGAAGCGCTCGGAGTCAGCACGTGGGATCTCTACGATGATGTCATCGGAGCCTACAGCGGAAGATTCTCGCCGATGTTCAGCATCGGAGGTGACGAAAGCCTTATTGTCGGTGCGAGGAAGGACAACCGGTTCAACGCCGTTGTCAAGTACATCGGTCCGTTCTCGCTGCAGAGCGGTTCGGCCACACATAAGGTCAAGCTTCCTATGTACGTCGGAAGTGTGCGGGTGATGCTTGTGGCGGCAAGGGACGGAGCGTACGGCAATGCCGAGAAGACTGTCCCGGTAAGGTCTCCGCTTATGGTTCTCCCTACCCTGCCGAGAGTCATCGGAACCGGGGAGAAGGTCGTGATGCCTGTAAATGTCTTCGCTCTTGAGGACGGGGTCAGGAACGCCGATGTCAGCATCAAGGTTGACGGCCCACTGAAGATAACCGGGAACACCAACGCGTCCGTCCAGTTCGACAAGCCTGGGGACAAGATGGTCAGGTTCAACCTTGAGGCCACCGGAACCGGAACCGCCACAGTGACTGTCACCGCGAATGGCAACGGGCACAAGGCCGGCGAAACGATCTCCATTGGGGTGCGCGCTCCTAACCCGCCGGTAATCTCCGTGACAAGGGCTATGATCGGCAAAGACGCGACCAAGCATTTCGGCTTCTCGCCTTTCAAGGCCGATGACGACCAATGGGCGACCCTGGAACTCACAGGATTCCCGTCTGTTGACTGCGGAGGAATATTCTCATTCCTGACCAATTGCACCTACAATTGCACGGAGCAGATCTCTTCCAAGGGAATAAGCCTTCTTGCTATCAGGAATATGCTCCCGGAGGACAGGCAGAAGCAAATCGACAAGATGATTCCTGAACTGCTTCAGCAGCTGTACCAACGTCAGCTTGGCAACGGCGGATTCGTCTATTGGCCAGGAAGCGCTGACGCCAGCGGATGGGTAAGCTCCATGGCCGGTCAGTTTATGATCTCAGCCTCACAGAACGGATTCAGCGTCAGCAAGGGTGTGCTGGCCAGCTGGTCAAGATTCCAAAAGCGGAACGTGCAGGACTACCGTAATTCCGACAATGAAGGTCTCGGGGATCTTGTGCAGGCTTACAGGCTCTACACTCTGGCGCTTAACGGGGAGGCGGAAAGCGGGGCCATGAACAGGCTGAAGGAAAGCGAGACCCTTTCCGGTCAGGCCGCCTGGATGCTTGCGTCCACATACGCTGTCACAGGCAAGAAGACCGTGGCCGGAGACATCATCGCAGGACTTAAAACAAACTTCTCCGATTACCAGGAGGCCGACAGGACGTTCGGATCTCCTGTAAGGGACAAGGCCGTGGCCCTTGAGGCATTGGTTCTCAACGACGCTTTGCCAGAAGCCATGGATGTCGCCCAGGAAATCGCCGACGCGATCGCCGGAGGATGGTACTCCACACAGGAAATAGCGTTCGCGACCTGCGCGATGAGGAGCCTTGCCTTGAAGGTTGGGTCCGATGCGGTCTCGGCTGAAATAAAGCAAGGGGACAACACGACAGAGGTAAAGAGCGTCAAGTCAATCGGCCATGCCACGGTGGACACCGAAAACGGAAGCATAGACATCACGAACAAGATGAACGGAAGCCTCTATGCGACGCTGATAACATCAGTCATACCGGAATTCGGGAACAAGGTGGAGGCCAAGTCCAGCGGATTAAGTCTGAACGTCAGCTACAGCACATTGGCGGGCAAGAGCCTGAATCCATACAGCATAACCCAGGGGACGGACTTCACGGTAACCATCACTGTCGGCAACACGAGCGGTGTCAGGGACTGTGACAATCTCGCCCTTACCGAGATGATCCCTTCCGGTTGGGAGATAATGAACGACAGGCTCTACGGAGGCGAGAGTTCAAAGGCCTCGTACAATTACCGCGACATCAGGGATGACCGTGTCATCTGGTTCTTCGACCTTCCGAAGGGAGCCAGCAAGACATTCAGGATCAAGATGCACGCATCCTATCAAGGCGAGTTCATACTCCCTGCGGTGAAATGCGAGGCGATGTACACCCCTCACATCAGCGCCAACACGGCTTCGGGTACTGCGAAAGTCACTGAATAATCCATGGGAAAGAAACTGCGGTCAAGGATAGTGGCAGGTGCAGTCATCGCCCTCTTGACCGCATATTTTTTCTGTCTGCCCAGAGACTTATTCAAAGGCACATCTTATTCCACCGTCGTCACAGACAGGAACGGAGAGCTTCTGGGAGCCCGGATCGCAAGTGACGGACAATGGAGGTTCCCGCCACCGGACACCGTCCCGGAGAAATTCAAGACAGCCCTCATCGAGTTCGAGGACAGATGGTTCGCATACCACCCAGGCGTGAATCCGGTAGCGATAGCGCGTGCCGCAGCCGGCAACATCAAAGCCGGGCAGATCACCAGCGGGGGAAGCACGATCACGATGCAGGTCATCAGGATGTCCAGGAGGCGGAAACGAAACATCGGCCAGAAAATCATCGAGGCTATCCTCGCCACACGCCTGGAACTAAGATGCGGCAAAAGGGAGATCCTAAGCCTGTACGCCTCACACGCGCCTTTCGGCGGGAATGTCGTCGGCCTGGAAGCCGCTTCCTGGCGATATTACGGAAGACCTCCCGATGAGCTTTCCTGGGGCGAGGCCGCCACGCTGGCGGTGCTCCCGAACGCCCCGGCGGAGATCCATCCCGGCAAAAACAGGACAAGATTGCTGGAAAAACGCAACCGGCTGCTGGGCTCGCTTTACAAGCACGGGCATATTGATTCATTGGACTTTGTCCTCGCCTGCGACGAGCCGCTTCCAGATGAACCGATGGCATTGCCGCAGGAATCGCATCATTTGACTGAATATTACTGGAAAACCTCTCCCGGCAAACGGATCCGCACCACAATCGACATCCATCTGCAAAGACAGGTGCAAGCAATAGTCAACCAGTGGAACAACGAGTTCTCGCAGACAGGAATCTACGATCTCGCGGCTGTCGTGGAGGATGTTCGCACCGGTGAGACGCTGGCTTACATCGGGAACGCCAATCCCGATCATAAACGTCCGGGAAGCGAGGTGGACATAATCCGCGCGCCAAGAAGCACCGGCAGCATCCTGAAACCTCTCCTGTACTGTGCTCTGCTTCAGGAGGGTGAGATATTGCCGAAAACTCTTCTGCCGGATGTGCCGATCAACATCAACGGTTTCTCTCCGCATAATTTCAACAGACAGTTCTATGGGGCAGTTCCCGCCGACGAGGCGCTCGCCCGCTCGCTCAATGTGCCGTCCGTACACCTCCTGCGCAGATTCGGGGTGCCGAAATTTCTGGGTATTCTCAGGAAATGCGGGATGACGACATTGAACGGGAGCGCCTCGCACTACGGTCTCTCGCTCATACTCGGAGGAGCGGAGGGTACACTCGGCGACATCACCTCCGCATATTCAAAACTGTCGGCATCGTACCAAAGCGCAGACACAACGCACACTTCAAAGGGTGACAGACTGCACAATTTCCCGCTGAACGACAAATGCGCGCTGTGGTGGACATTCGACGCTTTGAAAGAGGTCAACAGACCAGATGAGATTGACTGGCACCTGATCGGCTCGGTAAAGAAAGTTGCGTGGAAAACAGGCACCAGTTTCGGGTTCAGGGACGCGTGGGCGGTCGGAGTGACAGCTGACTACGCCGTCGGAGTCTGGGCTGGCAACGCCCAAGGGCAAGGAGTTCCCGGCCTGACGGGTGCTCGCACTGCCGGGCCGGTGATGTTCGACATATTCAACCTTCTTCCGGCCAAGGAATATGACAGTGAATATTCCAGGAATGGTTGGTTCAAGGAGCCGGTCTATGGAGACTACATTGTCGCTGAGGTATGCCGTGAGTCCGGTTGCCTGAAAGGGGTGAATTGCGAGGATTCGGACACTCTGATGCTGCCGCGCAAATCGGTGAGGAGCGAACCGTGTCCATACCATAAGGTTGTGGACGGGGTCCGGACGTTCATCCTGCCTCCATCGATGGAATGGTACTACAGGCAGCATCATCCTGAATATGCTCCGGTGGTTCCGAAAGGCAAGGCGGACAGTTCCCCGATGGAGTTCATCTACCCGGAAAGCGGGGCCGTGATCTACATTCCGCGCCAGCTGGACGGGTCAATCGCCGGCATAACCTTCAATCTGGCGCACAGGACTCCAAGCGCCAATGTCTTCTGGCACATGGACAATGAATATGTCGGGCAGACTCAGATGGTCCACCAGATGACGCTGAAGCCTTCACCCGGCAAACACACCGTCACAGCCATCGATGACTCCGGAAATTCAATCTCCGTGGGATTCACCGTAGCAGAGAACAAGACTTTACGCTGATTATTTGGAAGGTCTCCTGTAGCCGTCCTTGACGGCTCTTTCCGCCATCCTGGAGATTCTGTCCGCCGTGGCCGGGTGGGTTGAGAACAACTGACCAACGGATCCGGAAGCGGCCTGGGTGCCTGAGGCCGTCTCACCGCTGGAAAGCCTCTGAAGTTCCTCGAAAGCCATAGCCAAAGCCCAAGGATTCTTACCCGCGCTCTTCAGGAAGTCATAACCGTAGTCGTCAGCGGCGGTCTCCTGCTTTCTCGAGAAACTTGCGCCCATCAAGGCCTCGCCAAGATCCCCCAACTGCGACGCCGTGAGGACAGCGACAGTTCCTCCGGTGGACACCACGGCATCCCTGAGAGCCGATGTAAGAAGGGCCTGCTGGAACTGCTTCTTGGAATGCTTGAGGGCGACGTGGCCGATCTCGTGACCGACAACTCCGAGAGCCTCGTCGTCAGTCATCGCGTCCAGAAGTCCGGAATAGATTCTTACGCTCCCGTCCGCACAGGCGAAGGCGTTAATCTCGTTCGTCTTATAGACTTTGAAATTGAGTGGAGTCCCGTTCACCGAGGTGATTCCAGATGTCATCTTCCTGACCCTCCTGACATATGGACTTGTCTCCGGCAGGACTGTGTTCTCCGCATCCAGTTTCTGCACATACTGTCCGACATAAGATTGAATCTGTGCGTCTGACAAGACGGCGGCCTGAGCCACTTTCGCCCCACCAGAAAGGAGATAAGCCGCATTGAACTGTTCGGAACAAGAGACGCAAAGCATCGCGGCTGTCAACAGGATTATAATCTTACGCATGACAACAGAATTTTATGAATATGCAAATATAACTATTTTGTGAGACTCATTTATCTTTTACATTCTATAGAAATAATGTGTGACGACAGGGGAAAAAAGGCAAATTGCAGATTTTGCACGTTACCAAAATCTGCAATTTGATTTTTCCCCTGACGTTTGTGACACATACTCTTAGAAGCTGTTTTGGACTTGCCCCACGACTTGCCATAACATTCGGGTGGGACATATACATAGAAAAAGACCTCTTCAGGAATCCTGAAGAGGTCTTTTTTGGTGGGAGCTGAGGGAGTCGAACCCCCGACCCTCTGCTTGTAAGGCAGACGCTCTGAACCAACTGAGCTAAGCTCCCGAATCGTTGTCCCGTTGTTCATCGTTCGGGTGATGCAAAGGTACTACTTTTTTTGATTACTGCAAACTTTTTTTGATTTTTTTCGCATTACAACGATTTAGCGCCCACTCGTGGGATCACTGCATGTTGTCGGTTGTCGGTTTCAGGACAATCAACTGCATGGAGAGAGCCAACACAAGCAGCCCTCCCATCAGGGCGAAGCCGACACTGAGATTCCCGTTCTCGGCCCAATGGCCGAGTGTCTTGGTGATGACCGCGCCGGCGAACACTCCTGTCATGTTCATCAATCCATAGGCAGAAGCCCTCTGGTGCGATGGCACAAACTGGCACAGAATCGGCATGTTGTTGGTGTCGAACATTCCGTAACCTACCCCGAAGCATAGTCCGGCCCCTACCGCAGCCACCATACTGTTCCCCAATCCAATCAGAATCAAGGCAGGGATCATCAACGCCATGCCCAACGCACTGACGTAGATGCGCCCGCGCAGGTTACGCTTCACCCAACGGTCAGACAACGGGCCTCCGATCATCACTCCCAAGAATGAGGAGAAAGCAATGGTGATAGTCGAAACAGGCCCGGCCTGCGACATAGGAATGCCTAGGTTTTCTGCAAAAAGGGTCGGAAGCCAATTCTTCGTGGACCATCCTGGGAGGGATGATGACGCAAAATAGAAGAGGATGACCCAGAAAGCGACATTAGAGAAGATCAAGGAGAAACTGCGCCATACCGGTTCCTTCTTCATACCAGTGTCTGTGGAGTCTTGCTTCTGCGGCTCACGACGCTTCTCATGAAGAAACAGGACAAGAACAATCGCATAGACGATTCCGACTATGCCGAACCAATGGAATGTGGTCTGCCACGAGAAGGCGGCGGCGACAGTGGCTCCAAAACCGCCAATCGCCTGACCGACATAGAGTCCGGTCATGTGGATTCCGATGGCAAGGCTTCTGGCCGAACCGGTGAAATAATCTGCGATGAGCGACAGTCCCGCCGGTATGTAGAGAGCCTCGCTGACTCCCATCAACGCCCGAAGCCAATAGATTTGGGAGAATGTGGAAGAATAGCCCATCAGCAGAGTGACCGTTGACCAAACGCTAAGGCTGCCGACAATCAACCACTTACGGCTGATGCGGTCAGCCACGGCTCCGGCAACCGGACTCATCAGGCCGTAAATCCAAAGGAACACAGCCATAAGCCTTCCGAAATTGACGGCGGATTCAAGGTCAACGATGTCCACCTGCATCGTGTCACGCATCGTTGAGAGCATCTGGCGGTCCATGTAGTTGAGCAAGGCCACCACCCACAACAAACCGACTACCACCCACGGGTAGATCTTACTGTTTTCTATATGCCTCATTTCTTGTCTTTTTCATTGAACATAATCACACTGACTTGAGGTGAACGTATTCCGGGCTTCAACTCCCCGCACACCACGAAAAGGCTGTCTCCGCACATCACAGCTCCGGCGCCAGCCCTGGCAAGAGACTCATCGCTCCCCAAGAACTTCCACACATCGTCAATGATATCATACGACCAGAGGTCGTCATTAAACCTGTACCAAGCGATGTCATGGCGGAGATATTTCTTCCCCTCGTCCCTAAGTTTGGCAATAGTCAGCGAGTCTCCGGCAGCCTCGGCCTCCGCCATAAGTCTAGGACGATCTACGGCGGCGCGGAAGCATTCAAAGTTCACTCCGCCGAAGAATAGAGCGTAACGATCGTACATGGACGTGGCGCACCCTCCGGTGAGAGTCCTTGGCGAGCCGTCAGGAAGAGTCGGCAAGGCAGTCTTGGCAGCCCACACTCCGTCACCCCAGACAAGTACGTCAGACGGTATTTGAGGTGGAGTACTGTTGTCTCCCGGCTGGAATCCTCCGGCAAGGCATAGCCGAAGGGCATCGCCCGAACCGATGGCCGCAAGCACAGGCTGCACACGAGCCGGGCCAGGAAAACCCGGCATCTCGTTCCATACCACCCCTTCTCCGCAGGAATTCATCTCTCCGCAAAGAAGCGCATTGGAAGGAAGACCGTCAATGTTGCCGCCAGCCACAAAGACACGATTGTCTGAATATGCCGCAGAGGAGTTGTCCACAGTGCAAGGCAAGGGCTGCAACGGGAACACAACGACCTCTGTCCCGTCAGCGTTCCATCTCAAGGAGAAGCACTCACGATAACTACGCGCGGAGTCATTCCCTCCAATGCAGACTACTCCAGACGGTGTGGTCACAGAGCAGCCGTAGGCCACAGCATTGGGCAGACGCCCGACAACCTTCCAACAGGAGTCTCTCCCTGACAGATCCAATGCCCAAATCTCGTCATAGAATCGTTTGGTTCCTCCATCAGCCACCGGTTTGTCGGGGAAGTTGCACCCTCCGGCCACAATCAAGGACATTCCAAGGATGCCCGTGAAAGGAGCCGAGACCCCGAGCGGCGCCGATGAATGCTCAGAGACAGAAGATGGGTTCGGCAGATCCGGAAGCCGGCCCAACATAACAGGGCCGCTCTTCGGCGACGAGCAGGAACCTGACAATATAATAGTGCTTAATAGCATGGTCGTGTTTATTTTCATCATAAAACTCTTAAAAGCGGACAATCGCCCGAGACGAAATGATTTATTCGACATTTATCCGAAAAGTGGAGGCGGGCAGCAAGGCCCGGTTTGCCAGATTGGCTCTGGTGAAAGGCTGCCATCCATAACGCACCCACTTCGGAGAAGGGACAGCAGGACAGTCCAATCTGACCCGAGAGCCGTCCACAGAAGCCTTGGCAGGGTGGAATCTTTCATCCTCTCCGGCCAATTCAAAAGTGCGGAGTTCTTGTCCGTCAGAGGAACGGAGTCCATCAGCCCAATCAAACGCAAGCACGACCTGACCGCCGTCAATGCTGGCATACCTTGCCATCGGGCCGGACGGCACGACATTCTTGTCCCCGTAGACATTGTAAAGAGCCTGGGCGGCCAGACGTCTCCCGACATCCAGTTTCCGGCGTGGATGCACGTCAAGGGAGTCTCCCCTGTCACTGCTGACAGCCATGGCGCAGGACGGCACGGATTCAGCCAGTCTTCGTTGGCTGTCCCTGAACCAAGTCCAGCTCGGGCGATCCAGGCTTGAAAGCTGGACAAAAAGGAACGGCATATCCGGATCATTCCAGTTGGATCGCCAGCTTTGGACAAGAAGCGGGAACAGCCGCTCGTGCGCCTCGATGTTGTGGGCGTTGGACTCTCCCTGGTACCAGATGACTCCACGGACAGGGAAACGTTCGAGAGGCTCGATGCCCGCCTCGAAAAGGTAGCACGGCTCGTAAGGATGTCTCTGAAGAGGATTCTCAGCATCCTTGATGTTGAACGCCGCGCGCTCCCGCACCCAACCTTGGATAAAGTCGTTCCTCAACCAATCGTACAGGATGTCCGGGAACTCGAACTCAAGAGTCTTGCGGTCGATCCATGATTCCGTCGCGGCTCCGCCGACAGCGTTCAGGATCAATCCGACCGGAACCTCAAGGGAATCCGCAAGCATCTGTCCGAACGTGAGGCCGACAGCCGAGAACGAGTCCGCGGAGGCCTTGGAGCTATGTTCCCATACAGTCGGATGAAAATACTGAAGACGGTTAAGCGAATCATACACCTCTTTGTCCCATGTGACATTGTCAGTGTACCACCTCGCGCGCATATTGAACAAGCGGACGTTCTTAGTCTGCCTCTCAGCGGTTTCCAAGGCTTCGGAGCGCTCCGGCGGAACCATTGACCTTGTCATGAACGCCATGTTTGACTGACCTGAACAAAGCCATACCTCACCGACGGCCACATCATTATACCGCAACTGATGTTTCGGAGTCGAGACATTCAAGGTCAATCCGGTAGCAGCAGCCAGAGGTTCGAGGCTGACACTCCAGCTGCCATCAGGTCCGGCCACGGCGCTCTTTTTCTGACCGGCAAGGCGAACCGTCACCTTCTCTCCGGAATCAGCGGTCCCCTTGATTTCAAGAGGGCGACCACGCTGCAGAACCATTCCGTCCGAATATATTTCCGGCATCCTCAGACCTCCGAAATCCCCAGTCAAGGCGGAGAACACAGTGTGCGCCATGACGCAGGCTCCCTCAGCGTTCGGATGCAGCGCGTCCGGGAGCAAGTCAGGGCGTGAATACAAAGGCTTCTGGAGGTCGATCAGCCCGGTGCCCGCGACCTTTGACACAAGTTCTATGCGTTCCTGTTCCATCCAGTACCAGTCACGGGTTCCGGACTTGAAACGATGATGGCGGTGCGAGATCGGAGTCATACGGCAGATCCAGATCTTACAATCCGGATTAGCCCTGCGGAAATCTTCGATAAGCGAGAGATAATCAGTCACGAACTCATCACGGTAGTTCGGCCAGGCACGCGGGTCTGTGTCGTTCAGCCCGAGATGGATGACAACCCAATCAGCAGCGAAGTCAATCGCGTCGCGATAAGCCTGCTGCTCAGTGTAAGGACGGTAGGCGCGACGCATAAGGGTGGCGCCCGAATGGCCGAAATTGCGCACTTCATATTCATCTCCAAGCAACGCCTGAAGCCTCGAAGGGTAACTTTCAACCTCACGGTTCTTCAGACCATAGCCAAATGTGACACTGTTGCCCACACAAGCCACCTTGATCCGTTCACGAGCGGTCAGCGGCGAAAGCGCCAACAGCAGCAAACAAACAAAAAACAAACGTCTCATGATTCTCTACCTAATTTTATCAGGTGAATATGTCAACCCGTCAACCGCGCGGCTTCCGTCCGGAGTGACAAACACAGCCGTGAACATCCACTTGACCAATCTTACCTCCGGCGTGGTGAAGCGTCCGACAGGCAATTTCATGAACACCTTGTTCCAACCTTTGTCCAGATGGACAGAAAGCGGCGGACGGCCTGTGCAATTCTCGTTGGCAAGGTCAATCTCCGTGGCTTTCTGAGTGTAGGTGTTTGTCCAGACCGGAGGAAGCAACTCACTGTCGTTCAACCAGATTCTGCTACCCTTGAAGTCCCAGCATCCCTGCGGAGGCGGCAGATCGTCCACAGAACGGCTATAGTTCTGGAACTCAACCAACATCCCCACATCCTGGGACTTCGGTGAATATACCCAAGTGTAGGCATAGGCCGTGCTGTTCTCCTTAGGATCCTTGAACAAGGCCGGAATGGTAGTGCCCCAGACGTGACGCAGATATATTCCCGCGCCAGTGACATGGCGCACCCCATATTCCTTATCCCCGAATACGTAGCTTTCGGCTATCCCTTCCTCCGGAGGGAATGAGCGGGAAAGGTCTCCCTCGTTAGGGAATGCGTCTGTGACAGCCCACCGTACGTTCGTCTGACGGACATAAGGGAACGGCTCTTCCGAGAGGGCGTGATCCTTATGCCAAAGCATACGTCTCTCAAAATCAACGAATTCCTTGAAAACACAGCTCGAATCATCCGGAAGGATCACACCGTTAACGTTGAAATACTCGCTTCCGCCTCCTCGCCACGAGCGCTCGGCGATGGCCAGAATGTAAGGATAGAAAGCGTTCTGGGTAAGGATGCTCCTGTCATCAGGCAGCTTATGGTCGTTCCATACGGCCATGATTGTGCCTACAATGTCATCACTGCCATATTCAGCGTCATAGATCCGGCTGTTGTAGAGAGCCACGATGTCTCCGAACAAATCAAAATGGTTCGCATAATGGAAGCGGCAGTCGATGGCAGGAATCCCAGGCCGCGCCTTGCCACGGTAGCTCCAGAGCTGAGCCATGTCGATCTCGCCAGGAGCATATTCATGACCGGGATTCCATGAAATCGCTTTTTTGCCCTTCGAGCGCACGAAAGCCACCATCTCCGGAACAAAATCCGGGTCAGTGAAATGCACCTCGTCCGTACCTATGTGGAAATAAGGCACTTCCGCGAAAAGTTCACAAGCCTCCGAGATGAGTTCCTTGAGTATCGCCTTCCCTTTCGGGCTTTGCATGTCGCATCCAAAGGTCTTGACAAAGGCCGCGCTGTGACCAGGCATGTCTATCTCTGGAACCAGCATGACCTGACGCTGACGACAGAAATCGAGGATGTCACGAACCTGCTCATGAGTGTAGTAAAGTCCCTGATGCCGGGTCATGTTCTCTGGCGAGTTCAGCTGAGGGTAGATCTTGCTTTCGAGCCTCCAAGCCTGATTCTCTGTCAGATGCCAGTGGAAAGTGTTGATCTTGTAATGGGAAAGAAGATCTATCTCATGCTTGATCTCCTCCGGGGCGATGTATGAACGCCCCGTGTCATGCATGAAGCCTCTGATCCGGAACGCGGGCCAGTCGGTGATCTCGCAGCAAGGGACTCTGACGCCTCGCTTCGCCGTCTCCGCCAACTGACGCAATGTCTGGACAGCCCAATAGACTCCCTTTTCGGTCACGGCTTCAATACCGATCAACTCCGGAGAGACAGTCAGCCTGTAGGCTTCCTCCTGATTCGCGACAGCCTTGCCGATATGTTCCACCAGATTGACCTTGACCTGTTTGGCGGCCGATTCCGAATCACTCACTCCGGACTCGCCAAGCCAATCCCGCACGATTCCCGTCACGGAAGCCTCACCGGACAAGTTCACCTCGCTTCCTTGGAATGCCCCCTTTGACCATGTCACTTCCTGAGGCAGAGGGAGCAACGCAGGAGCGTCGTCACGCATGACGCAACCGGTCATGGCCAACACAGCCATGCAAAATGTCAGCAGAAATCTCATCTTACAATATCTTTCAATTCAACAGTCTGGAATGTCATGTGGGCGACGCTGGACTCGTACAGAATGCCCACCGTCTCCGGATCGATCATCGTGAGGCAGGAATATCCCCATCCGTCCCCTTCGTCAAGCAAAAGCTTGTAAGGCCACGTCACACCTCCGTCAAGGCTGGCCTTGATCGTGATGTCGTGGCGTCCGTCAGTCGTGTCCGGATTGGAGAACAGCAGCAAGTCCTTGCCCAACACGTTCTTCTGAGCCGGCACAGCAATCAGGCTGGCCATGCAGACAGGCTCACGAAGTGATGTACGGTGTGACACGTGCTCAGTCCAAGTCCGCCCCAAATCCTTGGTTGTCATCACTGCGCGCGCACCGCCACGGTTGTCCCGCATATTCAGCATCAGCACTCCCGGCTCGACCTCGGCCACCTGCGCCTCCGTCGTGTTCGGGCGGGCAGGATTATGAATATGCCAGGTCTCCCCGTGGTCTTTGCTGTACATTATCCCCGCGTGCGGCATCCTGTCCCTGTCGATGAACTGGATAGCGAACACCAATGTGCCGTCGCGCATCGTGATGCCTCGCCCAGGACCTTGCAGAAGAAAGCACCAAGACGGATCCTTCACCTGCTTTGTGACGTTGATCGGCTTGCTCCAAGTGCGTCCGTCATCATCGCTTCTCGCCAGCATCAACTGCGGAGTCTCGATCGGTTCCATTCCCGGCATCGAGTTCGTCCAAGCCCTGCCGTTGCCCATCCCGTGGATCCAGACGGCTATCGCCCAGATGGTACCGGTGTTCTCATCGACCAACACGGCCGGATCCCCGACACCGTTCTGACCGGCCGGGAGACCGTCCACGTCCGAGAATGACATCGCTATACGCATCGGCTCCCAGGTCTGTCCCTTGTCCGCGCTCCGGCTCACACCTATGTCGATGCGTTCCTGAAGGTCGGCGCTGTTGTTCCAGCGGATGTCATAAACCCCTATGAGGCTTCCGGAATTGGTCGTGACCAAACCAGGGATACGGTAAGCCTTGGAATGATCGTCACCGGCATGACGCACTCCGTACCCCATCCGGCGGACAATGCCTCGAGAATCGCCGGCGACCGGAGCCTTTGTCCCGTTTATCACGACCTCAGTCACTTTTGCCCTCAATTCCGTCAGCAAAGAAGCTTCGGAATCCATTCTGACACTGACCCAATAATAATTGACGCCACCGACCATTCTTTGCTTCGAATGAAGCACAACCTTGCGTCCTATCCGGTCTGTCTGTTCCTGAAGCGCTGAATATGAAGGATTAGCGGACCTGGTGTTCCAGACATCGTGGGCAGAGATGTACTCGACAGGACTGAAATTCAACCCTTTGCGTCTGACCGCCTCGGTTCCCGAATAGAAAAGACGCAACTCCTCGATTAATCTAAGATCAGTGTCCTTCCCGAACTCAACCGTGAGTGATTCGAGGACATCTCCCGGTTTCGCGTCCGGGACACGGATCTGGAACAAAACATTGTCAACGCGATCCAAAAGGATAGGAACCTGAGGATTATGTACCCTCAACGAGTCTGTCGCCGAGATCGTCCACGAAACCAGCGACAAGGCCGCAAGCCACAAGATTTTCTTCATCATAGGGCAAAAATAGGAAATATCCGGGAGAGTTTCCCCTCCCGGAATCAATTAATTTACAATTTATTCGTCGCCATCTTTCTTTTCGTAGCCTGGGGTCTGGACCAAAGTTTCATCGTTGTCAAGCTGAGTCTTGTCTATCGGCCATAAGACTTTATACGCCTCCGTGTTCTCATCAAGGATAGGGACAAGTTCCGGATAATCCGGGAGCACCGATGTGCCATCAAGCTTGATTCCCCTGACACTGCCTTCCGGGCAGAACACAAGATGCTTACCACCTTTGGAAATGGTCATACGGTTGACATCGTACCAACGCTGACCTTCCTGAACCATCTCCTTGTCCTTCTCGGCCAGGACAGCGAGCTCGTTGGTCTTGAAGTCACCAGGGGTAAAGCCATATAGAGACTCATCCCAATTACTACCGTACGCCCGCTTACGCACCTCATTGATGTTAGATCTGACTCCTTCCGCATCGCCCTTGAAGTTGGCGATTTCTGCCAGAGCGAGATAGGCGCCAGCCAAACGATAGTAGATATAGTCACCATCGGTCACACGCTGACCGGTCGCGGAAGATATGTGTCCGATGTTTTTATGCGTGAACACTCCGCAGAGTTCCAGATTTTCAAAAACCTTAGGATCATCCTTGCCTTCTTTCAGGCTGTAAGCGCCGAGAAATGTGGCGTCACGTCTTTGGTCTGCACGATCATACGCCTCATACAAACCAGTCTTTAGTTCATAGCGCATCACAGTACCAAGGATAATGTCAAGCGGATCATCAGAGATCGGCACTCCGGCCTCGGTGTAGGCATAGTCCTGAGCTCTTCCGGTAGTCAGATTGTAGCAATACTCGTGAAGCATGTTGGTCGCCTCATTCTCTTTGTAACGGATGCAGAAGATCTGTTCCGCGTTGTCCTTGGTCGAGAAAATATCAGAGAATGTAGGCAAGAGGCTGAGGCCGTACTTTGTCGTTACATTCGTAAACGCGGTCTTTGCCTCTTCTATGTCGGCAGGATTGGCCTCATTGTCGCCGATAGTGACCTTGGCATTCCAAAGATAGACCTCTCCTTTCAGATATTCAGTAGCGGCTTTGGTCCAATAAGCCTTGCTGTCGTTCACGAGGTTGCCACTGCCGAACGATATGACTCCAGAGGCATCAAAATTGTCCAGAGAGGCCTTAAGATCGGACTTGATGAAGTCCATCACGACCTTAGGCGAAGACTGAGGTTCCTTCAGGGACACCGGATCATAATTACCATCAATCACAGCCGCGTCCTTGCGAAGAACAACCCAACCATAAGCACGGTAAAGATCGAAGTAATAGAAAGCTCTCAGGCCATAGCCGACACCCAGATAATAGGCCTTCTGCTGATCTGTCAGATAAGAAGCTTCCTGAACCCTCTGAATGAAGAGATTGACATTTACAATCTTTCCATAGTAATCGGCATATTTGGACACACCGGTACTCTCCCAGGAAAGAGTGTTCAGGATAATGTTCATCGCGCTTGTCGCGTTTCTGTCCACAGAAAGTCCGTCAATGCGATAACCGCCACCTCGAAGTTCTCCGAATGTCAGCATGTGGGTGGAAGCGACACTGCGCATATCATAATGAAGCGTATGCATGTAGGATTTAACGTGCGCCTCATTCTTCCAATAAGAATTGCCGGAATAATAATCGACCGGTGTCAAATCAAGAAGATCACTGCAGGAAACGGTTCCCAAACTGACAACCGCCATGGCCGACAATGTTATGTATTTTATCAGTTTCATATTTTTAATTCAAATTTTATGATTGGTTAGAAAGTCAGATCAAGTCCGAAAAGTATGGTGCGAGGCAATCCATAACCATCTCCTGACGCACCGTAGCCAGAACGGGCGACCTCAGGAGTATTCGTCGGAGCGGCGGTCAAGTAACCAAGGTTCTGTCCCGCGACAGAGATCACGACGTTCTTTAGGAAAGTCTTGTCCAGCAGTTTTTTCGGCAAAGAATACGACAATGACAGTTCACGGATGGCGAGATAGTCACCACGATAGGCGTACAGAGTTGAAGGGCGGAAGTAGTTGCAAGCTCCGAACAAGTCCGCCCAGACATATTTAGGGTATTTTCCATCAGGATTCTCAGGAGACCAAGAGTCGAGCACGTTCGTTGTCGCGTTATATGTTCCCTGACCGCATCCATCATACCAAGACGACGCCTGATCCATTGTCCAGAAGCCAAGAGCATAGTCAAATCTTGCATAGAACTGCAATCCTTTCCAATTCAAAGTGGTATTGAATCCCCCGAACCAACGTGGAGTCAAGTTTCCAACATTGACCATGTCCCTGTCATCAATGATTCCGTCACCATTGACATCTTTCCACTTGGCGTCTCCCGCTCCGACGTACCAGCTCTTTGCCTTCTCCGCCGGGCTCATGGACTCATAACGGGACTTTGAATACATAAACTGTCCTTTCCAGTTACCTGTCTGGTCGCAAAAGTCGTAAGGCACCTCATCGTCGCTTCTCCACAGCCCTTCAAACTGGTAGGCGACTAGTTGGTTCGGTTCACGCCCTTCCTGGTAACCACCGACAAAGATTGTCTCATAAGTCCCGTCAGCAAGTTTGCGGCCGGTGTAGATCTCTGTTCCGCCCTGACGATTGTTTGGAAGACCATTGTCCGGCAAGGAAATAACCATGTTCTTATTGTAGGCGATATTCGCCTTGACATCCCATGAGAGATCCTTCTTACGCAGAACCTTGGCTGCAAGCTCAAGCTCAAGTCCAGTGTTGCGATACTTACCGTTATTGTTCTTGACGGATGAGAAGCCGGTTGTCGAAGGCAGGGTGAAATCCGCATACTTGTCCATCGTCAGACGGTTGTAGTACGTCATATTGAAATTAACCCTGTTCTGGAGGAATCCGAAATCCACACCGACCTCAGCGGTACGAGTACGCTCCCATCTCAAGCCTGGATTTGAAAGAGAGGCTATACGGAAACCATTGCTGCCTTCATAAACGGCAGAGTTCTCATAGGAGCCCTGAAGGGTGTAGGCACCGATACCGGAAGCGTTACCATTCAAACCGTAAGAGGCGCGAAGCTTACCAAATGAAAGCCAGTCATTATTGTCAGCCATAAAGTCCTCACGACTGAATACCCAGCCGGCAGACACTCCCGGGAAGAATCCCCAACGGTTGTCACCAAGGAGAGAGGAATAGCCGTCATAACGGAAAGTAGCGCTGAGAAGATATTTTCCGTCATAGTCATAGTTCATACGTCCGAAATAGGAAAGAATGCGCTGACGCTCGTGCCATGAATCTATGCTTCGTTTTCCGTCACCGCTGAGCGTAAGTTTCAGATCAGCGAAATCATCGGTAGGAGCGCCTTGACCTGCCGCAGAGAAGCCACGCCGTGCCCTGTCATAAAACTCAGCGCCTAAGAGAATGTCAAGATCATGAACATCAAAGAACATCTTCTGGTACTGAAGAGTGGCATTGTACGTCTGCGAGAAATATCTGTCGAAACCCGCGGAAGTAGCCCTTGTACGGTTAAATGTGTTCGGTCTGGTCTCATAGTCCTTGATCATGGATTCAGTCACGGACTCGTTAAGGAACCAAGAGGCGTTCCCCTTAAGCTTAAGACCTTCCATAAGTGTGATTTCGAAGGTTTGTGCGATCGTGAATTTGTCACGCTGGTAGTCATACCAGAATTTATCAGCATTGTAGGACTGGTTACCGTCTCCAGCGTTCGCACCAAGAAGCATGTTGCCCTCCTCGTCCTCAAAGCGTGATGTCGGAGGCATGGACATGATACGGCCGAAATAGTTAGCCTCACCCTGTTGGCCGTAAGGCATCGGAGTCCAATTACCACGGTTGTAGGAGAAACTGGACAAGCTCTTGAGCCAAGGAGTCACCGCGTAATCTCCGTTAAACAAGACATTGTAGCGCTCGTTGTACATGTTGATCGGCATACCCTCGATTTTGTTGTAACCGAAACTGGCATAGTAGTGCCCCTTTTCGTTACCACCGGAAATGTTCGCATTATAGTCCTGAGTCAGAGCCGGACTGTTCATGTTCCATTTCTTAAGATCTGTATCACGATACATAATCTTACCGTTCGTGACAGGATCATTCATTGTCTTCCAACCCTTTGAAAGCAGGAAATCGTACTTAGGGTCATACGCCATGATGTTCCAAAGCATGCCGGAGCCGTCCTCGCCATACTTGTTGCCAAGGCCGAACGGCTGAGCTCCGTTAAGATTACCCTTGTCAGCCCACGGTGTTGTGTTGTAAGCCGTACGCAGGTAGGTAATGTAGTCCTCTGTTCCCAGGAACTTAATAGGAGAATAGTAGTAATTCAGACCCACACGACCCTTGAAATTTATCTGAGCCTGTCCGCTTGTTCCTTTTTTAGTGGTGATGAATATCACACCGTTGGAGGCACGGGCACCGTAAATGGCGGTCGCGCCGGCATCCTTCAGAACATCCATCGAAGCTATGTCCTCAGGGTTGATGTCCTGAAAACCGGACTCTCGGAGCATACCGTCCACAATCACCAGCGGTTCTCCGGTACCATCCCAATTCGTTCCTCCACGCAGGGAGATGCTCGGAGTGGCGTTAGGGCTACCGGAAGTGTTGGTAACCTTCAAACCAGAGACCGCTCCGGAGAGAGCCTGGCCAGGATTCGCGAAGACTCCGACAGAGAATGTCTCCTCTGAGACCTTCGCGACAGAGTTGGTAAGTTTGGCTCTGCGCTGCGTTCCACCATAACCGGTCACGACAACCTCTGAGAGAGACAGAGCATCCTCCTTCAGGATAAAATCGTAATGAGCCTTGCCATCCGAGATCTTGATCTCCTGAGGCTCATAGCCAATACAAGACACAACCAAGGTTGATCCTTTTGTGAGTATAAGGCTAAAGTTTCCTTCAGCGTCCGTGCTTGTGCCGTTGGTAGTCCCCTGCTCGAAGACCGTGGCGGCGATAACCGGTAAGTCACCAGCGTCCTTAACGCTTCCGGTGACAGTCACTCGTCCCTGCGCTCCCGCCACAAGAGGGAAGGAAACAAGGAAGAACGACACCATCAGAAAAAGAAAAAGTTTTCTCATTTTAATTAATATAAATGATTGATAATTAGTTTATATATATGGTTATAAAAGTAAGAAAAAAGAGTTAATCGGTTCGCCTCCGTCATTCGGCTTTAATCAGTTCCTCGCATAGGCCATGAGCTCTCAGCAGCATCCTCGGAATATGGAACGGGCCTTTGAATATATTGCCCTTGGCCGGTTGCGCCACAGTTCCGTCACGGTGAAGGTAGCCGAACCACTCGCCGTATTCGGGATCCGGGAAGTGAGCGTAAAGATAGTCGTTGGCCATCTCGTGCATCCTGCGGTATTTTTCGTCACCCGTCAGTTTATAGGCAAACAAGGACGCGATCACAGTTTCTGTCTGCGGCCACCAGAACTTCATGTCCTGCGAATAGTCCTGCGGAGGGAAGCCTTTGCAGTCCCGGAAATTGATGATTCCGCCGTATTCCTTGTCCCAGCCCCATTCCCAGGACCAGTCGAGAATCTGAAGAGCCGTCTTCACCAAGGATTCATCACCGCCACGCGACCGCGCCGCCTCCATCAGGAACCAGGAGGTCTCGATGCAATGCCCAGGATTGATCGTGCGCCCGATGGACGTGTCGATGAACTCTCCGCCAAGTCCGACCGTCTCCAGCAGAGCCTTGAACTCAGGATGCATGAAATCATGTGTCACCTCCTGAATTGATTCATCTATCTGACGGTCAAGAGCCTTGTCCTGAATCACCTGTTTGATGACAAGAGCCGTGTTGATCAGGATCATCGACAAGGAATGCCCTTTGGTCTTGAAGGCCGGAAGGTATTTCGGCTCAAGCAATCCCGGTTCATTCTTGTAACGAAGAATCAAATGAAAAAGCCTCAATGCCTTGCGGGCATATTCAGAATCATCCGCCGCCAAGGAATATTCCGCCATCGCGATCGCCGCGAAACACTCGGAGAACAAATAGCGGCGTTTGCGGAGAGGCGTTCCGTCAGCCGCCACCTCAAAGAACATCCTTCCGTCGGTGTCCGTACAATGGCTCTCGATGAAATCCAATCCGCTCCGGCACGCGTCAAGCCATTCTTGCCTCTTTTCAATATGGTTGCAGGCGTACGCCAGGATATAGGCGAAACGCCCCTGAAACCACACTGACTTCGTCGGGTCGTAAAGCGTTCCGTCACGGTCCACGCAGGTGTAATACCCTCCGTGCTCACGATCCACTCCGTGCTCGAGCCAGAACGGGAATATGTTGTCCAACAGATCGGATTTGTACTTTGCCGCCCAATGGGAGAAATATCTGTTATCTTCCATATAAGGTTTGAATGTTATCTTGGAATATCAGAAACGGTTGCAACGCTCGAAGAAACCAATGGCTTCCAGTTCAGCCTTCATGGCCGCCTCTTCCTCAAGGGTCATGTTGCGGAACGGCACACGGTTAGGGCCGAGATCAAGACCGATGAGCTTCATGATGCGTTTTCCTCCCACGATGTTGCCACGGTAGTTGCAGATTACGTTGATAACAGCCTGAGCGAAGTTCTGCTTCTCGCGGGCTGTCTCAAGGTCTCCACGGTTCCAAGCCTCGATGATGCCGACAAGTTCCCTGCCGTTGTAATTGGTCGTGCCGCCGATTCCGCCCTGGGCTCCACCCTGAGCCAACGACGGGAGAATCGTCTCGTCCTGACCGTGCAGCATGTCGAACCTGCCGTCCTTGTAGAGTCGGCACTGGTTATATTCATAAAGGCTCTCGAAAGTGTACTTGATCCCGGCGAAGTTAGGGATGCGTCCGTCAACCGCCTTCAGGAAATCCAGCATCGGCAGGTAGGCGCCGTTGAACGCCGGGATATGATAATAATAGAAAGGCAGTCCCGGAGCGGCGGCCGCGATTGTCTCACAATACTTTACCAGTTCCTCGACCCTTCCGATCTTCGGGAAAGGGGGAGCCATCGCTCCTATGCCCCAGGCTCCCGCGGAGGCCGCATGGGTCGCAAGTCTCTGGCTCTCACGAAGACAGCAACTTCCGACATGAACTATCACCTTGAATCCTTGCGGGACAGAAGCGATCCACTTCTCGGCAAGCATGATACGCTCGTCCGTAGTAAGCATGTACCCTTCGCCTGAAGAGCCGTTGATGAACACTCCTCCAAGGCCATTCTTGGCCAGCATGGCCGCATAGGCTGGAATCGGTTCCGTGTTGACATCGCCGTTTTCATGCATCGGTGTGAACGGAGCGTCAATAAGTCCTTTGATCTTTTCCATAAATCGATAGTTTTGCAAGTGGTCTTGACGCAAAAGTATGGAGCATTTTCCATTATTACAAATATTATTTAATAAAAATAAATTAAAAAATTTCATCAAATATATTATAAGGTGTAAATTCACACATAAATAATTAATAATAATCTATTTAATAACAAATGCCACCACTAAGGAACAACATTTATATATTTAATATCTTGTAAATATTCAGCCTTAAATTAATTTATTTACAAAATTTTTGGAATATTTTGATAGCATCCACACTAAAAAAATAATTTTACTAATCATTTATTTTAACAAAATAAGTTATCTTTGCGATTGAGAAAAGCGCAGAGGAAATGTTGGAACAATTCAGAAAAGAGCCTGCCGACCATTCTGTCAGAGGGACAATCAGAGGCAGCATACTGAGCCATGTGATGCACAACGGAAGCTTCACTATCGCGGAGATTGCGGAAAACACGGGCTATAGCGTGACGACAATCGCCAAATATGTCGCCGAGCTGTCGGACAGCGGAGTGATCAATGAAAAGGAGCGGATCAGCCTTCACACAAAAGGCAGGAGAACCGTTCGCTACGGAATCGACTTGGACTCCTACTATTTTCTGGGGATAGACATGAGGACATTCACCCTCAACATAGCCTTGAGTGACTTCTCAGGGAATATCGTGCGTCTGGAAAAGCATACAGACTTCCGGTTCGACAATTCCTACGAGACAATGGACAATCTTTGCGAAAGGGTCGGCTCATTCATGGATTCGCTGGAAGAATGTCACAGGAGAAGAATCGCGGGGGCGAATCTGAACATTCCGGGACGTGTGGACAGCCACTCCGGGACGAGTTCCACGATGTTTCATTTCGAGGACATGGGAGACACGTCTCTGGCCGAGATCCTCAGCGCAAGGTTCGGCGTGAAGACATTCATCGAGAACGACACCAAAGCCATGGCTTTCGGCGAATATATGTCCGGCCTCAACAAGAAATACAAGGATGTCCTTTTCGTCAATATCGGTTGGGGCCTGGGGCTTGGAATCATAATCGACGGCAGACTGTACTATGGAAAGAATGGATTCACCGGAGAGTTCGGCCATATCAACATGTACAACAACAACGTCCTTTGCCACTGCGGGAAAAAAGGCTGCATCGAAACCGAGGTCTCCGGACGCGCGATACACCGCAAGCTCATCGAGCGCATCAACAGCGGAGAATCATCCATCCTCTCCTCAATGGTGGCACAGAGAGCCCCCATAACGACCAAGGACATTCTTGACGCGGCGGAGAACGAAGACCCGCTGTGCATAGAGTTGATCAGCCAGACGGGGATGGAGCTCGGGCATCAGCTTGCCGGATTGATAAACCTGTTCAATCCCGAGGCGATCATCCTCGGCGGCACCTTGTCGCAAGCCAAACCTTATGACTTCCTTCAGCCGGCCGAGCTGGCCATCCGGAAATATTCATTACGTCTGATGAGCCAGAATGTACACATCGCGACTTCCACCTTAGGGGACAAAGCCGGAGCCATCGGAGCGTGCCTGCTGGCCAGAAGCAGGGTGTTAGGTGACATATAGAAAGGGCAGACGAAAGTTTCCGTCCACCCTTCGCCTACATGTCCACAAGCTGTCATTTCACGGTCTTCAACTCACCGGAGAATGGACCATTAGCCCTGTAATGAGGAGCATAGAGGGATTCTATCGTCACAACAGGAGCGATGAATATGCCGTCCTGTGTGACATAGAACTCTTCAGACACCGTGGTCTTCTCCTCCGGATAGACATCAAACCAATACTCTGTCCGGTCTGCCTTGACATCCCGGTACCCCTGAGGGGTGACCGACCAGACTCCGTTCACGGCAAGAGGACGTAACCACCAGCCGTAGGCTCCGGATAGTTGGTTGACAGGACGGAAGGCAGCCTCGCGCGGCGCGGTCAACTTCACGAAACTGCGGTTCTCCTGGTTCCAGATCCGGTACTCGGCGGTTATCTTGTCGCCGACACTGACCTTCATTCCCGGGAAAATCTCCAGGCGGGCGGTCTTTCCGTCCTCGCCTCTTACCTCTTTATAGAAGTGACGCTCGATCATGAAACCGTTTCCTGCGGCCTTCACCTTTGAGAAAGGTGTTGAATATGTCTTCGTCAGACTCACGACCTTCGTCGCAAGAATGTCTGCCGGACCCGTAAGTACGGAATTGAGAGCATCAATGAAGGCTGGATCCTCGTCCCATTTCTGGGTCTCTTTCTGGAGCATCAGCCAAAGCCTTATGCCGTCGGCGATCTGTTTTGCGGTCACTTCTGTAGAAGCGGCCTCCACATATTCAGTTGACAACAAGTCACAAAGCATAGAATGGGCATAAGCCTCGCTCTCAAGCAGCCCTCTGAACGGCATCACGGCGTTAGGATAGTACCAACCGCCGTCCGGATGTTGTACGGCATATTCAAGAAGCGACCGGACATCAGCGGCAACAGACTGGTTCATCTTTGACTCGGCGGAGAATCTCAAGCCCCAAGCGGAAGCCAAGCCAAGCCCGCCATCATTGTTCACCAGATTGGCCAAAGTCCTAATCCTGCGCACCTTGGCAAGAATCTGTCCGTTCAGTCCACGGCCATCCTTCACGGAAGGCACAAGATAGTCCTTCACCGATTTCTTGAACTCCTTGAAATTACGGGCATATTCAGACTTGTCATTCTTGGTCTGTGGTGAGACATCGAACGGCACGGATGAGTAAAGCGAGCGTACAAACGCATACTGTTCCATCGACAGCCAGTCGCACCAGCGAGGAATCGCATTTCCACGAAGGAACTGATTACGATCCAACCACTTGACTGAACCGGTCAGATCAATTTCGCCGAAATCAAGGCCGGCGGCACGCATCTTCGCCAGACGCTCAAGAACGACAGCGGTCACGACCGGAGAGGAGCGCATCCCCTCAAACCACCCGAATCCACCGTCAGCATTCAGGCAAGCCTTAATCCTCTCAACAAGAACATCATCCGCCATCTCGGCCTCAACCTTTGCACCCAGAGAGGCGGCGACCTTGCGGACGTACAATGCCTCTGTCAACGACAAAACGTCCTTCCCCTTAGGCTCAACCTTGGACGGAACCGCGTCCAGAATCATCTGACGGATGTCAATCTCCTTTACTTCAGCCCCTTTGGACGTTGTGCCAGTAAACTCAGACTCAAGATGTTTGACAAGTGTCACCTTGTCAGTTCCGGCGAGAAGCACGGCGGAATGGGACTCAGTCAACGTCTGCCTCGCCTCGTGAACAGGAAGGCTGACGAAAACCCCGTCCGAGAATGTCTTGGCATCATCAGCGAAAACCACCTTCAACCCAAGCTCATCATATTCCTTAGGATTGACATCGAAGGCGACTTCAACCGAACCGCCGGCCGGAACAGTCACCTTCTTCGACAACGAAGCGAACGGCTTCACACCCTCATGCTCCTTCGATGAATATGCCTGCATAGATGTGACTCCTGTCACATCCTTGTCGGATCCGTTTGACACAGTGGCGTGCAGCACGAACCTGTCACCTTTATAAAGATACTTAGGCTCGGCCACAGAAACCTTGACCGGAACCGTCACCACCATCTCCTTACGCACACAAGCGTTGAGCATCTCCTGATTGTGTGCCCAAACCTGCACGGCAAAAGTCGAGAGTTTGTCGGAAGTCCTGAATTTCATGAATATATCCCCGTCGTCATCAGAGCGCAGGAACGGCTCAAACGCAAGCGTCGAAGAAAAGTCAGAACGGACAGACACTTCCTGAACATCAGCATCATCCATAGACCCGCTTTTCGCCATCTTCATCGACATGGCTGACTCTTCCTCAAGAGCGAACCCATCCGCACTGTCAGCCATCGGAGCCATCCTCGCGGCCGCGTTGTTCCTGCCCAGTCCACGGACTCGTACATTCCGAGGTTTGGCCCCGACAAACATCTCATCATCATAGGACATCCGGCCACGTACCCCACCAGTAGAGCTTGTGATATAAACATCATCAGCACCGGCACGGGTCAAGCGCACCGTGGTCCAGTCATTGGCCGAAATCACTTCGGAACTCTTGTCGAACACTGCCGCGACAGCCTCAACGCCAGAAACAGACTTCAGAGTCAATGAATATTCCGTTCCGGGCAAAGCCTTGTCTGTGAACGAAGAGAATGCAAGAGGCAGATCAAGAGTCTTGCGTTCACGCCTGAACTCCTGATTGAACATGCACCTCGCCCAGTCACGGAAATAGAAAACCATCAGACGGACAGCATCCGGATACTCTTCCTTATAATTATATACGATTTCTGTCAAAGAACCAGTCTCTCCCACCTTGCCGTCAAGGTAAACCATCCTGTGCTCAAGCAACTGGCGCTTGTCACCAAACAATTCAACTATGGCCCAGACGGGTCCTTCACCGACGCCGAACTGAACCTTGATGTCCTCACCTGTTTTCAATACACCGTCAGCGCAGTCGCCCACCAGTTTGAAAATATTCTTGACCTTAGCGTTGAGCACTGTGGCCGAATCATCGACGCGGAGGATCATCAACGTTGTCTGAGATGTCGCCTTACGGCCGTCTTCCCGGACTATTTCAGCATTGACTTTAAGAATGTACATTCCGGCAACCGGGAGTGTGAGTTCCTCCGTCTTGCCGGAAAGCGTCTCCCCGGACGCCAATACCTTTCCAGATTCATTTGACAATGAATATCTTACCTCAATAGGGGATTTAACCACATTACCCCTCGAATCTTTGACTCCGAACGACACGACAGCCTTTTCTCCGGAAACCATAAATGGAGTGCCGCGCCACGTTCCATCCGAAAGAGCGATGTCCCCCTTGGACGCGTTTGTCACATCAACCGCAAGGTTGAGATATTTCATTACGGTGACTATTCTGGAAAATTCCTTTGTCTCCCCAGTCGCGTCAGTCACCTTGACGGTCACGCCAAAGAAGCCGAGACCATCATTGTCATCGGTTCCGAAACGTACCGTGAACGAACCGTCCGCATCCAAAAGCAGTTTCCCTGAGGCCACAGTTTCTCCATGTCCGCCAACAGAGTAAGACACGGATGCGGAAGACATCGGATGCCCGCTGAAGCTGGACACCTTGCCGGTCACCTCAACGGTGTCGCCCGCGATGAATAGTCTGTCAATCTTGTCGAAGGCGAGGTCGTAGGTCGGGAGTATGAACTCGTCCACGACTATTCCTTTCGATGAGTTCACGCCGGCGCCAACGATTCTCACTTGGAAATGGCCATTCCTGCCGCCGGACGGAATGTCAAACGAACCGGCCACAGAGCCATATTCATTGGTACATAAATCCTCGCTTCCGATTACCTTGCCCTCAGCATTGACGAACTCGGCCCTCACTTTGATTCCCGCCTCGAAGGTATGCAGACACCTGCTCATATCCCCCTTGTAGAGGACAGCCTTGAACTCAACCTTCTCTCCCGGATTATAGGCCGACTTGTCCGTGAATATCTCGCAGAACGCTCCTGAATCGTCATTCTGATCCGACACATAGTCAGAATTCCCGTAGATGTAGTGTTCCTCAGTCTTGTGGAGGAATCCGTCATGATCCCGGTACGAAGCCACCAGATAACTGGTCGCACCGTTTTTCAGACTGTCCACGATGGCATCCGGCAGAGAAGTGAATCCGTCCTTGCAAAGCGTCACTTCCTTGGTCTCCGCCACAGTCTTTCCGGAACGAAGAAGCTCAAGGTCAACCTTTTCAACAGGTTCTCCGGTCAGATAGTCAGCGACAAAGAAACGCATCCGCTCACTATCCTTACGCAGCGCGATCGAAAGAGTCTTCTTTGTCCATTTCGCCTTAGAGGTCACCTTTCCGTTCCTTGCGGTGAATATATAGTCTCCGTCATCGCATTTCGGAAGCTCGACCTTCAGAGTGTCCTGAATATAAAAACTTTTCTCCGTGTTGTTTATGGTCTTGCGGATCAAAGGCTTGGCATCCTTGACATCAGGAACGAACCCAACGCTCACCTTGTCCAGATTGCGGATGGTGAGGACGGCGACACCTTTCTCGAAAGATATCCCGATCTCCTTTCTGTCAAGGGATTCCATCAGCAGTTTGAAATCATTCACCTTACCGGCTATTTCCTTGTCTATGCCTTTTGAATATGAAAGGCGCTCCTTCTCGGCAAGCCTGCAAGCATTGTAAAGGGATTTATAAGACGCTTCGACAAGCCCGGCGTCCGAAGATCTCCGGCCGGCATAAGAGTCACTAATCCTGGACAGGCTGTCAAACCGGCCTCTGAACACGATGGCCTTGCCGTACAGGGACATAGCCTTTCCAGCATACTTATCCGCGAACGAACGGGCGGCGGCCATCTTCTCGGCACGTCCCTGATCATTGTATTTATAGTTCTTATCAGCCATCCGGCGGTACTCAAGGTAGGCGGCCTTCGGGTAGGAATCGCCGACATATTCCCCCAGAAGCGACATCGCCTTCTCCGAACGATTGATGACGGCCAGGAACCAGAGGGCATATTCATAATCATCCTTGATCATCCCCGTCCACAGGTCATCCAGTCCGTCGCCGTAGAAAGCGCCGTTTCTGGCCGCCTGAAGCCTGGCCTTGTTGATCAGAACATAATCAACGAGCGATGCAGGACTCCCTTCGGAGCGCCGGTGATAAAAGGTCACGATCGGTTCGGCATATTCATCCACCTCCTTGTCAAGCCACTTATCATACTCCTCGCGCAGCTTCCAGTCACGGTTGCCCACAATCTCAACCTTCCTGTTGGCGGCGGTGTAGAAGTCATAGTTCAGACGTTCGGCCTTGGCTTTCGAGATGATGGCGTCAAGAACGGAGGCCATTTCTTTCGGGCGGTCGGCTTTCTGAGCGGCGGAATATTCCTTCCACAGGTCAGTCAGCACAAGGCCGTCCCTTGCAGGGTTCTGACCATTATCTTTTCTGACAAACGCGACCGTGGTTATCGCCACAAGACAAAAAATCGCCACCATGGCGGAAGTTATCAGCATATTGGTTTTCATCATTAAAAGTGTTATCGCTATGTATAAATCCCGCCCTGCAAAAATCTTGCAAGAAGATTCGGCATCGAAGTGACCTTATATAACAACCAGAAATCCTACAATTGTAAGGACTTCAGAATTTGCACGGCCTCGCTCACAAGATAGGTACTGCCGCCGACGTAGATCAGCGGGGAGCAGAAGCGAGCGCTGTCCGGCATCCTCGACGTCTCACGCGCCAGATTGATAGCCATTGAAAGAGCCTGACGCACATCAGAAGCGTCGTAGATGCGGTTCACAGACCTACCGTTCGCGGCGCAGAAAGCACGGTACCGCGCCGTCAGTTCCTTCTCCGGAAGCGCGCGGTGAATCTCAGGATTCGTGAATATGCAGGTGGCGTCGGCGGGAATCAGCGGCATAATGCCGTCCAGATCCTTGTCGGCCATGATGGCATAGACCAGAATCAGCGAAGAACACTCACCGTCAGCCACCATCGACTCCAGCTGGGCGAAGTTCTCCTGCAAGGCCGCTGGGTTGTGGCCGATGTCCGCGATGATGAACGGCTGGAGAGAAAGCCTTTCCCAACGGCCGTGGAAGCCCATTCTGGAAGCCGTGCGGACTATGGCGGTGACGACAGCACGGGAGTCAGACAGACCCGCATATTCAGGCATATTCATTAATATGTCGATGGCAGCCAGCACGGTGCGGAGGTTTTTCCTCTGGTACTTTCCGCGAAGGTCCATATTCATTAGGATTTCATCGCTTCTGTGCCACAGCGAAGGTTCCACATCCTCGGCGAACGTCAGGGGGCATCCGACCTCCGCAGCCTTTGCCTCGAAGACAGGACGCGTCTCCGGAAGATATTCCCCGACAAGGGCAGGGGCGTTTTTTTTGAATATTCCGGCCTTCTCGGCGGCAATCTCCGCCAATGTGTCTCCAAGCAAGGCACAATGGTCCAGAGCGATGCCGGTGACTATCGAAAGGTCAGGAGTTATGACGTTCGTGCTGTCAAGACGGCCACCGAGACCGACCTCTATGACGGCGACATCAACCTTCTGATCGGCAAACCATTTGAACGCCATACCGGTCGTGATCTCGAAAAAGGAGAGGCTCAGGGCATCCATGTCGGCCTCGTAACGGCAAAGAAAGTCATAGACATATTCCTCGGACACAAGTTCCGCACCTCCATCCGGACCGGCAACCCTCATGCGTTCCCTGAAATCCACGATGTGAGGCGAGGTATAGAGCCCGACCTTGAGGCCGCAGGCTGCCAACGCCGAAGCGAGCATATTCGCGGCCGAGCCTTTGCCGTTCGTTCCGGCGACGTGTATCGTTCTCAGGCTATTGTGCGGATTGCCAAGGACTTCCTCGAACCGGAGCATATTCTCAAGTCCGGGTTTGTAAGCATCCTTGAACGGAACTTTCTGAACCGAGGGGAATCTGGTGAATATCGCCTCTACCTTTTTCTGATAACTCTTTTTGGAAAATGGTTCCATCATCATCCGATGTACTTGTTTTTTTGAACTGAACTCAAATTTACTTAAATTTACGGACATATTCTAGCGGAATGAAAGAAAAAACATCAGCGCTTCATTCGAAGTACATCATAGACGGCGTTTCCAGACGGCTGACTCCGGCTGAGATGCTTGACGACTGCCTTGCGTCTGCGGAAGTGAAGCCGAACACGGAAAGCGGAGAGTTCGAGCCGATTGTCGATGAAAGCACGGATCCGTCGCCGTCAATTAAAAAGTTTCTGAATCAGAATGTTCAGGACTATCTGGCGACCGTTGCCTCGCTTTTGGAGGAGCCAAGGCCGTTTCCGGCGGCATTCGCGGATTCTTATACCAGAGGCAGGATCGCAAAGGCTCTTTTGGACGCCGCGTGGATGAACGGCCGTTTCAAGCTCGGCGACCTGACCTTGGCCGCGAAATGGAAGTGGAACGGCAAGCCGCTCGGGAATATGGCAGCGTTCTACTCTTCGGCGGAAGCCACGGCCGACTACATCAATGATTTGGGAATATGCCTGAGCGGGTACTCGTTCTCTGAAAGTGGACGAATCTGCCAGACTTCTTTCAAGGTTGGAGCGTGCGAGAAGACCGAAAATCTGGATGAAGACGACATATTCCTGCCCGAAGACGCTCCTTTCGGCAGCGAGCATCCGGTGCTTGGCCGCCGCAGGGCGGTTCCGGACAAACTGGTGGCCGACCCTGACAGTTGGATCATCTATGTTCCGTTCGACTCGTGTGACTTCAGACTTGGAGGGTCGCTCCTCTGTGACGCCCTCGGGCAGAACGGGGACAATTTCCCGGAAATCGGAGATGCGGACTATTTCATTGACTGTTACGAGGTCGTAAGGGAGTTCATCGAAGACAGAATCGCGATGTCGGCCGTGACAGTGTGCGACGGAGGACTGCTTACGGCACTGAAATTGATGTGCTCGGGGGATGTCGGAGCCGAGATCGACATCAGCGGTATCAAGAGCGCATACGGCGAGGACCAGAATGTCAGAATCCTGTTTTCCGAGGTCCCGGGAGCGATCCTTCAGATCAAGGATTCAGACTACGATTATGTTGACGCCGAGCTCCTGCTTCAAGACATCGCCTACTACCCTGCCGGGCATCCGGTCGTCGGCACCGGCGAAGTCAACGTGAAGACCTGCGGCAGCGGAATAGCGAACATACTGCAATCCCTGCTCGGCAGCCAGACATCGGAAGGGGAAGACTGAGACTCATTATTTGCAAGCGGCAAATGGAGATTGCCGTGGAAATGATAATTAATAACACATATGGCAAGATACGCTGACACTCCGCACGGCGGAGGGGGCGGCAGGAAGCCCAAAATCTTTGTTCTTGACACGAACATCATCCTGCACGACCACAAGGCCATCCGCAAGTTTCAGGACAACGACCTGGTGATACCGATCGCCGTCATCGAGGAACTTGACAAATTCAAGAAAGGCAACGACAATCTGGCTTTCAACGCCAGAGGCTTCATGAGGGACATCGACCGCATCACCGACGGGAAATCGTTCGGGAAGTACGGTGTACCGATCGGAAGAGGACTGGGGAACATCAGGATAGACCCTGGGCATCCTTTCCCGGAGAGCATGAAAGGGATGTTCTACGATGATATTCCCGACCACAGGATCCTTGCCACCGCAATCTGGACCAGAGACAACAATCCGGACAGGTTCGTCGCCCTCGTCACGAAGGACATCAACCTCAGGATGAAGGCGAAGGCCGCCGGGATGGAGGTGCAGGACTACCTGACCGACAGGATCGACGAGGACAAGATCGAGAACTCCAACAAGGAAGTCCAGTTCCTTGGAGGACTCTCTCCTGAGGCGCTGCAGAGCCTTGCCTACAGCCAGGAGACCGCCGTGGACTGGAAGGCCGTCTGCAAAGCCAGGCCCAAGGCCAACCAGCTTTACAAGATCAAGGGGCAGGACAGCACGATCTGCGCGAGGTTCGATGAGAACAGGGACAAGATCGTGTTGGTCAAGAACAAGGAAGCCTACGGAATACGCCCGCGCAACGACGAGCAGAAATTCGCTTTGGACGCCTGCCTGAACCCGGCCATCCAGCTTGTCTCGATGACAGGCGGAGCGGGAACCGGAAAGACCCTGCTGGCGCTGGCCGCAGCCATCGAGCAGGCCAAGGACTTCGACCAGATCATCCTTACAAGACCGACGATAGTGCTTGGCAATCAGGACATCGGCTTCATCCCGGGAGACCAGAAGGCCAAGATGAGTCCTTTCGTACAGCCTTTGATGGACAACCTGAACGTCATCAAGGCACAGTTCCGTCCTTCCAGCAAGGAAGCCTTGAGGATAGAGGCCATGCTGAAGGAGGAGAAACTGCTGATCTCCCCTCTGGCCTACATCAGGGGCAGGAGTCTGGGGCGTGTGTTCCTCATCTGCGACGAGGCGCAGAATCTCACGCCAAACGAGGTGAAGACCATCATCACGAGGGCCGGAGAGGGGACAAAGATGGTGTTCACCGGCGACATATTCCAGATTGACCAACCTTACTTGGATCAATGGTCCAACGGCCTGTCCCATTTGAATGAGAAGATGGACGGGCAGAAATTGTTCGAGCACATATTCCTCAAAATTGGAGAAAGAAGCGAGCTTTCCGACATAGCGTCACGACTGTTGTAAGAATATGAAACTTTTTTTTAAGGATTACCATACTCCGGTTCAATGACATTTTTCGAAGTCCGTCGACGTTTATTCGAAGTTTTCGTAATTGCTATAACCAAAGTTTTTTAGTAATTTTGTAGTCTGTTATTTAGTGGGATGTCTATAAAACAAATTCTTAATTAATATGTTCGACAAAAAGAAAAGAGTCTATCGTTTTGGCGGCAAGACCGCCGAGGGCGATGGACAGATGCGTGAGCTCCTTGGAGGAAAGGGAGCCAATCTTGCCGAGATGAGCAAGCTCGGCATGCCGGTTCCGGCAGGTTTCACAATCACAACTGAATGCTGCGCCGAGTATTACTCTCTCGGCGGAGGCTATACTGAAGAACTCAAGAAAGAGGTCGCCGAAGCTTTGAAGGCCACGGAGACCGTCATGGGCAAGAAGTTCGGAGATCCGTCCGACCCGCTTCTCGTAAGCTGCCGTTCCGGAGCAAGAAGCTCCATGCCTGGCATGATGGACACCATCCTCAACATCGGTCTTTGCTCCGCCACCCTTCCGGGAATGATCCAGAAGACCGGCAACCCAAGGTTCGTTTACGATGCATACAGGCGTCTCATCATGATGTATTCCGATGTCGTGATGGAGAAGGCCGAGGGCATCGAGCCTGCCGACGGTCAGGGAATCCGCCAGCAGCTTGACAGGATGATGATGGATCTCAAGGATAAGAAGGGCTACAAGTCCGACACAGACATCACCGCCGAGGAACTTCAGGATCTCTGCGAGAAATTCAAGGCTAAGGTTAAGGAAGTTCTCGGTGTCGATTTCCCTGACACGGCCGAGGATCAGCTTTGGGGCTCGATCGGCGGTGTGTTCAAGTCTTGGAACGGCAAGAGGGCCATCGCCTACAGAAGAATCGAGAAGATTCCTGATGATTGGGGAACAGCCGTGAACGTGCAGTCAATGGTGTTCGGCAACATGGGCAACACCTCAGCCACCGGCGTCGCTTTCTCACGTAACCCTGCCACCGGAGACAACAAGTTCTACGGCGAGTGGCTCATCAACGCCCAGGGAGAGGATGTCGTTGCCGGAATCCGTACCCCTAACCCTCTCAACGAGGCCACAAAGACAGAGAAGAACAAGGATCTCCAGTCCCTTGAGACCGCCATGCCTAAGGTTTACAAGGAGCTTGACGAGATTCGTCTGAGACTTGAGCAGCACTTCCACGACATGCAGGACATCGAGTTCACCATCCAGGAGGGACATCTTTGGATGCTCCAGTGCCGCATCGGCAAGAGAACCGGTCTGGCCGCCCTGCAGATGGCGATGGACATGGTTGACGAGAAGATGATCGACGAGAAGACAGCCGTGATGAGGGTTTCCCCTTCACAGCTCGACGAGATCCTCCACCCTATCCTCGACCCTGCGTCCGAGAAGAAGTCCAAGGTGCTTGCGATCGGCCTTCCGGCGTCTCCGGGCGGAGCCGTAGGTCAGGTAGTGTTCACATCCGAGGCCGCTATGGAGGCCAACGCCAACGGCAAGAAGGCCATCCTCATCCGTGAGGAGACCTCTCCTGAGGACATCGAAGGCATGCGCGCCGCGGCGGGAATCCTCACCACACGTGGAGGTATGACCTCACACGCGGCCCTTGTCGCCCGTGGATGGGGCAAGTGCTGCATCGTAGGCTGCGAGTCCATGAAGATCAACTTCGAGGCGAAGACCGTTTCCTTCGGTGATGTCACATTCAAGGAGGGAGACTGGATGAGCCTCAACGGAACAAAGGGATTCGTTTACGGAGAGAAGATCGACACGATGGACGCTTCCGAGAACCCGATGTTCATCAAGTTCATGTCAATCGTCGACAAGTTCCGCAAGATCGGTGTCAGAACCAACGCCGACACCCCTGAGGACGCCCAGAAGGCCCTCAGTTTCGGAGCCGAGGGAATCGGACTGTTCCGTATCGAGCACATGTTCTACGGGCTCAACTCCGAGCAGCCTCTGGCTAAACTGCGCAAGATGATCCTCTGCAACACTGACGAGGAAAGAAAGGCCGCTCTCGCTGAGCTTGAGCCTTACATCAAGGCTTCCGTGAAGAGCACCCTGAAGATCATGGACGGCAAGCCGGTTGTGTTCCGTCTGCTTGACCCGCCTCTCCACGAGTTCGTGCCTAAGACCGAGGAGAAGGAGAAGGAGCTTGCCAAGGAGCTGGGTGTCACTGTCGAGGACATCGAGAAGCGTGGCGAGGCCCTTCATGAGGTCAACCCTATGATGGGTCACCGTGGAGTGCGTCTGCACATGTCCTACCCTCTCATCGCCGAGACTCAGTACAGGGCGATATTCACCGCCACAGCCGAGCTTCAGCAGGAAGGCTTTAACCCTCATCCTGAGATCATGATCCCTGTGACCATCTCAGCCCGTGAGCTCAGTTTCCAGAGGGCCATCTGCGACAAGGTGAAGGCTGAGGTTGAAGGCACCACCCGTCAATTCATCCTTTACAACTTCGGTACGATGATCGAGATACCTCGCGCGGCACTGACCGCCGACAGGATGGCCCGCGCAGCCGAGTTCTTCTCATTCGGCACCAACGACCTCACCCAGATGACATTCGGTTTCTCACGTGACGATGTCGGAACTTTCATGGGTGAATATCTTGGCAACAAGATCCTCGACGCCGATCCGTTCCAGACCATCGACACCAAGAGCGTGGGCAAACTGGTTGAGTTCGGCATCCAGGCCGGTCGCTCAAAGAGGCCTGACCTCAAGTGCGGTGTCTGCGGAGAGCACGGTGGAGATCCTGCGTCAATCCGTTTCTTCAACAAGATCGGTGTTGACTACGTTTCCTGCTCACCGTTCCGTGTGCCTATCGCGCGGTTGTCAGCCGCCCAGGCCGCGATCGAGCAGAGCAAGTAGTTAGAGTTTCACTGACATATTCATAAAGAATCCGTCCCTTGCCGGGGCGGATTCTTTGGCAATATGGTGAGGTGCAAATAATAACCTGCATCATTTCAAACAATTCAAAACAGCTTCTCAGTAAGCGTTAAAAAAATGAATCCACTTGAAAAAGTGCCATTCGCCACTTTTTACCCTTACAGAAGTATCTGCGAGGCACATGTTTTTCAAAAAACGACTTTTTCAAGTCTGTTCTCCGCAATAGAAGCCTCACACTCTGAGGCACGTGTTTTTCAAAAAACGACTTTTTCAAGTGGACTCAAAAATAAGTGTTGAACTAAATCCGTGGCAGATAAAATACTGATATTCAAGCAGAAGCGCTCTCTCGTGGTATTAAAACCAGAACCACGAAAGAGGCTACATAGCTCATTATCATCTACTTAAGTGCCACGACCCGTCCCCAGACCGACCAGACTGTCTTAAAAGTCTCGGCGAGAGCTGAAAAGTCTGTACCCCTGCAAGGACGACAACGACTTTTCAATCCTCGGAGGTGGTAATTATACTTTTAAGACAGTCTCCCACAGACTGTCTTAAAAGTCTCGGCGAGAGTTGAAAAGTCTGTACCCCACTACAGGGGCGACAACGAATTTTCAATCCGCGGAGGTGGTAATTATACTTTTAGGACAGTCTCCCACACATCTACGGGGCGTTGAGTCTGGCAAAGCGTAGCGACCAACCATAGTAGCCAGTGCGCCACTATCATTAAGCCTGTAGCGCACCGGGCTGGTCGAGGTGTCGAAACGTACTTGGAAGCTTCGGCAAACCCTGCGACCGGAGCAAACTACCTGGAGCCGAGATAGAGGAAGACCATTCCGAGGAGGACAAGGGCGAGGTCGATGGCTTTGCTGCGGAGATTCTTCTCCCTGAAGACGATGGCGGCGAACAGGAAGCTGACCACGACGCTGCCGCGGCGGATCATCGAGACGACTGAGATCATCGCTCCAGGGAGAGACAAGGCGTAAAGATAGACGAAGTCGGCGACACTCAGGAATACAGAGATGAATATGATTGACCAGCGCCAGCGGAACGGAGTGGTTCTCTTTCGGTTCGGGTACCAGATGAAAAGCATCATCACTCCCATCATTCCGCACTGGTAGATGTTGTACCAGCTCTGGACGGACATCTTGTCCATGGCAAGGCCGTCCGGATCCATCAGGAATTTGTCGTAGAGTCCGCTAAGGGCACCCAGAATGGCGGCTCCGACCACGGCATAGATCCAGACATTATGCTCGAAATCAATCCCTTCCCTCTTTCCGCTGCGGCTCAGCATGAAGAAAGACACGACAGCCAGCAGGACACCGATCCATTGGAGCCAGTTCAGTTTTTCGCCGAAGATCAGCATCGCACCGACCAGGACGAGAACCGGACGGGTGGCGTTGATCGGGCCGACAATCGTAAGCGGGAGATGTTTCATGCCGTAGTAGCCCAAGGTCCAGGAACTGAGGACTATGACGCTTTTCAGCAGAATCCATTTCTGGACTGCCCATCCGCCATATTCACCAACCTTGAGGATGCTGTCGTCAAGGGCGTCGGTACAGTAGGACAGAGCGATGAAGGGAATGAATATGAGGGAGCAGAACAATGTGTTCAGGAACAGCACGGGGATGACGGCATTGCCGCCAAGGGATTCCTTTTTGAAGGAGTCGTAGAATCCAAGCAGGAACGCCGACAGGAACGCTAATGATAACCACATGACACTTACTATACTAACCAGCTACAAGCCGAGGCGGGGAAATCGATCGGATCGATCTAATATTCATCGCTTGATGCTTGTAGTATGCAAAGATATTCATTATCTTTGACATTGCGTCCGGCAGGCTGATTGAAAAATCTCAATCTCCCGAAAATTGCCCAGGAATGGAAAAAATATGGTAACTTTAAGAAAAATTTTACCCAATGAGCACTGTGCACGTTATTGACCATCCCATGATCCAGCACAAGCTGACTATCATGAGGAAGAAGGAAACCGGTTCCAAGGATTTCCGCGAATTGCTTAAAGAGATTTCCCTTCTGATGGGATATGAGATCACCCGCGATCTTCCACTTGACGACATTGAGATAGAGACCCCTATCTGCAGGATGACGGCCAAAAAGGTTTCCGGCCGCAAGCTCGCCATTGTCCCGATTCTCCGCGCCGGCATAGGCATGGTGGACGGACTCCAGACACTCGTTCCTGTGGCGAAAGTCGGACACATAGGACTTTACCGTGACGAGAAGACCCACATCCCTGTGGTTTATTACTGCAAGCTTCCAGAGGACATAAACAAGCGCCTCGTGATCGTGACAGACCCGATGCTCGCCACAGGAGGAAGTTCCTGCGACGCATTGACGATGCTGAAGGAGCGCGGATGCTCGAACATCAGACTCATGTGCCTCGTGGCCGCCCCGGAAGGAATCGCCCGTGTGCAGAAAGAGCATCCGGACGTTGACATATTCGTGGCCGCGATTGACGAGTGCCTGAACCAAGACGCATACATAATTCCCGGACTTGGTGACGCCGGAGACAGAATCTTCGGCACGAAGTAAAAAGGCCATTGTATGAGCAGGCAAATCCCGGAAATTAATTACTTGATGTCTCTTGTGGAGAAGAGATTCTGTAAGAGTGTCAAGACATCCACTGACTTTTACTCTCTGGCACAAGAGATTGAAAGCAAGACCTTTGAAAGAATTTCCGCCTCCACACTGAAAAGGATGTGGGGTTATGTCAACATGACCCCGCTTCCTCGGCAGACAACACTTGATGTACTGGCCAAATATATCGGCTCAACAGACTATAAGACATTCTGTGAAAGCATTAAGAATTCTACGGCGTTCCAGTCAAGATTCTTCACGGCCAACTTCATCAACTCCTGCGACCTGGCGCCGGACTCCAGAGTTGAGATCGGTTGGGATCCCAATCGCAAGGTCACACTCAAGTACATGGGCGACTACCTGTTTGAAGTAGAATCCTCCCTCAACTCCAAACTCAGGCAAGGAGACCGCTTTGAGGCCGCCAACTTCATAAAAGGCTCCCCTCTCTACATTTCCAGAATCCTTAGGGACGGCGAATACACTCCGTCCTACATAGCCGGCCGCTAAGGCGGGCTCAATCATCCGAAGACACTTTGAGATGGGATTCTCCGGTGACGACAAAGGCGGTTTTCGTCACCGAAGAGGAGCTTCTGGAGTTCTTGGGGAACGAATATGCCCAAAAACGTTGCAAAAAAGACACCTCTAGAAAAAGACTCCGACGGCGAATTGAAGATCAGCATGGCCGGAAAAATCCGACGTGACACCCACGGACAGTATCAACGGGCTGAATGTCAGGAGCAATCCCACATCGGCCGCCGGACTTTTGAATGACTTGTCCTCCACTTTGGCCCACTGACCGGAAACGTCCTCCCAACAGCGAGTGTAAGATGTCACACCGGCTCCGGCAAAGAATCCGAAACGACGGGAAGTGAACATGGCGAGACCGGCGGTGATCATGGTACGGTCTGCACGGGACTTTCCTGTGGTCCAGATGCGGCCATATTCAGTGTCACCATCGCTGGTGCATGTGTAGGAATATTCATTCTTCCGGAAATCACTCCGATAGTTGACGTATGCGCCGATGCCTTTCCAAGTCGCCACCGCCATCGCACCATAGGATGGGGTCGGGAATATCCCGGCATCGGCAAGGACGGCCAACCTGAGTCCTTCCTTCCGGTGCTGTTTTTTCCCTTCAAGTCGCTGAGCCACCAGTTCCGGTCGCTGAGCCTGTGGTTCGACGGGGCCCACCAACCATCGTAGCGACACTGCTTGACGTGTCTTAGAGGTCACTTCGACAGGCTCAGTGACAGGGCTTATCTTCTGGATCGAAATGAACTTCGGTCTGTCCGGCTTCTTCCCGAAAGCCATCATCCCTTGCAGATACCTCACCTTGATTGCCTCAAAACGGGCCGTCTGCGCCGCCGACATCTTCCCCGAAGCGTTGGACAAAGTCTTCCTGAGCGACGAGAGTTCAGCCATAAGCGAGCCCAACGACTCCATCTGGATGCTCTGCCCGGACTCGACCTTGGCCCGCATCTCCACGCAACGGTCACAGATGTAGGCATACTTGTCCAACGCCTTGTCGTAGTTGTCCGACTGCGGCGCGGCGGCAGCGGATTTTTCGAGACACCGACAGAGGCTCAAAGCCCGAGACAAGGCATTTTCGAGCTGATGCGCAGCAACCCTGAAAGTTACTGCGAGATCTGGCGTGCCGACAAGGACGGACGCTTCCGCATCTATAAGGCCCTGAAAAGTGAATATGCCGGTGACGCCGTCTATGAGCGTCTGTTGAGGAAAGAATTCGAGATAGGATACTCATTGGACCATCCGAACATCTGTGAGTACTATGGTTTCGTGAACATTCCGCCGCTTGGCAACTGCATCGAGATAGAATGGGTGGACGGTTGCTCTCTGGACACTCTCCTGCCCCGTGGAGCGATCAGCAAGACATTGGCGTCAAAGATCATCAATGAGACATGTGACGCGTTGGCCTATATGCATTCCAAGCAGATTGTCCACCGGGACCTCAAGCCGTCCAACATCATGCTGACCTACAACGGCAACAATGTCAAACTCATCGACTTCGGGCTTTCCGACTCTGATTCGCATTCCGTCCTGAAAGGTTCCGCCGGGACGCAGGTCTATGCATCCCCGGAATTGATTTCCGGTGGCAACGTGGACTACCACACCGACATATTCTCGCTTGGCTGCGTCATTGACCGCTTGAGTCCGGCCTACGCCAAAGTGGCCCGGAAATGCTGCCAAAGAGATCCTTCGAGGCGTTACCAAAGCGCGCTTGAGGTCAAGGAGGCCATCAAACACATATCCAGACTGCCGTTGTGGCTTGCTGTTGTCGCTTTAATCGCCTTTGTGACTCTGCTTTCCATACGCCCTTGGACCCGCCATGTACTTTCAGGTGCGACAGACTCTTTAAGCAAGGTTGTGGGCACAGACTCGGCATCCGTGATTCAGACTGTGGACTCAGGTCAGATGGTGGGCATTGGCTCGCCTTCCACTGACTCGACTTCGGACAAGGATAACTTCCGGAATCCGCCGGAATCCGCAAAGGCTGCCAGCGCCACAATGAAATCATCAGATTCCACCAAGAAGATCGTACGGAAGGATGAAAGCAAATCTGAAAAGAAAGAGCCTTCACCCCGTCAGGCAAAACCACAAAGCGACAAAGAAGCCATCGACGAGCTTTTCCGTCAGGCCACCGAACTATTTGACCAATAAAGTAGTTTGCCCACGACATTCCGTTCCTTCCCAAGCAACGATTCCAGTCCGTTTTGTAGCCAGACAATCCCATACTTCACTCTCCGGCGACATTATCGCCCCGTTTCGTTACCCAACGGTGCAGCCAGCACTCTCCGGCGACATTATCGCCCCGTTTCGTTACCCAGCGGATCACTTTGAATATATACTTTCTAATTCCGACTTTGAGAACATCCTGAAACGTGCCTGCCAATAAGCGGATTTCTCACCATCGAACTTACCACGATCAATCTCCGACTCCTTGCCGACCCTGTGCAGAATCGTGCTGTTGCCATCCCCCATATGCTCAGCCCAAGTGAGTTCCGCGAACGGTGAATCCTGTCTCCTGCCTATGTGATGCAGCTCATATGGATCTCCGTTCGAGTCCCGAGGCGGGTACCCTTCACCGATCAAGTCAGCGTTATTGTAATCCTTCCACCTGCTCCAATCCGCCAGTTTAGTCTTAAGCCACTCCTTCCGGCAGTTGAACGCCGACCAATCAATGTCCGACCGGATAAGCGCCGACCGTCCCCCGACCATAAAAAACACAAATTATCATAAAAAACATATTTTTACCCCCGGACAATTACTACCGCCCGCTGAATATCCGAGGTTTTGGTTGTATTTTAGCCACGGCCTACGCAGAGTGATTCCGGACGTGTTTCCGCAACCTGCTCAAGATTCATCGGAAAGTCGGCGGAAGATTATGCTTGTATAACTAATTAAAAACTACTATCTTTATGGCTGTTAATGGATATGGCGACCTGAGTGCCTACGGCTGGGGCCGCGCACTTTTGGAAGACGAGGGGGCTGGGTTCGGCGACGAAGTGAGCGAAGACGCGCTGCCACGGTACATCGACCCGTTGAACGACTGGGGATTCAAGAGGCTTTTCGGGACGGAGATGAACAAGGAGTTCCTTGTGGCGTTTCTGATGACGATCTTCCCGGACAAGAGGATAAAGGACATCACATATCTGCCGACAGAGCAGCTCGGGATGGCCGCCGGGGACAGGAACGCAAGATTCGACGTGATGTGCAGGGATGAAAGTGGGGAGAAGTTCATCATCGAGGTACAACTGGCCTACCAGAAGCATTTCAGGGAAAGGGCACTGTACTATTCCGGAATGGCTCTGCACTCGCAGGGTGTGAAAGGCAAGAGGTGGAACTACAACATCAAAGGGGTGTATTTCGTCGGGTTGCAGAATTTCGATTTCGGCCCCGAAAGAGGCGGAGGGCTGATCCGGAGATATTCAGTCAGGGACGACAAGAACGGAGATCTGATGACAGACAAGTTGCGGTTCGTGTTCATCGAGATCGAGCGATTCGACAAGGGACCTGACGAGCTCAAGACGAACCTTGACAAGTGGTTCTACGTCCTGAAGAACCTGCACCTCCTGCTGGAGCGTCCGGCTGCGTTGGTCGACAGGATATTCAGTAGGTTCTTCGAGGCGGCGGAGGTCATATCCCTTACAAAGGATGAGAAACAACAATATGTCAGCAATATGATAAACGAACGGGATACTTACAACCAGATAGCCTACGCCAGAGAGTTCGGGCGCGAGGAAGGGCTGGAACAAGGCAAAATTGCCGAACGGGAGGCAATAGCTTTACGCTTGGTTGAGGCAAACACCCCTATGGACATCATTGTCAAGTGTACCGGCCTTGACAAGGCAGCCGTGGAAGCGCTTGCACAACAATGAAACAATCGCCTTTGCCCGCAGTGGGTTGGACATTGGCATCAATCGCAACAGCGTACCGCCTCCCAGTGATACCGTGATCGCACTTTATGAATATGGCAGCACACAACCTCGCTCCGAGCGTAATGTTGAGCCTACGGATATGCCACCTATGGTTTACGGATCCATAAGTGGCATATATTCAAGCCTCACACTGGCATAGAAGCATGATCGAATGCCGCCATTTTGCAGGCTCAGAGGATATCCACAATCCATTCAGCCTACTCAACTCACTATCTGACAAGATGTTCGGCAGTTATTGGTTTGAGACTGCCACACCTACTTTCCTTATAGAACGTATTGATGGAGAATCCTATCGAAAAAACATCCTTGACAGGATGAACGAGATAGCCAGAAGTGATTTCTGGCATATCACCAGCATTTTCAGACGATAATATATCTGATTTTCTCGCTGCTCGGGTACTACACCCAGGCCGAGGTAAAGTCTGCGATCGGACGGGCGGATGCCGTGTGCCGGACCAAGGATCGAGTCCTGGAAGGTCGTCTTGGAATAAAAAAGGCGACCGGATTCTTCGACCAGTAACCAAGGATCCCTTTTCTATTTCTTTGTGATGGTCGGAGGAGTCCAGCTGTCCAGCGCCTTTAAATCCGGCTGATACAGGCGCATGAAAAGATGGAAGCCCTTATTGCCCGTAGGCAACCAAAAGGAACCATCCTGAGGGTCGGCGGCCGACAATGTGACATCAAGCGTTCCATCGGCATTGAGATTGTATCCGCTGCGGTCGGTAACATTATACCGGTTGATAGGGTTATCAATAAGATAGTCGTCGTCCCCGTAGGCGGTTATCGACCAGAAGCCGCCTTCCTTGACAGGAGGAAGCGAGCTGAAATGCAACGTATAACTATTTGCGCCATTGAGGGCTTCCTTGTCAGAGTCGTAGTCGGCACGAGGATAAATAGCCACCTCATTGGTATTGGCTCCAAGTCCCACCAACGCCACGGCGGCACGGAAATCATAGGCTTTGCCAAAGTCGCCTATAGGCTCCATAAAATATGACCATATTCCTCCTATGCTCTTCTTGTATGTGGCTGCAACGGCAGCGGCGTCTGCCTTGAAAGAAACCTTGACATGCGCGAACATCTCCGCCCCGTTTTCGATCTGCTTCATCTTAAGCCCCGGGCCGACTCCAAATCTCTTCATTCGTTCTGTCACCTCGGTGTCAAAGGTCAAAGGAGGGTTCTTCTCCATGAGAGAGTTTGCCTTGGCGAAATATTCATCAAGCGACATCGCCATGCATGCCTTTACAGGATTCACATCCTTCGACGCATCGTAAGTGCCCTTTGGCGCGACATATCCCGCATCGCCATAAGCCGAAAGAGGATAAGCCTTCATGGCGTCCTGAATCTTCCTTACATTCTCATAGTCGCCCTCTCCCTTATTAAGGATGCGTACGATACACCAGCCCATTGTCGTAGGCATCTCCACAAGAGTGGCTCCCGCCGGAACAACAACCTTCACTCCCTTCTTGGCGAACACATATATGCCGCCATCAGTGATGACGCTTGTTGTGTTTGTCCATGCGTCAAGCACCTGAACATTGCAGAATCTGTCTTTGACTTCAGGGAATTCGAACACAACCGGTTCATCCAAGTCCATCCACAACCGACTGTAATATGTGTCCACATTAGGTGTCACCACCGACTTGCTCGAAGCATCGGCCATCTTCACGGCATGGATAAGCTGATTGACCGGCGCGCGCGGTATGCCCGGAACAAATGTCTCGGCATTTGTTTCCACCGACTCCGTGGCATCCATGATCATCAGCGGAAAGGTGTAATAGAAGGCCTCTTTCAATTCGCTCTCGGTTATGGCGATGGGCTCATCTGCCGGATCGGTGGCCGGGCCATCGTCAGAGCATCCTGCAAACAAACACAGTGTCACGAGGAGAGGAAGAAGGAATCGTTTTGACTTCATAAATATAATTTTGTTTTGTTAGGAATAAGATACCAAAGATAAAGACAAGGAGCCGGACACTGTGTTCGGCTCCTATTGGTTGGTGTTAGATTTCCGTTACTTAGGTGTTAGACTTGTGACGAATCTAACACTTAAGACTTATTTTTGGGCGTTATCGGCCCGCCTTTGGCGTTATCTGCCCGCCATTCGTTGATGGTCAAACCAGTTGCCTCCTTAAACTTAACCTGAAGATGGCTGCGCGAAAAACCACAACTTTCGGCTATCGCCTCATTTGAATATTCAGGATGCTCCAAGATTTCACGCTTTGCCTCTTCTAAACGAAGAGCGGAGAGCCAGATGCGGAATGTCTTGCCTTCCACTTCGCGAAGATACTGCACCAGTTGACGCTTGGGTATATTCAATCTACCGGCAAGTGTGCCGCTGTTGATTTCGACAGAGGCATAACCCTGACTCTTTCTCCATCCTTCGATCAGGCCACAGATCCTCGCTTTAAGCTCGTCATCCATAACTGCCCTGGCCGCTTCCGTGGCAGTGTTTCCTCTTACGGGACAGACTTCCTCCTCTGTTTCCTCTACAAGAATATCGTTCACTTGCCTGATGTTGAAACCAAGGGCCACAAAACTGATGATATAGAACACAAGGGTAACGAGAAACAGAGGTCCCGCAATGGAAAGCGCGGGTGTGTAGAATATGCTGAATGTAACAAGTATGGATGCTATATATAGCAACCGGACGCTTGTACGCATATACAGGTTGTAAAGTATTGGCTCCTGTTCCGACTCCTCGTTCACCATTTTCCTTACACGACGTATCTCTTTTATGGGATAAACGATGAAGAAGACCACTGTCAGGAGGTATATCAATCCCATCACATACAACATTTCTTGCATATGCAGACTACCATAATGCAGATAACCGTAAGCGAAACAGCAGAGTATAAGCACCATGCTTATCACTGACGCCGACAAGAATTTACGATGATAACCGCGTCCGCAGCCTATACGCAATATCGAATAGGACATGATATAAGTAACCGGCGAATAGAAAAGTATATTGACCACGGTCCCCACATCGTCGCCTTGCGCACGGAAACCAAACCACATCTGCAACAAATAGTGTACTCCGAGCAACAGCATGGCAAGCGCCAAGAGCCATCGCACTTTCTCATACGTTCCTGTGGTGTCGGGCTTCTGAAGACACGACAGCACAAGAACAAGCAACAATGTAAGCGACACTCCCATCGAGCCTGCCTGCATCACAAGTAAAATGTCGGATAATTCTCGCATCTGACTGTCTGTTGATCATCTTCTATTGCGAAATTACAACTTTTCTCCGAAACATCTTAATTTTAAATATTTTCCTCTAAAAAAACTTCCTGGTGCAAATGTAAGAGATGATAATATTATCTTAACATTTATCCGAACAGATAAAAATGATCTCAAAAGCTTTCTATGTGGCTGCCATGAGTGTGCGTGCCGGACGAACATGTCCGTCAGATGTTTGCCGCCGGCTTCCTTCAGATCCCGTCTCGCGGCGGACACCCTTGCCTTTGGCTGTATCCTTCCCACAATCAGGGCGGTTTGGGGACTTGCGCCCTTTAGTGTGTGTTCGTGCCGGACGAACATGAATAAATCCCGCCAGCGGCGGGGCTGGCGGGAAGGGAGTCAGATTGATTCTATTGCGTCATGCCCGCGGGGGCAGGACAAATTTATGGGCGAACGGGACGAACGGATAACCCACAGCGGCGGTGTTCATAAGCCCATGCGTGATTGACAGAATCGAAGTAGAATAAGCTGGCATCGTGGCTCGATGGGCTAAGCGAACTCGACCAGTAGTAGCCCAAATCACCTCGATTAATTATAAAAAGATCACTGATGTAGCCGGTGGCAGGCAGGAAGATGGCGTTGCCGTTCGGGCCGTCCACCTGATAGCCGTTCACGCCGTCCTGTGTGGTCCATGTCCAGGTGCAGTTGCCTAATAGTTCCTTGATTTCATCAACGGTCGGCATGCGCCACGGCGAGCCGAGCTGCTGGGTGGCGGCGTCGTCGGCCGCGACGAGGGTGGTAATGTTGTCGCCGATGAAGTTGCCGGAGGAGTCATACCAGATGGCGGAGGTCTCGCCGTCGGCGATTGTGTATTTCGTGATGTACTTCCATTCGGACTGGCCGGACTGCATCCACTTGTAGAACTCCCATACGGCCCATGTAGTCTTCGTCGCAATCTCGCCCCAGGCGTAGAAGTCGCCGTAGTCCGACGGCTTCGACGCGCCGAGGTTGCACTTGGCCCACTTCAGGCCGCTCGGAAGGCCGAGGTCAACATATTCGACAGGGGAAGGGGTCGTGCCGCCTCCGCCGATGCTGCCCTTGAGCTCCTCGAGCTTCTGGATGATCTGCGCGAGGGCCGCGGCGGCGCTGGTGTTGCCGCTGTTCACTTCGGCGACGAGGTCGTTGATGGCGCCGGTCACGTCGGCTATCTTCGAGGCGATGCCGGTCTGGCCGGTGCCGAGAGCCTCGGCCTGGTCCTTGATCGCGTTGAGGGACGCCACGATGGCGGAGAGCTTGTCGCCGTAGTCAGGCATTCCCTTGACGGCGGCCACGATGGCGGAGAGCTTGTCGCCGTAGTCAGGCAGGTTGTCGATGGCCGTGCTGATGGCTTCGAGCTGGGAGCTGTAGTCCGGCAGGGCCTTGACGGCAGCCTCCAGGAGGTCAAGCTTGCCCTCCAGCGACAGCGTCTGCGCCTTGACCGCGGCCTCGATGGCAGCGAGTTTGGTCTTGAGGGTGGTGTTCTGGTCGGTGAGGACGCCCTTGATCTGGTCCAGCTTCCCTTCCATGTCGGAGGAGAGGTTGTCGATGGCGGTGGTCAGCCTGTCCGCCAGTTCCTCCAGCTTGAGGGTCTGGCTGCCGACCGCGGCGAGGAGAAGGTCGAGCTTGC
>SAMEA104315427__coassemble_418_pt1 | contig 48650 bp, 53 predicted proteins | sample SAMEA104315427__metabat2_high_PE_030 | metagenome-assembled genome bin SAMEA104315427 (sample SAMEA104315427) | gut metagenome | biome: Monkey gut; feature: monkey-associated habitat; material: faeces | place: China | collected 2013
CTGAGCGGAATGCGAGGCTCGAACTCGTGACCTTCGGCTTGGGAAGCCAACGCTCTACCAACTGAGCTAATTCCGCAAAAAATGCGAAGCCGATAGTGTGTTTAACAGCCTCGCATCTTGGTGATCCCCACAGGATTCAAACCTGTAACCTTTTGATCCGTAGTCAAATGCTCTATTCAGTTGAGCTAGGGGACCAGTTTGTCGGAGACCCGCTCCGACTTTATCTCTACAAGGACTATGCTTGCTCTTCCTTAACTATGGCAAGCTTCTTTTCCTTGATTCTTGCCTTCTTACCGGAAAGCTGACGCAGATAGAAGATTCTTGCCCTGCGAACCTTGCCGACCTTGTTCAGTTCAATGCTGTCAATGAATGGTGACTGAATCGGGAAAATCCTCTCAACTCCGATACCTCCTGAAATCTTGCGGACTGTGAAGGTCTTTGTCTGAGGAGTAGCACCTCTTAGCTGGATAACCACGCCTCTGAACTTCTGGAGTCTATCCTTGTCACCTTCCTTAATTCTGTAGGTTACGGTAACTGTGTCACCGGCCTTGAATTTTGGATACGTAGCGACTTTCTCGTTAGCGAAAGCCTGTTCTACAACTTTAATCAAATCCATCTCTCAATAAATTTTGTGGCAACATTACGCACATTTGATAACGACCCGTAAGCGGTTGCTCTTGTTTTTTCGGACTGCAAATGTACGAATATTTTCTTAATTCCAAAAACTTTTTGAGATTATTTGAAAAATTTCAGCGCTGATCTGCACAAATCGGTGATTTTTGACCATTCTCCGGCCGCGATCATCTCTTTCGGGAACAGTTTAGAGCCCATCCCGACGCAGGTGACTCCGGATTTGGCCCAGGCCGAGAGATTCTCCTCGGTCGGCTCCACACTTCCTGTGGCCATGATCATAGACCAAGGCAGAGGTGCGAGAACGTCCTTCACGAACTTCGGTCCGCCTACGCTTCCGGCAGGGAAGACCTTCACGAGGTCACAGCCGAGTTCCTGCGCGTTGCAGATCTCGGTGACGCTTCCGCATCCAGGGGTGTAAGGAATCCCGTGTCTGTTGCACAGTCTGGCGACCTCCGGGTTCAGAGACGGTGACACGATGAAGTTCGCGCCCATCTGAATGTATAGAGCTGCCGTTGGAGTGTCCAGAATTGTTCCCGCACCGAGGATAAGCCCGGGGCACTCGGCCAAAACGAACTTGGACAACTCCTTGAAAACCTCGATCGCGAAGTCTCCGCGGTTTGTGAACTCAAAGGCCCTGATGCCGCCTTCATAGCAGGCCTTGACAACGTTTTGGGCGATTTCCACATTATTGTTGAAGAAGACCGGGACTATTCCCGTCTCTTTCATCGCCGTCAAGGTCTCAAGCTTTCTGTATTTTGACATATCCGTAAAATTATCTTGACACGCGGCCTGAGCCGTTTCCTTTCATAAGATTCTCCACTTCCTTGACGCTGACCTGGTTGAAGTCACCGAAAATGGTGTGCTTCAGCGCAGATGCCGCCGCGGCGAAGTCAATCGCCTGCTGGTCATCCTTGTAGGTCAGGAGGCCATAGATGAGTCCGCCCATAAACGAGTCTCCTCCGCCGACACGGTCAACGATGTGTGTGATGTCATAGCGGCGGGACTGGAAGAGTCTCTCTCCATTGAATATTACCCCGCCCCAGGTATTGTGGTTGGCGTTGATCGAGCCGCGCAGGGTGATGGCCACCTTCTTGCAGCGCGGGAACCTTGCCATAAGCTGTCTGCAGACGCTCTCAAAACGACTCTGGTCAATGGCTCCATCCGTCTGTTCGGCGTTGAATCCCTCCGGCTTGATACCGAACTCCTTCTCGGCGTCCTCCTCGTTGCCAAGGATGAGGTCGCAGCCTTCCACGAGGGCCGGCATAACCTCAGCCGCGGTCTTGCCATATTTCCAAAGGTTCTTCCTGTAGTTGAGGTCGCAGGACACGAATAATCCAAGTCTGTTCGCGGCCTTTACCGCCTCAAGGCAGACATCCGCCGCACTCTGGCTGATCGCCGGAGTGATACCGGTCCAATGGAACCAGTCCGCTCCCTCGAAGACCTTCTCCCAATCGATCATTCCCGGCTGGATGGTTGAGATTGATGAATATGCACGGTCGTAAACTACCTTGCTTGGACGTGCCACTGCACCGGTCTCAAGGAAATATATTCCCAGGCGCTCTCCGCCGAAGACGCAGTGCTTCGTGCCTACCCCGTAGGAGTGAAGGTCGCGGATGCAGCTTCGCGCTATGTCGTTATCGGGGAATCTGGTGACGAATTCCGTGTCTATTCCGAAATTGGCCAGAGACACGGCCACATTGGCCTCACCGCCTCCGAAAGTGGCCTCGAATTGTTTTGCCTGCGAGAATCTCAGGTAGCCCGGGGTGGAGAGCCTGAGCATGATCTCGCCGAATGTGATTACTTTTGCCATTATCGTTCGTTGTTATTTTCTGGTGTGTAAATGTAGATGTTGTGGATCTCCCGGTCGTAGCCTGGGTAAAAGCCCTTCGGCATGCCGAGGATGATCCTTGCGCCTCTGTTGGACATCACGATGAGATTACCGTTCTTGGGATTCATCGTAAGCCCCTCTATCTCACCGGTCAGGATGAAATCGTCCATCGTGCGGAACAACGTTACCTCACCTGTCTCCAGATCTACCTTGTAAAGGTTGTCAGGCTCGTCTTTCTCGGCGTCACCGTCATCGCAGGAGACGAGCATCTGCCCGTCCACGCAGTAGATACCCTGCTGGAGTCTCGGGGCGGGGGAGAGTGTCAGATTCCTGAGGTACTTCCCGGTCTTGAGGTCGTAGCAGTAAAGTTCCGAGCCTTGTACCCAGTCGGCCACCCAGACCTCCTTGCGGTCACGGTCAACGGTGAGACCGCAGCATTCGACCTGGCCGGATTCCGGAACCCAAGGGATTGAACGCTTATATTCAAGGGTCTTCGCATCGTAGATGGCGGTCTGGATGTTCTTGCCGACACCGTCAAGGAAATATTCGCAACCGGCGAAGATCTCTCCGTCATATTCGTCGATGTCGCCGATGTGGTTGCATTCCAGTTGAAGGTCTTTGAACGGGGCTTCGTTCTTGGCGACCAGATTGCCCTCCATATCATATTTATAGAGTGCGGTGGATCCGGAAATATAGTAGAAATCCCCGTCGGTGGCGACCCCCTGGCGGCCTTCGACCTCCAGCACGTGATCCAGTTTGAAGTCGCTGTCAAGAACGGAAACAGCCCTCCCGCACGAAACGCACAGGAAGGCCATTACGCCGATTATTAGTTTGCCTCTCATTTAGAAAATGTTCTTCATCTTGTCGAACAACGCCTTGTCGTCACGGGAAGGATCCGGGGTGAACGAACGGCTTGTCCTCATATTCTCCAGGGCGTTCCTCTCATCAGAGGAGAGTTTCTTTGGAATCCATACCAGAATCTTCACGTAGAGGTCTCCTGTTCCGCTTCCGTACCCGCTCACGGCAGGGAGTCCCTTTCCGCGAAGCTTCATCACGGTGCCGGATTGGGTGCCGGGATCGACTTTCACTTTGTATGACCCATCCAGACAAGGTACCGTGATATCGGTCCCCAAGATGGCGTCGGTAACGGAAATCACTGTAGAATAAAACAGGTTCTTGCCATCGCGTTTCAATGATGAGTGAGGAATCTCCTCGATGATAACGAGCAGGTCACCGTTCACACCGTTGTGAGGGGCGGCGTGCCCTTCGCCTCTGATTGTCAGTTGCATACCATCCTCGACACCCGCCGGGATCTTGACCTTCACGGTCTCGCGTCTGCGGACTAAACCAGTGCCGCCACAGGTACGGCAAGGATTGCTGATGACTTTCCCTTCGCCGCCGCACTGCGGGCAGGTTGAATATGTCACCGTCCTTCCGAACAGCGAGTTGACCACACGCTGTGTCTGTCCTGTGCCGTTGCAGGTCGGGCAGGTCTTGACATCGGAAGCGTTCTTGGTTCCGCGTCCTCCGCAGTCAGGACAAGGTCTGTTGCGCTCGATTGTGATCTCTTTCTCCGCTCCGCTGGCGATCTCCTCAAGGGTAAGACGAATCCTTGTACGGATGTCACGGCCTTTCATAACCCTTTGCTGCTGAGTGCGTCCCTGACCTCCGCCGAATCCACCGAATCCGGTGAATCCGCCGAAGCCTCCTCCGAACAGGTCGTTCAGGATGTCGTTCAGGTTTCCGAACCCTCCGCTGAAGTCCGGCCCAGACTGGCCGTCCACACCAGCGAATCCGAACTGGTCATATTTTGCCTTTTTGTCAGGGTCGCTGAGCACTGAATATGCCTCCGAAGCTTCCTTGAATTTCTCCTCGGCGGTCTTCTTCTCAGCCTCGGTGCCGTCCACCCAACGGTCAGGATGCCACTTCATTGCGGCAGCCCTGTAGGCTTTCTTTATCTCATCGGCGCTGGCTGTCTTCGCGACCCCCAACACCTCGTAGTAATCTCTTTTTTCTGCCATATTCGTCTATCTCCTATATTCCGACAACAACCTTGGCGTAGCGGATGACCTTTCCGGAAAGGGTGTAGCCCGTCTGGACGACATCATACACCAAGCCTTTCTTGTCTTCCTCCGGAACCGGGAACTGGGCCACAGCCTCGTGGAAGTCCGTATCGAACTTCTCGCCCTTGGCCTTGATCACCTCAAGTCCCTTGGTTTTAAGATATCCCATCAGTTTGTTGAATATCAACGCTGTGCCTTCCTTGGCCACCTCATCGGCCGAGTTCTCCTCCAGCATCTTCATCGCCCTCTCGCAGTCATCCAGCACCGGAAGCAGACCCTTGATCGTGTCAGCCGCCGCTGACGAGACAAGCTCCAGCTTCGCCTCCGCGGAATGTCTGCGGAAGTTCTCGAAATCGGCCATCAGGCGGATGTAGTCATCCTTCTCCTTTGCCACGCTGGCCTTAAGCTCCTCGTTTTCTTTCAGAAGAGTGTTGAGTTTCTGCTCAATCTTCTTGGCCTCCTCGTCAACCTCCGGAGCCTCTTCCTTGCCTTTCTGCTCGTTTCCGGCTTTGTTTTCCGCCGATTCGGCAGTCTTGCCGGCCTGCTTAGGCTCTTCCTGCTCTTTATTATTTACTTCCTTGTTCTTTTTGCTCATATCTGATACTCCTTATAATCAAAACAATCCACGCTCTGGACAGTCACCGGACCATCCAAAGCGACTGCAAAGGTATCAAATTATCTGCCAATTACATAATCGCTGACATAATGTCAGACCATATTTATGTTGCGAATTAGCGTTACCATTGTTAACTTTGTCAAGCCAGGTTCTGACGAAGGAATGACTTAGGCTACAAGTCTTCCGGACCGAAAGAACATCCAAATGTTAAAGAACAGACAATGAGCGCATTCATCAACGAAAACTTTATGCTGTCCAATGAGACGGCACGTCAGTTGTTCCACGGCGAGGCCGAGAAACTGCCGATAATAGACTATCACTGCCATCTTTCACCACGGGAGATCGCCGAGAATATCCGGTTCCGCGACATCACCCAGCTTTGGCTGGTGGACGGCCACAGCGGCGACCACTACAAATGGCGCGCGTTGAGGGCGAACGGTGTGCCGGAGGAATATATCACCGGAGACAAGTCTCCTTGGGAGAAGTTCGAGAAATGGGCGGCGACAATGCCTTACCTGATGCGTAATCCGCTTTACCACTGGTCGCATCTGGAACTGAGCCGTGTTTTCGGAATAGACAAAATCCTGAAGCCGGAGACAGCCCGTGAGATCTTCGAGGAGTGCAACGCCAAGCTGGCCACCCCGGAGTTCCGCGGCCAGGCGCTTATCCGGAAGTTCAACGTGGAGGTGGTCTGCACGACCGATGACCCGGCGGATGACCTGCGTTGGCACAAACAGATCGCGGAACACCCGTTCGGCACCAAGGTGCTGCCTACCTGGAGGCCTGACAAGGTGATGGGAATCGAGGATGTCAAGTCATTCAATGAATATCTTGGGAGACTCTCCGAGGCTGCCGGAATCGAGATACGGTCATATTCATCATTGATCGAGGCCCTTCGCAAGCGTCACGACTTCTTCGGGTCGATGGGCTGCCGCCTCTCCGACCACGGTCTTGACACGTTCTACGCCGAGGACTATGACGACAGCGAGATTGAAAGAATATTCAGAACCGCCCTTTCGGGCACGCCGGTAAATGAATATGATGCCGTCAAGTACAAGAGCGCCGTCCTGTACGATCTTGCCGTGATGGATGCGGAGACAGGCTGGACGCAGCAGTTCCACGTCGGGCCGCTCCGCAACAACCGCTCAAGAATATTCCGTTCCGTCGGCCCTGACGCCGGTTGCGACTCGATGAACGACAAGCCGGTCGCAGAGGCTGGCAACAAGTTCTTCGATGTGCTGGACATAACGGGCAACCTTGCGAAGACAATCCTCTATTGCCTTAATCCTAAGGACAATGAGGTGATGACCACGATGGCCTACAATTTCAATGACGGCTCCGTGCCAGGCAAGATGCAGTTCGGTTCAGGCTGGTGGTTCCTCGACCAGGAGAACGGTATGCGGAAGCAGCTGGACGCACTCTCGTCGCTCGGCCTTCTGAGCCGCTTCGTAGGTATGCTGACCGATTCCCGGAGCTTCATCAGCTACCCTCGCCATGAATATTTCCGCCGCATCCTCTGCGATGTCATCGGCTCCGACATCGAGTCTGGCAGAATCCCGTCCGGCGAGTTTGACGCCGCCGCCCGCATGGTCCGCGACATCTCCTACAACAACGCCCGGAACTATTTCGGTTTCTGATGCTCCTCCGGGCTATCCGAAAATGTCGTTCAGGACAGCGGCAAGCCGCAGGCCGCCGCGTAGAAGCTGGACTTCCACCGTCCCGGTCCATTCGCCCACGTAGTCATAGGACAGTTTGGAGCCGACAGGAGTCGAGGCGTAGATTGTCCTGCAGATCCCGTAGGTCTCCTCGCCCCAGGATTCAGGAGTTCCTTCCGCCATCTTCCTGTTCTCGGCCCGAGGGTTGGTGTCAATCTGCTCGACCCATTCCGAATATGTCCATTTGTGGGCGCTCTCGATGATTCCGGTGTCCCAGATGGAATGAAGGTTCGTACCGTTGTTGAAGAATTGCACCTGCCATCTGTTGCCGCCGCGGTCCGACCTGTGCCCCATGTGCATCGGACAATGCAGGTCGCCCATAAGGTGGACCAGGAACTTCAATGAGAGCGCCTGCTCCTCCTTGTCAAGCTTCCCGCTTTTCAACGCCGCTATCTGCTCGTTGACGGCGCGGACGACATCGCCGTTCTCGTTAAGGGGAGCTCCGCTGAAAGTCTCGCCCTCGTCAGTGTTCCTGTAATGCCACGAGCTGGTGTACCGGTATTCAGGAGTGTGGCTGGCATTGTCCATCCAATTCGCCCAGTACACAATGGTCTTCCCGTCAAGTATTTCGTCAATCTTCCTTGCCGCCTTTCGGGTAAGATGCCGCTGTGCGACAGCGCAAGTGACATCATGCCCCTTCTGCCCCCAGCAATACCCATCGACAGACACAGCAAAAAGACCCGCCACCAGCAGTGCCATCATCAGAATCCTATTCGTAAACCTCATATTCTCAATTATTTAATTTTCGTGAATATTCAACATCCCTATTCGCTTTTCCATCCCCGCACATGACGGGAAGGCCTCCAGCCGCATCGCCCATAGCCCACCCCTCTCCGTTGGGACTGCAAACTTACACAAAAAACGTGATTCTTCTCCCCTCCGCGCAAAAGAAATCCCGTTTGAAAATGAATGCTGACGGGAATGTTGGTGGAAAAACTCTTCGGTCTATCTCTGAGAACTACTGCGTGGCGCGAATAATTTGTGCGGCCGCGCGGTCCAATGCCGGATGTGGCTCTGGCGGAAACACCGACCGCGGCCACCAGAGCCGCGATCAATGACAAGTCGTACTTTCTAAACGTCAGTACATCAGATGTTTTTTGCTATTGTTCCTCCATCCGGCCTCGCTCTTGTAGTCTGTAAAATAAATCACAATGTCGGCCTCGCTCTTGTAGTTCACGAAAAACAACTTCTTTTTCGCCTCGCTCTTGTATTTCACAAAAAACCAAAGCCCCTTGTTGCCCTCGGCCTCGCTCTTGTACTTGCATTTGTAGACGACCAGATCCGCCTCGGACTTGTATTTGGTGACATGGACTTTCACGTCCGCCTCGCTTTTGTACTGACATGAATAGACGGTCTGCGCCTTGGCGCCGATTCCTAAAGCCATAAGGGCTACAATGATAGTGATGATGTATTTATTCATATTCTTTGGTTGTTGGTTTTCTTCCGAAAGTAGGGTTCTCTTGTCGTCATAAGCCGGAATGACCCTCGCCAGGGAAGGCTTTCCGGTCTCCTTTCCATCGTGTACTCCTGATGGATCTGGTTCATAATCATGTTAAAGATATGAAATTACTCTGAAAAACACAAACAACAGAACGTAATGATTCGCTTCGGATGCTTCGGAGGTTCCGGAGCTTCGGATGTCCCAAGGCCTTCGGCTGCTACTGCAAATGGCCGTTGCATCTTACAAAACACGTTCATGCCAATGTGCCTTAGAGCGTTGCCTATTAATGAATATGTTGAAAAACTCAGAGGATTTACCACGAGTTATTCAACATATTCATTGTTTTACCGCCTTCCGCTGCCACTTCGGCTGAACGTGTTTTGTGAAATTACTTCAAAATGCGGACGGAGGCTGGGAAGATTTTGAGGGGCAGAAGAGCGAATATTCGGCGATTAATCGCTAATTTTGCAGGCGGCAGGAAAGCGGGGCTGGTTGTTTTAGAAGATTTTGTTGACGGTTACATTTTACTACGAATATGCCAAGTTACCTTCAGATAGAGAACATCTCCAAGTCATACGGGCCGAAAGTCCTGTTTGAGCACATCGGCTTCAACATCAACGAGGGCGACAAGATCGCCCTGATCGCCCCGAACGGCACCGGTAAGACCAGCCTTCTGCGCATTCTGGCCGGCAAGGACAGCTCCGATTCCGGCGGCAAGATCATATTCCTCAAGGACATCCGCATCGCGTTCCTTGAGCAGGAGTATGAATATGATCCCGAATCCACCGTGTGGGATCAGATTATGCGGGACAGCGAACAGTGGACGAAGAATCTTGATCCTGAACATCTTGCTGAATATGAGCAGCGCGTCCGCCGCCTTCTGACCTCCTTCGGGATGTCTGAATATGACCGTAAGATGAAGGTGCTTTCGGGCGGGGAGATCAAGCGTGCCGCCATCATCGTGATGCTTGCCAGCGAGGCGGACTTCTTCGTGATGGACGAGCCGACCAACCATCTGGACATCGACGGCATCGAGTTTCTGGAGAACTATCTGTCTCACGCCCGATGCACGCTTCTGATGGTGACCCATGACCGTTATTTTCTGGATTCCGTGGCTAACACCGTGATGGAGATGGATCACGGAGCCGTATATATTTATAAAGGCGACTATCAGAACTATCTGGAGAAGAGGCAGGAACGCATCGAAAACTACAATGCCGAGACGGACAAGATCAAGAATCTTCTGCGCCGTGAGCTGGAGTGGATGCACGCCAGTCCATGCGCCAGAACCGGCAAGGCCAAGTACCGCAAGAACGCTTTCTACGAGCTGAAGGACAGGGCCGGGCAGGTTTACAGGACTGACAGCGTGAGCCTCGGCGAGATGGGGCCTGCCTCCAGGCTCGGAACCAAGATCATCAACTGCAAGGATGTCAGTTTCTATTACGGCGGAGACTGCTACCTCAGCCATTTCACGTACAACTTCCAGCGCTACGAGAAAGTCGGCATCGTCGGCAAGAACGGTGTCGGCAAGACCACGTTCATCAATCTTCTGATCGGGAATATGGATCCGTCGGATCCGGGGACGGTAACCGGTGAGATCCAGAGGGGAGAGTCGCTGAAGATCGGCTACTACCGCCAAAGTGGAATGCAGTTCGATGAAAACCAGACAGTTTTGGAGACCGTGAACGACACTCATTTGTTGAGTCAGTTCCTCTTCCCGCACGACATGCTGAACAACCGCATCAGCAAACTTTCGGGAGGGGAGAAGCGCAGGCTATACCTGCTGACCATCCTGATGAGGCAGCCCAACCTGCTGATAATGGACGAGCCGACGAACGATCTGGACATCGTGACCATCAATATTCTTGAGGAGTATCTGAAAGAGTTCAAAGGGACATTGATCCTTGTTTCCCACGACCGTCATTTTCTGGACCGCCTTGTGGATCACTTGTTCGTCTTCTGCGGAAACGGTGAGGTCAAGGACTTCATCGGCAGCTACAGCCAGTACCGCGAGTTCATCAAGGACTTCGAAGCCGGAAAACGCGCCAAGACCCGTGAGGAGGAACGTGCCTCAAAGGCCACCGTGGCTCCCGGTCAGGTTTCGGCATCATCTCCGCTTGACGGCAACGCTTCCTCCAAAACGACACGTCCCGATGCTCCGCGCAAGCTGAGCTACAAGGAACAACGTGAGCTTGAGCAACTTGAGAAAGACATCGAGTCCCTCTCCGCCGAGAAGTCCGCCCTTGAGTCTCAGATGAACGGCGGCCTCACCGACCCGGCCGAACTCCGGAAAGTCACCACCCGCTTCGCCGAAGTCTCCTCGGAACTTGACACCAAGGAAACCCGCTGGCTTGATCTCTCCGTCTGACTTTCCAGTCAACGCTCCCTGTCAAGGCACTCAGCCGTAGACTTTTTTCGTTCTCAATCGGTTCTGTTGTACACGACATCATCTGGTAACAAAATCGTAATGCGGTGCGATTTTTTGTCGTAATTTGAGTGTCGTCCTCTATCGGAACAACCGGTCGATGTCCTTGACGGTGTGCGGGAGGGCGAAGACCACGACCCGGTCGTAAGGCTCTATGCGGGTGGAACCGATGGCGATGTAGGACTCGCTGCCTCGGATGAGGCCGCCGATCACGGCGTCTTTCGGGAAGGAGATATCCTTCAGGGTGCCTTTTGTGATGGCGCTGTTCGGGGCTACGGTATATTCAAGAACCTCAGCGTCGGTGCCGCTCATGTACTTGACCAGACGTGCTTTGCCGCTGAGGGTGAACTTGAACAGCCGGCCGGCGGTGATGAGTTTCTTGTTGATGACCGAATCCACGCCCATCTCTTCTGCAAGGTGGATGTACTCGATGTTCTCGACCTCGGCGATGGTGCGGTCAACTCCGAACTTCTTCGCCACGACGCAGGCCAGAACGTTGGCCTCGTCATTGCCGGTCAGGGCCAGAAACGCGTCATAGTCCTTGATCCCTTCCTCAAGAAGCAGATCCGAGTTCCTGCCGTCGCCGATCACCACGATCACATTGTCGGGAAGTCTCTCTGACAGAATCATTCCACGCTCCTTGTCTCGTTCCAGAATCTTCACCGAGCTGATTTTGGGGCTGAGCCTTGCGGCGACAAGCTCGGCGATGTGCGACCCTCCGAGGATCATCACCTTGTCAATCTCAACATTGCTCTTGCCGAGGAATTTCATCAGGAATGTCATACCCTCCCGGGTGGCGATGATGAAGACCAGGTCATTGAACATGAACTTCGTGTCGTACTTTGGCATGATAGTCTTTCCGCCACGTGAGACGGCGATCACACGGAACTGCAGCTCGTCACTGGTGGCTATGGCGGCGAACTCGGCGAGCTTCATGTCCAGAAGAGGGGAGTCCTCCTCCAGTTTGAACACCTCGACCTGAAGCTTTCCACGGGCGAAATCCATCGACTCGGTCGAGGACGAGTGCTTCAACAGATCGAAGATCTCATCGGCGGCGAGCCTCTCGGGATAGAACATCAACTCGATGCCCATCTGCTTGAACAGCAGCTTGTTCTCGGCCGAGAGAAAGTCGTTGTCGTCAATTCGGGCTGTAACTTTCTTCGCTCCGAGATTTTTGGCCAGTAGTGCGCTCACAAGATTCACATCCTGCGGCACGAAAGGCACGACGGAGATGAACAGGTCGGCGTTCTGCACGTCGGCCTCGCGCATCACCCTCAGCGAGGATGGCGCTCCTTCGATGGCGATCACGTCGGCTATCGAGCTGATGTTGGCAAGCCTCTGCGGATCATCGTCAATGACGGTTATGTCATTGGCCTCAAGACTAAGCATCTTCGCCAGATGCGAACCTACCTCGCCGGCTCCCTGAATGACGATTTTCATATCAACTTTCTTAAATAGTCAAAAATACCGTTCCCCCTGAGCATCGCCAGCGGTACGATCCACTCCGGGAAAAGTGCCGGAACATCAATCCGGCGGTGTGTGTCGGCATATTCCTGAATCTCCTTGACATCAGTTTTGGTGCAGAGGCTGCGGAACTCCTTGTGCGCCTCCCAGACAGCCTTGAAGCAGTCCTTCTTTCCTGTCAGCAGATAGGCCAGCGCGGAACACCCGTCCAGACACATTCTTATGAATAAGGTTCCTCGGGCACGTCCGCAAGCCTTGACAGCCGCCTTTTCCGGTGTCAGTTCCCTCACTTCCTGCAATGAATATGTCTTCGCGAGGTTGTTCTGGAGCATCAGAAGGTTGTTCCGATAGTTCAGTTTCAGCTTCCACGGAGAGTCGTTCGGCAGTGTGCCGCCGCCAAGATGCCACACAACTGACTGAGGCACAACGAATATGCTTTTTCCCTCCAGCTGAAGTCGCCAGCAGAGGTCTATCTCTTCCATGTGGGCGAAGAACCTGTCGTCCAGCCCTCCCATTTTTGAATATTCCGTCTTGCGGACCATCAGGCAGGCACCTGTGGCCCAGAAGACTTTGGCCGGAGAGTCGTACTGGCCGGAGTCTTTCTCAACTCTTTTGAGAACCCTTCCGCGACAGAACGGGTAACCGAAACGGTCCAACATTCCACCGGCCGCACCGGCATATTCGAAACTGTCCTTGTCGTACCAGGAATGGAGTTTCGGGGCGCAGGCCGCACAGTCAGGATGAGTGTCCATCCAGTCGGTTAGTGGTTCCAGCCAGTCCTTTGGGACTTCAATGTCCGAGTTGATCAAGACAAAATATTCAAGATCTCCGGCTTCAGGCAGTGCGCAGACGGCCTTGAAAGCTCTGTTGTACCCGCCTGTGAAGCCGTAGTTCCTGTCCAGACGGATCTGTCTTACCGACGGAAACTTTTCGGACAACATCTCCATTGATCCGTCCGTGGATGCACTGTCCGCGACAACGATCTCTGCTCCGTCCGTGGCCGAGGCCAGCAGACCGGGCAGGAAACGCTCAAGATATTCCTTTGTGTTCCAGTTCAGTATGACAACCGCCGTGCGCATATTCCTAAATTACTCTTTGTGGCAGTCGCCGTTGCCGTGGCAGCATTCGCCGTCTTTCTTGCCTTCTCCGTGGCAGCACTCGCCATCCTTGTGACCTTCTCCGTGGCAGCACTCGCCATCCTTGTGACCTTCGCCGTGGCAGCCGCCCTCGCCCTTGTGGCAGTGGCACTCATGCTCCTCCTGCGGAAGGTACTCTCCGTGCAGACCCTCCTTAAGCTCTTTCTCCGTGGCCTCCCTGACGCTCACCACCTTGCCGGTGAAGTTGAGGGTCTTTCCGGCCATCGGATGGTTGAAGTCCATCACGACCGTGTCCGGCTTTACCTCGTGCACGGTTCCCTGGACGACCTGACCGGTGTTGCTGAGCATCGGGATGATCTGGCCTACAACGAGAAGATCCTCGCGCACCTTTCCGTCAATCTCGAATGCAGCCTTAGGCAGCTCGAAGAGACGCGTCTCGTCGAATGTGCCGTAGCCTTCCTCCGGTGTGAGGGTGAACGCGAACTCGTCGCCTGGTTCCTTGCCCTCCACCTCGCTCTCAAATTTCGGGAGAAGCATATGTGTTCCGTGAATGTAGCCAAGCGGACGCTCCTGCGTCGCCTTGTCGGCGAGTTTTCCGTCAACGATCAGTTCGTAGGTCAGCTCGACCACATTGTTTTTCTGTACTTTCATGATGATGATTTATTGTTAATATGTTTGTTTTCCGTCTGTTATATGTTTCTGCCGATTCTTTCTCAAGCGCTGAAATCGACATTCCCGAACGCTAAGGTAGGAATAAGTTTTGACTTACAGAACCTCGCGTCGTTTCCGGCTGCCAAAAGATTGTTCCAAAGGGTGAGGAGATTGCCGGTTATGAGCATCTCTCTTACCGGGTGGACTATCTTGCCGTCCTTGAAAAGGAAGCCTTCCACTCCGAAGGAAAAGTCGCCCGTGGCGGAGTTGCTGTTGCCGCCGTTGAGTCCGGTCACGAGGATACCGTCGCCGACCAGGCGCATCAGTTCATCTTTGCCGCAGGTCGCTTCGACAGGCTCGGCGACCAATGACGTTTGCCCCGCGACCGAATCACGATCGGTCACTGAGCTTGTCGAAGTGACCTTACTGGCGATGGACGGCGCGACACAAGTCAGAAGAACCGGCCTTGTGGCATCCTCGATAGTTGGCTCAATCCCTATCTTCTTAGACATGTAAGTGTTGATGAAATATTCATTGACAACACCATTTTCGATGATAGGAGTCTCTGCCGTCGCGACTCCTTCAGAGTCAAACAGTCTCGATCCCGTCTCCCCGACACTCGCCGGCCTGTCCCATATATTCATCCACTCCGGGAACATCTTCTTCCCCAGCGAATCCAGCATGAACGAATTCTTCTGCTGCAATGAATATCCTCCCAGAGCGTTCAGCACAGGTGTCACCAGCCTTGAGGCCACCTCACTGTCAATGACCATTGAATATTTCCCGCTCTCGACCTTGACCGGGCCGATCTGGGCCATCGCCCGCCGGTATGCTGTCTCGCCGCAGTCCTTGATGTTCAAGTCCTTGAGCATCGGAGTAGCGTCCCACCAGTAACTGCTGTACCGGTTCCCGTCAGCGTCCTGCACAGTCACTTCGACCCCATATTCAAAGGAAGTCTCGGTGTGGCGGCAGCGCAGTCCATTGGAATCGATCACCAGCGAGTCGAAGATGGAGTCTGAATATTCCCCCTCCTCAGAGATGAGCCCGTCGCCGCAATGCTTTTTGAATATGCTCGCGTCGATCGCCATCCTTAGCCTCCCGTCCGATGTCAGGGCAGGATAAGTCTCGTCAAAAAGTCCGAGTTCTTTGCCGGTCACGGCGTTTTTCGCTGTTCTGGATTTGTCCGGCAAGTCCCTGCAAGAGTCTTCCGCAAGCATCCTTACCGTTGCGATAGCCTTTTTGAGGAAATCATCCAACTCGCTTTCCACCAGCCTGTTGGTAGAGAAACTTCCGAACTTTCCGTCCACGAAAAGGCAGACGCTGATCGACCTGTCAAGGCAGTGGTTCACCTTGTCCAGCTCTCCGTTGAGAGTCCCGAACAATTCCATCAGGCTCTTGTTCAGCGTGATGCGAACCTTATCCGCTCCAAGGTCGAGAGCCTTCCCCAGGCAGACGTCAGCGACTTTCATTTCTTGCCCGGTCAGCATTCCGTTGATCTCTTCCATTCTATTCTCCTCCAACTGTAAGCTTGTCGATCAACACTGTAGGGATTCCGCAGGACACCGGACAACTCTGTCCTTTGCCGCATGTCCATGCCCCCTCGTCAATCTTCAGGTCGTTGCCCACGGCCACGATGTCCGCCAAGGCCTGCGGCCCGTTACCGATGATGTTTATGTCCTTGACCGGCTGGGTCAGCCGTCCGTTCTCGATCAGGAATCCGCTCTTGACAAAGAACGTGAAATCTCCTTCACCGATCTGAACCTCACCGTTGCTGAACTGATCCACATATATTCCTTTCTTCACGGATGCGATGATGCTTTCCTTGTCGGCCTTGCCGCTTTCCATATATGTCGCCCTCATTCTCGGGATCGGAGCGTAACGGAATGATTCCCGCCGTCCGTTGCCGGTAGGGGAGACCCCGTAGAATCCGGCGCTGATCCGGTCGTGCAGGTAAGAAGCCAGGACACCGTCCTTTACCATATATGTCTTCTGGCCCGGAACCCCTTCGTCATCGTAATTGACCGCGCCTCTGTTGTACTGAATCGTTCCGTCATCCACGATCGAGATGCTTCCGTCGCAGATTTTCTGTCCCATTTTCTCGGAGAAGACAGACTGTCCTTTCCTGTTGAAATCGGCCTCGAAAGCGTGTCCCATAGCCTCGTGCAGTAATATTCCCGAAGCTCCTGCCCCCATCACGACAGGCATCTGTCCGCCTTTCGGGCGCTTGGCCGCGAAACGGTCATCAATTCCTGAGACTATGCTGTCCGCAATCTCGTCCAGCAACGCTTCCGTAAGCATCTCTGTTCCCGCACGATAGGCTCTTGATGAATTCTTGTTCTCAATTCTGCCGTTCTGGCTGAACACGACGGAGGCCGACAGGATTCCCATTGGTCTGGTCTCGTAGGTCAGTTCTCCTATGGAGTTGAACATCAAGATGTCACTGACCTGTCCGGAGAACGACACGATGATCTTCACAATTCTAGAATCTTTCGCAGCGATCTTCTCCTTCAATTGTTCCAGCCACGGGACAAGTTGTGTCGCGTCGGATGATCTCCAATCATATTCGTATGAATACCTGTCCTTCGGTGCGGTGACGATCCTGCGGCGGATCGCGGCCGTTGTTCCGGTGGCACCTTCAGCTATCTTGGAGGCTGCCAGAGCCGCTTCGGCCATTGAACGCGAATCCGTGCTCTCGGAGTAGGCGTACCCGGTCTTGTCTCCTTTCAGAACCCTGATCCCGACACCGTAATCAATATGGAATCCACCCGAGGAGACGATTCCGTCCCGCAGCAGCAGGTCGTTGTACGAAGTGTTCTCGAAGAACAGGTCGCAGTAGCTCCCGCCCCCTTTCAAACCTTCGGCCGCAAGTCTTTCCAACTGCGCCTCGCTGACCTGGAACAGGTTGAGATAAAAATTCTTATCCTTGTACATTCTTTAGTTTCCTTTTTTCTTCTTCCAGGTGCTTTTCATATTCTTCGTTGATCGCCTGGATCTTGCTGAACTTTTCCGGCTCCCGGATTATCTTTCCGTCCTCCGACGCTTCGGCCACAATCGAGAACGGCACATTCGAGTTGTCGAGGAGAAGCCACCTGTCGCAGATCGGCATAAAATCCCTGAACAGGTAGTGAAGTCCGACATTGTAGCGCCTCCGGATGGTCTCCTCCTTGATGTTGTGCCCTCCGGCAGCCACCCTTGCGGCTACTCTGGCCACTGCCAAATCCGGAGAGTTCAGCCAGAAATACAGGATCGTGACATAGTACCCGGCATCCTTCGCGTCTTTGATCACCTTGAGAAGAGAGCGTGTCGCAAGCGTGGTCTCGATGCAGAAATCGGCCTTTCTCTGGAGCAGGAACCTCATCTTCATCAGCATATAGCGGCTGGCCGCCACGTAGGCGCTTTCCGGATGGAACGGCGAAAGGCTTTTCGCGAACTCGTCGGAGTTCACGAACTCGCTGCATTCCAACATCCCCGGCAGAAGCGCGTAGGATGCCGTGGTCTTTCCGGAACCGTTGCAACCTGCTATGATGAAAAGTCTTGGCATATATCAATTCCAAAGGCGGACAATCATTTGCGAATATTGCAAACTGTCGGCCACATTTATTATTATACGAATATATTCGCTATTTTGTTTTGGCAGGCTTTGGATGGGTCACACCGTAGCCGAAGAGGGAAAAATCCCCTTTGCAAGGGTCGCCGGGGAATATGTCCGCGAAGCAGTCGGTGATCTCCCTCACGGTCACAAGGTCTTTTTGCTTTCTGGACGTGAGTCCGAGTGCGATCGCCTCGTCATAGACGTGTACGTCCAATGGGATGAGAAGGTCGGCGGGATCCGTGTCCTTCCATATTCCCAAATCCACTTTGCCATCGTCCCTGACCATCCACCGCCTCATCATGTTGATCTTCTTGTTCGGTGCCTTGAGGTCGGATTTCTGGCCGAAGATATTCGTCCTGAACTCGTCCTGGGACAGAGATTCGAGGGATGGACTTGCCTCATAGGCGCTTTTCAGACGGGAGCATATTCCAGCCACCTCGCTCCATTTGATCGTGCGGTGGATGCTGGTGCCGTCGTCCCGCCACTTGCCGCGCATCACATATTCATAAGGCTTCCAGTCCATTTCGTCGAACAGTCTGCCGCAGTCACGGATTATCATCGCCCTGCGGCCCCATGCGAAATGAGCCGCGAAGACCGCCGCGGTCTCCACATCGGCCAATGAGCGTTTCCCGGCCTTGAAACGCTGCGCGAACAAGGTCGGGAAAGCTATCGGATCTTCCTGGAAGTACTGAGGGTCGTTGTAGGTCTCAGCCCACAGGATCAAAGTTCGTCTTGTCTCTTCTGTCATTTAGTAACTTTCTCAAGCCACTTGACCATTCCGAGCATCACGCCCATAGCGACGAGACACATGCAGAGGAACACGCTCCAGCAGGCCCACAGAGGCATCTTGTTGTACATCAGAGGCCCGATCCACAAGAAGAGGTTGCCGACGGCGGTGGCGCCGAGCCAGAGTCCCTGGCAAAGTCCGAGAAGGTGCTTCGGGGCGACCTTCGACACGAACGAGAGACCCAGAGGAGAGATGAAGAGTTCCGCTACCGTGAGGAAGAAGTAGGTCGCGATCAACACCCAAGGACCAGCCTTCATTGTGGCCTGCTGCGCTACATCCATTCCTCTGAAATCAGCGGCGGAAGGATATCCCATCACGCCTGAGAATATGGCCAGGAACAGGTAGGCCGTGGCGGCGATTCCCATACCGTAGGCGATCTTGCGAGGAGTCGAGATCTGCTTGCCTCTCTTGCCGAGGGCGCCGAAGATCCACATGATGATAGGGGTCAGCACGATCACGAAGAACGGATTCACGGCCTGCCAGATCTCCGGGGCGATCTTGTCGGTGTTGACGAAGTCACGCGCGAAGAGCGAGAGGGACTGTCCGTTCTGATGGAACGCAAGCCAGAAGAAGATCACCACGCCGAGGACCGCGAACAAGGCGTACATTCTCTGCTTGATCTCCTTTGCCATAGTGGCCTTTTCCTCGGCGGTGTAGCCGGCATTGGCGGAGGCTGCCTTCTTGGCAGGAGTAGGGAATTTCTTCTTGTTGGCAAGGAATATCACCAAAGAGATCATCATGGCTGCGACGGAAGCGATGAACGAATAGTGGATGCCTGCGTTGAACACGTCCAGATAGTTCGTGCAGAAAGTGCCTACGGCCTCTCCGCCCTGGGCCAGCATCGCAGGATCGGCGCCCGCCTTCACGGCCTCGTCCATGAAGTTCTGCGAGGTGGTGCCGTTGCTGATGAACTCATGGCAGAGTCTAGGGAGCTGTGAGTTGTAGATGAATCCGTTGACTTTCAGCCACCAGCTTCTAAGAAGAGGAGCCACGAACGGAGCCACGAGGCCTCCGATGTTGATGAACACGTAGAAGATCTGGAAACCGGAGTCGCGCTTTCCCTGTGCCTCTTTGAGAGCCTCGGGACCCTGCTTGGCGGCGTCGGCCTCGAAATTGTCATACATCTGTCCGACGATCGCCTGGAGATTGCCCTTGAACAGACCGTTGCCGAACGCGATCAGGAAGAGCGCCGCGCAGGTCAGGGTCAGCAGCCATGACTTGTTCTCAGGAGTCGCGAGAATAGGAATTGAGAGAACGACATAGCCAAGAGCCATTAGAACAAGACCTTTCTGGATTGTCCCTTTGTAGTTCTGTGTGCGGTCGGCGATGATGCCTCCCACAAGGCTGAGAATGTATATTCCCGCATAGAAGAATGAGTAGATGAGCCCTCCCGTCTCGTCGCTCAGCCCGAACTTCGAGCAAAGGAAGAGTGTGAGAACCGCGTTCATGATGTAGTACCCGAAGCGCTCGCCCATGTTGCTCAGCGCCGCTGAAATCAGCCCTTTAGGATGTCCTTTCATACAATGTTGTTTACTTTTAAATTATTTGTGTTATTAATATTTCATTCTATGCCCCGCTTGGCTCTCCGTCTGGCTGTCATACGTGCGTCCAAAATCCTCTCACTCTCTGCCTGCTCGCATAACAAGTTACTAATATACGCAAAACTCCCCAACTCACCAAATTTATGTCGTAGGCCTATGACAATTATGTGACCATCACAGGCCGCGCATAGCCAATGTCGGGATCTGTTCGTAGCCGTATAATCAAACGGACAGTCAATGGCAGCTTATCCCTCGGTATTTGCATCCATACCTATGATGGATTTACTATGGTGGTTCTTTTACGAACCTTTTTACGAACCTTTTTGTGGCATCAGATGTGTCGTTAGCGACTTCTTTTACGACATCGGTGCCGTAGTTGAGATTCCAGAGGGTTACGTGGAACTCGGTGGCGTTGGAACTGAACTCTGGGCGTGGTATTCCTTTAATGACTCGAATCTGGCATATTCTCCGAGGATTTTCTTCATTCCGCTGCCACGTCGTTCCATAAGGTCAAGACGGCTGAAGAAATCAGCGGGGAGGGATTGCGACGTTTGGACGGGACGGAAAGCGGGTTCAACTGCTGAATCAGGCGGCCGTCAATCATTCCTCCCGGTGAATATACTTCCATCCGGTCGTCGTAGATGTCAATGTGGATCTCGCTGCCGAGTTCTTGGTAGTCGCGGTGAATGATGGCTTATGTAAAGTCAGATATTATGTCAAGCACTCCGCCCGCGGCATAGTTTTACGCATGTCAGAGCCATAAACTTTACATAATCTTTTCAGCAAGAGCTCGTAAAAGCATCATTCCTTTGGTTGTCAGAAGGTATTTCTGGCGGGGATGCCTCGGCGAATCAGGATACATCGCTCGTATGAAACCGTCGCCTATTGACGGAGAAAGATAGACTTTCAGGAAATTGTCCCGTCCTTTCAGCCCGATGCACTCCATCATCTCTTTCACGGACAACTCCTTGTCCCCTATAGTGCGGATCAGGACCTCGATGTTCGGATTATCCGTGTGGAACTTGTCCCGTACTTGTCCTGAACTTGTCCCGAGCTTGTCCTGAACTTGTCCTGCCCCGAAATCCAAGTTCGGCTGTACGCTCCACTCTGGAGAGGGATTGATGTGGAGGTAGCGGTTCCTCAGGTCCCAATGTTCGCCGAGGAGCAGGTTGCGGAAGAAGCGCTCAAGATAGACCGGGGAATAGTCGATGCCTTTCACAAGATTCTTATAGTTTGCCCGCACCAGCGCATTTCGGAAATACCAGGAATGGTCTGCGAAAAGGTCATTGTTGATGTCGAAGCCTACGGAGCGGAGGTATTGAATGGTAAAGACGGCGGTGGTGCGCGTGTTTCCTTCGCAGAATGCGTGGATTTGCCAGATCCCGGAGACAAAACCCGTCAGGTGGGCGATCATGTCTTCTCTGGAGATTCCTTTGTAGCAGAATGAGCGTTCCTGTTCGATGTCATATTCCAAGGCCTGGTGCAGATCCTCCCAGTTCAGGTAGCTGACGGACGCGCCTTCCAGCACCCATTCTTTCTTCGAGATGTCATAGTCGCGAATCCGCCCGGCGTGTTTGAATACTCCGTCAAAAATTCTTCGGTGCAGAGATATGATACCGTTCGCGCTGAAATCGAATGTCCCGGAGGACAGGATTTTAGTGATGTTTACCGAGACTTTGTCCGCTTCTTCATTGTCCGCATCTCCTGAATTATGCGTGGTCTTGGAGATATAGTATTGCTTCAGGAGTTCACGTGCTTCATCTATGGTTATGTCGCCTTCGATGTTCCTGCGTGCTGTCTGCTGAAGGTATTCGGATGTCTTCAGCCCATCCACAGCCTGCAGTCCTATTGCGACGCGCCAAGCCTCCGCTCTGTCTTTTTGGGCGGGTTCTCCTTGCCGGATGTACTGGTTGAAGTCAAGATATGTCTGCATTATCTTTCCAATATTTCATTAAGAAGTCCTTCTGTGCTCTTTTCGATGTTCCAGATGAAAGAGAACAGATGGTTGTATTGTGCTGTATTCATTAGTTTACTGTTATGTTTGGCACCCTAAGATGTCTCATATTAATTTTGGGAGTTATATAGCAGTTGACTAACTTTTCCAGCCAACTGTCCCTTCATCAGATAAATAGTACCATAATCACCAATTATTCAAAATCATAGAAGCCTTTCATCACTTTTTATTTCCATGGGTATAGAAATCAGTAAAGTTAGCCGCAATAAAAAACACATGAAATATTTTCCCTTCCTGTAACCCTATCATTGCCCTGTTGTCTCCACTGGCACGTAGCAGATGGACTTTTTTCACGTCAGGTGTGACAATCGAAGGCAATTCACTTGTGATTTCATCTATAGGGATGGATTCCATGCCTAAACTATGCTTATGTGAAAACCGAATATTCTCCCATCCGAATTCGGAAAACTTATGGAATCTTGTTATGACCCCTGACAGGAACTTATAATCTTTGGTGTCAGTATAAGATTCCTCTCTTAGGTATCTGAAAGAAAACAGAGGATAATCAATCTTGCTCAAACTCAGAATCTCATTGACCCCTATGTTCTTTTGCTCTACAGCAGTCTTTACCAACTCAAATGAGGTGTCTTGCTGCTTTTTTGAACTCATTTCAATCGTGTCTTAAAGAAATCTTTCATCTTACTTTGAGATATGACATTACCTACACCGGTCGGTGTCTCCTGCCATGGAGTTTCGGAATGCGTCAAGTCAACCAATCCAGAGGCGGAATACCTGTTGTATAGCTTAAACACCTCCCAAAACAGTTTTGCTTCTATATCGTTTTCGAATTGAAGATCAGAATCTACCGTTGGAATTGGACTGCTATCATACTGCTTGTATTTATTGTAAACCACCGGGACAACAGGTCCATACATCCAAGCCTCAATTTTATCATTGAAGAGAGGTTCCCCGAAATATGCAAGATGATACCCCTGCTCATAATAGAGAAGTTTTTGAAGTTTAAGATTCGTAATGACATCATCCAAATCCTTATACAGGGAGATGATTTTCTTTGCGATTTCTAACGCTGTGTACATATTCAAACTATAATAGTTACGGTTATTCTTTGTCTTGTTGGCAGATAACTGGCATCAAGTGTTACAAATATACATCCTTTTCACCATAAATAGTACACTTTTTCTCGAAAAATTTGCCGGATTATCCTTATCTAATCCCCGATTACTCAATTTTATACGCGTTTTTTCAATATTTCTTTTCTCTTGTGCAGTACTTTGGCACAAGCACCTATTATCTTTGTAGTACTTAAAACAACAAGGATATATGGAAATCTTAGATTTAACCAAATACACGTCACTATTCGACATCGCTATTCACTTCGACACACCGAAGAAATGTAAGGATGCTCTCGCACAATCAAGATGGGCTGACGGGGATGTCATATGCCCATACTGCGGTCGCCACCACTGCCATATGAGAAAGGACGGTAGATATATCTGCTCCGGTTGCAGAAGACCATTCTCCGTTCTGGTCGGAACCATATTCGAGAACACCAAAATCAGCCTTGTGAAGTGGTTTATGGCTATGTATCTCCTTTCCTCGCACAAGAAGGGTGTGTCCTCCTGCCAGTTGATGAGGGATATCCACGTAACACAGACAACCGCCTGGTATATGCTCCAGAGACTCCGTACATTATACACCCAGAGTGATGAGAATGAACTTGACGGGATTGTGGAATGTGACGAACTCTATCTTGGTGGTCGTGAGAAGAACAAGCACGAAAGCAAGAAGACAGAGGGAACTCAGGGACGCTCCACGAAGACCAAGACGCCGATATTCGGAATGACTGAGAGAAAAGGAGATGCCAAGGCGTTTGTTGTGGAGAATACCAAGGCTGCGACATTAAGAACGTACATCGAGCAGTTCATCTCCGAAAATGCCGTGATAATGACGGATGAGAGCCAGTCATACGAGTGGCTTGACGGAGAGGGATACACTCATTATGAGGTAAAGCACGGAGTAGGTCAGTATGCTGATGGGCTGCTTTCAACGAACGTGATTGAGGGTTTCTGGGCACAGTTCAAGCGTATGGTTTTCGGTACATACCACTATGTATCGAAGAAATATCTTCAGAGGTATGTGGATGAGGCGGTTTACAGGTGGAACACGAGGAGATGGTCAGCCGGGAACAGGTTCGCTGATATGTTCCGCAAGTCAGTTTTTGTGCTGAGGTACAGTGATGTGAAAATCGCGGCGTAATCATATCATGATATCCAACTATTTATCAATATAGTAAATAGTTGATAGAAATGAATGACAGTAATAGGACAATCCGGATAACGGAGTCAGAAATCCGGGACATGGTCAGGGAAAGCGTGGAACGAATTATATCGGAAGCTCACATTTATAAACCAGTAGCCTATAACAAGATGATTACCCTTAACAATGGGGTGAAGCAGAAAGCCTTGGTTACGCTTAGCGATGGAGCGGGGGTATATCATATCGGGATAGATGACGGATGCTATGTAATCCATCAGGAAAAGGAAGACGGGACCATGCAGGATGAATCTACGATGTATATCTTCCCTGAATTGCACAAGGCTTTGAAGAATCTCCCTAATCTTCCGCTAAAATAGTTTCTCGATCACCTATTTCTGTATTTTGCTGTGTGTTCTCTTTGAAGAAATAGCTCTCTAATATTGTTGTCTCCACGTCCTCTGGTTTTTCTGTTTCCCTGCATCTGTATATGCCTAAGAATTGAGCCGGATAATCCTTTAGAACAAGATATTTCCCATGATCATAAAGACGTGTTTTCAAATCTCCAGTTTCACCAAGGTATAAAAGGCTATGGGTCAACTTCATAAAGCTATATCCATTCCCGACCTCACTTTCAAACGGCATCATGCCCTTCGTGAAGACATAAAGCCCTTTGCCTTCATCAAATTTTATATGATCGAATTGGAAACCATCTAAAGAATAAAGTTGGAATTTCTTTCCGCAGAATGTCAATGTTCTTCTGTTTAATCTCAATGGCTCATATATATTCTGTAAGTTATACATAATATTTGTGCTTTTCCCCGCAAATATAGCAAGAAAACGCAGAAGGACATAGCCGACTGCGTTTTCCCTCAAAATGGTAGGTCAGTGCTTAGAAGCACTCTCCACACTGTCTCCCCACCACGTAACACTGATTGCACAGGTAAGCCTCGCCAACCGACGTGGTAGCCTTCACCCTGTTGGACTCGGTGAGTTTCTTACCGCAGAAGGCGCATTTGTTCGCCTTGGAACCGCACGATGTGAAGGTTACCCCACCAATCAGCAATGCGGCTACCGCCAGCATCCTGAATTTCCTTAACACGTTTCTTTTCATGACTGGTTATTTGATTTTCTTGATCTTGTACCCGTTTGTTTTGTTCATGTAGTTGCTGAACCCCCAATACATATGGGTCTTGTCCTTGTCCATATAGTAGCAGTTTTCATCCCCATAGCCTGAGAATTTGATGCCACCACCAGCCTCAGCCGGGAACCATGATTCTGTCTTATAGGATGAATAGCCATCATCCTTGAAAATGGCGGTGTGGTCGGACGTGAGTTCGATCGTGGTTTTGTTGCCGCTCTGCATTATCGTCAAATCACCCACATAGGTTCCCTCGAATCCGGATCCGGAGCAGTTGGTGAACAAGAAAAATGCAGATATCACACCGACAAAGGTATAGATTATCTTCTTCATAAGCGATTAGTCTGTTAAAGGGATTCTTTTGCCCGGTTCCACAGGCTCCGGTTGTTTGCGGGGGATAATCTCCCCGTCATCACGTCTGTTTTTCTTCGGGTCCATCAGCCCGTCATTTGGAATTGTTCTTGTCTTCATATTACTTACGATTTGAATACATATTTCTGGAAGGCAGTTGTAAAAGCACCAGCGAAAAGAATGGCGATTAACCAAAACACGGGCCAGGTCAAAATCTCTCCCCAGTCCCATTCCATCGCGGGACCAATGAACAATAGATAACAACCTATCCCGCAAGGAATACCCAATGCCATAGATTTAAGACCGACAGATTTTGCTGTCGCCATTGCCTCTGAAGCCATTTGCTCGATCTTCTGAAAGAAAATATCCATCCTTCCGGTGATTTCCTTGGCGTAAGGCTCGTTCTGGGCGGCATTGTATATCAGCCTCAGGTTCTCCATCATATCGTCAAACGTGTTGCCGGAAATCGCCACGGTGAGAGGTGCGTTTGACTCAAACTGATTGATCAATCTGTTGAAATACTCATTGGAATGAGCAATCATCAGATGCTCAGGTGTATCTTCCGTGGATTTTGTAAGGATGCATGCGTCCCTCATTTGGGACAGGACAAGAGCCATCTCCTGCCTCGCCGTTTTCTTGGAGGTCTCCTCCCAAGTGTCTTCGGTGAACAAGGACAGGATGCCTGTTACGGCTTGATTCTCCATCTCCTCGCTACGCCGGAATTTCATTTCATTAAGGTTGACGTTATTCTCCATAAGATTGTCTGTAGGTGTCAATATATCGTTGATACTTGTCCGTGTTGGTGACATACCTCGAAGCGTGTTTTTCGGAACGTTTAATAGCCCTGTCAATCTCGGTCTGATTGGTAGCACGTTTCATTTCCCTCGCGTCCTTTCTCGCCACGCTTTCGGGTGATGAGCATCCGGTCACGGAACAGCATAGCAGCACAGCAAGCGCCGCTGCGGTTACCTTTCTCATAATTTCTTGAAAGTTAGTTCGTTGATTCCGATGATAACGACCTTCAGATAGCCGTTGCCTTCCCGCTCCAGTACGCAGACAGGCGTCTGGATGCGGAGACCGTCAAGATGGGCGTTGATGGCATCCTTGTCGGATTCCCTGTCGCCCCTCAGGAAAAGGAGCCTAGCCCCGTTCTCCAATGGGTGTTCATAAACCTCAATCATTGTGTAAGTTTTTACGTTGCCAAAGCCCCGTTGGCGGTTGTTATAAAAAACGACAAAAGTGTGGAGCTCGTTTCGTTTAGTCCATGGAGGTTGTGGAAAAACCTGTCTTGATAAACTACTGATACTCCACACTCGGATTGATATGAAGTATCAGCCCACATAGATATAGGCATCACAGCATAGTCAATGCGAGCGAGACGTATTCCGTAATCCCCAAGACTTTGAAAACTTCCACATTTCCACGGAGGAACACGAAAACACTTTCGCAAATATGTACGTGGCAAATGTATGAAAAAAATCGCACTTCCTGAACAGAAATGCGATTTAATGACTAAATTTGCATCGGGCCCGGTTGTAAGGCTATGACCTTGCAACTTATGAAAACGCCCAAAAAGGAGGGTTTGTTTTATGAGCAGTTTTCTGTTCTCGGCAAAGTGGCAATCAGAGGTCACAGACCTTATGCGCCGCATGGTATGCTCCAGTAAGCTACCAATCAAAATGAACCCGGTTTCCTGGTTCAACCCCGTGTCTCCCTTTTGATGCGGGGTTCATTTGTTTTCTATAAATATACTCTTATCCTATTTTATTGTAAAGGATTTCTCACAGTGCTCTCCGTCATACAACCGTCTCAATTCTGAGCATAAGTATTGCCAATGTTTTTTAAGACAATTGCACCCCACAATCGCCTCATACAGAGTAATCCCGGCGATATCACGTCTCTGCCATATAAGTGGATAGTCATCATCCGCATCTGATGTGTTTTTCTCATTGGAGATGACCAATGAATACCTGCGGTTTGGCAATCCAACCATTTCATCGCTTTTGAAATCCCTACCAGTACTTGCGTGGTCTGATATCCTTATGGAGATGACCTCATCGCCATTTTGCGAGATAATGCGTGTGTACCAGTCGCCTTTCCATTCATATAACCCCATAGCGGTAGCCATATGCTCCGCTGTCTTGTCTTTCATTTCAGGCTCGTCAGCCTCGAATGAGGAAATCCCCTCAATACCCGCTGCTCTGTTTTGGGCGGCAAATATCTTGTGAACCTTTCCCCATATGTCAATCAACATTTTCAGTCCCATATATGATAAATAGTCTCCAATAAAGGGAAAATGGCTATATTTGTTCTATGATGATAAAATTTGCTCAGTTAACTTCTGATGATTTGAATAGATTAGGTATTGCTACCTTATCTTTTTCAAATAGTAGTGTCAAGGCGATAGATGCCACTAATGATGAAATAGTAGGATATATTGTCGTGGAAAATACACCGCTACGATTACCGATCAAGGCGGATGACTCCAATGAAGTAAAGGAGTACAAACGAGATTTCAACTCCCATCAAATATTTTACATAAAGAAAATTTCCATCTCACAGGAATTACGATATAGTGGTAATTTAGAAACCATGTTTATGAATATGACGGGAAAATTGCCCAAAGCATCCATCTTATGGTGCAAACCTTCTATTTGGGATTGTGAGGGCTATATAAGACAAATAGAAGGCTTTGAGAATCTTCCTTATAATATTGATAATCGTATTTTAATTTCTTCCATCTAAAAATAGACTATTCCATCAACCGGATAAGGTAAAGTATTGGCAGATATCCTATCCGGATTGGCTCCCCTTCTGTCCGGAGCGGGGGAAAAAAGTTAGTCAACTGCTATATAGTTCCCTTAATTTTTGTGTAATTACATTAATTTTCTGAGGTTTCCAATATAACAAAAATAGTGATTTTTTAGGAGCTTTATACAGAATGTTCATGAAATCAGCTTCAATATTTGATTCTGAAATAGTCAAGGAGTTTCTTGTAATAGTCTTGTGCTGTCAGACAGGTATCTGTAAGGTACCCGGGAATTGTTTTCCATTCGTGCAATCCACGATAATAGAACATTTTCAGTTCGTCTGTAATAATGAACGGAACAATGTCGTGATTAAGACATTCCTTGAACATTATCAGGCGTCCGACTCTGCCATTACCATCCTGAAAGGGGTGAATTGCTTCAAAACGCTGATGAAAGCCAAGTATATCATCAAACAGAATTACCTTTTTCCCTCTGTATTCTTTTAACAATGCACGCAGTTCATGCCCTACATTCTGTGGTGAGGTCGTCTCCATTCCTCCAACCTCGTTAGGTATCCGTTTGTATTCACCGACCGTAAACCAGGATTTCGATGCGTCCGAAGTCCCGCTTTTCAGCAACCGGTGAAGTTGTTTTATCATACTTTCTGTCAATGGCTCTTTCGCGTGGTCAATTATAAAGTCGATGCAGCGGAAATGATTGGTGGTTTCAATGATATCATCCACTTTCACAGCATTATCCGTGATTCCAATCGTGTTAGTCTCGAATATGTATCGAGTCTGCTCTTTTGTTAACCGGCTACCTTCGATATGGTTTGAATTATATGTCAGGTCAATTTGAGTGCGGTGATATATTCCGCCTTTGATTTCGGAGTCTTTTTGCTCGCGCAATGTCTTCAAAAGGGGAGATATCCTGTTTTTTGCATTCTTGCGCTGAGGGAGTGGAGCCTCGGCTGGCACACTCCACGTTTTGCCGACAAGCTGTGCTCCAGCAATTTTACCTTGAACACAGTAGTTCCTCACTGTGCGTTCGGCGACACCGTGTGCCGCTGCATATTCTTTAGTAGAGACGTAATCCATAATCTACGGCACGGAAAATAGCATTTGCCGATACAAATATAGGATTTCTTGCCGATAACGGCAAGAAATGGCGGTTATTTTGTCTATTCTTCCGAACTCATGCCGATAGGCCTTGTCCCTAATCTGTGCTCAGCTTGCACGTAAATTATCATTTATCTGACAGTCATATCCCCAAGGTGTCAGTCAGGCGAAAGATTCGGAAATACGAGGAATCTAGGTACGCCGTTTCTGAGTTCTCGTTCCCATAACCGAAAAATTGCCTAAATTTACACCCAAAACAGAAACGCAGATGGAAATCGATGAATTGGAACGTGGCCGGCTGAGGAGCAAAGTGCTGAACTTCCTTAAGGCCAATGATATTGATTATGAGTTGTACGAGCATCCGGCATTGTGCACGGTGGAGGAGTGCCTGACGTATTGGGGGAATATCCCCGAGGCGACGCATTGCAAGAACCTTTTCTTTCGGAACCATAAGGGAAACCGGCACTACCTTGTCAGCATGGAATGCCATAAGACGCTCGACATCCATAGCCTGGAGCATACGTTGAAGCAGGGAAAGCTGTCTTTCGCGTCGGAGGAAAGGATGGTTCGATGCCTTGATCTGCATCCTGGGTCGGTGTCGGCCTTCGGACTCATCAATGACATCGATCCGAAGGATGCGGATCCCAAGGAACTCTTCCCGAACGGTCACCGTGTCAAATATTACATTGACAGCACGTTGCGTACCGCCGACAAGATAAGTTTCCATCCTTGCGAGAACACGGCCAGCGTCGTGATTTCGGGGGAGGACTTTCACCGCTTCCTGTCGATATGGGGCGGCGAGGTCGAATGGTTGGAAATATGATTGGTACGGAATCCGGAATCATAATTAAATTTCATATTGACCTCCTCTTTCATTATATTTGCCTGATGTGCGACAGATTGTAGAAAGATGAAGATTTTGACGAAACTGATGCAAGGACTTCTGAGGGTGATCTCGGCGCTTCCGCTGGGGTTCCATTACGTATGGGCGGGCTTCTTTGCCTGGCTGCTGCGTGATGTGATGCATTACCGCCGTGATGTGGTGATGATCAACCTCTCCCGCGCTTTCCCTGACAAGAAATACAAGGATCTGAAGCAAATCTCCAATGCCTTCTACAAGCATTTCGGCGAGGTGATAGCCGAGACCATCTGGTTCGGCGGATGCCGCAATCCTGAAAGGCTGCACAGGAAACGTCTGGTGGAATATACTAACGTCGATGCCGTTGAGGCCGCGCTTGCGGAAAGTCCCGGAGTTGTCGTGCTCAACAGCCATTTCGGCAACTGGGAACTAACCGGAGGCTGCCTGAATTACGACTACCGTCCAAACCGGGAACAATCGGTGATGAACGTAGATAATGTAATCGCCGTCTATAAGCCGTTGAGCAGCAGGATGTGGGACGAGATAATGCGGGTCAACCGCTGCGCTCCGGTGCTGCGGGACGGATACACCGGCTACGTCAGCTCCGTTAACCTCCTGCGTTTCGCCTTATCACATAAGGAGGACAAGAAAATCTATATAATCCCGACCGACCAGTGCCCCTACCGGAACTCCACTGTGAACGATGTTGTCGATTTCATGCACCAGCCGACCCGGACGATGCTCGGCGGCGCGTCGATCGCCCACAAACTGCACTACAGCGTCTTCTATATGAGCCTGATTCCGGTCTCCCGAGGACACTACGAATGGACATTCAAGGAAATCTGCCGCGACGCCTCGACGATGACCCCTCACTCGATAATGCAGGAATATTACAGCCTGCTTCAGGCCGATTTGGAAAAACACCCGGAGAACTACCTCTGGACGCACAAAAGATGGAAATGACAAAAATTTTATGAATATGAAGAATTACCGCACAGTATCGCTTCTCTGTCTGGCCGCCGCTTTGCTGCCGGAGGGAAGAATCTCGGCCCAGGATCCCGTAGGAACCGTTTCCTACGCCCTTCCTCAGACCACCATCACGATCGAGGTGGAGGCCGTCCGTGAATATTTCTATGCAGGCCCTTACGCCAAGTACGCCCAGAAATATCTTGGCGTTGACGCCCGTCAGGCAGACCAGACCACCTGCACGCTCAGCACGGTCCGTATGACCCCGTACATCGAGGCGGACCAGAATTTCCGCTACTATGTCAATCCGGACAAGGCCACGCAGTCTTTCCTTTCGCTTACCTCCCAGGGGCTTATCGCGGTCAATGACGGAAGTTTCGGTGAGAGCGCCGAGTGGAGGTTCACCACGCAGGCCGGGGCTGATTTCAACGGAAAGGGTGTAAGTTCCAACCTCACATCCGAGGCCGCCACGCTTTACCGCGGAGTAAAGGAAGATGCATCCTACAACCGCATCGCCGTGCAGCAGAATATGGTTGTCCAGAAGTCCTTGGAACAGAGGGCTAAGGAAGCCGCCGACATGATCTTCAACCTTCGTCAGAAGAGGGTTCAGATCGTCACCGGCGACACCGACGCGACCTACAGCGGCGAGGCCATGGGCGCCGCCCTTGCCGAGATCTCCGCCTTGGAGAAGGAATACATGTCGATGTTCATCGGTTACAGCGATTTCCAGACCCAGAAGCTGAAATGTGACGTGGTTCCGGTGAAGGACAGGAAATCCCAGACCTATGTGGCATTCAGAATTTCCGACACCGATGGCGTGGTCTCCGCCGACAACATGTCCGGTAAGCCTTACCTTCTTGAGGTTATTCCTCAGCCCATAGGGGAGGCTGAAGGCAAGGCTGTCCAGTCCAAGACCAATGTGGCCATCTACAGGATCCCGGCCATCTGCACGGTACGCCTCTCCGACGGTGTGACATCCCTCCTTCAGGACAGGATCGCTGTCTACCAGCTCGGAACGGAGGGCTATTTCCCGCTTTCGAAATAATTTTCAAATATTCACATATTAATAAGTAACGCTATGACAATTAAAGATTTGCAGCCAAAGGCCGTTTGGGAGAACTTCTACGGCCTGACAAGGGTTCCTCGTCCTTCAAAGCACGAAGGCAAGGTTCAGGACTATCTCCTGGGCTGGGGAAAAGAACACGGTGTTGACGTGAAGAAGGACGACACCGGCAACATCATATTCACAGTTCCGGCCACTCCAGGCTACGAGAACCGCAAGGGAGTGATAATGCAGGCCCACATGGACATGGTTCCGCAGAAGACCGCTGACACGAAGCACGACTTCCTCACTGATCCTATCGAGACCGAGATAGACGGGGAGTGGGTGACCGCGAAGGGAACTACCCTCGGAGCCGACAACGGAATCGGAGTCGCTCTCGCTCTTTCCGTTCTTCAGGACAAGACTTTGAGGCACGGCCCGCTTGAGGCTCTCATCACCTACGATGAGGAGACCGGCATGACCGGTGCCAACTCGCTCAAGGCCGGAATATTAAAGGGAGACATTCTTCTGAACCTTGACTCTGAGGAGGAAGGCGAGCTTTGCACCGGTTGCGCCGGTGGAGTTGACGGCGCGGCTGACTTCGCTTACAGAACATACAAGACTCCTGAAGGATTCGTCGGCTACAAGATCACCGTCAAGGGACTCAAGGGCGGACACTCCGGAATGGACATTTCCCTCTTCAGGGGCAACGCCAACAAGATCATCTGCCGTCTTCTCGAAGCCGTAATCTCTGAATATGACGTGAAGGTCGCGTCCATCACCGGTGGATCCCTCCGCAACGCCATCCCGTTCGAGGCCGAGGCCGAGATCCTCGTCCCGTCAGCGGACTCGCGCAAGGTCAAGGCTCTCGTTGAGAAGAAGTTCGAGGAGTCCAAGTTCGAGTACCAGTACTCAGACCCGGATATGATTCTCATCTATGAGAAGCAGAGCGCTCCGGCTGCCCGTTACATCAGCCCTAAGGTGATCGGCAAGGCTGTCAAGGCCATCCTTGCCTGCCCTCACGGAGTCCAGAGGATGAGCGACACTCTTCCTGGCCTGACCGAGACCTCTACCAATATGGCTATCGTCCGCACCCAGAAGGGACATCTCACGGTTCACTCCTTGACCCGCAGCTCGATCGACGCGGCCAAGATGTATCTCGCCGACTCGATCCGTTACGTCTTTGAGCTCGCCGGCGCGAAATATTCGACATCAGGCGCTTACAGCGGTTGGGCTCCGAAACTCGGCACTCCGATGATCAAGGTTCTGGAAGACACATTCAAGAGCCTATTCGGTAAGGAACTAAAGATCACTGCCACCCACGGAGGACTCGAGTGCGCCATTATGGGAGCCAAGTACCCGAACTGGGAGATGGTCTCCATCGGGCCTACCATCCTCTATCCTCATTCACCGGACGAGCGCGTGAACATCGCCTCCGTCGCCGAGACCTGGAAGTTCCTCGTCGCAGTGCTTGAGAATATTCCTGAAAAGTAGTTTTCCTCACTATGAGGTTGGCGGCAATAGTCATTTCTGACGCTGAGCTTGCCGAAGCGCCGGACATATTCGCGGATTTTGTATGAATATTCAAATGCGATTTGACCGCTAATTTGCGAAAGTTGAGATAATTGACTATATTTGCAGTCCTTTTGGGTTGGCATACGTCCCCGAAAGGATTGCAATTTATTTATTATTAAACAATTAAGTCAAATGTTAAAACAGTACGAGACCGTTTTCATCGCAACTCCCGTTTTGTCTGAACAACAGATGAAGGAAGCGGTTGCCAAGTACACAAAACTGATCGCCGACAATGGTGGCGAGGTAGTGTACGAGGAGGACTGGGGACTTCGTCAGCTGGCATATCCAATCCAGCACAAGACCTCAGGATTCTATTATCTTATCCAGTTCAAGGCTGAGCCAAGCTTCATCGCCAACCTTGAGACCCAGTATTTCCGTGATGAGAGGATCATCAGGTTCCTTACCGTGGCTCTTGACAAGCACGCAGAGGCTTACGCCGCGAAGAGAAGGGAGAACAGGAACAAGCCTGCCGCTCCTAAGGCAGAGGAGGCTCCGGCTGAGGCTCCGGTAGCCGCTGAAGAGAAAACAGAGGAAAACGCATAATCAAGGAGGAATGAATTATGGCACAGAATGACGCACAGAACGCAGGAATCCGCTATCTCAATCCTCCTACAGTAGAGGTTAGGAAGAAGAAGTACTGCCGTTTCAAGAAGGCAGGCATCAAGTATGTTGATTACAAGGACGCTGAGTTCCTTAAGAAGTTCCTCAACGAGCAGGGTAAGATTCTCCCTCGCCGTATCACCGGTACTTCTCTGAAGTTCCAGAGGAAAGTCGCTCAGGCAGTCAAGAGGGCTCGTTCCCTTGCTCTGCTTCCTTATGTAACTGACCTTCTTAAATAATAGGAGAGCGAGATTATGAAGATCATTTTGAAGAAAGAAGTTGCCAATCTCGGCGAGGCCGGAGATGTGGTAGAGGTAAAGTCAGGTTACGGCCGCAACTATCTTATCCCTCAGGGATTCGCTTGCGCCGCCACTCCATCCGCTCTTAAGCAGCTTGAGGAGACAAAGCGCCAGAGGGCTCACAAAGAGGCCAAGCTCATCGCTGACGCCGAGGCTCTCGCGGCCAAGATCGCGGCCACACCGGTTAAGGTGACCGTAAAGGTCAGTGAGTCTGGCAAGATCTACGGATCTGTCACCACCGCTCAGGTCGAAGAGGCTCTCAAGGCCGCCGGTATTGAGGTTGACAAGAAGAACATCACCCTCGGTGAGATCAAGACCGTAGGCGAGTTCGAAGGCACTGTCAAGTGCTACAAGGCTGTCAAGGCCACCGTAAAGGTAACCGTTGAGGCCGAGGCCTAATCCCAAGTTTATTTGAAGCCGATTTTGGCTGACAATATTTTAGACCGCAGATTTCCTGCGGTCTTTTTTCGTCCCTCTCGGGCAACGCTTGAGGCCGAAAATGTCGCCCGTCGCTATCCTCTTGTTTTTCCGAATTAACGTCGCCGCCTATTACGAAAAAAAGCGAGTCCAAAGACCCGCTCCAGATGTTTACACAACGGAATAATCCTTATTGTGAATTGCTTCGTTATTGTGATTACAAAGATAATGAATTAAATCAATTTAACAAATTTTCTTCAAATCGTTTGACATTATTGATAATAAAACGTAAATTGTGGTCATAAAACTACCATATACGATTATGAAAAAAGTTCTGGGACTTGATCTGGGAACCGCCAGCATTGGTTGGGCTATGGTGAACCAAGCGGAGAATAATGAGGAGAAATCATCCATCATCAGAGCCGGAGTCAGAGTCAATCCTTTGACAACGGATGAGAAGGATGCGTTTGAGAAAGGTAAAGCCGTCACCACGAACACCGACAGGCGGCTCAAACGCTCTATGCGCCGCAATCTTCAGAGGTACAAACTTAGAAGAAACGAACTTGTCTCAATCCTGAAGGAACTTGGCTGGATTGATGATTCCACAATACTGGCTGAACATGGCAACAGGTCAACATTCGAAACTTACGAACTACGTTCAAAAGCTTGCACGGAAAGTGTCTCCTTGACGGAATTGGCACGTGTCCTGTTGATGATCAACAAGAAACGTGGCTATAAGAGCAATCGAAAGGCGAATGCGGAGGAGGACGGACAGCCTGTGGATGGAATGTCCGTCGCGAAGTTACTGTACGAAAAGGGGAAGACTCCGGGACAGTATTGCTACAGCCTTGTCAAGAAAGGAAACAAGGTTTTGCCAGAGTTTTATGCGTCGGATCTGAAATCGGAGTTCCGCAGGGTCTGGGAGACGCAACGACTTTATTATCCTGAATATCTTACGGAAGAGTTCTGGAATCAGATTGACGGGAAGACACGTTCCTCTTTGACAAAACTCTTCTTTGCGAAATACAAAATAACCACCGCGGACAATAAAGGTAAGGACAAGAGAGTTAAAGCCTATGAATGGCGGGCCGCGGCTGTTGAGAACAGGTTGCCGATTGATCAGGTAGCATATGTCTTGTGTGACATCGCTGGAAACCTTGGATCGTCAAGCGGTTATCTTGGCAAGATCAGTGATAGGAGTAAGGAATTGTATTTCAACAAACAGACTGTTGGGCAATACCTTTATTCCAATATTCAGAAGGATCCGCATTTCAGTACAAAAAACAAAGTGTTCTATAGGCAGGATTATCTTGATGAGTTTGAGGCTATTTGGGAAAGCCAGGCATCTTTTCATCCCGAATTGACTGATGAACTCAAGAAGGAGATCCGCGATGTCGTGATATTTTATCAGAGAAGACTGAAATCCCAAAAAGGACTGATCAGTTATTGCGAGTTCGAGAGCAGGAAGGTAGATGTGGAAATCAATGGCCGGATTGTACAGAAAATCCGCGGTTGCAAGGTTGCTCCTGTCTCGTCACCGCTGTTTCAGGAGTTCCGTATGTGGCAGAAGATCAATAATATCATCGTCACCAATAAAGAGACTGGAGAACAAGGCACGCTGGAACAGGATGACAAGGTTAGATTGGCAGAGTGCCTAAGGGTGAAGGACAAACTGTCTGATAAAGAGATTCTTAAGTTGTTGTTCAAGAAACCTAAGGATTTAGAGATGAACTTCAAATCCATTGAGGGAAATGAAACCTTGGGCAAACTATATTCAAAATTTCTTGAAGTGGTGTCTTTGGCCGGTAACAGTGACTATGAATATTCAAAACTACGTCAAGAGGAGTTGATGAATATCCTACGGACTGAATTTGCAAGGAACGGGTTCAACACAGCGGTCCTTGAATATGATCCGTCGCTGCCTAAGGAGGAATATGAAAGGCAGCCATTGTTCAGACTTTGGCATTTGTTATATTCATACGAAGGGGATAAGTCCCAGACAGGCAATGCCAGTCTGATAAACAAGATCGCTGAGATCTGCGGAATGCCGGAAAATCTTGCGAAAATCATCGCCTCCGTTTCATTCAAACAGGACTACGCTTCACTGAGCCATAAGGCGATGAGGAAGATACTTCCGTATATGATGGACGGAAATGAATATAGTCTGGCTTGCGAATATGCCGGGTACAGGCATTCAAAGCAATCCTTGACAAAGGAGGAGATCGAGAATAAGGTCTTGAAGGATCGTCTTGATCAGATTCCGAAAAACTCTCTCCGTAATCCGGTAGTCGAAAAGATTCTTAATCAGATGGTTAATGTGATCAATACGGTTGGTGACAGGTATGGCAAACCGGATGAAATCCACATAGAGCTGGCAAGGGAACTTAAGTCCTCGCAGGAGGAAAGGGCTCGGGCCACGGAATCCATTGCGTCAAACAATAAGGAGAATGATAGGATCAGGATGATTCTTGAGAATGAGTTCCATCTTGCTTACGTCAGCAGGAATGACATTGTCAAGTACAAACTGTATGAGGAACTTAAGAACAATGGTTACAAGACATTGTATTCCAATCAATATATTCCGGCGGACAAGCTTTTCTCCCGTGAGATTGACATTGAGCACATCATCCCGCAGGCTGTGTTGTTCAATGACTCACTGTCGAACAAAACCTTGGAATTCAGAGATATTAATCTGGAAAAAGGCAAGGACACCGCTTTCGATTATGTCAAGAACAAGTATGGGGAGAGCGGACTTGAGGATTATAAACTTCGGGTAAACCATCTCTTTGAGTCAGGAGGCATCTCCAGAACAAAGCGTGACAATCTTCTTCGTGACTCTAAGAATATTCCGGAAGGATTCGTCGAACGCGATTTGAAGGACACTCAATACATCTCCAAGAAGGCCCGTGAGATACTTCTTGAATATGTCCGTGTGGTGGTCTCAACATCAGGATCTATAACTGACAAGCTTAGGGAAGACTGGGGGCTGGTGAATGTGATGAAGGAACTGAATATGCCGAAGTTCGAAGCGGCTGGATTTGTGGAGACAATCACGACTTCGGACGGAAAGGATATTCGTAAGATAAAGGATTGGACCAAAAGGAATGATCACCGTCACCACGCTATGGACGCCATCACTATCGCGTTTACAAAACTTGCTCATATTCAATACCTCAATAACCTTAATGCCAAGGGTGACAAATCTTCCAGCATTTATGCGATATTGCAGAAAGAGACTTATCTCTCCGGCTCCAAAAGATTGATCATTCCTCCGCTTCCGTTGGACCAGATGAGGCGGGAGGTCCGCAGGCAACTTGAAAGCATTCTCGTGTCAATCAAGGCAAAGAACAAGGTGATGACGGAGAATATCAACCGTATAAGGATCAAGGACGGTGTGAAAAACGTCAAGTGCCTAACCCCACGTGGTCTGCTGCATAAGGAACAGGTTTATGGGCAACGTAAACGTTATGAGACTTATGATGTGGCGGTGAACGGGAAGATGACTGAAGACGTGATCGCTACAGTTGCGTCAAGTGAGACGAAAGCGGCTTTGGCTTTGAGGCTCGCGCAGTTCAAAGGTGACCCGAAAAAGGCGTTCACCGGCGCTAATTCATTGGATAAGAATCCTGTTTGGCTTGATGCCAATCATTCTCGCAAGGTCCCGGCGAAAGTCAAGTGTGTGCGTTTCGTGAATGTATATTCCATTAGGAAAAACATTGATCCAAGCCTTAGTGTTGAGAAGGTTATGGACGGAAGAGTGCGCCGCATCCTCAAAGACAGGTTGGCTGAGTTTGGTAACGATCCAAAAAAAGCGTTCGTGAATCTGGACGAGAATCCGATCTGGTTCAACAAGGAGAAAGGTATTATCCTGAAAAGTGTGACCATAGCCGAGAATTTCGACCTTGACCCTATCAGGATCAAGAGGGATAATCTCGGGCGTGTCATCTGCGACGCGGAAGGAAATCATATTCCATCGGACTATGTCAATTTCAGGAACAACCACCACGCGGCGATATTCGAGGATGCGGACGGGAATATTCAAGAACACATAGTTTCGTTCTATGAGGCGGTGCGGAGGCGGTCTGCCGGACTTCCTGTCGTTGACAAAGAATATAACGCTGACAAGGGATGGAAGTTCCTGTTCACGATGAAGAGCAATGAGATGTTCGTGTTCCCTAATGAACGGACGGGGTTTGATCCTCGGGCGGTTGATTTGATGGATCCTGAGAATTATTCTGTTATCGGACCTAATTTGTTCAGGGTGCAGAAGATGGCAAGTAAGGATTATTGGTTCCGCCATCATTTGGAGACGACTTTAGGGGATGATTTAAAGTTAAAAGATATTACGTGGAAGAGGATTACCGCCCTCAATAATTTGAAGGGCATCGTAAAAGTACGAATCAACCACATCGGAGAGATAGTTTCAGTCGGAGAATATGATTAAACGGACCCTGTATTTCGGAAATCCTGCTTACTTGTCCTACAAGATGAAGCAGTTGGTCATCCGTCTTGTGGCTAATGACCCGGATGAGTATTCCGAGCAGATCCGTACTGTGCCGGTTGAAGACATTGGAGTTGTAGTGGTTGATAATCAGCAGGTGACATTCACATCAGGTCTGATGGCTGCGTTGTTGGAGGAGAATGTCGCGTTGGTGACCTGTGACTCCAAACATATTCCGACCGGATTGATGCTTTCGCTTCAAGGACATTCCTCGCAGAATCAACGCTTCCGAAATCAGTTGGAGGCGTCATTGCCTCTTAAAAAACAGCTTTGGCAGCAGACGGTTGAGTGCAAGATCCGCAATCAGGCCGCTGTGCTGAAATATGTCTCGGGAGAGGATGCGAAGAATATGCTTGCGTGGGCAGGTTCGGTCAAGAGCGGAGATTCCGAGAATATGGAGGGACGTGCCGCAGCATATTACTGGAAAAATGTGTTTGAGGTACGCTTCGTGCGTGACCAATTCGGGGAATATCCAAATAATCTTCTGAATTATGGCTATGCCATATTGCGAGCTATTGTGGCAAGGGCTCTTGTCGCCAGCGGGATGCTTCCACTTCTTGGGATTCACCACCACAACAAGTACAATGACTACTGTTTGGCAGACGACATTATGGAACCTTACAGGCCTTTTGTGGATAGGTTGGTTCTCAATGTTATGGATGAATATCCTGATGATAAGGAACTGAATAAGAACATAAAAGCACGGCTTTTGACTATTCCGGTCCTTGATGTGAATATTGATGGACATAAGAGTCCTTTGATGGTCGCCGTGTCCACCACGACTGCCTCTTTGTACAAATGTTTTAGCGGAGTATGCCGGAAGATAGTTTATCCATCAATGTAGAAACCAGGTACAGTAAATATCGGGCTATGTGGGTTCTTGTCTTGTTTGATTTGCCTGTGGCGACAAAGAAGGATATGAAGGCCGCCTCGGCTTTCAGAAAGAGTCTCATAGAATATGGATTCTCTATGTTCCAGTTTTCCATCTACCTGAGGCATTGTCCGTCCAAGGAAAGTGCCGATGTGTACATTCTAAGGGTGAAGCGTATCCTTCCCAAAAAAGGAAAGATAGGAATCCTGTACATCACGGACAAACAGTTCGGCAGTATGGAACTCTTCATCGGAAAGGATTCCTCTCCTCTCCCACAGGTCGAACAGCAGTTGGAACTTTTCTGACAGAATCACAAACCCTTGATAAACAATGAAATCCCAGCCCTCAAAGGCCGGGATTTCCTCTTTCAGTTACAGTTCATAACCCTCTGACCCATACTGTTTTGCAGAGAATGAGCTGTAAATCAACCCAAAGGTACAAAGAACGAAAGCAATTCACAACAAGTTGGAAGAAAATAAAGATTCAACAGTGCTGTAAATCAACCCAAAGGTACAAAGAACGAAAGCAATTCACAACGTTTCCCTTGCGCACAAATGCCAATTGCCCGCTGTAAATCAACCCAAAGGTACAAAGAACGAAAGCAATTCACAACTAACAAGCATCAAGCAATGTTCATTGCTCAGCTGTAAATCAACCCAAAGGTACAAAGAACGAAAGCAATTCACAACTTGTCATGAAGTTTTACGCCATAGGAACGGCTGTAAATCAACCCAAAGGTACAAAGAACGAAAGCAATTCACAACCAACTGCGCGTTGTGGCGAGAATGTAAAAGCTGTAAATCAACCCAAAGGTACAAAGAACGAAAGCAATTCACAACAAGACGGCGGATGACGCTATGAGGTGGATCGCTGTAAATCAACCCAAAGGTACAAAGAACGAAAGCAATTCACAACTCTGCTCTTTTGTGTAATAATCTGCAAGGGCTGTAAATCAACCCAAAGGTACAAAGAACGAAAGCAATTCACAACCGCACCAGCAATATATGCAGCACCAACAAGGCTGTAAATCAACCCAAAGGTACAAAGAACGAAAGCAATTCACAACGTTGGTGTCTTCTTGTGCTAACACCAAGGCGCTGTAAATCAACCCAAAGGTACAAAGAACGAAAGCAATTCACAACAAACTCCGGAATGTTTACTTCAAGATTAGGCTGTAAATCAACCCAAAGGTACAAAGAACGAAAGCAATTCACAACGGCTTTGAAGAGCGTTATAGTGAGTATATGGCTGTAAATCAACCCAAAGGTACAAAGAACGAAAGCAATTCACAACGTGGCGTTGGCTATCAGGATTTCGCTTTCAGCTGTAAATCAACCCAAAGGTACAAAGAACGAAAGCAATTCACAACGTCTTTGCGGCCATTAGCCTATCACCGTACGCTGTAAATCAACCCAAAGGTACAAAGAACGAAAGCAATTCACAACCCGTTCTTTCGATGTCCAGATAGGTGATGGCTGTAAATCAACCCAAAGGTACAAAGAACGAAAGCAATTCACAACATGCAGCACGCCTGTGCGGAATCATGTATTGCTGTAAATCAACCCAAAGGTACAAAGAACGAAAGCAATTCACAACATCTTGACGATGTTGCTGCGTCTGATGCTGGCTGTAAATCAACCCAAAGGTACAAAGAACGAAAGCAATTCACAACATTTGCGTTATCAACGAAGACACGCTTAAGCTGTAAATCAACCCAAAGGTACAAAGAACGAAAGCAATTCACAACAGACTGCGAACGAAGATAATCCGCAACCTTGCTGTAAATCAACCCAAAGGTACAAAGAACGAAAGCAATTCACAACGAGCCACCTATCCCTATCCTTTGGATCCAGCTGTAAATCAACCCAAAGGTACAAAGAACGAAAGCAATTCACAACTGACTACGGCGCGGCGGTCAGGCTGACGACGCTGTAAATCAACCCAAAGGTACAAAGAACGAAAGCAATTCACAACCCACCTGTCCGGCCACCTGGTCGATGGCAGGCTGTAAATCAACCCAAAGGTACAAAGAACGAAAGCAATTCACAACGGTAAGTTTGCGTCGTAATCAAAATCTTACGCTGTAAATCAACCCAAAGGTACAAAGAACGAAAGCAATTCACAACTATAATTTTGCTTTCCTGCCCGGACATGGGCTGTAAATCAACCCAAAGGTACAAAGAACGAAAGCAATTCACAACATAAGGTCCGAAAAAGAGATGTCGTGGAGGAACGATGCGATGTCCGTTCTGTAACTTCCCGATTGCGATGGCTTCCCTGTTGTCTTTGATTTAGAACTGCCAGGCTTAACCACATCGCCATATAGATATTCATGGTATCTTCCCAGGATGGATAATTCACCCCATCCGTTTCGAAGCAGAACATCGCTTGGTATCTTGACCGGGCATCCTGTCAGGATGGCTCTGATCGGCACAGTCGGAATAAAGGTCTTGTAAGCTATAGATTCCGAAGCGCTGATATAATTGTAATACTTCTGTAAGTACAAAAGACTGTCAACATTAGCTATACCATATTCCGGTTCCCCTGACACCGGCAATCTGCTGTCTTTTGAATATGGCTGAACAGCCACGTTGTTCTTGTTTATGAGCAAAGGCGTTGAGAACTTTGCGGAACGGCTTGGGATGGAGCCCGTGTCGAACTCCAGGATACTCTTCTCCCAGATCTTCCCCTCCAGTTCCACCACTTTCTCCGTGAACGTGTACATCAGACACCCGTCCTCGATGCCGTCGTACACCAACGTGCCGGTCACGAAAGGCACACCGCCGATCCACACCGAGGCCTCCAGCCTCTTTACGTTCGGAGCCAGGAACATCGCCGGAGTGTAGCCGAACACCTTCCTGTTCATCGGCGACGGCGGAAACGAGATCTGCGTGCTGAAAGCTGAAGGGATATGCTCCTCGTCCAGCATCGGGTTCTCCATCTCGATCTGGAACTCGAACCCCTTCGTAAGATCCAGCTCCGTGTAGTCCTTTGTCAGTATCCTAACCATAAATTCCCCATTTATGGCACAAAAATAGCCGCCCTCAGGCGGCCACAAAGGACAATCGCAAGACCAAATATAACTACACGACAGGAAGAATATCTTGAATGGAGTCTTTACGATATTCAGGTGGATAGATGATCTTGTATTCGCTGACAGGGAGGGGGCTCCGCTTTAGTATGCAAAACTGAATACGTGGCTCGGTGTTGATAAATTCAGGCTTGTCATTTCTGAAGAACACTCTTGCTACGACACGACCAGGAAACTCATCACGTGCCATAATGGCAACATAGTCGCTTGAGAAAGTAGTCTGCCTTTTTAGGTATTCAATAGTTCCTGCAACTGTGCAATCCATATTGTGGGATTTCAATAAATAGGAAACCTCACGTAATTCTTTCAAGTGAAGAGGGTCTCCAACCAAATCAAAAATGGTATCGTCTTCATAGCGGAATAACGCCTGACAGATTAAATAGTCATCGTTATAAGCGGAATGTCCCCACCAATGAGCGTTCTCAATCAAGCTATCCCAAAAATAATAACCCTCTCCCAACCATGCACGTGCGGAACGACATAAATACGGCCCGTGTGCTTCGACCTCATCAGCGTTGTCTCGATTGCCTAATGTTTGAAATATATCTCGTGCCCTGCTCATTTCTTTACGCTTGTATTAGCCTTTAATTCACCGCTTAGATTGCTTAGGTTCAGAGTCGGTATAAGCATCGGGATGACATTGGCTTGCAATGTGACCGTGCTTACGAACGCTCTGACATAAGGGAAAATTATAGCGATACTGTTTGCGTAAAAATATTCTGGTATATCATTTACATCCATAGGCGTATTGAACTGGTAGTCGGCGGTGCAAACAATGTTGACGATTTCTTTTTCATCAACTTTCGCCTTAAAGGTAAACGAAAGTTGATATATTCCAGAATCAGGTGTAAAGATGCCAGATGGAATGATCTTAATAGAATACTTTGAATTTGGATCAATAGAATCCAGATTCATTTCAACTTTAACGAATTTATAGGCGCATAATGAAAATGCAGCTTTGCTTACTTCTTTCTCCATAATTATAGTATTACGTTAAAAACAATAAATCCAGAGAGAACTCTGGATTTATAATAGGTTGTTCGATGATATGCATCTCATAAAGCCCTTCCAGTTGTTGAATATACTCATCAACAGTTGGGCCTACTTGGTTAAACTCTCGAAGATCATTGTAATCTTTCTTTTGTTGCTCTAAGGAAGTCCTGTTAAAGTATGCTTCCAATTGCTGGACGTATGTGTTTCTAGCCATAATATGTCATTATTCTTCCTTTGCGTTGCAAAGATAACAAAAATATCGTTTGTATTGCATTTGTAAATACAAAAAAATGAATGTACAGATATAACCATAAACAATTTTCCTGCCAGATAATCAATGTTGTCAGAGTTTATTTAGCTCCACCGGCGGGCCGACCTCAAGGTACTCGTCCATCGAGGCGGTGATCATCTCGAATATCTCATCTGCACGAATCCTCACATTATTGAGAATCTTCTTGCTGCGGCTTGCCCTCCAGAACCAAGTACGGTTGAACTTGTCATCGTTGGTTGACATGCAGGTTACAAAATTATTTCGCCATTGCGCTGAAATGTCCTTGAACACCAGATCAAAACTCCCATCACGGAAGACAAGAATTACATCTCCGAACAAATCACCTCTTGTTTTGCCGAAAAGAACATCGAAGTACCGGCCTCGAAAACTTTTTGTTGTCCAATCCAGACTGGAACGCGAATATTCCAACCCAATATTCTTTTGTGGCCATTCTCTTACGGCCTCTCGGATTTCATCAATGTTCTTTTCTGGCATCGAATATGTCTTCTTGAACGCCAGCGTGTCCAAGTTCTTCGCCTTTCTTTCCTTCCTCATTAAAACCATATCGTTGTAGTATACGGATAAGCCCTTCGTGTTTCGGATATATAGTTACATAGATTTCCTCAGCCTTCATATCGAGTGCTGTATCCAAAATCTTCTTTACGAAGCGTTCTCCAAGTTTCGTGTTATGGGCATCTATTTTAAATGTGCCAACCTTCAGACGATTACAAGCAGGACGAATGGGAGTGATATCGGTCAACGCTTCTCCACTTTCATTCTTTAGATACAAAAATGCTTGTAGGTTATCGTTTGTATATTGCACATATGCTTCACTATTATCCTTGGACTTTTTCTAGAACCAAGCATCAAATCCTGGATAGTCTTCTTTCAGACTGTTGAAGAACGTGTCGTTCAAATCTATGTCTGCAAATCGTTTTAATGTGATTATCTCATTCATATTTATGTTTATAATTCCAATCTGATTTTATTTTGATTGCTTAATCATATTACCTATCGCCTCAGAGAGATTTTGAGAAATATTATCATTTGCCCAAATGCTCCAGAACGGAATTGTTTGGCTTGAAGGTTTGATTGATGGCTCATCAATCTTTACTCTTGACGGTAGTAAGGTGGAGTCTCCCACGATGATAGCTTCTGCTATATCCAAGAGGAAAAGGTTGTCTGCTATATTACCCAAATTGTCTGGCAAAAGCCTCTTTATAACGTTTTGATCATCTACATTGGTAAGACGCAAACTGATAAAATTGTTACATTGGCTTAATACGGTACGATTTACCTCGGATGGACGCTGACTGATGATGACTAGTCCCACTCCATATTTGCGTCCTTCTTTTGCTATACGCTCAAAACTACGCAAACCTAATTCCGCAACTGCATCCAAGGTAGTTGCCTGTTGAACATAGAGGTGGGCTTCATCGCATAATAATGCTAAAGGATGGCGATTTTCCGTCGTACTCCATTGTTGTATTGAAAATACAATTCTTGCCAGCAATCCAATAACCAAAGGAAGGACATCGGATGGCACCTCAGACATATCTATTACTTTAATTCCACTTTTACCATCCATCAATACTGAGCAAAATTGGTTAAGCCACTCCTGCTTAAGTTCCTCACTGGAAAGGCTAAACATAAATCCCATCCTTTTGTCAGATAGTTTGTTATTAATACGTTGGATAAAACGTGTCAGTTTGCCATGAAATGGACCTTGCTTTTCTCCTCTTGCTCCAGATACCATTTCGACATCAAGTTTTTCAAATGTCTGGACTAATGGCTGTAGATTGTAGGCAACAGGACTGTCTACAGTTATAATATTATCATACTCGGTACCTTTTACAGTTTGCTCCTTTTCACTTAACACTTCTCTTGAAAACAGCATTGCTTGGTTTGGTGCATTTTGATCGCTTCTGTCAAGGAGCAAAGCCTGCATTTCCTCATAGTTCAACAACCAATATGGAACCATCAAAATTCCATTATTCAATTTATCTCTGACAGACAAATCGCTTGGAGTTGCTATTTTAAGTTGTTTAATGCCGTTTCGTTTGAAAGATTCACCAGAATATTCACCATGTATGTCGAAGAGTATTCCATTGGCATGTCTTAATGCAGCCATTTGTTCTACAATCCTTGCAACACAAAAAGATTTGCCACTACCCGTAGAGCCGACGATAGCTGCATGACGTTGAAAGAGTTTATCTGCGTCAAGATAAGCAATGCTACTTTCATCCATTGTATATTTTCCTATCTGTAAAGGATTAACAGAGGTCGCTAGTTCTGAAGAAATGGACTGCATCAGGTTCGTTAATCTCTCATGTTCTATTTTATAACATGGCGCATCAATAGATGGTACAGCGCTCACATTTCTACGAAACACATTGGTCTTTGTTCCAATTTTATCAATAAATTCGCCTACGAAAACAAGTCGAACCTGGTTGAATGTGGCAAGAGAAGCTCCATCTTCTGTTTCTTCTTCATCATCTATATTGGATGCTTTTCGATAAATCTTAATGATCATTGCGATGATAAAGCGTCCTGATTTTGGGCTCTGTACAGCCAAAAGTTGATTGACTTGCAATTGAGACAGGGTGCTATCATCATTGATGACGGCAGTGGACATACCTGTATCAACACTATTGACAAGACCTATAATCTCTTTTTTGTCGTAATTGAAAACAGTATTCTTCATAATATTTATTATTTGTAAATTTTCTCAAAACCACCAATATTCCAATAGATCTTATCGGAAATCGCCATACTTCCTGATGGCGTTTTGAAGATTGTACCATTAGAACCATCAGAATAAATCGCAATATAATCATAACCTGCATTTATTACATTGTCCTCTATGGGCTTTGTAATGTCTTTCGTAACTAACAGAATACGAACACCACGTTTTTGAGCTATCTTTAACAAAACTGGATGAACGTGAGAATCGTTGAACCCATAGCCTATACATAGAAAACCCGTAGCAGTGTTAAATACCGTATCAACATGAGAGAATATTTCGCGGTAAGGCTCTTGTTGGGTTCTCTCATATTTGTTTGTTCCAGGTGTAATAATGCACGGTGTATAATCATGCGGTATTGATGACGTATTGGTCAACGATAGAACCTTATCGTCTTTTTTGAACCAGTCCAAAGAACCGTGGACTTTCCAAATGTTGAGTGTCCCGGTGTATTCCGATTCTAATTTTTTTGGTGAGAATTCAATCTTATTGTATGGATGACCTACAATATTTGGAGTAAATCCTGTGTTGATATAAGCATCTGTTTGACAAGCTGCATACTCTATAATTCTGTCATAATTGGTTGTTACAATGTTGCATATCTTTGCAGGATCTTTGTATATAATGAAGTCCAACAAAGGCCTGAGTGCCATATCTTCACCATTTAACATTTTTATGTAAACATCTCGGTCTGCATACTCTATAAGATTCCATACTTTGCAAACAATATCATTTTCTACTTCATCTGTCGCTTTTGTATTCAACAGGGCTTTTTCAAGTCCCATACCATGATTTAAATTCTCAATAAATTCATGTACAGCTTTCTTCGAGTCAGGATTTTTGTATGGGTTAGCCCCAAGGAAGTCCTTCAGCTCGGCAGCAAGTGTGTTCATTCCTGGAATATTATAAGGCACAGAGGCACCACTCCCAATCACTAATACGGGATTGGCGGAAACAATATTTTGTATTTCTGTAAATATC
>SAMEA104315427__coassemble_441_pt1 | contig 45707 bp, 38 predicted proteins | sample SAMEA104315427__metabat2_high_PE_030 | metagenome-assembled genome bin SAMEA104315427 (sample SAMEA104315427) | gut metagenome | biome: Monkey gut; feature: monkey-associated habitat; material: faeces | place: China | collected 2013
AGGCGCAAGGCGCTGCGCTTGCCCACCCCCGGAAGGGAGCCTATGGCCTGCACAGCGTCCTCAAGAAGCTTTGACGGGAATTTTTCGGGGGCTGTCATCTACTTCGCTTCCCCTTTCTGCCAAGCGTTCACGGCAGCGCGGACCTGGCCGTACTCCAGCAGGAGTTTGCGGGCAAGGTCGTAGTCCTCGATGCCGGTCTCGCCCATGATCATCCTGGTTCCGCGATCGACGAGCTTACGGTTCGTCAGCTGCATGTCCACCATCTTGCTGCCCTTGACATGGCCGAGACGGATCATGGACACAGTCGAAATCATGTTCAGGACCAGTTTCTGGGCCGTGCCGGCCTTCATTCTGGTGCTGCCGGTCACGAACTCAGGCCCTACAACGACCACTACAGGCACCTCGGCGGCCGCGGCCACCGGAGAATTCTCGTTGCAGGTGATGCAGCCTGTCAGAAGGCCGTTCTCGCGGGCTGTCTTCAATGCCCCGATCACATAAGGGGTTGTGCCAGAGGCCGCGATTCCGATCACGACATCATTCTTTGTCGGTGAATATGCCTGGAGGTCTCTCCAGCCTCCCTCGACGTCGTCCTCAGCTCCTTCCACAGCGTCGCGGATGGCGCTGTCACCACCGGCCATGAAGCCGATGAACACGTCGTGGACTCCGTAGGTCGGAGGGATCTCGGAAGCGTCCACGATGCCCAGACGGCCACTCGTCCCGGCTCCGAGGTAGAACACACGACCGCCGAGAGGAACCCTCTCCACGATGCCGTCCACAAGTTTACGAATCTGCGGTATGGCTCCGGCCACGGCGACCGGAACCGTCCTGTCCTCAGTGTTGATCGCGTTCAGCAACTCTTCTGTGGACATCTTCTCAAGGTGGTCATACCTTGAGGACTGTTCTGTTGTTCTTGAATCTTCCATAACATCTTATGCCGGAACATCTCCGGCGAAGCCATTATTAGAAGCTGTTTTGAATTGTTTGTTTGAAGATTTTTCACCTCAAAGAACATTTCAAACAATTCAAAACAGCTTCTTATTTCTTTCCTAAATGATATTCGACGAGACCTTCGATCGGGGCCGGGATGATTGTGGAGAAACGGATTCCGTAAGGTTCGGCGACCTTCCTGATGATGTTCCTGTTGGCATAGCCGAAACCGCCCACTACACCCACCGGGTACCTGTCGATGTCGTACTGCATCAGAGCCCTCTCGATGAAGTCCCTGAAATTCTGCTCCACAAGGCCGCGGACATATTCACAGGTGTCGTACCTTTGAAGAATCCACGGAGCGAATGAGCCGAGGTACTTTGAAGGGGCCTCGCCACGGTAGACGTTCTGCACGACGGTCATGTAGTCAACCTTGAAATCCCTGGCGAACTCACCCGCGACCGGCTCCGGCACAAGTCCCTTGAGGAAATCGGCCATGAAAAGCCTGCCGAGCCTCGCGCCGCCGCCCTCGTCTCCGAGGATGAATCCGGCAGAGCGGACGTTCTTCACCACATTCGTCCCGTCGAAAAGACAGCTGTTGGAGCCTGTGCCCATGATGGCCGCGACTCCGGGCTTGTGGCCGCACACGGCACGCGCCGCGTCCAGAAGATCCGAGGCATATTCCATCTCAGCCTCCGGGAACAACGACCTGAGCACGTGATCCAGCCCCTTCGCCTGCGGAGGCACCTTCTCACCTTCCGGCACAATCAGGCCGGCGGCGTAGAAATGGACCTCGGACACCTTTGAGTCCAGTCCCTTGGCCTTGAACTCGGCCATCGCTTCGGCCACTATCCCCTCGATGACATCCTGCGGCATCGTGGCCAGATTCATGCCCGCGGTCTTGACATTAATAGGTTCCTTGTCCAGGGCCGCCGCGCACCAATCGGTCTTCGTCGCCCCGCTTTCCACAATGATAATCATAATCTAATCTTTTTATGCCCGGCGATGCTTCCACCGCCGTGGTTGAAAATCATGCAAAGATACTTCTTTCCAGCGAAATACTATAATTAATTCACAGGACACTTACCTCAGCGCCTTCCTCATGACAGGCAGCACCCTCTCCACGTAGCGCATCATTCCGAGGTCGGTGAAATGGACGCCATCAACAGTGGCCTCGCCGTCATCGCCGATCAGGCCGTCGGTGGAGACGTAGTACAGCCTCTTTTCGCCAGCTTTTTTCAGCTTCTTGTACAGGGCAAGCTGTGCGGCGTTCCTGGAGGTAACCTCCTCCAACATCTTCTGATCAAAACGGGTGTGAGGAAATGTCGGATCCTCGACGAGGATCACCGGGACATCCGGGAAAGCATCCCTGATGATTCTGAAGAACTTCTCCCCCCTTTCGTCTATCAGTTCGGCGGAGGAGTTCGGGACATAGTCGAGTACGATCAGGCTCGGGTTCTGGACACGGGTGATATATTCAGCGATCTCATAGTCCAGCCGTGCGTTGCCGCTGAATCCAAGGTTGATGACCTCCCTGTCGAGTTTCCGTCCAAGAATCGACGTGAACGCCATTCCCGGGCGCGAGGCGCAGCCGCCTTGAAGTATGCTGGTGCCGTACATGACAACCGGGCTGTCAGACCTCGGGCTTTCAACCGCAGGAGCCTCGATGACAGAACCCTCGTCGATGCCGATCTCAAGGGAATCTATACCGTTATACATGGAGAGGTAAAGCATATATTCCCTCATTTCAGGCTTCATGTTGGCAACTATTGTCTTGCTCTTCACAACCTTGTCGCGTCCACCCCAGTCGAATCCGCTGCCGGCGAAGCGCCAACCGTCCTTCCCTGTAAGAACATATAGATCCAGGCCATTGTCTCCAACATCGGTCATGTGCGGCATGTACTGGCGCGGAGAGGTGGACTTCCATCTGGCGCATATTTTTGTGGAGTTGGAACGGAAACGTATGTAGAGTCCGGCCGAATTGCGGCCAAGGTCCCAAACAGGCTCCCTTACCACGCCTTTGAGTTCCGAAGGAAGACGCTCGTAGCGGGCCGAGGTCTCCTCCACACATTTTCCATAGAGCGGAAATGCGGAAGCCTCATTATAGACAACATTCTTGTCCTGAGCGGAGGACGCAAGCCCGGCAAGGAACGCAAGAGCGATGCCGACAAGGAGGATTTTCTTATGATCATTCATATTCAGAAACAATTAGTTGATGTATTTTCCTTTTCTCATCCAATGGAACAGGCCGTAGGCAGCCGCGGCCACATAGGCGACATAAAGCAGGGTCAGCCAGTACTGCCCCTCCATGAAGCACATTACCACCAGGATGATGTCAGCGACGATCCAGATGAGCCAGTGGTACGGGATGGATCTTCCCAGCCAATAGGTGGCCACAACGGACATCATCGCGGAAGCGGCGTCCAACCAAGTGCTTGAGCCGCCCAACGCATGAAGCAGCCAGACAAGCAGAGGCGTGCCGGCAATGAAGGTCACTGCGCTCCACAATGCAGTCCTTCCGTCCATCCTGCCAAGATGGACAGCGGGATCTTGCCCGCCGCCGTCACCCTCCAGAAGTCCGCTGTCCTTCCGCCATTGGTAAAGCCCCCAGACTGACATCACCACATAATAAATGTTCAGCGACATGTTGGACCAGACATGCTGGATGGCGAATGAATATGCGCACGCAAGGCCTGTGGCTATCCCGAAATACCACATGCCGTTCTTCTGGAGAACCTCCAGAACGATGTAAGGCACGCCCGTCACAAGAGCGAAAACCTCAATTATACCGATTATGTCCATGGGCTGCAAAAATAGTTATTTTTCACACAGTTTGCCTTGAATATCATCCGTTTTTGCGTAACTTTGTGAAAATTCTATCATTTTTTGTTGAAAACAGATTATTTATGTCTTTCAGAACCAGAACCGCACTATTCGTGGCATTGACACTAACGCTCCCTGCCACATTCAATTCCTGCGTCAATGAAGACTACGACCTGACAAAGGACATTGACAAGACAATTTGCATCGACGGGGAAATCAGCGCCCCGATAGGCAACTCGGAGACAATCTTCGTAACGGATCTTCTGAATCTTGACGACGAATCAGATGTCCTGTTTTTGGACATCAATGACAACTACGTCCTGACTTTCATGGGCAACCGCACTGAGACCAGCTTCACGATACCTTCCTTCAGATTCTCCGGCGACATTGTGACCAATGGAGGACATCTCGGACTCATAAAACGGTCTGACATAATGGAAGAGCTGGCCCCAGGACTGTCAGGCACAGGTCTGCCTGTCCCAAAAGGCCTCACACTGAAAAGGACTTTCGACCCGTCCACAACCCCTCTGGAGATAGACGAGGATATTCCTGAAGAGGTCACTGATGTCAAAGACATCCACGGGAACGCCGTCGCCAAGGTCACCTTCCTCGCCAACGCCGGAAAAGCCACACTCTCCGGTCTCACCGTTGACTTTCCTGACTATCTGATATTCGCGGGCATTTCCAAAGGTCAGATTGACTGCGACTTTGACAAGGAGAGCAACACTCTCAGGTTCGGACAGGTCGAGGTGGGCCGGGTCATGAGTGAAGTCTCTTTGGACATCACAGGAATAGATCTCACAAAGATTCCTGCCGGGCAAGGTTTCATCCGGGACAGGCACAAGATGCTGCTGAATGACAACATCAAACTAACCGGGTTCGAGGTGAGCCTGCTCACCGATGATCTCGGAAACACATTCGGCGACATTCCAGAGGAAGTACACATCGACACAGGCATCAAAATCAACACTCTTGACATCAAGGATGTCACAGTCAAGGTCGATCCTAAAGTCGCCATCACTCCTCAGGCCTTCAATGTCGGCAAACTTCCAGACTTTGTCAACGGAGACGGGGCCGTGCTTGACCTGTACGACCCGCAGATCATGCTGTTTCTCGGCAACGACAGTCCTTTGACCATGAGCCTTAACGCGGATCTCGAATCATACAAGGGAGCTTCCAGGAACACCGTCCATATCGGTGACAATGGCGGAGCCACCGACAAGATCACCGTGAAATCCGGAATGACATCCAGGATTTACCTGTCCCGCACTGGGGAGATCGCGCCATCGGGCTACCAGAATGTCAAGGTCTCAAATCTGTCCGACATCGTGAAGAACGTGCCCGAGAGAATCTCGATAGCCAACATCGACGTCAAGGCCGACGACGAGTTCGTCACCGTACAGACAGACAAGTCTTACAATTTCTATTGCAGCTACAGCATCATCGCCCCGCTTGCGTTCGGAAAGGACATGAGGATCGACTACTGCAGCGACTACGACGGTTGGAACGAAATCTTCAATTCCGAAGACGTTGACTATGAGATCAACAGCGCGGTCGTGACATTCGATTGCGTGAACACGATACCTTTTGGCATTGAGATGACGGCCGTGGCCATTGACAAGGAGGACAACGTGATTCCTGAAATCACCGTCACAATAGAGGGGAATGTCTCATCAGGATCAGTCGACAAGCCGTCCAAAACCCCGATGACGCTGAACCTCAAAACCTCATCAGGAGATGACATGCGCAGACTTGACGGCATCAGGATGAACAATAGAATCTCCGGAGCGGACAATGACCATTCAGGGGTCTGCCTGAACAAAAGGCAGAGCATCAAATTGGAGAACATGAAGATAAAGATCAAAGGTGCCATCAACACCGAACTCTAATCAAAACGAGAAAATGAAAAAGATCATCATACTTATGGCAGCCTCTGTTTTAGCTGCCGGCAGCGCGTTCGCCCAGCAATCATTCAGGTCGGCGTACTTCCTCGACGGCTATAACCACAGGCACGAGTTCAATCCGGCTTTTGCCTCCAGAACAAGCTATTTTTCTGTTCCGGTCATCAGCGCCTTCAATCTGGAGACGCAGAGCAACCTGGGAGTCAGCACCTTCCTCTATCCTGTCAACGGCAAGTTGACCACTTTCATGAATTCTTCCGTCAGCGCGGATGAATTCCTCGGAAAACTGGATCCCGAGAACCGCCTCAACCTGAACAACAGGATTTCCCTTTTCTCTCTCGGAATCAAAAGCCGGAAATCCTTCCTCACCTTCGATGCCGGCATGAAGACCACAACGGATGTCAATCTGCCTTATGGTCTTTTTGACTTCATGAAGAACGCAGGAAAATACCAGCAATACGAGATTTCAGACATCTCCGCAAAGATTGACAGCAGACTGGAGTTCGCCCTCGGCTACAGCCGTCAGGTTTCCGACCGTCTGAATGTGGGAGCCAGAGTTAAATTCCTTGTCGGAATAGCGAACATCGAGGCCAATATCGACAGGATGAGCATCCAGATGAACGAAGACAAATGGTTGATCCAATCTCAGGGAACATTGAAGTCCTCCTCTTTCATGGACATCAAGACCAAGGGAGAAAGCGGGGCTGAGATCTCGGATCCGTCGGACAAGGATCTGCTTGACTTCGACAGCATCGAGGCCACGGAAGATGGCTCTCTTATAAGCGGATTCGGCGCAGCCATCGATCTCGGAGCCGAGATGGAAGTCATCGACGGTCTGAAAATCTCTTTCGCGGTCAATGATCTGGGCTACATGTCATGGAAGAACACAATCTCCGCGCAGACCAGCGGCAAAGGATGGTCTTTCGAGGGGTTCGACGAGGTTGCGATTGACGGGGACAAGGAGAACTCGCTCAAGAAGCAGTTCGAAGACCTGACAGATGACATGATGGACATGTTCGATTTCAGGAGGACGGAGAAAGACGGCACGAACGGGGGAATGATCTCCGCCACGATCAATGCAGGAGTTGAATATTCCATGCCGTTCTACAGGGATTTGACCGCGGGTGTCCTCAGCTCAACCCACATCAATGGAGGCTACACATGGACGGAGGCGCGTCTGTTCGCCAACCTCAAGCCGGCCAGATGGTTCAGCTGTGGCGTGAACTACGCAGTGTCAAAGTTCGGCTCGACAATGGGTGCCGTAATCGGATTCCATACGAGCGGATTCAGCATGTTCGTCGGCTCCGATCATCTCAACTTCAAGTTGGCTAAGGCAAACGGTTCGCTGCTCTACCCTTACGAGAGGCTGAACGCAGACATCAACTTCGGCATCTCGTTCAATCTGGGAAAATAACGGAGTCGTAATGAAGCGCTCCGGTCGCCGGGCTTGTCAAAGCGCCGAAGCGCACCAATGGCAGAAACAAATCAAAACAGCTCCTAAATCAGCGACACAAGCACATAGCTCCAATGCGCCGCGAAAGCGGCGGCGAGTCCTCCGATTGTGTGCGCCAGAATGGCTTTCGGGGTCAATTCACGGTAGCCCAGCGAGTCGAGCATGGCCGTGTGGGTGCTGAGGAATCCGCTCCAGCACATTCCGATGGCCGTGAAGACAGCGATCGCGTTGCCGTCAGCCCAACCGTTGGCCACAAAGTTAGGCACGAGGCTGAGGGCAGCCCCAACAGCTCCGAGAGATGTGATCGGGAACGCCACAAGGTGAGGGTCATTGAATCCGAACAATGCCTTGAAGACAAAATCGATCTTGTCTGCAAGCCAAGGCAGGATTTCCACACCCTCGTAGGCGGCACCGGTGTAAGCACCTGATGCAGACGGGCCAAAGGTCAGGATCATCACGAAAGTAGAGATGATCAACACACCCGGAATGATGGACATACCGACCTCGACTCCCGAACGGCCGCCGTCCAGAAGGCAGTCCAGAATCCTTGTGAAAAGCGACTTCTTCTCCTCTTCCTTTTCTTCGGCCTCCTCTTCCTCAATGCCTTCGCAAGCCTCCTCGGTAAGGTACTGAGGGAAAGCTTTCAGCGTGAATCTCTGCATAAGCCTTGTGGAGACGATGCAGCCGCAGAACGCCCCGAAAAGACCGATCAGCGACTCCTTGAAGAAACCCTGTCCCATCATGAACACAATCACGATGAGTCCCATTCCGAACGCCGTTCCGAAATTGGTCAGGGAAATCAGCTGGTACTTCTTGAAATATTTGCTGAATCTCTTGTCCTTTGACAGCGAGATGATCGCCGGGTTGTCCGACAGGAATGTCATCACGGCACCCAGCGAGGCGACTCCCGGAAGGTTGAACAGCGGCTTCATCAGCGGTCGGAGCAGTTTCTCCAGAATGGATACCACCCCGAACTCGGCGAACAGGCGGCTGAGCGCTCCCATCAGCACACAGATGGACATCAGGTAGAACACGGTGTTGATCAAAAGATCATGTGCGGTTTTCATCACGGTGTTGAGCATGTTGGCCATGCCCATCGAGATGCCCAGATAGGCAAAGAAACCGATGACGATGACAAGACAGATCACCCCGTTCAGGGCGGGGCTCGAAGACTTTTTCTTGGTCTTATTCATAACAGGCTTGTTAACGCTTTAGAGGCGGAATATTCAGAAACTATCGTTTGAGCAGGCTCATCCTCCATGTGAGGCCGACGCTGGCGATCTGTTGGTTGTCAAGCAAGACACCGGCAGGGTTGCCGTTGTCCCCGAATGAGTGGCAGAATGTGGCGTGGAGGCGGATGCTCTTGTCAGCAAGCGGGAAATATTCCACACCGCAGCCGACTCTTCCCATCGATGTGCCCGGCATGACACACCAATCCCCTTCCCTGTCAAGATCGTTATGGTCAAAGCTCGCCTTTCCAAAGACATTCAACTTGTCATTGAATGAATATGCCACCTTACCGATGAGCGTGAAGTCCCTCAGGAACGACATCTTGTCCACGAGCGACCGGTTCATAAAGTCTGCGAACACAGTTAACTTCCCTAAAGAGAAATGGTTGCCGAGGGCGAGATAGTTGATGAACTTTCCGGGAAGATATTCAATCATATTCAGTGACCAGATGGAATCAAAACAGCCATGGGAGCCGTTCCACATCAGGTTGTAGGCATACAGGTCACTGTTCTCCCGCCGGAATGGACTCTGGCAGAGCTGGAACCGCAGCAGGTCAGTTCCTCCGCCAAATGAATATCCCGCGTTGACTCCCATCTGGTAGCAGGAGATGTTGCTGCAATATTCGGAAAAGAAGTAGATGTCGATAGGAGCGATGTCATATTCATACCCTCCGATCTCGACAATCTGCTTGCCGCCGGAGAAGCTCCAACGCTCGTCCGGCCTATAAGTGAGGTAAAGGAAGTCCGTGGCGTTGAAGAAACTTTCACTGCCGTGGCCGCGGTAGAGCCGCTGCCGGTAGTTGTAGGAGAAATGTTCGTTGAACTCTCCGTTTATCAGAATGCTGACATTCTTGCCCTTGAAGCCGCAGTTGCCCTTGACGGCATCCCCGCCCAGGTACTCACGCTGGTAATCCACCCTGGCCTGAAGCCCGATATTGACCAAATTGCCTTCCTGCGCCGACATCGGCAGGATTACAACAAGTAGCAAAAATGCTGAAAACAGCGATCTTTTAATGCGCATACGATATTATGTGGTTCAAATTTTCAGTAAAAATAAGCATAAAAACGAAAATCCCAAACCAAAAACGAACAATACCTATCAAAATATAATCCGCCGTAGCCGCCAACGGCCGCGATGCCGCGAGCGGAACCGACTCACCTGTTAAGTAACCTTCAAAAAATAACCTGCATCATCTTAAAAGAATCTTTTCGGTCTAGATCTCTTTTCTCATCAGTCATGTGCCACTGGCACACTCCTTCTTCGAAAATAGATCCATCCTCGAAAATTTTCTCTTAATCTGAAGCAACTTATTATTTTCATGTTCCTAAAATATTCACATTTCACCAGAAATTTGTCGTATATTGCGGTCAAAAAGTCAGAGGAGTCATCCACTTTAGAAACTGTTTTGGAACATGAAAATAATAAGTTGCTTCAGATTTTTCAGGAACACTCTCGGCGCGGTGGTCGCAACCTTGTCGCTGGGAATCTTTATGGAAACCACAGCCTCCGCCGATGAGGGAATGTGGCTGCCGTCACTTATCGCAGAGCGCATCGGGGACATGCAGAGCAAAGGGTTCAAGCTCTCCGCCGAGGACATCTACAGCGTGAATCAGGCCTCTCTGAAGGATGCTGTCGTACTTTTCGGAAGCGGATGTACCGGTGAGGTCATTTCCCCCGAGGGACTGCTTCTTACCAACCATCACTGCGGCTACGGTCAGATTCAAAGGCACAGCAGCGTGGAACACGACTATCTGCGTGACGGATTCTGGGCGATGAGCCGTGAGGAAGAGCTTCCGAACAAAGGACTCACAGTCAGCTTCCTGGAACGGATGGAGGATGTGACTTCAAGGATTCTCGAGGGATGCGCTCCTGGATTCAGCGAATCTCAAAGGGACTCCGTGGTGAAAGCCAACTCCAAACGCCTGATAAAGGAGGTGACCGCCGGCGGGAAGGGACTTAAAGCCTCTGTCGAGTCGATATATTACGGCAACCAGTATTTCCTTTTCCTCTACCGCGTGTACCGCGACATCCGCCTGGTAGGAGCGCCGCCTTCATCAATCGGAAAGTTCGGAGGGGACACCGACAACTGGATGTGGCCGCGCCACACAGGGGACTTTTCCATCTTCCGCATCTATGCCGACAAGGACAACAATCCTGCGGAATATTCAAAGGACAACATCCCCTACACCCCTAAGAGGTTCTTCAGGATTTCTCTCGGAGGCGTCAGGGAAGGCGACTTCACATTCGTGTATGGATTCCCTGGGAAGACACAGGAGTACATCATGTCGGAAGGCGTGAGATACGTGTCGGAGATTTCCGATCCCGCGAAGATAGCCCTGAGGACAATGAGGCTCGACGCACAGAGAAAATACATGTCCCAAAGCCAGAAGGTCAGGATCCAGTACTCCTCCAAGAACGCCGGCGTGGCCAACGCATGGAAGAAATGGCAGGGAGAGATGAAGGGAATCAACCGCCTGGGCACTGTCGCCGCGAAGCAGGAATATGAGAGGAGATTTGCCCGCTGGGCCCAAGGGACGGAATACAGTTCCATCCTTCCGCGCCTGGATTCATTGTATAAGGCATTGGAGCCATATTCATTCGCCAAGGAATATTACAACGAGACAGCGGCCACGGTGGAGCTTTGCAGGTTCGCGGCATCGGCGGCGAAGGAAATTGCCGGCGGCGGCAAGGGAAAGGCAGCATCCATGTCCGAGTCATTCTTCAAGGACTATTATCTTCCTATAGACAAAGAATCCTTCGTGTCCGTCATGGGCGCTTTCATCAACGATATCCCGGAAGAGTCTCATCCTGAATATCTTAAAGAAGAGCTAGCGAAGTACGGAAGCGTAAGTGGCTGGGCGGACGCCCTGTTCGGCGGATCGCTTTTCGCTGATGCCGAAAAGGTCGCGAAACTTGAGGCCTCGGATTCCGCCGCCATGTACGCCGACCCTGCGGTAAGGTTCGCGAATGAGTTCAGGAAATGGTACACAAGCGATGTGTATCCTTCCGAAAAGCGTCTGAGCCAGGAGATTACACTCCTTTACAGGGATTACATGAGAGGACAGATGGAGTTTGAACCCGAAAAGGCTTTCTACCCGGACGCGAACCTCACCCTGAGAGTGGCTTACGGAAGCATCGGCGGCTACTCCCCTGCGGACGGGGCTTACTACAAGCCGCTTTCCACCCTTGAGGGAATAATGGAAAAGGACAATCCTGAGATTTTCGACTATAACATTCCTCAGAGACTGCGCGACATCTATGCAGCGAAGGACTATGGAAGATGGGCGATCCCCGGAGCAAACGGAAGACAGACCGTTCCTGTCTGCTTCATCGCCACCAACCACACTTCAGGAGGCAACTCGGGAAGCCCTGTAATAAACGAGGACGGCAACCTGATAGGCATCAACTTTGACCGCGTCTGGGAAGGCACGATGAGTGACATCGCCTTCGACCCGGACTACTGCCGCAACATCTCGCTTGACATCCGCTATGTCCTGTTCACGATAGACAAGCTCGCCGGCGCCGGCCACCTGCTGGACGAGATGGTCTTCGCGAAGTAGAGGGACGGATCCGATCAGTGAACAGCTTATCGAATATACCCATGCCTTGTCAGGTCTTCTCTTGATCTGACGGGGAATGTGTAACCGTCACGGAGCAGGAACAAGTTGTCTGAAACCTGAATGATCGCTTCGTACAAATGGTCAGATACGATGATCCCTTTATTTGCTTTCTCCTCCCGGATCAGCGACTGCATCTTCTCGACATGAATAGGGGCGATGTTGGAGAAAGGTTCGTCCAGGATGCAGAAATCAGAGGGTGACTTGATGATGATGAACATTTCAGCGACACGAGCCTCGCCACCGGATAATTCCCGAAACTGTTTCTTCTGAAAGGTATGGAACTTGGGATCAAACGACACCAAGCCGTCATATTCAACATCATACAGTCTGAAGGCTTCGTCCAAGGTCATCCTCGGCGGCATGAAGAGATTCTGCGGAAGGTACTTGACCCTGTCGCCGATATGCCCATAGTCAGTACTTTGCTCATCGTTGAACCTCACGAAGATGTTTTGTGGCTTTATGCCTCCCATAATACATTTGAACAGGCACGATTTTCCCGTACCGTTCCTCCCCAGGACACCCGTCACCTTGCCGCGTTCCGATGTGACGAACGCGCTTTGAAGCACCGTTAGTTTTCCGAATTCAAGGTGCACGCTGTCAACAAGCATTCTATTTATCCTATCTGATGACATTGCCAACACATATTGAAAAGGTTAATAGCGCGACGAAGACCACGAAGTCAACAACAAACGGAATAGAATAATATTCAGTTCTGCTGATCCCCAGATTCAGATAGAAATAGATGGTCTGCCCTCTCTGGAAGGACTTGAACAAATACCAGATGACAGGGATAAACAGCAGCTTCAGCAGAACGAATGTGGGAGTCAAGGTAGGATCAAAGACGCACAGTCCGGCAGCGGTGAATGAATATGCCGCTGACACAAGGTACACCGCTTTGGCATACCGGGCCGACAACTTGATTTTCCGGAAGATATTCATAGATCCATCAATAAAGTTACGCATAGGCATCAAAACGACCGTCGTCGTCCGGATAGTCATCTTCATCAGAATCCACATCCTCGTCATCAGCATCAAAGGCAGGAATATGGACTTTCTCCATTTCAGACGCGTATTTTGTGAGACATCCTTCTGTGTAAGCAGCGACGGCATCCGACTGTCCTTGGGCATACGCCTTCTGAAGATACTCAAAAGCGCGGTCTCCCCCATCCTCCTCCGGACGTACCACATACAAATATCGTCCTAAACCATATCGGGCATCCCGGTCTTCCCCATCCTCCATCTGACGGATTCTGTCAATCGTCGGCCCGTCCAACTTTAACAATTTGTAACGAATCTGGAAATCTTCTTTATTCATAGTCAATCGAAAAATGCTCTTGGGTTAATCTCGGCCGGCGTTCGCCATTCAGTTCCTCATTCCGCAAGCAAGGTTTTCTTCTTGCTCCACTTAAACGATTACGTTTTCAAATGCCGCCGCCCATTCTATCGGATCCACTTTCAACTACTTTCTGCCATTCATTATCAATCATCTGCAAATTTAAGAGTTTTCGGGGAATAACCTATAATTTGTTTTTGGGGCTCACCTGCAATTATCCTATCTTACCAAAGTCCGTGAACTCCTTGAATCTCATCCTGATGCTGCGACATTCGCCGCACAACTTAAAGCCGCATATCCGACCCTGCCTGGCGCAGAAGGTGTAGATGCTCTTGCACAGGCACTTTGCAAATAGTATTTTGATATACTATTGTCGGTCGTTCTCTTCAGAAGCGGCCGATTCGTCGTGAATTTATGTTACTTTTGCAGAGGAATACGCAAATTTATGGATAGAAAGACAATTCAGGATGCGACCTTTCCCAAATGTCCCATCCGCAACATACTCTCCCGCATCGGCGATAAATGGGCAATGTTAGTTCTATATACTCTTGAACAGCATGGTACATTGCGGTTCAATGACATGTACCGCCGCATCCCTGACATTTCTCAAAAATGCTGACTGCCACGCTCAAGACGTTCACAGAAGATGGTCTCATTTTCAGAAAGTTATACCCGGCGCTCCCTCCCAAAGTAGAGTATTCATTGACAGACCGCGGGCGCAGCCTCCTTCCCCACCTTGATGCCCTGATTTCGTGGGCAATCGAGAATTTCGATGGCATAATTTCAAATAGGGCCAATTCCAACTAGCCGAGCCTGCGCTTTTCGTGGTCATCTGTTCGCACGAGATTGTGCCCAATGAAAAGATGATGTGCCCCATCCGCAGCGGCTGTGGCCGGGTGGAGTACAACCCGGACTTCGTGCGAGAGATGTCCGACACGGCTCTGGAAGAAGCCCTGAAGACAGAAGCCATCCGCATCCTCCTGAAGCACCCCTATGAGCGCCGCCCGGACGGATGCAGTGCCGAAGCTCTTTCTGTGGGCAGCAACCTTACTGTGGCCGACAACTATTCCTTCGCCCGCTTCTATATGAAGATTCCGGCCGACTACGGCTTCAAGTCCGGCCTTGCCTACGAGGCATACGCCCGCCTGGCCGAAAAGAACGCCGAAGAGAGTGATGAACGGAATGCCGATACGGACCTCTCTAAGCTTTGGGAAGATGACCCGCTGCAGGTGGCCCTTATCAACGGCATCATCGACGGAATCAAGGGCTGGGGCTCCCTGTCAGGCGACCTGGCCGAGCGCGTCAGAGCATCATCCCGGGCTTCCCTTGACTGGAAGAAGGTGCTGTTCGGATTCCGGGCGCAGGTTTTGTCTCAGGAGCGTCACCTGACGCGGATGCGCCCCTCGCGCCGTACCGGCTTCGACAATATGGGTTCCGTGCGTCAGTTCACAAGCCGCCTGCTTATCGCCCTGGACGTAAGCGGCTCCATCAGCAGCGAGGCGCTCAGTTACTTCCTGGGTGTTGTGAACAGCGCCTTTAAGTATGGAATTACGGAGATTGAGGTGATTCAGTTCGAGTACACCGTCACGGCCAGCCAGACGCTGCGTCACGCACTAAAGGAGACCATCGCCGTCGGCCGCGGAGGTACCAACTTCCAGGCCCCGATAGATTATGCGGCAGAGAGAGACTTTGACGGCCTGATTATCCTTACGGACGGATATGCGCCGGAACCTGTCATCCCGGCACACTTCAAGACTCCCATCCTGTGGGTATGTGAAAGTAACGAGGCCTATCGCCAGCACGAAAACATGATGCGCAAGTCAGGCCGGGTCTGCACGATGCAGTTACGCTGACTTTACCGCATCAAGGACATCGAAAAGGCTGAGGGAACTGCTCCCTTGGCCTTTGTCGTAATACAGACGGGATTCATCGATGGAGTGCTCACAATTCCAGGCACGCTGGAAATTCCAGGCCCGGATCTCACGGCGGGAGTGACACACCGGGCACCAGGTGTACAGCGTCCAGTGCTCGCCATAGACCTGGTCCCAGTCAATCAGGAAAGGATGCTGCCCGCAGCTACATCCGCCGCCCAGACGGATGCGGAAGTTCTTGGGATCTTCGTCGATGGCCTTGAGAACAGCGCCGATAGGCATGTAATCGTCCACGATGCCGCCGCTGTACCGTCCGCTGTTTGCGAAAAAGAGCTTTGGATTAGCGTATATCTTTTGGCGTTTGCTCCAGAGAATCGGGAAATAATGCCGATAGACTTCCAACAGATTCGTTGGGGAAAGCAGAATATTCATGATGGTTTCCTGCACCGTTTGGCGGACCATCTCGGCATTCGCGGCATTGATGTTTCCGTCATCGTCCAGATAAAAGCGGGACAGGATTCGGAGGGAACCGTAATTCGTGTCAGCATCCACCGGACTGTCCCACGGAGAGAGTTCCTTCCGGTTATTGTAGCATTTGAGAATCAGGGTGTGGTTGTCCGATGCAGCCTTCACCTGTTGCGTGCTGGGGCTGAGCATCGGAATAATCCGCTTGTTAGTAAGGCCCGCCGTCATCAGGAGATAGTCGGTGTAATCATCGCTGTGATGAATGTCAAGAATAAGTTTATCTACCATATGGGATTTGCTTGCAAAATAAAGACGCGCTCACACGCGGAATCTATCACTCGGAAAAATCTTTTTCCGCTGGTGATAGATTTTCCAGCAAAGAACGTCTTTTATACAGAAGCGTGGAAAAGCGTTCTTCCATCAGCATAATCCGAACAACCAGCCAAAGCGGCGCCACGGTGGTGCCTGCGGGATGCTGCGCCCCTTGTGCTATGGATTGCACGCTAATCATATTTGTTGATGGCCAAAGGCCGATGGTCCTTCCCGTTTTCCCTCCTGTTCCTCAGAAGCGCTACGAGCGCTACGTCTGGACGGAGAAAGGAGAAGTATATTTCTCCGAGGAAGCCGCCCTGGACCATGCCATCGAGTACGGGGAATGGCCCGAAGAACAAGTCCGCTGGGATGACCAGGAGGATAATTCCTGGCCTCCCTTTACCGGCTACACCGATGGCACTGGCCAGCGGTAGGAAGTTCACGTGAAAAAGCGTATTTTTGTGCATAAATGCTTGTCATATGGATGCAAAAACTAAAAAGAAGCTGCTTCGGCTGATGTCTGAGCACCTGGGAGTCAAACGCTCCGAGCTTAAGGATGATACTCCGCTCGATGACATCATGGATGACCTTGACCTCATTGAGTTGATTATGGCCATCGAGGAGGAATTCTGCATAGAACTTCCTGATGATATAGAGGAAGCATTCGCCTCGTCCGAGAATCCATTTGAGAAGCTTTTCAATGATGGATCGCTCAAAGGCAAATCCGAAGAGGAAGCGCTGGCCCTGTTCAAAGAAGCAGCAGAGCAAAGTGCAAACATACATCTGCAAAAGACTATCAAGGGCTTCCTGGACGCCATATATCCCTACCTCCCGTGAAAACTTTTCTTGATTATCTCGATCCCGACGAGCCGATGATTGATGCGGCCGAGGCGCATTTCTTCGACAGTATTGCCGAAGGGTTGCACGACCGCACCGTTTATGACATCATCAAGTGGGCGGCAACGGATATGCATCCGACGCTCATCACTGCGCTTCTGGAGACACTGGATGACCATGACATCGAGCTGATAGACCAGTGTACCGACTGATTTGAGATAAAGGTCCTGAAGGGCCGGATGCTGGACGGCCGGAAAGAACGCGCGAAGCCCAGGAACGTCACCCATCGGCTCAATTATCCCATTGAAGAGGTACTGGACGACTATGTGACCCGCCGCAAGGGGAAGCACGTAGAAGCCAAGCGTCAGCTCAAGAAGCGCTTTGACGGGCTGGACCATGACATGCAGGAGAAAGTCATGTTGGCTCTTATGGAGCACGGAGGTGAGATGGAACGGAACTTCATCTACAAAAAACTCTATGGTGATGAGTTCTGGACGGATGAGTATATTCCCCTTATCCAGAAATGGTGGGAGACTTGTCCTGAGCGTAAACTGGCCAAAGTCATCGTCAAGTATTGTTCACGCGAGTATATCCTGAAACATCTGGAAGAACTGGAGGGCCTTTGCAACTACGCGACACTCTGCATCCGTACCGGTCTTCAGCCGAAAGAGGAGAAACTATATCCCCGAACCTACCTCTATGTCCTCAAAACCATCGGCGGGCAGATGGGCTTCCACGAAGGTCAGCGTATAGTTTTGAAGCATATCCGGGAATACCTTTACGAGGAAGGTGAAGGCGAGCCTGTTTGCAGCATCTATGACATACCATACGTGAAACGGATGATGGCTTATCTGGGCGAAATGGGTTTGGTGGATGAAATCATGGCCCTGGATGCTTTCGATAATAAAATGCGCCCCGTTCCTCGTAAGGATTGGGGCACAGCGGTTATCAAAGCCATTGAGGAGGAATATGATTTTCCGCCTTACGTTTACAAGAACGTGAAGTAGGGCTATATTTCATCCGTGGCGCGGATGGCGGCAGCCAGCAAACGGTATTTCTCTTCGTTCTCCTTGTCTTTTAACTGGTGGTAGCATTCTGCGATGTTCCAGTAGGTTTCCTCCAGCTCACGCGGGGTATTAGGATGTTTCTTGAACACGTCTGCGGCTTGGGAAAGCAGGCTCAGTGACTTTTGATAATCCGGAATCCTGGAGCAGCAGACAGCTGCAGAACGAAAATCTTTACCGACCCAAATATTCTCCGGGCCATCGTTCTCTTTGGATATTTCTGCAGCGGCGCTATACTGCGAGGTCGCCTCACTGTGTCTCTTCATTTTTGAAAGAATTGCACCATACAGCCGATGGCATCCGGCCGTCTTTTTCCCTTTAGAGCCGTGAACCATTTCTGAGCAGTATAGGGCACGTCCGGCAATCTCCGGGGCATCTTTTGTCACTTCCGGAAAAGCTTCAATATGCTCTTCCATAAGCCGTCCCATGTCAATCAGTACAGACAACTGCGTTTTCAGCGGCAGGTCACAGGCGCGGGCAAGGTGAAGGCCGCTCCGGTAGATGGCAAGGGCATGTTCCAGACGGGTTTCCAGCGGCTCATCAGTCCTTTTCATACGCACTTCTGCCTGGCTACAATGGTCGCGAATGACTTCAATCTGTTGCTTGCGCTCTTCTTCGACTTTCGGTAAAGGGTATTTCAGAGTGTACCCTTCATAGTGATAGAGATGGTGTCCATGCTCGTGTACGAAGGCCGATATGGGCGCGATGTCTTCGCCTTCCTGATCGCAAAACTCCTGTATCTCTTCCACGGTAAACTGGAGCAGGTTGGCATAGATGTCCACTCCCAAGATGTTCATGACATCCGTGAGGTGATCGGAAAAGCCAAAGTCCTTTCGCCGTGTCATCAAGAAAGGGTCACGACTAATCTTATATTTCAATGCCGCTACGGCAAGGAAATCCGCCCATGACGAGTCCGGGTCCTCATCCAGATAAGAAACATAGCATTTGCGGATGTACTCTTCCTTATGGTCGTGGCGATACTCCATGATTCTTTCGGCCAGCCAGGGATTGATGGGATCCGGTTTTTCGCTCATATCTAAAACTTTAGCAGGTTTCTTGGCCAGGGATTGTATGTACCAAAGGAGATTCTCGAAATCGATGCGGAGTTCCACATACGTTATTAGCAGTAACTGAAATGAATCATTTTTCGATTCTCGTTCAGCAATATTCAGCTTCTGCTCATCGGTAGCCTTGAAGAACTGGGCCGGCGTATAATGCTTAAGCAGGTCGGTCAGTTCGAGGATATGAACCAGGGCTTTTACATAGTTCCGTTTCATAAAAAGCAGGACATCGTTGTTGAAAGTTGCCAGGTCTTTGCTCTTCTCCGGAAGATTACTCCAGAGGGAATGGAAGCGGATTATACCTTCCTGTTCGCAGATTTTATCATAGCACTCGTAGAAAGTGCGTGCTGCCGTGAAGAACTCTTTATAGTCATTGGGCAAATCTCCCGTCAAAGCCGGTTTAAACCCCTGCATTTCACTGCGGAGCTTTTCTTCTCCTGCCGTATATTCATACCTGGAATAGCAGTTATCAACCCACCAGCCACCGCTCAATGGCCGGTTAAGATCAAACTCGGCTTCCGCTCCGGGCGGTTTGAGCATCCAGGTCTTGTATTCTATCGTAGTCAGTGTTGGAAGAACTAGGAGCGATTGAACCTTGTACGTACGCTCGTTGCAGCTTAGGAGTTTATACCCGTGCTTTTTCAGGTACTTTTTGACGGGTTCCGTTTCGAACTTATGCAACCGGGCGCATTCCTCAAACTCCTCTTCCGACAGCTGCACAAGATCCGCTACGCAGTCCACGTGACAGCGGTACAGTGCGAAGATGATTTCTTCCGGCAAGTCCATCTTCCAGCGGATGGTCTGGAGGAACGAATCCCATTTTAGCGCTGACTGAAGTGCACGGACGGTTAGATGCTGGTCCCAAGACATCTTGGAACCACTTTGTACGGAGAATTCATAATCGGCCCGGAGTACCGAATCTTTGTTCTGATTCCGGTACACCTGAACCTTTTCTGCCAGCCAAGGGTTGATGTTCATCTAGCTCTTTTTGATATAGGCGAAAGCGGGATATTCCTTTAAGAAGTCTTTGGCGGTGTTGCTTACCCACGCCTCCAACTGGGGTTTCCTGGGGCAGTTGTTTACATAATACTTTGCGGAGAGCCTGCAAGGAGTCACCAGCTCGAATTCGACGAAGCCGGGCATCTCCACGCGCTCCGGTGAAATCCGAAGGTCAATCTTCACTTGCTTCTGTTCTCCAGCGAGGATGTCAAGGACATAGTTCGGGCAGCCGACGCTAATGAGCTTGCCGATATCGTGACCGAGATTTTCGTCAAAGAAACGCGCGAAGCTCTTTCCGAGAGGATCGAAGTCCTTCAAAATCCAGAGCTTGCCGATTTCTTTGGTGAAGGTGAGGGTGTAGTTCTTTGTGGCGGTTGTGTTCTTGGTGTTCTGCATATGATTTTTGTTTTAGTCCGGATAAAAGACGCGGGTGGCGGGGTAATCTATCACTCAAAATAAAAATCTATCACTTTTTTTCTGCTTTGGGAACAAAGTTTACCAAACCGACTCCAGCAAACACCAGCAAGGTGGCCAGCACTTTCAGGGCATTGAGCGTATCCAGCCCCAGAGCAAGAGCTATGACCATTGCGATAACCGGCTGAACGTAGGTGTACATACAAACCACCACCGGGCGTAGCCTTTTCTGGCCGATGGGAATGAGGAAATAGGCAATAAACGTGGCACCCACCACCACGTAGATGACGTGCCACATCACGTTCATCGGCACAGCTGGAAGGTTGGACGCCCCGAATGCACCGAAGGCAAACGGTAGCGCCATCAGCGAGGAGAACATGAACATCCACTTCATGAAGGTCACCACGGAGTATTTCTGAATCAGCGGCTTGAAGATACCCACGTATGATGCAAAGCACAAAGTATTGGCTATCATGCCAAGTATGCCCCAGATAGAGGTAGAATCGGCGCCGGAGCGGATTGAGACGCAGTTGAAGATAAGGATGATTACGCCAACAAGGCTCAGCACAATGCCGGTAATGCCGCTCCAGGTGATGCGCTCCTTAATGACTATGGCCGATATGATGAGCGTCATGATGGGGCTAAGCGTGCTCATTATGGACGCATCAATGGCCGTACACTTTGTAATGGCAAACAGGAACGACAGCTGCGTCATAAAGAGGCCCAGGAACGAGGCAATGGTCACCTTCCAGATGTCCTTCTTTTCTATCTGGTCATGTGGCGCCGAAAAGAGCGACCAAATCCAGAACAGCGCAGTTGCTCCGAATGAGCGCAAACAGAATAGCGCCATCGGGGTGATATTACCGTCGATGGCGATGTTCTTGCAACTGATGATATTGAAACCGAAGATTGCGTAAGCTGTGTAGCACGCCAGGTTTCCTATCAGGGCGCTGTTCTTTTCCTGCATTTACTCTTTGCTTATCAATACGCAGTGGAATTTAGAGTCTGCCCAGGCATCCATGAAGTGTTCGACGGAGACTGATAGAGGAATGGGACCAAAAGCGGGGTCATAGAGAGCGACATCGTCCATCTCTACATCGGCCGTTAAGACTACAACACAGTGGTCCACAATCTCACCGACCAAAACATCTTCCAGCTTTTCTTCTATTCGGTCTCCTATGAGTTCTCCTCCATCAACAGCAACCAGGACCTGCTTGCCATCCTCACGAGCCTGTAAAATATCCTGAAGGGGGGCGTCTTTTACCTTCTCCACTTTCAGACCAAACTCTGCGGCCGTATTACCCAGATCCTGAATTCTGGCTCCATCTTCCATAAGCCATCCCTTCGCAATGGCGAGGTCACGGAGATCATCCAGAGATTCATGAATGCCGAAACAATGCAAGATGTATTGTTCGCAACGCACAGCGCAAAGGGAATCACTTTTGGTATGTGCAATCTTCATGATCTGCTCCAGTTTCTGGAGTGCCCGTTTCTTAATATTGTAGAGATTGGCTTTTTTTATTCCGGTTAGTTGCTCCAGTTCATCGAAAGTCTTCCCTTCGAGAATATTTTCCTTGATAACGAATCTGTACCTCTCGTTATCAATCTGGTCCAATATGGCGGCAACCCGCATGTCTTCTTCTTCCTGTTTCTTGCCCGGCTGGTCGGGATTATCATCAATTACTTTTCCAGCCTCTTTTAATAGACTGTCATCATGCCCATTTTCTATCACCCTTTCGTGATTTTTTTTGTCCAGGAAGAAATTCCTTGCCACAGATTTGAGCCATGAGTAGATGTTGGAACGGCCTTCAAACATGCGGAGCCTGCGGGCATCGTTCGCCATCAGATGCGCGTAGAGCTCGTTTACCAGCTCATCATAATCGGCCTTGTAGTCGAAAATGTCACTGATGATGCCGTAAAACAGTGGCTGACACCGTGTGAAGAAGAAGTACGATGTTATTTTGTCGTCTCGGGCGATGAGGCCCTTGATGATTTCCTGGTCGGTCATGGGCTATAAACTGGCAGCCTCCGTGATAAAGTTCGACAGTGAAGGGTCAACTTTCAGAAGCGAATTAATATTAATCTGGAAAGAAATCTCATCCTTCAGGGCCTTGGCCGTAGGGTCTTGGTCATCGTAATGCCACGAAAGAAGGATGGCCGGAATTTTGAGCGATTTGAGTTTCCTGGCAAGCATTTCGTAGTCGGCGTCCCCGGTAATCATGACCACGAAGTCAAAATCACGGTACATGGCCAATTCAAGAGTCTCCAGCGCAAACCAGACATCGATTCCCTTTTCATGGGGTGTGCCGTCCGGCAAGTCGTACACATGTTTGTAGTGGAGTACGACATCATTATCAATCAGCCTGTCTTCAAATTTTCGGTCATCCAGCAGGATGTTGAGTTTCTTTGCGTCATAGGCCTTATATCGGCCGCGGAAAAAGTGCGTTTCCGTAACCATGCAGGAGGCGGGCTCCAGTTCATATTTCTCCGCAACACTTTTCTGGATGAACTTAATCAAACCCTTCACGTTCACTCTACGCCCTTCGGCTTTGAGGCCTTCGTCAATCAACTTGAAGTAATTTCCGTCGATGAAAAGTCCGATGGAATTAATGTTAGCACTTGCCATAGTTTTAGTTCTTTAGCTTAAAACAACCAACGATTTGGTGTCAACATCCTTGGGAACATCTCCCGGATGGAACCCATGCCCCGTGGACTCGCAATAAACACCCTGGCCAGGAGCATATTCCGTGTACTCCGGAGGGAGTTTAATCGCAGCATCAGCCTTGTTCTTCAACACAATGGCCACATGGTTATAAACGCCCTTGCCTCCAGATTTCACGGTCACGAGATCAACATCAACGCCCAACTTCTCAAATAGGCGATATGCGAGGACAGATTTGCAGTCACAGTCTCCTTCCCGGTCAACCAGTGTTTCACTGGCATAACGGAAGTACTCCTCCACATTGCCGATGGATTCTGAATCTTCATCCACAACATAATTGACATTCGCCTGGACGAATCCAAGCACAAGGTCAAACATCTCAAAGTCGGCCAGGCCGTACTGAAGACAGAGTTGATAGGCGCTGTTGAGAATCTTAGCGATGGCGGTATCCTCACTGCCATCAGCCGTTTTGGTACCGGCGAGAACCTGCTTGACTCGGTCTGAAAGGTCTTCTTCTGATTCGATGGGGCCGCTGCGGAAAGGATTTGCTTTCCTGACAGTTGAAGTAACACCCTTGAAATCAGATTCCGCAAAGGAAAGCTCTATCTCTTCCTTGCAATCTTTAATGCCCTTCAAAGCCATGATAGGAGCCCAGGAGAACGTGCGGGTCACGCGTTTGGAAGAACTTGCCGAAGCTGGATTCTGAGGGGCTGGATTGACAGGGATACGCCCAGACCAGCTGGCTCCGGGTTGCTCCAGATGCCATTTCCCATTAAAGCAGGCAAGGTTAAAGAGGAAGCCCGCCAGGACCACTGTGAACAGAGGCATCAATGCGGGACTGGCAATTCTCAGGGCAACAACAGCGGCAATGATGATGAGAATATTCAGCCATTTCACACCTACATTCCGGTCAATGAGACCGATAACGTAATCAATGGACTGGTTCTGCATGGTCTTCTCATACTTGATGACGTAGAGAACACCTACAAACAACACATAATAAAGCAGCATAACCAGCATGTAAATGTTGGAATATGCGCTTGTGAAGGTTTCTGTCAGCAGGCGCAACGGATAGAACAGCACCATATATGCCAGGGCCGCAGGAAGCATAAGATCCTTGAATCCGACGCGTACGTCAAAAACGGACTGGTCGCCCTCCTCTCCTTCGCGGAGCACGGCAAAACCGGCCCCACGGACGGTTAAATCCGACTTGGCCCGCATGGCTCCGCAAAGGTATCCGACTTTCTCGCCATTAGTGTCAAGCACTGCTGTACTTTTGGCATCGGCATCTTCGCAGTGAGCTACAATATTCCCGTGAAGGTCATTCACCTTTCCGTCATCGGTAAAAGTGCCAAGAGTCTTCTGGACCTTGTTTTGCTGAACATTGACTACCAGCGGGCGGACTTCATATCCTTTGATAAAGCCGATTCTGGATGAACGGAAGATCGGAAGGAGGGAATCATATAGAGTATACTCTCCTTTAATTCGCCAAAGATAACCCACCTTCTTTCTTCGTCCTGAAGACAGCACCCTGTATACCACGGTATAGGGGCCGAATAGGAAGATAAGCAGGTATATGAGCAAGCCTACGCCGAGAATCTCTCCCAGCGACTGTAACAGAAGCAATAGTGATTGAATCATGGCACTCATCGGATAGGTCTGTCATATAAATTACAAATGGTAGGATTCCCAAAGAGAAGTGCGGAAAGCTGTGTCCTGTCGTTCAAGTCGGCGCAGGTTTCGTCCAGCCCTGCCCATAGCAAATCCCGTAGCGCAACGCCTCTTACGGACAGAAGCGTGACAAGCATCAGCGGGCCTTCCAGCGCCTCAAGGGCGGGATGGTCAATGTGCTTTTCTACCGTGGAAACAAAAGGACTATTCTCCGTGGCGTCTTTATCTACCCCCAGTAGATACTGTTCATCCAGCACGTCTGCAGTCTGGGAAAGGACTGATCCCTGGCGGGTGAACTGCGCCCATTCATAGAGACCTTTGCCCGGATATCGGGTAATAAGGGAAGGAAGGGTAGCGGCTTCGGAAAGAATCCGGGAAGAGACGAAGCCGTGCATGGCGCAGGCACAACCGGGAATATGGCATTTGGCAATAAGTTCGCCGAAGGAGAACTCACCGTTCTCACCAAGTTGGACTATAGCCTGCATCTTTCCTTCCCAGTGGATGATTTCCTTGACTTCGTTGACGACGATCTGCACACCGTTCGTCTTATCGGACAGCTCCTTCATGACGGAAGCTCCGCTGTCACCGATGGAGATGGTATTCAGCGGCTGCTGTAGTTGATATGCCACCTCAAGGATGTCTTCAGTATTCTCAAACGGACTTCCGTCGCTGATGAGGATAATGTCATCATAGATAGCCTCCTTGACTTTCTGAACAGCCAACGTAAGCGGTGGGATGAAGCAAGTTCCACCGGTACTATGGAGCTGGTCAATATCGTTGTCATCGAAACTGGAAGCTTCAATCTTATCGCTGAAAGCAATCCATTCCACCAAATAAGATTCTTCCAGACTGTGGACGGCTTTTTTTAGGTCCTCGATGGGCTGTCCAGACATGCTGCCGGAAACATCCAGCAGAAGAAGGGTTTTCCCTTGGACATCCCGGGAAAGGAAGGTGGCTTCACGCTCAATGCTGCGTCTGACTCTTGTCCGGGCATCCATGAGCTGCTTGACAAGTTTACTCAAGTTCTTGTTGTTCTTGACAACTGCCTTGACATCGCAATTGACTCCATCAACACTGATCTGATGCATCGGGGAAGACGCATCAAAACTCAATAGGGTGTCACGACCGAAAGAGCCAGAAAGCTGTATGTCATCATACGCATCCAAGGCCACCGGAGGGATTAAAACTACATTTTCCTCGTTTGCGTTGGTATTTCCAGCTTTCACAAGTGGCTGTAGCACCGCCGATTCGATGAAAGAGAATTCAGACGGTGATAATACGGACAGGTGCTCTTTAAGGAAGTCCAGCTTATTGGTCTTCAACCAGTCGCAATACTGCAGCAACTCCTGGTAAGTCACCTGCAAGCACTCCAGGATATCCTTGCACAGCTCTTCCTCGCAGCGGAGCAGCATAATGCCTACGTACTGTTGCTTCAAAGCTTCAATCCTGATGCGCATGGCACGGAACTTAAGCAGGGAAACGCAGAGAGGAAGAATCCCCAGAACGGCTGTAACTATCAGTGCGGTAGTTTGGCCTACAAGGGTAGGAAGGAATGTCCAGGAGAGGAAGCCCAAAAGGAATCCAAGTACAAGGGCACGGACCAGGAGGGCAAATACAGCCACCGGATGACGGGAAATCTTGTCCTCCAGGACAGCCATCGCCTCCTGTGGTGTGCGATTTTCCGCGCGTGCCTGCCTAGCTGCATTCTTTAGCTCGGAAGGTATGGCAAACGGAGTAATCTTTACGTCACCGGATTCGGAAGCGACATCTTGAATCTTACGCTTATACAGCGAAAGAATCTCTTCGGCCTGCGCCAGACTCACGTACTCGGAAGCACTTCCGTCCGTGAAAATACGGAAAACCTGCTTCTGGAGACCTCCGGCAATTCTTGTTACCGTGTTTTTCTGATTGGCGTACAGTTTTTCCCGATAGTCACGAGAGAAGGTTTGCAGGATGCGTTTCACCCGGTTCACCAAGTTCTTTTTGTAATTGGGGATGAAGTCGCAATAATACTCAGACCAAACCTTCTTCAATTTGGTGGACCAGGGGGAAATGCCAGGGACCAAGTCGTATGCATATGTCTTCCCGTCTGGTGAGGGACAATCATCAGTCAGCTCTCCGGCGATGGTTTCACAAGCAAACGTATCCAGAAAAACCTGGTCCCCGTCAACAAACTCTTTTGCTGCGGAAGCATTGAAGAATTCACTTTCACGGCTGTTTGCTATCTTATCCATCAAGGCGTTGGACAGCAGGAATTCTCCCTGCTCGGCGTGTACTGATGCTTCATAAAATACACCCGTAGCCGACAAATCTACGAAACGCCGGTGGTCATCATCGCCCAGGAAATCCTCAGCAGACAGGTGCAGGACTGCGAGATTCATCTTCTCTAAGGCCGCAGCCTTGTCTGCGGGGCGGTCAGGAGACTCTACGAAAGCCACACTGCGGAAGGGGGTGTGGTTTACATCCTGCTTCATCAGCATATTAAGTTCCTGGAGAAAACCGCGTGTTTTTGCAGATACTCCAGGAGCAACGGCTGCCGTGTTTGGCCTCCAGAGCATTCCGTAGAAATGAACACGGGTAACGGTTGTCCATTGCGTTTCCTCTTTAAGAAGAGCAAGACGCAATTTGGCTGCCCAGAAGTGGAAATATGGTATTGTCAGCTTATCGTCGGTTATGTCTCCAAGAAACACAACGTTCAATTCACCGGGTGCCGGCTTGTTCTTGAAGGCGGGAATCAGCGGATCGCGGCCGTCGCGAATCAGTGTCAGGTGCCCGGCATCATCCAGGACGTCGTCAAAAGACTTGCCTTCCGCCCGAGTGATATAATACCAGAGGTCATCCGGCGGTGGTGCAGTCTCGGCATTCTGACCATAGGCTCTCCACCACCGGTCAAGAAACTCCTGACATCGGCTTCCTTTGTTAAAATCTATGATCCAGAGCGGCGTTCTCATCGGACTACATTGTTAAGGAATTGTCTGACTTCATTTAGGAACAACTCATTTTCCGCGTGCTTCTGCTTGACCCACGCGTTCAGGAGTACCGCAAAATTCGGGTTCTCCGTGTTTCCGGCCGTAAGCAAGGCAGTGCAAGCATCTTTCTTGATACGGTTGACGGCATCCCTCACCGAGGATTGATGCAAGGCTTTTTCAATGTCGTCCACCTTGCCCATCATCGTCATCAGGGAAATGCTGGATTCGTTCGACACGGCATCCAGCAGCGCTTCGGCGAAGAGCTTTGGCGTACGTACGTCATTCAGACTGAAGGTCTCTTCCGAAGGCTCGGCATAGAAGTGACCGCTGGTGTCCACTCCGGCGTTGTGCATGGTGATGTCCATGCCGAGCGGATTAACCAGGCGCAGACGGGCCTTAAAGAACTCATCTTGTACCGACCCCGCGCCAAGATCCACCACGTTGCCTTCGGGCGAAGGAGCGCCACCAAGGAACGCGCTGATATCCAGTTGGTCGGAAGCGGCTGCGGGGGAAGGAGAAGTGGAGATGAAGTCGAATACATCGAAAACGCCCATCAAGTCGCGGTAAGCTGCCGGTTCTTTCTCTTTGAGTTTCAGAATTGCCTGCTGGTAGAACAGGTTTTTCAGATAGTATCTGACTGCTTCAAGTTTGGCCGGTTCACGGACGGTGGCAAGACTCTTGTCCAAATCCAGGAAGCGGAAAGCCTTGTGGATATGACAACCTTCACGCTCTGCCAAAACGCCCTCGCGATGTTTGAAATAGTGATCCTGGATCTTGTCGAAATACTTGTAGGAATAGAAGTCAAGACCTACAGGAATCTTAATGATTTGGAAGCGGTCCGCCATACTCTTGTCCTCCTCGAACGCGGTATTCTCGGCGTTGGGAACAAAACCGAATTGCTCGGCTAAAGACTGGGACGCACCTACATACAGGTATCTTGTAAGGGTGGCATCTGTATGAGAGGCCTTCATCGGATAAAGAACCGGAATCAGGTCAGGATTAGTAAGGGTCTCAAAGTCGATGTCCTTCTTGTTGATGGTAATATACTCTTCAAGACTGCGCTTAAGCCATGTGTCGGCCGGAGTCCCTTCTGCCGTAACAGCTTTGTCCAGCACATCAGACAACTCCTCGTTGATTACCATTTCAAACTTGTTTTGGCAAACCACGGGATCTTCCATAGCCAAGTTAACAAACAGGGCTGTATCGGTCTTCAGCAATAATTGCTGGATATAGAAAGTAAGGTTATTGGAACCACCGTTGAGACGAACCGGAATGCGAACGCCACTGATACCACGGGCACGTTCATGGTCATAGTCCAAAATACTGGCATGGTATAGTTTCTCGAATTCATTATCCTGTGCCCAGGTGCCGTTCTCTCCGCTGGCAATGTTTACCAGGGTAGGTAAATATAGAGTGAGTGCGTCATTCTGGGATTCAATGAACTTCCTTTGAAGGGCCGAATATGCGGCTTCTGCCTCGCCCACGCGTGCATTGACCATGTCGCACAGCTTCTGCAGGCCAGACCGGTCTACGCCGTTTCCTTTGCGAACCTGCTCGAGATAACCGTCGGGGAATTCGGTTAGACCATCAATAATGGCACGTGCAATCTTGATGCATGCAGCACTTTTGCGGGCTTCGAAATACTTCTTTCCGGCCTGTGCGGCAGCAGAAGCGTTTTTCTTGTTGATGCCTTTGCCGATAAAACCGTCCAATTCGGCACGAAGCGACATGGCACTGTCTTCTGCCTCGGTCTCCATTTTGGAAAGAACGCCACTGTTGAGATTGCTCAGATAGATGTCATCAACGTTGTTCAGCAGGGAGATGGTGTACTTCAGTCCATGCTCTGCGACTTCTTTGCCAATGCCGATATTGATGGCGTTTTTGATCTTATCCAGGTATTCGTCCTTGATGGCGGTGGTGTCATCCATCGCTTCGTCCACTTTGCGGATATAATTCCTTACGCGGGTGGCATCCAAGTCATCCGGATTCAGCTTGCCGACGTTGAACTCTTCTTCAATATGGGCCTGTACGCTGTCTTCGCCGGCAGTTACACCGTCCACATCAGTGAGGTAAGGCAGGATATAAGTGGCAGCAAACTTCTTGCGGGCTTCATCGGCTTGCTTGGGCTCATTGCCCATCCCTTCTCCCAACAGGCCGTCACGCAGGATTTCCAGCGTGGCGCGTGTTTTCATGTACTCCTTGAATTCCAGGTCGGCTTTCCGGATGACGTGATAACCGTAAGGAACCAGCCAGGTGCCCCATTTGTACGGACTGTCAGAGAACTTGGTGAGGTCTGTTGACGGCTTGCTGGCTTTGACGATGTCATTGCAGAGCCTGGATACTATTTCACGGGCGCCGGAACCGACATTCAGGTAGTACAGCATCTCCGCAGCTGTGGAGTAGAGATTGTTCATGCCGATTTTCGTATTGCGGCTGGTTTCCACATCCACAGGGATGACAAAGCGGCAAAGGTCATATTGCTCTCCCGGCTTATAGCCCCAGGGATAGGCACTGAAATAGGTAAAGATATCTTTCCCACCATCCACAATACGCTGTTTGAAGGCATTGAGCTCCCACAGGTAAGAATAACCGTTCATGATATGGTTATTCACTTCGTGCGCCTTGCCCTTATTATTCTCGATGAAGGGCTCCGGCATGAAGAGGACGAGCTTCACAAATGCATCCTTGGTCTGCTGCTCATTAGTAATGCGGTTGATAAGATACAGGATGTCCAGGGAAAGGGAACTGCCGGTTCCGCCGCAGGATGAAGCAACCACCCAGATATCGGACTCTACGGTGCGTGAACCGGCATCCTTGTGGTTCTGGAACTGAGCCAGCCGGTCGGTCAATGCTTTTTTGATGGATTCTGCGTTCTGAATGAAGCCCATGCGGCCCACCATGCGCTGGGCCATCGCGCCGTCGGCAAGGGAACGGTTGGGGAAGGTGAGATGTCCTAGCTCCTGGGTGGAAGCCCACTCCAGCACCCTTCTGTATTTGGGATCATTCCCCTTGGCCACAGCACCCTTGGATGCCTGGTCGTACACCTTGTAAGGGTTAGTTCCCCCTAAATTGATAAAATCGGCGGGAGCAATCACTTGCCCGTCCTTGTTGATGTCGCTGCGGGTTTCCTCGTCTGTATCGATATAGAGATACATGTACTTGGTATCCTCGTTCTCCTGTGCTGCGAGTTTCTTGGACAACTGGGCAACGGTCTCAAGACCGCAGCCGCCTAAACCGATGAATAATGTCTTTTTCATATCGTGCGTTTGTATTATTAATCGAGTGATATCTTGTAGTCAGTCTTGCCCTTTTCCTTGATACGGATGTTCACGGCCGTAGATTTTCCCGGAGCACAAAGGAACGCACTTTCTCCTACGGAAATAGTGCGAGGCTCGTCATCGTAATCCGTTTCGATATCGGCGAAGCCGCCTTGCTCCAGCTCCAGAAAATACCCGCTCTTCATGAATGTGAGCGGATTGTGACGCTTTGTATAGACCTTGATGGTCCATGGCGCACCTTTAACCTGCATGGCTGAATCGGCCGGGCCGAAAGTAAACGGAGCCTTGAGACCCTCACTGTTAAATCTGGCAGAGCTACCGTCCGGGGACGCTGCCTTGACGGATACTGTCCACTCGCGGTTCAGCTTCATGAACGCAAACTGGTACACGAAAGAGGCGATGATAACGAGGATGATAAGAGCGATGAGAATCCACACCCAAACGGGCAGGGTGGAGTTCCAGACTCTTGCCGATGGCAGATTCCCGGAATCAACGCGGTAGAGATTAACTGCATCACCTTGCCCTGCCACTTCGCCGCAGACGCCCTGCAGGCGGCTGATTTCATCGGCATAGGGCGAAAGAAGAGCAACCTGGGCCTCGTACTGACCACCGCCCAATTGAATGGTGTTTGGTAAGAAAGTTTTGTCAGAAGACGGCTGGACGAGCTTTCCAACGGTGATGCTGCCGGGGAAGGGTCCTTCGGATTCAATAGGATTGAAGTACCGGCTGTCTGTATTCAAGGTTATAGTGGCGCCGCTCACCAGCGGGGTCTTCATGGCGTCCAGGCGGAACTTGACTTCGTTTCCGGATACAATTACCTTGCTGGCTACGGATTCGTCCACCGGCTTCCAATCAGCCTTGAGCAGCGAGTTCAGTTTAACGGACATGACGCCGGTGGCGATGTGCGAGAACCAGTTGGAGAGAAGAGCGGCCGAACTGACAGACTGGTATTCCACCTTGCCGAAGATACGGTCCAGCTCATTCTTGAAGATGGCATCCTGACGAAGCTTTCCGCCGCTATTCAACTCAATGCCGTACTTGCACATGCCGCCCACTTTGCTCTCGGGCAACTGGGACAGGAGAGATGCCCAATCTTCCTTATTCTTGTCGTATTTGTTCTTGTGGGTCCAGTACTCGAAATCCGTGAGCATATAGACGAAAGTAAGGTCGTTACTGCCCACGGTGTTGATGGCATCGATAACGGTCTTTGCCATTGTAAAGCCGTCGGAGCCGTCCTCGTTGGAACCATTCCGGTTGAATCGGAAACCATTCACCACGTCACGGATGGAAGTGCGAACGTCCGGAGAAAGAGGGGTGCATTTCAGTAGCCCCACATATCCGGTGTGGCTCTCATCAGACATCTTGATGAGAGAAATCTGGTCTCCGTCCGGGACGGCATCCAGGAACTGGAGGATATTCGTTTTGACCGTGCTCTCGTAGGGGAGCATTGAGCTGGAAACATCAACCACAAAGATGTAGTGGGCCTTCTGCCCGGCAATACGGTCTCCATACAGGGACATCAGTCCGGGATAATCCTGCTTCATGGCTGCCATGGCACGCGAATCATCGGCTTGGGCGTTCCAGGATGCAAAAAGCAGCAGTGCTGAGCAGAGCAGGAATAATGTTTTAGTTATTCTTTTCATCCGGCAGTGTTTGACTATGTGGGTCTTCTATCTTACAAAGATAATAAAAGTTAGTTAATCTATCAATGTGATAGATGATATTTAGCAAATAGATTCCAGCGAGGGTACGTAATTCCGCTGGATCATGCTGGCAAACTTTACAGAAATTTCTTTGTCCGTAAAGCCGATATCGTTGCCGAATCCGTATATGAGCCCTATCTCTTCTTTGGCAATCTCCTTGTCTGAAAGCACAAGGCTCATCATGTATTCGAGAATACCGTCACGCATCCCGGGATTCTGTTTCAGAATGTTCTGCACAGACTGCGTGAACAGTTTACCCACATCGGCCCGGGCGATGGCATCCAGGAAACGCTTGGGGAAAATCTGGAGCCCGGCAAGGTTCTGAATAATGTGCTCGATTTCCTTGTCCGTGACTTTGTCATCGGCATTGGCCACGATGAGACCGGCCGATGCGATAAACACGGACAGGTCTTCGTCCAGCGGGCGGTTACCCACCTTCAGGAGGATGCTAATCAATTCGTCCATTCCATCTTCCAAGGCATCGTTATCTTTCGCCGTTGCGAAGAGGTTGATGGCCTGTACACGAATGGGGTTCACCGGGTGGTCGTAACGGCTGAGTCCTTTGCCTTTGAGGAAGTAATCCAGACGCTTGCGGTTGTCCTCCAGGAGAGCGTCAATGCTGACGTTCATCTTAGCGAGGTCTAGTCCGGAAGACATTTTATAGAATGCCGTTACGCAGGCGTTCAGGTTGCCGTTGGCCAGGAACCCGTAACGGTCGGCCACCAGTTCCGCCAACTGGTCGTGCAGGCGGATCTTGTACTGGAGAGTGATGGGCGGATTGGTGGTATCTGGCGGGAATACGAAGTAGATAAGCCGCTTGAGGGCGGAATCCTTGTTGATGATGTGCCCGAGCTCGTGGCCAATGACAAAGCGCAGTTCCTCCTCGCTCATGAGGTCGAACATCGCAGAATTGATGTTCACGATGTGCGGCTGACCCTCCTCCTCAGCTGCCACGGAAAAGGCGTTGAGCGCGCTGTCGCCGGTGACGTAAAAGTCAACGGCGTCCTTGAAATTCAAGCGCGTTTTCACATCCTGGCACAGGGCATAGAAGTCCGGGAGGATTTCCTTGTCCACCTTCATGCAGTGGCCTTCCATGCGGCTGCGCCAGTAGTCGTCTCCGGAGCCGTCCTTGGCGGTTTTGAGGATGGTTTCCACCACCGGCCCCTGCAGGGCCTGGTAGATTTGTTTTCCGAGTTCCCGCTCCAGCGGGAGGGTGGGAGTGAAGGTGGGCATAGGGGTATGGTTTTAGGATTCGTATCTGAACTTGTTATAAAGCAGCGAAATGAACACACCAAAGAAGATCCAGGAGATGATAATGTGGAAAATGAGAATCCACTCAAAATAAGAACTCTTTTGCCTATCTATGACCACATTACTACTATCCACTCCAGAATTATGTACAGTCGCAATCGTTAACAAATCGGCCGGCTCTTGAGTTAAGGTAGTTAGGATAGAACTGCGCCATACTTGCCCAAAATCAATCCTCTGGTAATGAAGCGTATCCCTTGTTACATTAATAATAGATTCTTTAAATGAAATTGTGTCTATCTGGCGCTCAAAATACAAGGTGTCACGTTTCTCCGATACTTTAAATGACACGTTGTCAACCTTTCCTGCAAACAATTGATAATCAATATGCGGTTGGTTTACATCATATGAGATACCTGCGTCTTTGAAGAAAGCACAATGGTATATTACTGCGAATAAAACTGTTATGAATAGGAAATTTAAAAAGAAAAGACGTATTGACCCCGAACTCCCCATCAGGCCATAAACTGCATTCATTGGCCGTATGAGAAGTAACGCTAAAAGAAGAACTAACGCGATGCGAGTTAGCCCCTTAGCTAGCTCCCAGTTCCCGGGTGCAATAATCCATGCGGCTAATACCAACAAGGCCAATAAGATCCATACATAGGGATAGTCTCTAAAATGCCTCAGTATTCTGCCAAATAATTGGCGATTCGACAACCACATCAGGAATCTTTTAAACTTACAGGATTCTTTATTACTACTGCTCATTATCAGGTGTATCGTTAATGTAATTTACCATTTCCACATAGGTATTCTTAATTGCTTTCACCATTAAGGGAACTAATCCTATAATTTCTTTCCACAAGGCACCTAATGGACGCCCCTCGTTTAGATGCCCTATTGCACTCAAGAATCGATCTTCAGAAACGAAATGTTCATGCTCTTTACAAAAATTTCGACATTCATTATAAATTAGATTGAGAACATTTACACTTCGAATATCGGAAGCTGGTTTACGTTTATTGCCAACGTTATGTTCCTTGTTTGTCTCTTGGCCATCCTTATTTTCAGCGTTAGTTCCCTTCTTCCTGTTTCTTTTCTGGATATCCTCGGTAAGATATATACGATTAATGTCGTCTTTTATCATCTCTATTCTGAAAAGAGCATCAGCAGCTAGGGCTTCTTCATCTCCACCGACGATGTCCATAGCAATAGCATTTTCAGCCCGGGCATTAATGTAATTCGCCTTAACCATAAGCCTCTGATGAAATCCATTCATAAGTTCAATAGCTTCCCCAGAGATTAAGGCAGCCAATCTATACCTCCCGTCGTCAAAATAGCGTTCTGCCCTTTTTAGCATCCTGTTAATCATATCATAGATATCCAAGGGGGTGCTATGATCGTGCTTGTTGCGAGCTGTTGCAAAAACTCCCATTTGCCGAGTTGACGAGAAACGTTTCTCTATAGCTCGAATCTTATGAAACGGCAGATATAGTCCAGAAACCGGTTTCTGAAAACCTGATATATATAATGTAGCATTGTCATCCGAGATATAACTCTTTTTGTTTCCATAGGGAGGAATAACTTTAGAAAAACGAGGACCTTTCGTAATAAAATAGGTTTCGTTTTGTTTTAAATTATTCCAAAAGCTGTTGGCATTATCATCAATGTCTTTATTTTCTAATAAATTCGTCCATCCCTCGTGATAATAGTTTGCGCCATTATTTTCTTCATTATTTTCTTTATTATATTCAGCTATTTCTTCTTTCGTACAATGCTTATATCCCCTTACTTGATCTACGATACCACCCTCATCTTCAAACTGCAAATCGTAATCTCTAAGGATAATTATATTCTTAGCAGAATCACGGCTTATTTTACGATTGTCCACTATATCCTCATTAAGAGCCTTCAGTTCCCCTGCCGAAGTTACTGGATAAACGCGATATCCATTTTTATATAGCGCATATGAAACAAACATATTTTGATTTGTTTCCTCTTCAACGCATATGGCAAGACTCTCGGATCGACTATCTTGAATTTTGCTGAAATTTCTATTTTTGTCTACTCTTAAAGTGGTATATTTCCAATACTTTATCGCATATCTTAAGTTTGTCGCATCAAAAGTATTATCCCGACCACAAATAATACGGTAAAAGAATCGTAGTAATTGCGCTTTCCCCTTAAGAGCCTCTTTCTCCCAATACACGTTAAGAAAAGAGGAGTAAATCTTATTTTTGACGAGATTCCATTCGCCGGTCGGGAAATCGGCACGATATTTTTTTCTAAGAGTTTCTTCATCAAAGAAAAGACAACTCTTGATGTCTAGCTCTTCTTCTAATCGACCATCAAATAAAAACTGCACCTCTGGATAGGATACTATCGCATCTCTAAGCAGTTCTATTTGACTCTTTCGCTCTGTGGTGTCAAAAGATAGTATGTCCACAATAATATGCAGAGCCTGATAATCGCCTTCGTAGCGATTAAGAAACATAACCAAATCTGCAATATTATTATAAGAAATGCCTCGGTTTAAACATTGAAACAAAGCAATGTCTTGATAATTAATACCATTGTTATGAATGGTATTCCAAAAACTCTTTCGCCTGTTTTTATCAAATGAAAAATACAGCAGCGCGGGATTCCTATGCTTCATTATTTTTGATTATATCTAGTGCTGCAAGTATTTGTTCTGCAGAAAAATTATTCTTGATAACGCTTATGACCTTCTTGAACATCTTGTAAATAGGCTCATGCTGGAAGATGTAAATATGCTTGTCTTCGAATCGCTTGCATAAACGATCTGTTCCATCATTATATAAAACAACATCAGAAAACTCTTTTTCATAATAGATACCGTTTCTGTTCCAGTCTCTACCATTTTTTTCCAAAAGATCTCCATCATGAGCGATTAGGTATTTACCGGAAGCGTCTATTTCTCCGGCATTAGACTCAACCACATCCATGATGGCAGCTATATAATTATGTTTGTCCAGTTGGGGTTGTCCCTCTTCTGCATCAGGAATACACTTAGTAACATAAACCAAGTAATCTCCACATTGTTTTTTAAAAATAGCGTTTCCTTTTACTTGTGTTTCCAGAACCTCGAAGCCACTATTGTCACCAGGTTTGGGAATATGCCTCCCTTTAGCGGTAATGAGAATAAGATTCATGACTACTTCTTTTTATTTATACGTCCTTTGCCTATATATACTGTGTTGTAAAACAACTGCGAGAGCAAATACTTTGAATTACTAAAAGAATTCTCGATAGCAGCAAGACTAATGAATGGATAGGTTGACAGTGGACCATCTAATTCTTCTGAGAAATTACCACGTCCAGAATGGATAGAGATGAACACTTCTCCGCCATTACAACAAAAATCTTCTGCTAACTTTAGCATGAACTTTTTTACCCGGTCTTCAAAGGAAAGGTTTCGACCAAGGAATTTTTTCACGATGGCATTACTCTTGACAATTTTTTCGATTAGGCCCAAGTGAATGGATAAGAAGTGAGTTCTGTTAGAGGCATCCTTAAAGGAATTACCATCAAAAATATCAGAAATTTTCTTGGCCTCCCTCACTTTAGATGGAACATAATTGAGTACACGTATATTCTTCATCTCAAGTTCTAATTCGCGGTCTTCTCCTAAATCGAGCATGTTGTTAAACAGACGCTCGTCAATCAATGTAATGCGAGTAAGCGCGGATTCCTTAACCTTGAGAGCGAATAGTTTGTCTGCCCATGTAATAAAATGGCCATCCTCATCTAAACCGCGCTTGACGAGAGAGTCAAGAGTAATGGTGAAATTGCCACCAGACACTGAATCTGCATAAGCAAAGCCTGTGAAGTTGGAAAGCTTTTCCTGAGTACTGAGATGCCGTTTAAAATAAACCTGCCGGTTTTCCTCAACAAGATCTTCCCCTTCCCATACGTCTCCGAATATAAGCTGGTAGGAATCAATATCAATATCAACTTCATCTTGCTGCTGATCCTTCGTTCGAAGCGCATTAATTTCTTCTTTGAAACGCTTATCTAATATTGATTTAAACTTAAAGGCCACTCGGCTTATATCATCTTCTTTAGTGGCGACGACTCCGGCTTTTTGCACAAATGACTGATACTCTGTTTCATTGAAAGAATCAAGGAAGTACGTACGCGTAAAGAAGTCCACATAGCTTTTGCATGCCGATTTTTTTGGGGATGCGTCTTTTTCAAACTCTATGATATCCGCGTAAATCCCCAGGCTTTTGGCAATTTGAACACTCTCTGAATCCGAGTCAGTTATATTCAAAGAAGCAATATTCTGAAATTCGGGGAGGGTGAATAGCAACCCTAGATTTGCATCCTTTGCATCCTCTGCATCTGCGGATGTAATATTGCCATTACTGGTAACAGGTACAATTGTGAACCCGTATTTATTGATAAGATCTAATTTTGTCTGACCTTTTTTCTCCAAATGAATTCTATTGATGATATCAGCATATGTTTCTTCCGGATATTCATACGTCCTCATCCACACAGAAGAAAATAGCATTTCTTTTAGCCCCTTGGAAGATTTCTCAATGCCATTATCTTTGTCCAAAATACGAAGAACGGCAAGCTGATCATTAATATTGTTAATCAAAGTTTTTTGCTTGCCATCATTGGACGGTATAAGTTTATTAGCGTTTTTCTTGTTGTCGAAAATTAAGAAATCATATTTGGTGGAATCCTCAGAATTCCTGCGTATTGCGATTGTTATAATAAGTCCTTCTTCTTGAAAATCTTCTTGCAGATATTTCGCCGAATTACGAATAAAGTTTTCCAATACATTAAAAAATGCATGACAAGACATTGTGCCTCCAGGAAGAGCCAAATTCAAACGCGATAGTTTGTTTTTGACATCTTCTTCTTTCTCAATCGTTGCGATTGAATCAAAGCTAAGACCACTCTGTTTAGCTATTATCTGAGCCTCCTGATTGGTTACAGCTGTACCTGAGAAAACTTTATATGTTCCATCGTCCCAAAGCATTGCCCGCAAAATCAATGGCTTATGATTGCCATCAGGCTTCGTTGTGTTGTCATAAATATTAGAACGCGAGAAATTCTCGGACATTATAAGGTTAGAAAGAAGGAAGTTTGTGATCCTGCGTGGCTTGTCTACCTCTTCTTGGAAATGCCTCTTAGAGAAATCATCGACAGTTAATTCATCATATATCTGCGATTTGAAATTGACCGAACCATTAGGGTACTTGTCATTTGAAATAATTGTCGCCAGATAGTCCATCCGAGCCTGCATATAACCAAGAACCTTTGCCGCACCTCTGATATCGGGACCTTTCTCCCCACTCTCATTGGCAAGTGATTCTAAGTGAGCTTTGGTGTAATACAAATAGTGACTGCCTAGGTTATGGCTCATATTACGCGACATAATTGCAGATATAGCCGATTTGATAGACTCGGATAACTGCTTTTCATGAATATCATCAATAAAAATAGATTTTACAATTGTAATGATATTCATTATATCCTCACCATAAGCAGCGACCCATTCTTTAATTTCATCCTCCGTGTTAAAAATGGAAACAAAAATTGAATGGGAACGATATAAATTATCTCGATCGACAGCTCTAACATTACAAAAAAGCTCTTGATCTTTTTCTAAGAAAGGTGCGCACCAGGAATAAATGAATGTGTCTTTGATGTCTTTACTTTTTATCGCTTCAAGCAATTTGCCCGCCTTTCCCTTGTACTCTTCTGTATCGTATTTAGGAGTGTTGACTTCATCAAACATAGAATACTTCATGATGCAGATATCACTAATATCTATGTTGTGATTTCGAATTGTAACCTTAAAAAGGACTTTCTCTAGCCCCATCCTATTCATGTATTTTGGGCATGTCAGGAACCCTCTTTTTTTAGCCTCGCTTGATTTACTTAATACTAGTTTACGGTCTTTTGACCTATCCAGTTCACCGTCAATGGATATACTAAAAAAGGGTATAATAGGGACAACTTTATTATCGGACGCAGAAACTTCAACATTTAAAGCAACGAATCCATTCGCCGGGAATGCGGGTTTACTACCTTGATTTTTTACAAAATTTGTCGCATGGCCATTTAAATATCTCGCCAATTTGCACTTTAACCCCATCTTTTGATACCGCGAGAGGTTATCAGAGACAGAGGTGTCATTATTGATGTCAAACAGTTTCTTTATAAACTGTTTTCTACTGCTTGTACTCATCTTGCACTCAGTTTCTTGAAGACAATATCAAACGTAGGCTCACCCTTCTCGTCAAAGGCAATGGTATTCACGGCGGTGTCAAAACTCTTGCCGACCACCGCGTTGTAGATGTCTGTCGGGGTCTTGACTTCGCCGCTGTCAACCACCTGCTTGTAAATCTGGAGCAGAGCGAAGGTGAAAGCCGGATAAACGCTTGCTGGCTCATTGTATTTCTTCTCGTATGCCTTGGCAAACTGCTCATCAATGTTGATGTCCGTGTAGTAAATGTCACGCGGGAGGTCGCCCAGGGCGGCAATCACACCGGCAGAGGAGAAATTGAAGTCACCGGTAACGGTGATATTCTTTGCGACGGGGTGCTGAAGAATCTGCTTGATAAGGATACTCATGTTCTCGCCGACACCGACCACATAAACGCCTTCCGGCTTGTCGGCCACCATCCTGTTGATGATGTCCTTGAAATCGCGCTGCGTGGATTCATAAGAATATTCCGAGGTGATCGTTCCGCCAAGTTCTTGGAAACGGTTCTTGTAACCGACACGGAACTCATCGCCCATTTCAATGTTCACATAGACGATGGCGGTCTTTTTGAGGTTCAGTTCGTTGAAGTTATATTCTGCCAACTTGGATGCCATAGATTTTCCGGTCGGCGAGAGGCGGATTGCCCGGTCTGTCACATTAGTAAGATCCGTCGCATTGACTGCCGTTGCAAACATCACCTGGTCTTTGCCCTTAGTAAGAGGAGCAATGGCCATCGTGGTAGGGCCGCCGCCAGAAAGGAAGCAGGAGTAACCTTTGGCTACGAAATTGTTATAGACACTGATTGCGGTCTTTGCATTGACCTGATTGTCCTCGACCGTGATGGTATATGCACTGAAATCGAGAGAATCTGTGGCCATGTCCACGCCCTGCTTAAGGAGCTCTCCGGTGAACGAAGCATAGCCGGTGAGCATAAGCGAAATGCCCATCTTATGGATGTCAACAGACTTTGGGGTGCATGATGCAAAGAGCATCACAATGGTCAATAAAGACACGGAAATCTTTTTCATATCGAACTAAATTTTAAACATTTCAGCTTCAACTTCGGCGACGTCTCTTGACGTGAACTCCTTCACAATACGCCCCTGATTAATAAGGACGCTTCTATCGGAGAATTCTATCGCCTTTGCAATGTTCTGCTCAATAAGAACTATAGTAATCCCAGAGGACTTATGGATGTCTCGCAGAACAGCGTACATGTTGTTTACACTGGCAGGAGAAAGCCCGGCGGACGGTTCATCAAGGATGACACAATCCGGCTTGGTTGCTATTGTCATGGCTAGCGCCAACTGGTGACGCTGACCGCCACTCAATTTATCTGCCCATAAGGACTTTATCTCTTTCGTGGGTTTCTTCAGTAGCGGAATCTCATCGGCATACTCTTCTACAAAGTCTTGCACGGCCTTTTTTCCGGCGGAAAGTTCCAGGTTATGCCATACGGACAGATTCATAAAAACCCGTCCTCCCTGCATCATCATCTTCAATCCGGAGGAGGCTAGTTTGTCCGTGGTAAGGTTTGTCACATCTTCACCTCTGAACAAGACGCTTCCGTCTCTGTATGGAAGGAGATTTACAAGGGCTCGACCGAAGGTTGATTTGCCGGAACCGTTGAGACCTATCACGCCCAAAATCTCACCCGGATGTAGAGAGATGCTCACCCCATTCAGGATATTGACTCTGGGGCGGTATCCGCCTCGCAGGTCTTTGACTTCAAGTATCAAATCGCTCATAGCCCTAAATAACTATTCCTTACAAACTGATCTCCAAGGACATCAGCTGTCTTTCCTACAATTGCAATCTTTCCGTCGGCCAGATAGGCGCAACTGTCGGCGACCCTCTGGACAAATCGCATATTATGCTCTATAAGGAGCACCGTAAGTCCCTGCTCCTCCACGAGTTTTCTGATAATTCGCTCGAACTGCTTGTTGTAAACAGGATTCACACCAGATGTAGGTTCATCCAGCAACAGCAGCTTGTTCTTGCCCATAAGTAATCGAGCGATGGCCAGCATGCGCTGCTCCCCATAGGAGAACTCACTGCCTTTGGTGTCAAGCATATTGAGATACTTACAATCGGCGCCAAAGATGTCTGCTATAATTGCTCTGGCCTGCGCTTCCTTTTCCATCTCTTTCTGCTTAATCTTCTTGGAAAGGAAAAAATATGAGAAAGGGAATTCTCCAGTGGTGTCATCAGAAGCCATCTTGAAGTTCTCAAGAAGAGTAAGCTCGTCCATTAACTGGCGACCCTGGAACAAACGGCCTACGCCCAATCGGGAAACAGAGTGAGTAGATAGCCTTGAGATGTCCTTCCCTTCGAACTCAATCTTACCCTTAAAATCCTTCTGGATTCCGGAGATGATATTGAACAGCGTTGTTTTGCCTACACCGTTACCGCCAACAAGAGCCATCACCTCACCCTTCGGGACATGCATGTCCACCCCGTTCAGGATGGAGAAGCGCTCCTTTCGGGAGTTGGTATAACTAAACTCTATGTTGCTTAACTTCAACATCTCACTTCAGTTTTTCTTGGCCCAATAGCCCCTGCGGACGGACAAACATAATCACCACCAGCGTAAGGCCATAAATAACCTGTCGCAAATTGGCCTGGATGGCCTCTGGAAGGCCTATCAGGCGAAGCAGTTCGGGGAAAACTACCACGAACAGAGCGCCAAAAACGGGACCCTTCACGTTGCCGATACCGCCGATAAACAAAGCACTTATAATAAACAGGCTCTCCGAAAGGGAGAAACTGGTAGGGTCTATGTAACTGGTGTAGGAGGCATAGAGGACTCCCGCTAAAGCAGCAATTGCCGAGGAAATGAAGAACGCAGTTCCTTTCGCAAAACTTACATCCCGACCAAGCGTTGCAAGAGACAACTCGTCACAACGGATAGAGCGTAGCACTCTTCCGTAAGGAGACTTCTTCAAGCCTGCAAAGGTAACGATAACTACGACGGCAAGCATCAAAGAAAGGACCAGATATCCCCATAGGCCGGGAATCTCGATGACGCCAAATAGCTTTATACCGGGAATACCTGCTATGCCGTAGGGACCTCTCGTTACAGACATCCAGTTGTACAGGATGGTGTAAACAATCATCTGGAAGCCAAGTGTGGCAAGGATGAAATAATCCCCCCGAAGTTTTACGGAAGCGAAAGTGATGATGGTGCTCAATAGTCCCGCACCAAGCATCACGATGATGGCGATGAGGACGAACGGGACATTGAAGTTCATCAAAAAGAATGTGCCCAGATAGGCACCGACGCCATAGAACGCTGCCTGGCACAGGGTGAACAGGTTGGACATGATGGTCACGTTCGTACTCAACACCAACATGATGTAGATATTGAACAGAATCGCGATATGAAGAATATAGTCCATTAAACCGTTCTTTGTTTAAAGCCCAAAATACCCTGCGGCCGGAAGAAGAGCAGAATGAGTAGCACCAGGAATGTGATGGCTGTCTGCCATGTGCTGGAGAATTGATATACCACCAGCGACTGGAGTAATCCGAGAAGAATACCCCCTGCGATACACATATCCAAACGGCCGATACCTCCGATAATCATGGCCACCATGGCGTTAATCAGGATGTTCATACCCATATTTGGGTCCATGCCAACATCATAAACATTCAGTACGCTGGGCAAGCCAATGAAGATACCGCTAAGGATGAATACAAAGTTTCGCGTGCGCCCCTCGTTGAATCCAACTGCAACAAAAAGTTCCTGATCAGAGTTCAAAGCAAGCAGACGAAGTCCGACAGGAGTTTTCTTGATGAAGAATAGGAAGAAGAGTAAAACGACAACACTGCACGCGAACTGGAAGATCTGTGTGGGAGTCAAATAGATACACCCCAATTCCAATGTTTGAGTATCGGCAGAAAACAGCTTAGACTCATTGCCAAAAAATATGGCAAGCAGGTTGACCAAGATAGTCATTATGCCTATTGATGCAACCAATATGGAATTGAGCGATGACTTCTTCTTTTGGAGAGGACGATAAACGGCCCAATCAATGCAGAGACTTAATACACCTGTTACCAAAAGAGCCAGCACACCTGCTGGAATGATGCCCATTGACTGAGCAAACCACCAGAACATATACGCGGCAAAAACATAGATACCGGCGGCTGCAATGTGGAATATATGGGTTGTATTGTAGACGAGCGCAAACCCTATTGCCAAGAGCGAATAGAGGAGGCCGGTTATCAATCCATTTATGACAAATTGCAAAAACATTTGTATAGTTCTAGCATATTAGGCAAATTTAATGAAAAAAAGCGAGAAATCGGGGATTTACTGTATTTTTTTCTTCTCAGATGTCTTTGTTTATAAGGTATTTTCATGTGTGTCCGGTAAAAGTTCCGGACGGTTTATATAAAGTTTAACATTTAAAACAAAGTTGGTTCGGTAGAACCATCCAGTTCATTGACAATATTGTAGTTAGGTTTCCTGAAGAGTTTGTCAAGAGACTTACACTCTGCTAATGAGGCACTTGCGAGTTGTAGCATCTCGTAGATAGGCCTGTCGATCCCCATTTTCTTCTGCACAATTGCCATCATACAGTAGGCGGTTATTGCGGTGTAGATTTGGATTCTCACGGCGTTCTCGGACTCACCCCAGAACTTCTTTATCTTCAAATGCTGCTTCAACCACTTGAAGAAGAGCTCAATCTGCCAACGATTGTGATATAGTTCAGCGACCATCATTGGGCTGATATCCAATGCGTTAGTGAAGAATATGAACTTCCTCTTCTGCTCATCGTCCCAGTAGACTATACGTCGGACCTTCTCTGGATACTTCCCTCTGGTGAGTTCGCCGTTCATGTACCCGATTGCATCGGATAGGATGCCTGAACCTGGAGGAAAACGCCTCGTCCACTTCATGGGTTTGAAGTCATTATTCTTCTTTCCCCGAACAATGAAATAGGCTCCGATAGCGTTTATCCTGAACAGCCTTTCGAAGTCATTGTAGCCTCGGTCGAAGATGTAGAACGAGTCCTCTTCATACGGAATGACGTCCATGGCGTTCATGTCATTCACACGGGCTTCCGTGATGTGGAAGAATGTCGGGATGGAAGTCTCAAGGTCATACAGGGTATGTACTTTGATGCCGCCTTTTCGCTGATTCTTCCGGTAAATGGCCCATTTGAATGTCTCCAGGCAAAGTTCGATAGTCGTTGAGTCAAAGGCATATACGTTGCCCCCAAGCTTGAAGATATCGCTTGCTCGACACTCCATGGCTTCAGCTACTGTATGATACGCAAACTGCTCAAAGATGTGGTAATCTCGCTTGTTATTGGCATCGGCAAGGGTGCTTTTCGACACATTCTTTCCAAAGCCGAGGCGGTATGCTTTATCTTCCAGAGCTTGCGCTGCGAACACAACATCGCGGAGACTTTCACGGTTGGAAAGCTGTCCATACATGAGGACGGCGAGCTGGTTATAGCAGGTGAAGTTCTTGACATACTTGTCGCCATCATACTTCCTCACTAGTACTTTGTAACACTTAAAAGTTCAATATAGGATAGAGGTGCTTCAGTTTGGTGCGAGCATCGGCAGTCTTGAACTGCCAGTTCACACTCTTCTGACCGTCGT
>SAMEA104315427__coassemble_547_pt1 | contig 33958 bp, 29 predicted proteins | sample SAMEA104315427__metabat2_high_PE_030 | metagenome-assembled genome bin SAMEA104315427 (sample SAMEA104315427) | gut metagenome | biome: Monkey gut; feature: monkey-associated habitat; material: faeces | place: China | collected 2013
TATCTTTGCAATCCCAATGGGGTATTAGCTCAGTTGGTAGAGCGTTTGAATGGCATTCAAAAGGTCAGGAGTTCGATTCTCCTATGCTCCACTTCCCGTTGAACAGAGTTTCAAGTACCTTCTTTCATGTCATGAAACAGAAGCGTAGCGTCATATTCAAGACTCTTGAGAGTTTCCCAAGAGTCGAGTTGGAGGACATCCGCCAGTTTTTCGGGGCTGATGTCCCGACGAAAGTCCGCAAGCCGGAGTTTGTGGACAGGCTTGGCGCGTACATAATCGAAAGGCCGGCCGAGTGGCTTGGAAGAATGCTTGAAAGGGATCTGAGGCTTCTCAAGCGCCTGATCGAGGCCGGCCCCGGGGTTCCCCTCTATCTGGACTATCCGGACTTTCCATCCGTCCTTGAAACCATAAAGCTTCTTGGCTCAGACACCTCTGACGAGAATTTCAGGGAGGTCTGGATTCCCAAGGAATTCTATGATGTGGTCGCCCCTCACATCGACAACGTGTTGAGAGAGGGTGAGGAAAGCGGACTTTTCGAGATGGAGCAGGCCGCGTTGGGCTATCTCTGCCTCTACGGCATCATGACCGTCGATGAGTTTTTCGACAAGATGCTGGACTACTGGGAATTCTCCGGCAGACACAGTCTTGAGTCCTTCACTAACATGGTGTACGAAAGCCCTGTTGTTAAACTCTGCCGGGTCGATTCCGGCGGCGAGCGGTTCATGTGCGCCCCGAACATCTTTGATCCGGACGAAATCCTTGACCGGAGAAATGAATATGCCGGGATAGAATCCCTGCGCAGGTTCTCTCCGGAGGAGGCTCTGAAGGCTGGAGCCGGTTCCCCGTACTTTGTCTTTGGCTTGGACTCCAAGGAAGGCCGGAGGCTTGTAGAGATGCTTGGCAATCTGGGCTATGCAGGTGAGGAACTTGTCCGTGAGGAGCATGACATCTGGATGAACGCCCAGATGATCGGAAAGGATGACACCACCGAAGCCATATTCGCAAGCGTGTCCCGCAGGCAGGAAGACATCGAGTCGTTTGAAGACTACAACGAATGCATGGAGATTGTCGCCGCCTATGCCAACACCCTTCCTAAGTGGCTGCTGAAAGGCTATTCCTCCAATGAGAAGAACTGTCTCAAAGTAGTTCTCCAGACAGAGGACGATCCGATCCGGACGATGGTCAAGAAGAACCCGCTCCTCGGCCTTTTCGTCCCTCCGACCCCTCCTGATGACCCATGCCCATGCGGCAGCCGCCTCTCCTACCGCAACTGCCACGGCAAGAATCTCAACTGACAGCCTCCCGGCCGCCGCGCCTGCCGAAGTTGGTCTCTGCGCCTGTCGAAGCGCCGGTAAGTATGCTAGACCGAACAACCCCATATTTTTTTTTAAGAAACAATCCTTCAAGGTGCTGTTATTTCCGAAAATATTCTTACCTTAGTATCGTTTTAGGCACATTGTGTCTGGAACATACATATTGATGAAAGTGTTTTCGCACTATCCTTCAAAAGAAATCTGACAGTTTCATTGGATACAAGGATATGAACGGCAGCACCTTTCGTCTGTATCTGTTTGCGTGTGTTCATCACTCAACGATACAGGTGTGGGGGATTGTTTCGGTTTGTCTGTATCCAGGTTTTGTCAGAACCTCTTTTGAGATGAACGAAAAGGACTCCACACTTTCTTTATAGTTGTTTACACCATCGCCTTGGAGCCGGATGGCCGTTTAACCTTGATTATGAATAATAATCAAAACACTATTCTATTATGAAAAAGAACCATTTGATTGTAGTGGCATTGTCTGTAGCCGTTTTGAGCCTTATGACATCCTGTGGAACATCGCAGAAGACTGTTTCAGGAGAAGTCAACCCTTATGGAAAATCGGTGGCTTCCGAGCCTTGCATCGAGCTTTATGAGCAGAATCCGTCCGTTAGGGCATACGGACAGGGACAGCATTTCAAGGAAATGACAGCCAGAAACATAGCCGAGTTGCAGGCGAATGCCATGTTCGCCCGTAAGATCGAGCAGGCGGTGATCTCGGCCACCGAGGATTTGGGAATATCCTTGAGCCAGTATGCTGCGGATGACAAGAGTGGACGTTCCGTGACTGATCAGTCCGCCGAGTCGAAGGATCTGGCTGCTTCCATCTCCCAGCAGGTCGTCCGTGACGCCCATGTCATCAAGACTTCCAGGTACATCGGCAAGAATAACCAGTTCACAGTGTTTGTGTGCATGGAATATGGCACGGACAAGGATGCCCTTGTCAAGGACATTGAGGATAAAGTAAAAGAGAAAATATCCGCTGACGACAGGGCCACGCTTGAAAAGCGTCATAATGAGTTCAGGGACAAGGTTTACGGAAAATTGAAGAACCAATAGGCAATGTGCAGGAATCTGTCAGTTCTTTTACTGGCTCTGCTTTGTGCCATGCCATGTGCGCATGCCCAAGGCAGAGCTGGCTTGAAGCCTCGCTGGATCGGCGGCGCATCTCAGGCGGATTGTCTGGCCTACTATCTTGTCGTGGTTCATTCTGATGCTGCAGGCACGCTTGACGGGGCACGTTCGTCCATCCTCAAGGAACTGTCGGCGAATGTCGAGAGGACCAACAAGGTTTCGGTCACGGAGATATTCGAAGACAACTCCAGTCAGAGATATTCAGGAAACTCATCCGTGACCTCTTCGGGTGTGGACAATTATTCTCTTGAAATCCGCGCTGACGGCGCTTCGAAGCCTATCCACTCCCGCAGAATAGATGAATATTGGAAATCCACGGTCCGGGGCGGTGTTCCGGTTCTGGACTACTATGCCGTCTATGCGGTGGAGAGGAACGGGCAGCATGCAGATTTCTCGTCCATCCGTGTCACTGATCGTTACGGAGTAAGTGGCCTTTGGCGGTCTGCGATCATCCCTGGTTGGGGACAGTTTCACAAAGGGGCCGGCTTGAAAGGCGGACTTATCCTTGGGGGATGTGCCGCGTTGGCCGGAGGGATCATATTCTTTGACAATCAAAGAAGTGACTATTCGAGGAAGATTTCCGGCACCCATGATGCCTCTTTGATAAAGAGCTATTCGACCAAGCGGGATCATTATGCCACGGCGCGGAATGTGTGTGTCGGCGCTGCTGTCGCCTTGTACGCCTATAACCTTATTGATGCCGTGGCTGCTTCCGGTGCGAGACGCCTTGTTGTCGGCAATGGAAAATATTCCGTAATGCCAGGAGTGTCTCCTTACGGGACACCCGTTGTGGCGGCTTCGATTAATTTCTAAAACCAATTGAAAATGAAATCTTTGAATATATTCACGATATTCACCTGCTTGTTTTGTTGTCTATTGACAGTCGGTTGTTCCGAGGATGAGGTTCCCACTTTCGGAGGTGTCTATGGCATTGTTTCGGACTCGGAGACAGGAAGTGCCTTGAGGAACGCCGAAGTCGTGCTTTCTCCCGGGAACCTCTCGACTGTGACAGGTGTTGACGGACACTTTGAATTCAAGGACCTGGATCCAGGGCAGGTCAAGGTTCAGGTCTCCTCGGCAGGTTATGTGACTGACAGCCGTCAGGTCACGGTAGTTCCGGGAATGTCCTCACAGTGTGACATCTCGTTAAAGAAAGAGGTCAAGGAAGCCAGATTGAAGCTGTCGTCCACATCTCTGGACTTCGGCTCGGAGCAATCCTCGCTTTCTTTCTCCATCCAGAACACGGGTAATTCCGGAACGGTCAAGTGGCAGATAATGGACGCACCGGATTGGATGACCGTCTCTCCTTTGAAAGGAGAGACCGCTGTCGGAAAGTCAAGCGCTGTCGTGGTCACGCTAAACAGGACTCTGGTCAAGAAGGATGAGTCGGCCACTATACGTGTGGTTACTGACGGAGAGTCATTCCCGGTGGACATCAGCGCCAAGGCTGGGACCAATTTCTCGTTCTCGATCACGCCGGAGAACCTCTCCTTCGGCACCGACGCCACAATCCGTAAGATCACCCTCCGCAACGAGACCTACAACGGGACTCTGCAATGGAAGATTCAGGATTACTCCTCGATAAAATGGATCAGTTCCGTGCACCCTTTAAGCGGCTCTCTGGGCAAGGGAGAGTCGGCGGAGGTGACTGTGACGATCGACCGGCGCGGCATAACGCAGAAGACTTCGGCGACAATCTATGTCGAGGCCGGCCCGAAAGTGATTCCTGTGATCGTGACGTGCGATTACAGCGAGAAGCCGAAAGCCTATGTGGAGGTGTCTCCATCCGGACAGATTGATTTCGGCATGGACAAGACTTCCGCGACTGTGACCCTTAAGGCCCATTATGGCTCGTTCGCCTACACGGCCGAGCTCGAAGGCAGTCCGGTTTGGGTTTCGTTGGACAAGACTTCCGGTTCGCTGGAGGATTACGAAACTTCCGGCAAGACAGAGCCTTTGACCTTGTCTGTGGACCGGACGAAGATGTCGTCATCGGAGGCGGAAAGCGCTTTGATTGTCAGGGCGGGGAATGATGTCCTGCGTGTGGCGCTGAAAGCCAGCCGCGAGCAGGCGGAGGATTATTCTTCGGCGACGGTGATTTCTTGCGACAGCAGGATTGATGTGAAGATTCTCAGCTGCAAATGGTCGGGGACGTCGGTGGTGTTTAATTACTCGTTGACGAACACGGGGTTGGGTGATATCTCGTTTTGTATTTACTCCCCGGCATATAAATCTACAGTTTATGACGATAAGGGGAATGAATATACTACAATGTATATGACGTTCCGAGACGGATCTTGTCACGATTCTTTCATCAATACAAGATTTCCTGAGGGACCAGAATGCAAAGGCTCAATAACGCTCAAAAATGTTCCATCTGACGTGAAGTCAATTACATATTTGATACGGGTGGATGATGGCACTTATGATCCAAAACTGGCAAGTGACAGGATTTCATTCAAGAATGTTCCGGTATTCAAATGATTTTCATGGATAAAAAACTAATTATTCCATTTCTCCTGTTGTTTCTGTCGCTGGAGCTTGCGGGGCAGTCATTTGACGCATACCGCAAACGTATGATGAGGGATTTCAACGACTACAAGGAACAGAAACAGGACAACTTCAAAGAGTACCGGGACAAGGTGAACGCCGCGTTGGCTGACTACATCGCCAAACCATGGGAGAGGCACATTGTCAATCCGGCGATTCCCACTCCTGCTTTACCTGAACCTCCAGAGCCGGATGTGAAGGATCCGGATTCCGGTGTATCGGATGACTTGATTCCTTTTGACGGGATCATTGATGATTTGGAGGAACAACTCAGACCTGAACCGTTCGCTCCTATGGAAGTCCCTGAGGAGGAGAGAGTACCATCTTTCTCCTTCGACTTCTATGGAAGAGAGTGCGGTGTCCCATTGAGCGAGGGCAATGTGTTCAGACTTCGTGGAATAGACGGGAAAAGCGTTGCCGCCGCATGGAGAACGCTGTCATCCGGCAAATATCTTCCGGTTGTGTACGAATCCCTGCAATGGCGTGACAGGATGAATCTGTGCGACTGGGGCTACATACGCTTCCTTGATGAGATGACAAAGGCGTTTTTCCCGAAAAACATGCGCAACGAGGCGAAACTGCTGCAGGTTTACATCCTGACCCAATGCGGGTACATGGTACGTCTTGCCAGCGTGGATGATTCCCTTGTACTGCTTCTGCCTTTCAAGAATGTCATGTACGATTACACTTATCTTAACATTCAAGGCTGCAAGTATTACGTGATGGACAAGGCTGCCGCCGGCAAGCCAATCCTTCTGACGGATTTCTCCACTCCTAAAGAGCGGATGTTCTCATTGAGGATCACGGGGGCTATGAATCTGGGGGAAAGACCGGGCAAGCCAAGGGTCTATACCTCGAAGAGATACCCTGCATTGTCATTCCCGGTCTCAGTCAATGAAAATCTGATTGATTTTTACAATGATTACCCTCTCAGCGGCGAGTGGGGAGTCTATTCAGAGGCTTCGTTGAGCGAGGAGGTGAAAGGGCAGCTGTACCCTGCGTTGCTGGATAAGATTGCCGGAAAGGATTTGCTGACAGCCGCCAACATGCTGCTGAACTTTGTGCAGACGGCTTTCGAGTATAAGACTGATGCCGCTCAGTTCGGCAGGGAACGGGCTTTGTTCGGCGACGAGACTTTCTTCTACCCTTACAGCGATTGTGAGGACAGGGCGATTCTGTATTCCATCCTTGTTCGTGAACTGCTGGGGCTGGATGTGGTGCTGCTGCATTATCCGCTTCATCTTGCGACGGCCGTGCGCTTTGAACAGGATGTGCCTGGGGATCATATCGCAATAGACGGCGTGAAGTACACTGTCTGCGATCCGACCTACATCGGGGCTTTGGCAGGGGATGCGATGCCTGAGTATAAGACCGTTCCGGCAAAAGTGGTTAAAATCAAATAATAGTATAGACTATGATGAAAAAAGTATTCTTATGCCTTTTAGGCGTTGTCTCTTTGGCTGGATGTCTGGAACCGACCGCAACCGACGAAAATGGAACCGTGGCAGATGATTCCGGGGTTATCTGTGGTTTTGTTTTCAACATAGAGACTGATGCTGAGATAAATGGAGCCAAGGTGACGCTTTCCCCGGGTGATGTCACCTGCAAGACAGGCTCCAACGGCTATTTCGAGTTTGATGCTCTCAAATCCGGGACGTACAAGGTCTCCGCCACGGCGGACGGGTACGATGGGATTTATCGTCAGTTGACAATAAAGCCGGGGCGTGAGTATGTGTGCGATTTCCCGTTGAGGGCGATCTACAACGCCAGTGTCGAGGTCAGTCCGTTGGAAGGTCTGGATTTCGGGCGGGGCAAAAACACATTGGCCGTGACATTGAAGGCGCATAACGGTGCCTTGGCTTATCACGCTGAATTGGAAGGAAATCCGGCTTGGGTGTCGTTGGAAAAGAATGACGGAACCATTCCGGATTATGAAAAGACGAGTCAGGTTGAGTATCTGAAACTGACTGTTGACAGGAACGCCATGAAAACAGACGAGGCTACTTGCAACCTTGTCATAATGGCAGGAAGAAAGGAATTCAGAATAAAGGTTACCGCAAGGCAGAATGCCGTGAATGACTATTCTTCGGCGACGGTGATTTCATGTGACAGCAGGATCGATGCCAAGATTATCAGCTGCAATCGGTCTGGCACATCGGTAGTGTTTAGTTACTCGTTGACGAACACGGGGTTGGGCGATATCTCGTTTTGTATTTACTCCCCGGCATATAAATCTACAGTTGTTTATGACGATAAGGGGAATGAATATACTACAATGTATATGACGTTCCGAGACGGATCTTGTCACGATTCTTTCATCAATACAAGATTTCCTGAGGGACCAGAATGCAAAGGCTCAATAACGCTCAAAAATGTTCCATCTGACGTGAAGTCAATTACATATTTGATACGGGTGGATGATGGCACTTATGATCCAAAACTGGCAAGTGACAGGATTTCATTCAAGAATGTCCCCGTCTATGATTAATTCATAGCGTAGATCTTCAATCCATGTCATTGAAAAGGTTCGCCCGATTGATGTCCGGCAGACTCAAGCGCCTGAGTCTGCCTTTGAATGCGCTTGCCATCACGGCCATAGCGTTTGGTCTGTCATATTTCATAAAGTACGACCTTGGCTCCATTTCAGCCTTTGCCCCGATGGAAAAAGCCACAGACTTTGATTTGACCGATGTCTATAACACGGTCGCGGACAGGCGGGCCAGCAGGACATTGAGCGATGACATCGTCATAGTCAGCATTGATGGCTGCTCCAGAGAGGACATCATGGAGGTCGTTGACTATGTGGATTATTTGAATCCTTCCGCCATAGGCCTTGACGTGTTCTTCAATTATCCTGCGGAGGGTGATGCCGGCCTGATCGAGTCGTTGACACAATGTGACAACCTCGTTTTCCCTGTCGGACTGAGGCGAATCGGAGACGAGGCCGCCATCTTCGGTTCGTATTTTTATGATAACACATCTATCGGGCATCGGGGAGTCGTCAACCTTTCCGTCGATTCACATCTCAGTGTCGTCCGGGATTTCCAGTCGGAGTACATTGTCGGCAGGGACACTTTGAGAAGTTTCTGTGCGGAGTTGGCCAAAGTTGCGGATCCGAAGGCATATTCGAGACTTAAGGTCAGAGGAGGCAAATCGGAGGTGATCAATTATCCGTCCTGGGAGTTCGAATTCATTCCTGCAAAGGATTTGACAAGAGGAGGAATCCCTTTTGAGGAGGCACGGCAAAGCGTTGAGGGCAAGGTGGTTCTGATCGGAAGTGTGTCCGATCCGTCGGATTTCCATCTGACTCCCATTAATGAAAGGATGCCGGGGCTTCTGATTCATGCGAGGGCTCTCCAGACAATTCTGGATTCGTGCTATGTCGATGAAACCTCCGATTTCCTGAGCTGGGTGATGGCAACATTGCTGTCATTCGCCTTCATCCTTCTGGTCTTGGTGATAAAGGAAGATGTCCCTTTCGAAGGTTTGGTGGTTCGTGCCGCGCAGTTTCTTCTCATCTACCTTTTTCTGGTTCTGGGATGCAACGCTTTCGCGCGTCATGGAAACTATCTGAATTTCGGCCCGACTCTGCTGATGATCGGCCTTGGGATGCTGGCCAAGGACATCTGGCTTGGCCTTGTTGACTTTGTGAAGGATATTCAGAATCGTAAAAAAAGAAAAGTATGAAATTGACAAGTTTTATCATTTCAGTCCTGTGCTTTACTTTGGCCTTGCAGCCAAACGCCCCAAAGGGGCGCTATGCGATCTTCAAGTTCTCCGGAGATGTCACCGTACGTAAAGATGGCTCCGGAGATTGGTTCGATGTGTCCAAGCGCATGAGCGTGAACCCGAAAGATGTGTGCCGCATTCCCAAAGGTGGCTCGGTGTCCATTCTTGACAAGAAGACTAATCGTGTATTCACCGTTGAAGAGGATGGTGTCTTGAATGTTAAGACTCTGATTGAAAAGGCGGAAACGGCTTCCAGAAGAATCACCGCAAGGCTCAACGACGCTTTGGCCAGTGACCTTGCGATGGAACGCAGGGCTGTGCCGACATATTCCATCCTTGGGGCGACAACCCATGCCGGTGGGGATGGAAACTCTGCTCAGGCCGGGATTCCGACTCTGACGGACACCGTGTGCTATCTATTGAGGCAATATGTCGACAGCCTGTCCACAGGGCATGAGATTCATCCGTCCGATGGCCTTATGATCGGGAAAGAGAGCCTTGGAGACGGAGAGTTCTGTTTTGTGGTCTCCAACAGTACCAATGAGTTATACTATTTCAATATATTGAGGCTTGACCATAATAGCAAGGAGGTTTCTTTCTGCATTACCCCAGTGGATGCGGCGGGCGAGATATTCATCCCTGATGGAATGTACCTCAAACTGACTCAGTACCCTTTCGCGGAAGAGGAGGACAATGAATATACCTACCTGTTTTTCGCCACTCCAAGGATGATTGATTTCAACGCCTTGAGCAAGATGCTGTCAGACACATCTCCGGATTCCAGGATAAGGCTGCGTGACAGCGGCTGCCTGAAGGTTGTTCCTGTTATGTGATTATGCTATAGGATATAGACCAAAAAGATTCCTTAAAATGATGCAGCTTATTTTCTGATGGTTACTTAACGTCTGAAACACCTCTGGGTTGCAGCCGGAAAGTCATTTTCTTCGCTGCATAGCGTTGTTGGATGCCTCCGCATGTGCTTATTCAGTCCGGGATACCTGTGTCTGATGGCCATGGCGGCCTACACGCTTCGCGCGCCCTGTCCGGGTAAAAGGCCGCCACGGCCATCAGGTACAGGTACACGACGTAACGCAAGTCGACATCTTCCTCATTAGTAAAATGTCATCCGTTACTCGCTGATACAGAATGAGTGGCTGATAATGTACTCATTATAACATAGTTAACGTCTCGTCTTGGGCGCATATCCACTAAAGACGAATAGTTAACTCAATTATTATCAACTGTTTATGGATTACGTCTCAATGCCTTCTTATTACGGCCGCCCAGTGACGATGTCGGTCTGTGATTGACGGAACGCCCTCACATCAAAGCCGGTCTTAAACACATGAGAGGCTCATCCCCATGAAAATCCTGTACCATAGCCTTTGTGTTTTTCAGCATGGTCCGGTTTCCAAGAATGCAGCTTCACCATTTGGCTGAAAGCCTTTTGTAATATTCTCACCGTCCATATTCCCTCGGTGCAGTACGTCCGGTGGATTGTGCTCTGGCCGGACAAAATGCGGAAATCATGCGCTTTGTCCGGCCGGCAAGGCTTTCAGCGGACAAACTATTGAATATACTCGGCAAACAACCCGGAAGTGCCGGACCCGCGCTGTGAGACTGGCGGTAAGCCATTGACAAACAACAATCGTCAATCGTCTCGTTGTCGCTCTTTAGCGCCTGTCGTTCAGGAACGAGAGGTAGTAGAGCAGTGTGGCGAGGGAACCCACTGCGGCGATGACGTAGGTGTAGGCTGCCCATTTGAGGGCGTCGATGGCCATCGGTCTGGTCTCGTAGTTCGTGATGCCCGCGCTCTCCAGCCAGTTGACGGCCCTGTGGCTTGCGTTGATCTCGACCGGAAGGGTGACAAAGCTGAAGAGTGTTGTCAAGGCGAAGAGGATGACTCCGAAGATCAGCACAGGATAGCTGTGGAACATGGAGACCAGAATCACTCCCGCAAGCAAGACCCACTGCACAATCCTGCTGGAGAAGCTGACGACCGGAACAAGAGCTGTGCGCATCCTTAACGGAAGGTAACCTTTGGCATGCTGGACCACATGTCCGCACTCATGCGCCGCCACTGCCGCCGCGGCCACGCTGCTTTGATTGTAAACCTCCTCGCTGAGGTTCACAGTCTTTGTCTGCGGATTGTAGTGGTCGGTCAGGCGGCCTGGGATGCAAGTGACTTTGACATCGGTGATCCCGTGGTCATAAAGCATCTTGCGGGCGACCTCCGCTCCGGTCATGCCGTTGGTGGTCGGAACCCGTGAATATTTCGTGAACCTGCTTTGAAGCATGCTTTGGATGATTTGGCTCAGAATCATCACTGCAATCATTATTATCCAGATTGATCCGGTGCTCATAATGTTTTCTTACTTTATTTGTTAATCTTTCGCAAGCCGGCAATTACGTGCGGTAAAATCTTTGTCCATGCGGTGATTGCCCACCGGTGGTGTTTTCATCAATTAATAGACCAGAATCCAAACTTACATAAAAATCTGCGATTCTTACGCCCGTTCCATAAGAAAGAAACAGTTTTTAGAGGAAATATAAATATTTTGGCAGTGATTTTGGCAGAAAAACAGTAATTTTGTCAGAATTTGAGTTCATGACATGTCAAACGGCGTAACAGATTTTTCAAGGCTGGAACTGAATCTCCAAAACTGTCTCGGCAACTACCGGTACTTCCGCTCTAAACTTCAGCGGACGACCAAACTGCTGGTTTTGGTCAAGGCCAACGCCTACGGCCACGGGGCTGTGGAGTTCGCTCTGATGATGCAGAATGCCGGGGCTGACTATCTGGCAGTCGCTCTTCCGATTGAAGGGATTGAGCTCCGGCAGTCTGGTATCAGCCTTCCGATCTTGGTGCTGACCGCCGGCACGGACTATTTTGACGAGATCATCGACAATCACCTTGAGCCGGGAATTCCAAACCTCTACACTCTCAAGGCCTTGGTATCCACGTTGCAAAGCCGTGGCATGGAGGATTTCCCGATCCACATCAAGCTTGACACCGGCATGCACCGCCTTGGCTTCATGACAAGCGAGCTTGATGATCTGAATGAATATCTCAAGACTTGTCCCGAGGTGAGGGTGAAGTCGGTATATTCACATCTGGCGGTCGCCGAGGATCCTTCGATGGATCAGTTCACGTTGGGGCAGATCACCATGTTCGAGAACAACGCGGCGAGGCTTGATGATGCTCTTGGGTACCATCCGATGTGGCATGTTCTCAATTCCGCCGGCATCGAGCGTTTCGCGCGCTACCAGCATGACATGGTGCGGCTGGGTGTAGGAATATACGGGATCAGCTCCTTGCCGGAAGTCCGGCTGAAGCCGGTCGCGTCACTTAAGGTGAAAGTTTTGCAGGTCAAAGAGTTGAAGTCTGGAGACGGTGCCATCGGCTATGGACAGCATGGCTTGATTGCTCCGGAGGGAACCCGGATTGCCACCATCCCTGTCGGGTACGCTGACGGAATCGACAGGAGGCTCGGTTGTGGACACGCCAGCTTTTCGCTTAACGGTCATCGTGTGCCTACCATCGGGAACATCTGCATGGACATGTGTATGCTTGACGTGACCGGGGTCCCGGCGCAGGTGGGGGACACTGTGACGATTTTCGGGGAGGATCCTACTGTCAGTGAACTCGCGGGAATTCTGGACACGATTCCGTATGAGATCATGACCTCGGTTCCGCGCCGCATCGAGCGCGTCATTGTCCGAAGGCAACTTCCTCAATAAGGTCACTTCGACAAGCTCAGTGAACGTCGTGGCTCGGCCGCTGAGCCTGTCACTTCCGGCCGCTGAGCTTGTCGAAGCGACTATTCGGAAATCATCATGCCGGCCCTGATCTCTTGGGCCAGGGCAGAACCCTTCAGATGCTCGACGATCGCGAGAGCGAAATCCACGGCACACCCGGGGCCGCGTCCGGTGATCAGATTCCCGTCAGCCACGCATGGAGTCTTGACATATTCCCCACCCTTCGCGATCGGAGCCGCCTCGAACCCGTCGTAGCAGGTGAACCTCTTCCCCTTCAGCGACGGAATCTGCGAGACTACCAGTCCAGGAGCCGCACAGATCGCGGCCAGAGTGCCACCCTCGGCGTAATGCCTCTTCATCAGTTCCATGAGCTTCACGTCCTCGGCAAGGTTTTTCGTTCCCGGCATCCCTCCTGGGAACACAAGCACATCTTTCTCGCTTGTCCCGTCGAACTCTGCTCTTTCTTCGAACAGGTCGCGTGTCCAGTCCACAATCACCGTTAATCCATGCGCGCCTGTCACAATCTCATTGTCTGTGATTGAGACAATTCTTACGTCGATTCCGCCCCTGCGAAGAACATCCAGAGTGGCAAGTGCCTCGATCTCCTCGAAACCTTCGGCTAAAAAAATGTAGTTTCCTTTCATATTACGGCGTGTTTTATAATGTGTTTATAATGAACTTGTTATGAAATCGTCCCCTCCCGTAATGACCAGAACGTTTTAGCAATTAACTAATATGTAGCCAGTTACGTGAATTCTCCCGGCCTCCCAGTGATAATCACGATGTTATTACATTAAAGGGTGACTAAAATTTTTAGTCACCCTCTGTCCCGGTTGAGATATCAGGACTCGAACCTGAACTGGCAGAACCAAAATCTGTAGTGCTACCATTACACCATACCTCAATTCCATTCGCAAAGTTATTCAATTTCCCGCAATTCTGCAACCATGCCGCGCCAGAATGACGACAAAAAGCATCGCTTTTTCGTGGGGATATTCCTATTTCTTCAGAAGTTCGTCGATGTGTTCGGCGTAGTCCAGTGAGGAATCAAGGTAGAAAACAATCTCCGGCACGATGCGGAGCTGCTTTGCGACCTGGTGGCCGAGCTCTCCACGCAAAGCCTTGACATTGTCGTTCAGAAGTTTCATCACTTCCTCCGCCTTTGCGGAAGGGAATATGCTCACATAGGTTTTTGCAAGCGAGAGGTCGGGGCTGACCCTGACCTCACTTACCGTCACCATCGCACCCCCGAACACGGCCATACCCTTGCCTCGGATGATCTCCGCCAGATCCTTCTGGATCTCTCTGGCAACCTTGAGCTGCCTTGTGCTTGCCGGCTTCTCCATGATTACAAAACGTTGATGATGAAGTAGTTCTTCTTGCCTTTCTGGGCGAGGATGTACTTTCCGTCCACGATGTCTTTCCCGGAGACCTCGTACCCGATGTCGGAGATCTTGTCCTTGTTGATGCTCACGCCGTTGCCCTGGACCATCTTCCTGGCCTCTCCCTTGGATGAGAAGACCTGGGTCTTCACGGCTAGGAGGTCAATGATGTCGCAAGGAAGGTCGGCTTTCTGAATATCAAAGGTCGGCACGCCGCTGAACACGGCGAGGAACGTCTTCTCGTCCAGTTTCCTCAGCTCGTCGGATGTCGAGTTGCCGAACAGCATCTTGGACGCGGAGACTGCGTTGGCATATTCATCAGCCCCGTGGATCATTGTGGTAAGCTCCTTGGCGAGAAGCTGCTGGAGCGTCCTGCGGCCAGGATCCTGACGGTGCTCCTCGATGGCGGCGTCTATGGTCTCCTTGTCAAGAAGGGTGAATATCTTGATGTATCTTTCCGCGTCCTCGTCGCTTACGTTCAGCCAGAACTGGTAGAACTCGTAAGGGGAGGTCTTCTCCGGATCGAGCCAGATGTTGCCCTTCTCCGTCTTTCCGAACTTTGTTCCGTCGGCCTTGCGGATGAGTGGGCAGGTGAGGGCGAACGCGTCGGTCTTGCCGAGCATCCTGCGGATGAGCTCAGTGCCGGTGGTGATGTTGCCCCACTGGTCGCTTCCGCCAAGCTGGAGACGGCAGCCCTTGTTCTCGTAGAGCCAGAGATAGTCGTAGCCCTGGAGCAGCTGGTAGCTGAACTCGGTGAAGGACATTCCCTCGCGTGACTCGCTGGAAAGACGCTTCTTCACGGAGTCCTTGGCCATCATATAGTTCACGGTGATGTGCTTGCCCACGTCACGGATGAAGTTCAGGAAAGAGTAGTTCTTCATCCAGTCGTAGTTGTTCACGAGCTCCGCCTTGTTAGGCGCGTCGGAGTCGAAGTCAAGGATCCTTGACAGCTGCTTCTTGATGCCCGCGATGTTGTGCTGGAGGGTCTCCTCGTCCAGCAGATTCCTTTCCTGGGACTTCATCGAAGGGTCACCGATCATTCCGGTCGCTCCGCCGATCAGGGCGATAGGTTTGTGCCCGCACTGCTGGAAGTGCTTCAGGATCATAATGCTGACAAGGTGGCCGATGTGCAGGGAATCAGCCGTAGGGTCGATGCCGACGTAGGCGGCCTGAGGACCTTCCATAAGTTTTTCCTCAGTTCCCGGCATGATGTCCTGGATCATGCCTCTCCATTTGAGTTCCTCTACGAAATTCTTCATTGTATGTTGCGTTTTTATATTCATTTTGCGGCGTTATTTTGAGACTTGTCTCATTTTCGCGCCTGTTTTGTGCAAAGTTAGGCAAAAATAACGTAAATTTGCAGGCTGGAAACGAAATTAACAGTTTAAATATAAACGAATATGAGAAAGAAAATCGTTGCCGGAAACTGGAAGATGAACACAACTCTCCAGGAAGGCGTTGAACTTGCGAAGGCTGTGGCCGCCAAGTCTGTTGAGACTCCAGAGAATGTTGGACTTATCGTAGCTCCTCCTTTTACTCATCTCGCATCAGTGGCAGAGGCTCTCAAGGGCTCAAAGGTTGAGCTTTCAGCCCAGAATTGCGCTGATCACGAGAAAGGCGCCTACACAGGTGAGGTCGCTGTGAATATGCTTACATCCGTCGGCTGCCAGTGGACCATCCTCGGACACTCCGAGAGAAGGCAGTACTACGGCGAGACTGACGAGAAGCTCGTCGAGAAGACAAAGCTCGCCCTTGCCGCCGGTCTTGGCGTGATCCTTTGCGTTGGTGAGAATCTTGAGCAGAGAGAGGCCGGAAAGCACTTCGATGTCGTTACCGGACAGATCAAGAACGTCCTCTACAACTTCACCGCTGAGGACATGGCCAAGATCATCGTCGCTTACGAGCCGGTTTGGGCCATCGGTACCGGAAAGACCGCTTCCGCCGGGCAGGCTGAGGAAATCCACGCCTGCATCCGCAAGGTGCTTGCCGAGAAGTTCGGTGAGACCGTGGCCGAGGACACCACAATCCTCTACGGTGGAAGCTGCAAGCCTTCAAACGCCAAGGAGCTCTTCGCCCAGAAGGACATTGATGGTGGCCTCATCGGTGGAGCCGCGCTGAAAGCAGACGATTTTATCGCTATAGCACAGAGCTATTAACGGATTGTTTACCAAAAAGGGGAGGCAAAGTTTCAAACTTTGCCTCCCCTTTTTGGTATCGTATGTCTCTTACTTCTTGGACTCCTCAACAGAAACCTTTCTGAATTCCTTGAGATCCTTCATGAGTTCGAGAGCGGCCTTGCGGGCGCGTGCGCCGGCGGCCTTATTACCCTTTTCTACCTGAGCGTCAGCGTTCTCTACGAACACGTTGAGCTCTGCCTTGATTTTAGCGACAAGATTCTCCATTTTTGTTCTTAATTTAGTGAATAGTTGGATTATTAATTTGTATTATAACAATGTTATCTACTCGCTTAATGCCTGCAATTTATGGAAAAAAATGAAATTAACAAACTTTTTTCCGCAAAAAGGCTGATTTTATGACGGTTCCCCCGCTTTTTCTCCTTTCTGAGGCTTAGTTTCGCCTTTAGCAGGCTTCACATTGAGCAGATTCATCGCCCTGTCAGGGCCGATGGTGGAGAAGTTCTTGATGCCCTCGATGACTCTTTCGCAGATTCCCGGAACAGCCGCCTTCTCCTCGGCGCCCAGTTCCCCGATCACGAAGTCAACCTGTCCGCCTCGCGAGAAATTGTTCCCGATTCCGATTCTGATCCGCGCCCATTGGGTCGTTTCAAGCCGTGCCTGAATGTCTTTCAGTCCGTTGTGTCCTCCGTCACTTCCGTTTTTGCGCATTCTGACCGTTCCGAACGGAAGGTTGAGGTCGTCACAGATCACAATGAGGTTCTCAAGGGGCAGTCTCAGCTTGTCCACCCAGTATCGTACGGCATTGCCGCTGAGATTCATGTAGGTGGAAGGTTTGAGGAGGTAGAACTTACGTCCCTTGAATGAGATCTCAGCCACGTCTCCATAGCGTTCCGTCCTGAAAACAGTGTTGGATGCCTGTGCCCAGGCATCCAACACCATAAACCCCATGTTATGTCTGGTAGAAGCGTACTCCGCGCCGATGTTTCCCAATCCTGCGACAAGGTAGTTCATGCCAGTGCCTTTTTCAGAGGTTTGAGCAGGCTTATTCAGCAGCCGGCTCAGCAGTCTCCTCAGTCGATTCAGTCTCATGCTCCTCGGCGCCTTCCATCTTCTCCTCGTGAGCGAGCTGCGCGGCGATCTGACGTGTTGACTTCACGGCGCAGATGATTGCGGTCTTAGGAGTAACGACGGTCACGTTCTCAACCTTGATGTCGCCCGCGACGATGCGCTTCTCGATGTCGAGTTTGGTCACGTCGAGGTTGATGGTGTCAGGAAGGTTATTCATCAGGGCGCTGATGCGAACCTCTCTGCTGACGAGAACGAACTTACCACCTCTCTGTACTCCGACAGGGTGACCGCTCACTACAACAGGAACCTTGATGACGATAGGCTTGTCCTCAGTTACCGCGAGGAAGTCAGCGTGAAGGCAGTTGTCCTTTACCGGATGGTACTGGAGCTCGTGAACGACGGCTGTGTAGGCCTTGCCGTTGTCAAGCTTGATGTCGATGATGAATGACGCCGGAGTGTGGGTGATGCCCATAAGATCTCTTTCAGTCACAGTGAAGAGAATATTCTCCAAACCAGGTCCGTAGAGGTTGCAAGGAACGAGACCCTGCTTGCGGATCGCTTTGATGACGGCCTTGTTGCCGACTTCACGGACTTTGCCGTTAAGCTCAAAATGCTTCATTGTTTTGTTGTTTAAAATGTGTTACTCAGTTCCGGATCACCCGGAACCCCATTGCACCAAAAGCGCCGACGCGCTTTGTAATTGCGCCGCAAAGATAGGAATATTTTGTAAATCAGCCAACAACTTACCGCAGAATTTTCAAGCGTAAGGAATGACCCGTGAATATTACTTCACCAGTCTCGTGGCGTTATTCCAAACCTCTTTCCTGTAGTAGAGATCCAGCAATGGCGTCCCCGCGCACGGCAGGTACATGCTGAAGCCGGAGTAGGCCTTGATGTCGAATTCCTCCAAAAACTGTCCGGTGGAGTTCTTGTAGATGACGCAGCCGTCAACGGCCTTGTGAAGGTCTTCGAGGTCGGCTTTTGAAGCCCCGCATTTCTCGAAGATGTCCACGAGGTCGTAGAAGTAGTGACGGCCCCGCCTGTAGTAGCCTTGGATGTCATCGACCGGAGCGTCGGCGAGTGCGTCGGAATATTCATTGATCATTCTGGCGCAGACACTTGCGAGATTGTCCAACCCGCTTGTCCTGACGAGGTTGACTGTCGAGGAGCGATAGTCCCCGCTTTGCTTGTCGTACATCTCGAACGAGTCCTTGAAGAGTCCTTCGAGATCCGGAGTCTCCCTGTTCAGGAGGAACGATGTGATCTTTGTGTAGTTGAACATCCCGTCGCCAAGCACTTCGGCGGGGGAGAGCCCAAGGTAATCTGCCTTGTCCTTGAGTGCGTAGGCCATCTCGACACCGGCCGTGTAGCACATGTCGAAGAGGATGTAGTCCAGATGGTAAGGTATGGCGTCCACGAACTCGCTGACACTCATCTCATGCCCGTAGTAACTCTTGGTGATGGCGTCCTGTCCGATTGATCTTGTCATTCCGTAGTACGGATCGGTGTCGGCCAGGTTTCCGACCGGGACCGGTAGTCTTCTTAAGATTGCCGCATTCCCTTTGGAGCGTAAAGAAGCCGTTCCCTGAGTCTGGACCTCGCCTTGATGATCATTCTCAAATCTGCTTGGCTCGGAGAAGTAACCGGCAGGAAGCCAACCGGATCCATGCGAAGAGAAGACAAGTCCATAACCCTTGGCCGGGAACTCGTCCTTGACATAGGTCAGCACCTGCCGCATGGTTGAGGATGAAGCCGCGATTGTCTCCGTGCCGAAAGTCTTCAATGTGTCGGAGACAATCTTTCCGTTAGGTTTTTTGTAGATTCTACGCAGGTGTGACTCCACAGGGGTATAATTGTAGTCTCCTACCTTCGAGTACCTTGAATAGATCAGCACGACATCGCCGCTCTCTCTGGGAACATAACCTGCCGGAAGGCCTTTCTCCGTGCCGTCCATGTTGTCCTTGAGATAGGACGTAAGGTTGTTGAACCCGCATTCGTAGAACAATAGCACTTTACGGTTCACGTTGACCGGCTCCTCTGGTTTTTCCTTGCAGCATCCAACCGTCGCGGACAGAAGCAGAACCGCGGCTACGGAACCGGTTATGGCCTTTATGATATTCATAGTTTGTCTTTATTATTTGGTTTAAGTAATCCTTAAAAGTTTTTAACGCTTACTAATGCCGGATTTGACGGCACAGATGACAAATATAAGGAAATTCCTGAATAATGGTTATATTTACAAGCCAAAAACAATTATTTTTATGAAATCAGGAATAAAGATGATTCTCACAATCGGAGCGGCTGCCGCTCTCTGCTCTTGCTCGCAAGGGGAAAAGAAGACCCAAGAAAATGACTTCCACTACCTTCTGGACGAGTTCGCCGATCTCAAGGTGATCCGTTTCCGGGTTCCGGGATGGGACAACCTCAGTCTCAGACAGAAGGAATATGCCTACCATCTTTCGGAGGCCGCCAAGCTGGGCCGCGACATCACATGGGACCAGTACTGCAAGTGGAACCTCCCGGTCCGGCACGTGGTCGAGGATATTCTCAATGAATATGAAGGTGACCGTGAATGCGCTGATTTCCAGAACTTCACCGTCTATGCCAAGAGGCTTTTCTTCGCCAACGGCATCCATCACCACTATTCCGAGGACAAGTTCTTCCCGGAGTGTTCAAGGGAATATTTCCAGAGCCTGATGGAGGCTGTCGGTGACGGAGAGCAGGCCGCGGAACTGCTGGAGGTGATATATTCCCCGGACATCTACCCTCAGCGTCGTTCCACTTCCAAGACCGGCGACATCGTGGAGCTTTCTGCAGTGAACTTCTACGATGGCGTGACCCGTGAGGAGGTCGATAAGTATTACAACTCGCGGATGGATCCGAACGACAAGACCCCGATCTCCTACGGCCTTAACACAAAGGTAGTCAAGGAGGACGGCAAGGTTGTCGAGAAGCCTTGGAAGGTCGGCGGAATCTACGGTCCGGCTCTGGAGAAAATCTGCGCCGAGCTGGAGAAGGCCGCCGCTGTGGCCGAGACCGATCTTCAGAAGGAGGCGATAGGAAAACTTGTGGAATACTACAAGACAGGCGATCTGAGGACGTGGGACGATTTCAACATCGATTGGGTTCAGGACACCGTCGGCACGATCGACTTCATCAACGGCTTCATCGAGGACTATGACGATCCGCTCGGTCGCAAGGCCACATGGGAGGGCTATGTGAATATGAAGGATTCCGCCGCCTCCGCCCGTACAGAGGTCCTGAGCGCCAACGCGCAGTGGTTCGAGGACAACTCGCCGGTGGATCCGCGCTTCCGCAAACCTCATGTGAAGGGCGTTTCCGCCAAGGTTGTGGACGGCATCACCCTCGCCGGAGCCACCTATCCTGCAACTCCGATCGGAATCAACCTTCCGAACGCCGACTGGATCAGACGTGACTACGGCTCCAAGTCCGTGACCATCGCCAACATCACCCACGCCTACGACTATGCCGCCCAGGAGTCGCCTAAGAGCACACTGACCGAGTTCGCTTACGATCAGGCTGAGATTGACGCCTACAAGCAGTACGGTTCCTACACAGACGAGATTCACACGGATCTTCATGAGTGCCTCGGCCACGGCTCCGGCCAGCTTCTTCCTGGCGTTTCGTCAACGGCTCTGGGCGAGTACCAGTCAACCCTTGAGGAGGCACGCGCCGATCTGTTCGGCCTTTACTATATGGCTGACCCCAAGCTCGTTGAACTTGGCATCATGCCTAACGCCGAGGCCTACAAGCCGGCATATTCAAACTACATCAGGAACGGTCTGTTCGTGCAGTTCACAAGGGTTGAGCTCGGCAAGCAGAACACTGAGGCGCATATGCAGAACCGCAAGCTGATCGCCGAGTGGTGCTACGAGAAAGGAGCCGCCCGTGGCATCATCGAGAAGAAGATGCGTGACGGCAAGACCTATTTCGTGGTGAATGATTACGAGGCTCTCCGCGGTCTGTTCGCCGAGCTTCTCGCCGAGATCCAGAGAATCAAGTCCGAGGGTGACTATGCCGCCGGTAAGAATCTCGTGGAGACTTACGCCGTCAACATCGACCCGCAGCTTCACAAGGAGGTTCTGGAGAGGTATGCCGCACTGAATCTCAAGCCTTATGGCGGCTTCGTCAATCCGGACATCGTCCCGGTCGAGAAGGGCGGCAAGGTCGTTGACTACAAGATCGTCTATGTGGACAACTACCTCCAGCAGCAGCTTGACTACGGCAAGAAGTACCGTACTCTTTAAGTGAATCTGACAGAAAGAATATTACAGGACTACGCTTCCTACCTGAAGATCGAGCGTGCGATGTCACCCAACACGGTGGCATCGTACTCTTCTGATGTCAGGGAATTCTTCTCTGTCGTGACCACCGCTCCGTCAGATGTTGCGACACAGGAAATTCTGGACTACCTTTCTTCCCGTGAAGACCTTTCGAAGCGTTCCCAGTCCCGTTTCCTGAGTTCGCTTCGATCTTTTTTTGACTGGCTTGTCATGGAAGGGGAGCGTAAGGAGAATCCATGTGATCCGATCGAGTCTCCCAAGATGGGGCGCTATCTTCCCGCAGTGCTGTCGGTAGAGGAGGTCGGTGCGATCATGGATTCTGTGGACCTTTCGTCATGGACCGGCAAGCGCGACCGTGCGATCCTGGAGGTCCTCTATGGCTGTGGTCTCCGTGTCTCCGAGGCCGTTGGCCTGCGAATATCCTGTGTCTATCTTGACGAGTCCTTCGTGCGGGTCATCGGCAAAGGTAACAAGGAGCGCATTGTCCCTATGGGGGATATGGCTGCCACCGCTGTCCGGAATTATCTGGTTGTCAGGCCGGATCCGGCATCCCCTGAATTCGATGACACCTTGTTTCTGAACCGCTTCGGCAAGTCCCTCAGCCGTGTCTCGATGTTCACCATCGTGAAGCGTCAGGCCATGCTCGCCGGCATCCACAAGGAGATTTCTCCGCACACTTTCCGGCACTCTTTCGCCACCCACCTCATCGAGAATGGCGCCGACCTCCGTGTGGTTCAAGACATGCTCGGCCACGAGGACATCACCACCACTGAGATCTACACTCACATCGACACCACCACTTGGCAGCGGTCCGTCCTCTCCCATCACCCCCGCCGTTGACTGTCCTCTCCTTTCCGACAACGCTTTGCTCCCGGAACGTTGCCCGGGAACTCATCTTTTAGAAATAATGCTTGGCGGCAGGGGAAAAAAGGCAAATGGCAAATTTTGCACGTTACCAAAATTTGCCATTTGATTTTTCCACTGCCGTTCGTTAAGTTAACACGTACTTTTGTGGGGACTCGATACCTTTCCGACAAGGCTTTGCTCCCGGAGCGTTGCCCGGGAACTCATCTTTTAGAAATAATGCTTGGCGGCAGGGGAAAAAAGGCAAATGGCAAATTTTGCACGTTACCAAAATTTGCCATTTGATTTTTCCACTGCCGTTCGTTAAGTTAACACGTACTTTTGTGGGGACTCGATACCTTTCTGACGACGCTTTGCTCCCGGAACGTTCTCGAAGAGTGCTTCGTATCCCTCTCCGGCGACGTTTTCCCATCTAAGCGTTCCCCGAGAGTGTCCAATGTCCCTCTTGGGCGACGCTTTACTCTAAAATCGTTGCCCAAGAGTGCGGGACTATGGCTTGGCGATGCGGCAACGGGTTAGTTTGGAGGCTTTGTCAGGATCGAGGATGCCGGCTTTTTGGAGGTTGGAGACGGTCCATTCGGATTTCGGGGAGTTTTCTTTGAATATGACAATGCTCCGCGCGGCGCGTTTCCCGATGTAGGGGTGCGAGGCGAGGTCTTTCTCCGGAAGTGCCCACAATGAATATGGTGGTGTGGCCACAGTGTCTAACTTGATGAGATCCTTGAGGTTGTCGAACTTCTCCTGATCGAAGTGCCAGATGTCCATGAGCTGCTCGGGGTAGGAATATCCTCCCAGTTCATTGCGGTATGAGACCATCTTTCCGGCGAAGAACTTACCGATGCCGGGGAGCGACATAAATGTCACCGAGTCAGCAGAGTTGATGTCAATTTTGGGAATATCAATGTACCTCTCAAGCCGACGGAACACGGAATCCTCCACGACGTATGATTTTGCGAAGTCACTTTTGCGGCGGAACCGGCCTCCCTTTTGCCGGTAATTGTCAATGGATTGTGCCTGCTTCCGGGTGAATCCCAGGCGCATCAGGTCGTCAATGCTCACCGTGTTCGGATCGAAGCGGAAACTTTCATATTTTCTTGGAGTGTAGTTTCTCCTGATCTGCTCGGCCTGAGGAGAGTGCTCCGAGTTCCTGCGGAATGAGTTGTTGACCGAACCGCTTCCCTTTTTGTACACCAAAGCCTTGTTTTCTGTACCAAATGTCTTTCCGGAGGTGTTTGGTACACCAGAAGGCTTTTTCCTGTACGGTGATGCCGCTTCGGCAGACCCAGCGACCGGAGAACGATTGCCGGCCCGATCAGTCGCTGAGCCTGTGGTTTGACAGGGCTCACCAAACATCGAAGCGTCCGGAGTATGGTTGTCGGACTGGGTGGTCGCTGAGCTTGTCGAAGCGACTGGCCTTTCGTTAGCCGTTACGCCGACTGCCTGGCTGGCATTTTCGGAAGCGTAAACGAACACAGTGTCCGGCTCGTCATGATTGGCGATGATCCGTGCGACAGAGGCCTTGTGGATGAACAGGGCCGCCTGGTAACCGACAATGAGAAACAGCAGGGCCACCGCCCCGACGACGAACGAAGCGGACGGCCTCTTGCTGTCCTTGGAGGAGTTGAAGTCTTTCATGAGTTTTTTTATGTCATTGTTTAGTGGAAATGAAGTACATGTGGTAATACGGGAGTGGTCATGCACCGAAAGTCACACTGACATATTCAAAGTCTATTCTTCCGTTTCGGACTTCCGCCTTTTCTTTTCAGATGGCGCCCCGGCGACGACTATTACTATCTCACCCTTGGGCTCATGTTCCTTGTACCAGGCGGACACTTCCGCAAGCGTTCCGCGTTTGTGTTCCTCGTGGATCTTTGAGATCTCGCGCGCCACGGAGCACTCGCGCTCCGGTCCGAAATATTCAATGAACTGGTCGAGGGTTTTGACGAGTCTGTAAGGAGACTCGTAGAAGATCATGGTCCGCTGTTCCTCCGCGAGGGTTTTCAGCAGTGTCTGGCGACCTTTTTTCACCGGTAGGAAGCCCTCGAAGCAGAAGCGGTCGCAAGGCAGACCGGAGGAGACTATCGCCGGGATGCAGGCCGTGGCTCCTGGAAGTGTCTGCACCTCAATCCCTTCGGCGGCGCATGTTCGGGCGAGAAGGAATCCGGGGTCGGATATTCCCGGAGTACCGGCGTCGCTGATCAGCGCGACATTCAGTCCGCCCAGAATCCGTTCCTTGATCATCTCGGCTGTCTGGTGTTCGTTGAACTTGTGGTGCGACTGGAGTTTGCCGTGGATGTCATAGCGATGGAGCAGGACACTGCTGGTCCTCGTGTCTTCCGCAAGGATCAGATCCGCGTCTTTCAGCACCTGTACGGCCCGGAAGGTCATGTCATCCAGATTTCCGACAGGAGTAGGTACTATATAGAGGATTCCAGGCATGGTCTGTTTTTGATGTTATCGGGTTTACTGCCAATTTGATACGGCGCTCCCTTACTTGAAATTCTAACGAAGTTTTCTGCGGACGGCCATCATCAGCCTGTAAACAGGTTCAGAATTCATGTCCCAGTCCGGGAAGTTTGTCCGGATGTAGGAGATGGCCTCGTCAAGGGTGGTCATGCCGTTGAACGCGCTGATTGTGTTCTGGAAGAGAATAGGGTCTTCCTTGAACAGGACGTTGATCAGCAGGACCCTGTCGTTGAGGGAGATGGCACTGATGACGTTCTTCACTTGGGAGCCTGGGCGGTCTATTCTCCATGCCTGCTTCTCGGCCATGACATCCATGACCGCTGTTTCCGGTTTCTGGCTGTCGAGGATGGATGCCTTTGGTCTGGGGGCAGGTTCTGTTTTTAGCGTCGTTTCTGATTCAGGAGCCGGGGCGATCACAATCTCTGGCTCGATGTCGAGCGTTGGTTCCGGAACAGGCTCAGGAATCGTTGATGGCTCGTCCATCGGGAGGTCATCACCGGACGGAAGGTCATCGCCGGACGGAAGGTCATCACCGGACGGAAGGTCATCACCGGACGGAAGGTCATCACCGGACGGAAGGTCATCGTCCGGTTGAATGACAGGTGCTTCCGGTGTGGTGGCCACTTCGGTGGGGATGGGCACTTCGACAGGCTCATTGACCGGAGATGTTGGCTCAGAGACAGGAATATCCTCGGTCGCCGAGCCTGCCGAAGCGACAGTGTACTCAGCCGCGGGATCTTCAACGATAGGTGGAATATTTATGTCCGGGATGTCTATTTCGATTGGAATCTCATCTTTGATGTCCAAAGCTTCGACAGACTCGGCGACCGGAGTTTCTGTTGACCCGGCGGTCACCTCGGCAGCCTCAGTGGCCTCACCAAGCCTACGCACCTCATTCTCAAGGGCCTCGAGCTCCACCTTTATGTTGTTTATCCTTTCCAGTAGTGCGGAAAGCCTTTTTTCGTCGATGTTTCCCATAAAAAAATGCTATCTTTGCCTGACAAACCGGAAGTGCGGAAACCACGCCGCGCCACAAGGTTTGCGAGTGTTATTGATTATTCCAACAAATCTAACGAAATGTTTTCAGAAAACATAAAAAAAACCGGATGTATTGAAGTCATTTGCGGCTCGATGTTCTCCGGCAAGACAGAAGAGCTGATCCGCAGGATCCGGAGAGCCAAGTTCGCCAACCTCAGGATCGAGATCTTCAAGCCGACAATTGACACAAGATATTCCGAGGATGACGTGGTCTCCCATGATTTTCACAAGATCCCGTGCCATTCCGTGAAGGATCCGAAAGAGATGTTGAACATCGGTCCGGAAGTCCAGGTGGTGGGAATAGACGAGGCCCAGTTCTACGACATGTCGCTTGTGGATGTCGCACAGAAACTCGCCGACCGTGGGGTTCGCGTGATCATAGCCGGCCTTGACACCGATTTCCTCGGTAAGCCTTTCGGCCCTATGCCTTACCTTATGGCTGTAGCTGAGGAAGTCCGTAAGGTACATGCCATCTGCGTCAGGTGCGGCAATCTCGCAAATCACTCCCACAGACTGTCCCACAGCACCGAGCTCGTGGTCCTTGGAGAGAAGGACGCCTACGAGCCGTTGTGCCGTGAATGTTACAACAAGGCGATCGCCGGGGAACGTGAGGCTTAGTCCTTCACGTTCTTCAAAGCCTCGCGTACCTTTGCCTCGATCTCGTCGCAGAGTTCCTGGTTGTCCTTGAGAAGCTGCTTGGTGGCCTCGCGTCCCTGGGCCAGTTTCTGGTCGCCGTAGCTGAACCATGAGCCGCTTTTGCCCACGATGCCATATTCAACGCCAAGGTCAAGGATCTCGCCGGCGTGGGAGATGCCCTCACCGAACACGATGTCGAACTCGGCCTTCTTGAAAGGCGGGGCCATCTTGTTCTTCACCACCTTGACTCGGGTGCGGTTGCCCAGAGCCTCCTCGCCGTCCTTGAGCTGTGTGGTCTTGCGCACGTCGATGCGGACGGAGGCGTAGAATTTCAATGCGTTACCACCTGTCGTGGTCTCCGGGTTGCCGAACATCACGCCGATTTTCTCCCTGAGCTGGTTGATGAATATGCAGCAGGTGTTCGTCTTGGCGATGTTGGCCGTCAGTTTCCTCAATGCCTGGCTCATCAGCCTTGCCTGAAGTCCGACCTTGTTGTCGCCCATCTCACCTTCGATCTCCGCCTTCGGAGTCAGGGCTGCGACAGAGTCAACCACCACGATGTCAATCGCTCCCGAACGGATCAGGTTGTCGGCGATCTCAAGCGCCTGTTCGCCGTTGTCCGGCTGTGAGATGAGCAAAGTCTCAAGGTTAACCCCCAGAGCCTTCGCGTAAGTTCTGTCGAATGCGTGCTCAGCGTCGATCATCGCCGCGATGCCGCCCTGTTTCTGTGCCTCGGCTATCGCATGGATCGCCAGAGTGGTCTTACCGCTGGATTCCGGACCGTAGATCTCCACGATCCTTCCGCGCGGATAACCTCCTATCCCGAGCGCGTGGTCAAGCGCGACGGAACCGCTCGGTATGACCTGCACGTCCCATTGTGGCTGTTCCCCCAGCTTCATGATCGTTCCTTTCCCGTAGTCTTTCTCAATCTTGTCGATCGTGGCCTGCAGCGCCTTCAGTTTGGCGGCGCCGGTGTCTGTGGCCTTAGCCTCTACCTCTTTTGCCATAATGTTAAAATAATGTTGTTTGTTGTTTTTGGGCGAAAAGATGTCGCCTTTGTGACAAAGATATAAAATTACGTCCAATCCGGCGTTATTTTTCATTAAATTTGTAGTAGAAAAATCGACATGAAAGTTATGCGTGAGCAACTGTTGGGAAAGACCCCTGATGAACTGAAGGAAATAGCTTTGAAAGTAGGTCTGCCTGCCTTTACCGGCAAGCAGATCGCGCAGTGGATGTACGGGCGCAAGGTCCGGAGCATAGACGAGATGACCAACATCTCCAAGGTCGGGCGCGAGAGACTCAAGGAGGAATATACCCTCGGAGTGACCCTCCCTTCCGCTTGTCAGGTCTCCTCCGACGGCACGAAGAAATACCTTTTCCCGGTGGGTGAGGGCAATGCCGTCGAGGCGGTGATGATTCCCGATGACGACAGAAAGACCCTCTGTGTCTCCTCGCAGGCCGGCTGCCGGATGGGCTGCCGCTTCTGCATGACCGGACGTCAGGGATTCCACGGCAATCTCACCGCGGCGGACATCCTTTCCCAGTTCATCGCCATCGACGAGGCCGCGGAGCTGACGAACGCCGTCTTTATGGGAATGGGCGAGCCGCTTGACAACTTCGGCAACGTGATGAAGGCCATCGAGGTGCTTACGGCTGACTGGGGTTTCGGCTGGAGCCCCAAACGCATAACCCTTTCCACGATCGGTGTCCTGCCGAACCTGCGGAAGTACCTCGATTCGACCCGCTGCCACCTTGCCGTCAGCCTCCACAACCCGTTCCCTGACGAAAGGGCGGAGATGATGCCGGTGCAGAAAGCGTGGCCGGTGCAGGAAGTGATCGACATGATCCGTGAATATGACTTCACAGGCCAGCGCCGTGTGAGCTTTGAATATACCATGTTCGCCGGACTGAACGATGACAAGCGCCATGCCGACGCACTTATCAGGCTGCTCCGGGGGTTGGAGTGCAGGGTCAACCTCATCCGCTTCCACAAGATTCCGGACGCTCCGTTCGAGACAACTCCGCAGATCATCATGGAACGCTTCAGGGACAGGCTCTCAAACCACGGAATCACCTGCACGATAAGGGCTTCCAGAGGAGAGGACATTCTTGCCGCATGTGGGATGCTGGCCGGGGAACACAGTAGGAAATGAATATGGCAAATAACGTTCAATGACTATGGGAACGAGAACAAGATTGATTTTCACATCACTGGCCGTGATGGTCTCCTTGACGGCCTTGGCGGAATCCAGGTCTCAGCATTCGGTGCTGGATGACAGGAGGGAGGCCGCTGATCTGAGGGTTGAGGTGATCCGGCATAAACTGGACTCCATAAGGCGTTTCAGACATCGTCCGACCGTCGCCCTTGTGCTGAGCGGAGGCGGAGCCAAAGGGGCGGCTCATGTGGGCGTGATAAAGTATCTGGATTCAATCGGAATGCCGGTTGACATCGTGATGGGTACCAGCATGGGCGGCCTTGTGGGCGGAATCTATGCCCTTGGCTACAATGCTGAGCAACTTGACACCCTGATCCGGAGCATAGACTGGGACCAGGCCTTGAGCGACCGTGTGCCGAGGGACTACCTGTCCTATTCCTCTATCAAATACAAGGAGAAATATGTCCTGTCCTTCCCGTTCTTTTATGACAAGGATGAGTACTTGCAGATGAAGGACGCCGACGGTCGGTACACAAGAAGGGTCGATGACATCCACTTCGGCGCGGGGGGAGCCGACGCCACGAACATGGTCAAGGACAACCTTCTGGGGAGCCTTCCGTCCGGAATGGTCTATGGCCAGAATGTCAACAACATATTCAGCTCGCTTTCCGTCGGTTATCAGGATGTGACTGATTTCTATGACCTTCCGATTCCGTTTCTTTGCGTGGCGACCGACCTCGTGTCCGGTACCGCCAAGATCTGGACCGAGGGCAAACTCAACACGGCTCTCCGTTCCACGATGTCGATTCCGGGACTCTTCGCCCCTGTCAGGGTCGGCGGCATGGTGCTGGTTGACGGCGGCATGAGGAACAACTACCCGACAGACCTTGCCAAGAAGGTCGGGGCTGACATCGTGATCGGTGTCAATCTTTCCAGTGGCTACAAGGGCTACAACGAGATCAATAATCTTGCTGACATCATCAACACCGGCATCGACATGTTGGGGCGCACCTCTTTCGAGTCCAACATAGACATCCCGGATGTCAACATCAAGCCTGACCTGCACGAGTACAATATGCTCAGCTTCGACGAACGCAGCATTGACACCATCATCAACAGGGGCTACCAGGCCGCCTTGGCCGTCGCTGACAAGCTTGACTCGCTGAAGAAGGTCGTCGGGTCTGACAGGACTGTCATAAGCAACGATCCGGCTGATGACATCAGGGTAAGGAAAGTGCTTGTGTCGGGAGTTGAGATCGCCGGAGTAAATGACAGGGAAAGTCTTTACCTGATGAACAAGATCAAGATCGGGGCTGGCTCCAGGATGGGCAATCAGGAAATCGAGGATGCCGTGGCCACAATCTTCGGCACTAACGCGTTTGACTATGTGAACTATGAACTGCTTGGAGACGAGGAACCTTATAGGCTGAGGTTCAACTGCAAGAAGGGTCCTGTCTGCCAGCTTGGTCTTGGCGGACGTTTCGACACGGAGGAGATTGTGTCGGTGCTGATCAATCTGGGCTGGGGAGTCCACAAGATCCAGGGCTCGTCACTGGATTTCACCGGCAAGGTGGGAACCAATCCGAACGCCAGCGTGACATATTCCTACATCTCGCCGAAAGGAATGTCGTTCAATGTGCTGGCTGGGGTCAGGTACACTGACAGGAACACGTTCAGCATCGGAGACAACAGGTTCAGGATCAACTTTCTGGATGTGCGGCAGGAGGTGTTTCTGTCCAACATCACATGGTCTACTTTCTATCTGAAGACAGGTTTCAGGAACGACTACTACAACGTCAATTCATTGATGGCCGAGCAGTCGTTCGGAGACTACGATGTCAACCAACTGTCCAATGATTATGTGACATTCTTCATCGACGCCCGCAAGGACTCGTTCGACAACGCCTACATCCCGACAAAAGGGAAGTCTTTCGGCCTCTCCTACGATTGGGTCTTCGGTGGCGGGCCGCAGAAATTCAATAACTTCCATGCTTTGACATTGGATGCCAAACAGGTTGTGGGCGGTGACAGGTTCGCGTTTATCCCGTCTTTGAACATCCGTTACCTGCTCGGCGACGAGGTTCCGGTGCCTTTCACCAACACGATCGGCGGTAGCATGGCCGGCCGGTATCTAGACCAGCAGATCCCGTTCATCGGAATCAACAATGCCGCGGCCATGCAGAAGATTCTCGGTGTGGCCAGGGCTGACTGGCGCTGGAAGCTGTTCAAGAACAACTACCTGTCGGCGATCGCCAACTTTGCCTTGTCCTGCGATGAGATCTCCGCTTTCAAGAATTTGGACGAGGATGTGGCCGGATATCTGGGCTGCGGCCTACAGTACACCTACAACTCGATCGTGGGACCGATCAGCCTGAATGCGCACTGGTCAAACTACACGCACAATGTCGGACTCTACTTGAGTCTTGGATTCGATTTTTAGGGTATGGAGGAATTCTCGAAGGTTCTGGACAGGCTTCAGACCCAATGTGCGAAGAGGGAATATTGCCGCTCGGACATATTCAAAAAGGCTTTGACCGCTTTGGAGGGGGACAAGGACGCCGCGGAACGGTTGGTCGAGTCGCTTGTCGAAGACCGTTTTGTCGATGATTCGAGATATGCCGCCGCATTCGCGAGGGAGAAGGCCCGCCTGTCGGGTTGGGGTCCTGTGAAGATCTCTTTCGCGCTCACAGCCAAAGGGATATCCAAGGCCGTGGTCTCGGAGGCTTTGAAGGAGGTTGATCCTGATGAGGCCGACAACAGGATGGTCTCGGTGCTTGAGGCAAAGTACCGTGCGCTGAAGGGAGATCCGCAGGAGAAGTTCAAACTGATCAAATTCGGGTTGACAAGAGGCTATGAATATGAAAAGATAGCCCCCGTGGTGGATGAGATTCTGAAGAAGAATCGTTAACTTTGCGGATCCGGAATGGGATTTTTTTCACAGAGGACGGATCATTGGATGGATAAGTCGAACTTAATTCAATTGATATGAAAGCGATTGTTAAAACCGATTTCAACTTGCCGGGACAGGTTGGAAAGTATGTCGGTAAGGTACGTGATGTCTATGACATTGACGGAAAGTATCTCGTTATGGTTGTTACGGACAGGATCTCAGCGTTTGATGTGGTCCTGCCGGAAGGGGTTCCCTACAAGGGACAGGTGCTGAACCGCATAGCGGCCAAATTTCTGGACGCCACGGCCGACATCCTTCCGAACTGGAAGGTGGCCGTGCCGGATCCGGCTGTCACCATCGGCCACAAGTGTGAGCCTTTCAAGGTTGAGATGGTCATCCGCGGCTACCTCGCCGGACATGCCTGGAGGGAGTACAAGGCTGGAAAGAGGACGATCTGCGGTGTGGCGATGCCGGACGGGATGGTAGAGAACCAGAAGTTTCCTGAGCCGCTTGTGACCCCGACCTCTAAGGCCGCCGAGGGACACGACGAGGACATTTCCAAGGAGGAGATCATCGCCCAGGGACTTGTCGGACGAGAGGATTACGAGAAGCTTGAGGCTTACACAAGGGCCATCTACAAGCGTGGATGCGAGATAGCGGCACAGCACGGACTGATTCTGGTGGACACCAAGTACGAGTTCGGCAAGAAGGACGGTCAGATCTATCTGATGGACGAGGTGCACACTCCGGACTCCTCACGTTATTTCTACGCCGATGGTTACGAGGAGAGGCTTGCCAGAGGTGAGCATCAGAAGCAGCTTTCCAAGGAGTTTGTCCGTGAGTGGCTGATGGCCAACGGTTTCCAGGGACAGGAAGGACAGAAGGTTCCGGAGATGACTCCGGAGGTTGTGGCCGGGATCTCGGACCGTTACATCGAGCTTTACGAGCACATCACCGGCGACAGGTTCGAGAAGACTGAATATTCCGCCGAAGCCATCGAGGCCAATGTCAAGGCTTGCCTTGAGGGCTTGAAATAAGAAAGTCGGTCACTGAACCTGTCGAAGTGTCCGACAGCCATGCGGATTTGACACAGACAATGGACGGCCTGAAACGAATATACGCCCGCAACTGCGAGGTGAAAAGGATTGAAAGGGCGGTCGCCGAACCGTTCCTTCAATCCTTTCACCGTTTGGGCTACACCCGCTGCCGTCACCTCTACGGCCTGTACGTCAGACGGGGCGAAGATATTCCCTCAGGCACACTGGTCGCCGTCGCCGGGTTCTCCGCTCCGAGAATATGGCGCAAAGGCAACCGCGACATCCGCTCATGCGAATGGATCCGGTACGCCTCTCTGGAGGGAATAGGTGTCGATGGCGGCATGGGAAAACTCCTGAAGGCGTTCATCGGGGACGTGAGGCCGGACGACGTGATGAGCTATGCCGACGCCTCGTGGTCGGACGGGGATGTCTATCGGAGACTTGGCTTCACCGAGGAGGATGCGAAGATATTCCCGGATGGAAGCAAAAGTTTGAAATTCAGATTGAAACTTATTGAATATGAGTAGAAAGGTGAAACGCACATTTCTTGGAAAGCTGTGGCGACTGATGTTCGTCAAGTTGCCTTTGGCCTTCTTTGCGCTCACTTTTCTGTGGGTCTTGATTTTGAAATGGTGTCCTGTCTATGTCACTCCGTTGATGATCCAGCGTTCGATAGAGTACCGGGGCGACAAGGGTTTCCACACCAGAAAGACTTGGATCCCCTATGAAAAGATTTCTCCGGAGATGGCACGCGCCGTGATCGCCAGTGAGGACAATCTGTTTGACAAGCATAATGGCTTCGACTGGAAGGCGATCCGTCAGGCGCAAAAGGAATATGAAAGCGGCAAGCGTCGCCGGGGTGGCAGCACAATCTCCCAACAGACCGCCAAGAATGTCTTCCTGCTGCCCCGTAAATCCATGATCCGCAAAGGTTTCGAGGCCTATTTCACTGTCTTGATAGAGTCCCTTTGGGACAAGCGAAGAATCATGGAGGTCTATCTGAATGTCGCAGAGATGGGCAAAGGAATATATGGTGTGGAAGCCGCAGCCGAGAATCATTTCGGCACGTCGGCCTCGAAGCTGACCCGCCGTCAGGCTTGTCTGATCGCAGCCTGTCTTCCGAATCCGATCAAACGGAACGCCGGGAAACCTTCCTCGTACATCAGCAGGCGCGCCTCCGACATCGCGTCCTTGGAATCCAAGATCGGCTATCCGGATTGGGTCAACCACAAATGATTATGAATGAATATGATTGTGTCGGCCGAGGTGAATTTCCGGGGTTTTTGCTATATTTCCTCTAAAAAACTGTTTCTTTCTTATGTGACGGGCGTAATAATCGCAGATTTTATGTAAGTTTGTAAACTTTACGGAATGGCGGTCGAAGTGACCATAACGTTGACAATTATAATAACTGACTCAAGTTTCGCAAATGCGAAACACCACTCTTCTTCACTGCTTGCAGTGAAAGCAAGTCCCTCCCCCGAG
>SAMEA104315427__coassemble_560_pt1 | contig 32792 bp, 25 predicted proteins | sample SAMEA104315427__metabat2_high_PE_030 | metagenome-assembled genome bin SAMEA104315427 (sample SAMEA104315427) | gut metagenome | biome: Monkey gut; feature: monkey-associated habitat; material: faeces | place: China | collected 2013
GAGATGATCTGATAAGAGATCAATATGTACATATAAATGCTTATGATAGTTATTTTGCTGCCTTGTATTATGATGCCACTGAAGAAGAACAGTATAAAGAAGAAAAACTGCCCCGACTTTAGTTTTTCTCTTGGAACGGAGATCCAATCTGTGAACTGTTGGTGCCTTTCCCTGCTTCATCGTTTGACATTGATCATTCAAAAGGAAAGATGTATTTTTTGGACCGTATATCCGAGTCTATCAACGAATGTCCCTTGCCAGATTACTTAATTTGGGAATAACAAATCGAAAGAAATTTAGGTAAACCTAGATAGGCAAAAAATGACAAGATGGATTATTACATTAGTTGCGCTAAGTGTGACTCTGTGTGGGTGTTCTTCAAGGAATATCTCCTTGGCGGTTTTCGAGAATGTGAAGTCTGTAAGGGAATTCCCCTGTTCTTCTACGCTTGAGAACGGTGAGGATTTGAACTTTGTCCCAGCAGGAGCCCTTGATATTGCTATAATTGGAGATACTATAATATTCTCGGTACCCTCTGAAAAATTTATATATGCTTATGACATAGCAGATGGAACTTGTCTAGGCTCATTTCTTCGTAAGGGAAACGGTCCTTATGAGTTTCTCAATCCGCCTTTTATGCAAGATTTGGTGATTTCTGATGGTATTGTCGGCATTTATGATCCTGAAGGACATTTCTATGATTTTGACCTTGAACAGTCAATTAATCAAAGTGTGCCGAAGGTCATAAAAGACATTGAAAAGTTACCTAGGGAATTGAAAAGTTGTTTCAGGATAGATGATTCCTCTTATTATTGTCGAAGACTTCGCTCAGATGAGAAAGGGCAACAGCGCTTTCTTTGGTCAAGAGGAAATGAGACCTATAATGGTTCTATCGAGGCATTGAATGAGATTCTTCTTGAAGGTAAAGGCGATGGATATCGGCATAATTTATTGTCATCCATTGCCGCTTATGATAAAAAGAAAGATATTGTTGTTGAGGCATCTATGTATCAGGATGTCATCAATATTTACTCTTTGCGTAAGGCATTCGAGTTATCTATAGTAACTGGAGATAATATTAATACTATTGAAGAGTTATCAACGTTACCGTATGGCGATTTCAAGGATGCGTATATGGATCTTCGCCTATACGATGACTGTTTTGCCTGCCTGAGAGCAGGGAATTGTTTGCAATTCTTTGATTGGTTTGGAGCTCCATTGATGCAAGTGCTGCTTCCTAAACCTGCTACGGCATTTGATATTGACTGGGACAACAGATTCTTATACACATACAATATTGAAACTGAGAGGTTATTAAGATACAATATTGGAAATGAGATAGAGTAATATGTAATACGATTATGCTAACATTTTCTTAGTTATGAAAGGAATATTTTTTAGTATATGGAGGCTGCCATCGGCAGCTTCCATATTGACGTTAGTGTTGCTGTTGGGTTCGTGCGCCGACGGTGATAACGTTTATGATTCAATGCGCAGGATTGTAAGTGATGGTGCTCCTGCTTACAACAGTGTGCGGCTGGAACAGCTTCAGTTGGATTCCGTCCGTTATTCAGGTGAGTCTTTCTCGTGGGCGCAGGAGGGTCAAGGAATATGCTGTCTGGACATATTCTATGGTTGGCTTTATAGGTTCGATGCGGAGGGGCGTCTGATAAAGAGGGCTCTTGGCAACGGCAGAGCGTCGAATGAGTCAATAATCAAGCATTATATGATCGGCACGATGTCTGGTGATGGTGAACTTGCGATTGCGGGATCAAGTCTGGATTTCGAGTACTTCTCAAAAGATTTGACCGCTGTCAACAGATTCCTTATCGTGAAAGACCAACAGAAGGAATATGCCCCGTCAGAATTCCTTGCCTACACAACTCCAGGGGACTGTATTGCCAGGTTCTATAAAGGTAAACTCTATGAAGGTCTAGTATCAGATATTCCGGATTTTATATTTGGTCCTGATTACGAGAAGAAGGTTTGCCACATAGGCGTTGTGGATATGACAGAGGGGAAAGCGTTAAAGTCAGAGATTCAAGGGCTGCCATCTATGTTCAGTGAAGACAAGGCAAAGTATAGAGGGATGGATTTTGTGATGTTTGACATTGACAACCAAGATAATATGTACATTGGCTTCGCCGCAGACTCCTTGGTTTATGTATTTGATCACAACCGCAAGCCGAAGTTTGCGTTCGGACGCTCAGGAGTTGATATGGACACAGACTATGAACGGTTCGGTTCTTTGGACGAGATGAATGCCTATAGGACAAACATAACGAAAAAAGGATACTATTACTGGATTGAATATATTGACGAGACCGGAGTATGTTTCAGATCTTATAAGAAAGGAGCGGATTCAGAATACGATGGACTTCAGGTGTATAAGGATGGAAAACTGATGTCAGATAGTGAGATTCCGAAAGGGTTCAAGGTCGTCGGTTACATCGCTCCATACTATTATTCTCAAATCATTGGTGGCGAAGAGGATGGCTCTCTGATGGTATATCGGTTCAAGTTGGATTGATTCAGGCGGTAAATTAGTGTTGTGGTTTTTCTGGCTACAGTTCTCTTATCATTGGCCTTGTTCGTCTGTCGGCGAGAGGTGGCTGAACGCATAGTCGTCTCTGCGCTGTCGCTATGGCTTGCCTACGAGTCGGTGCTTGGGATTATGCAGTTGCTTGGAATCATTGTCTCTCATAACAGTATATGCCCTATGACCGGAGACTTCGCTAACTCTGGTCCTTATGGCGGGTTCCTCGCTGTCTGCATAGCCGTGGTTTTTGCGGCCGCGTGGAGGTGGCGTGATTCCGTAAACCTGTATGATAGAATACTATTTTGGTTATCATCTGTTTCCGGATGTCTGGGCATTGTCGTCCTGCCCGCATCAATGAGCAGGACCGGTTTTGTCGCGCTGCTCGTGTCTGCTGTTGCTTTCGCCTTGATCGATACGGAATCAAAGTCATATTTTAAATCGCATAAATGGTTGATTTTGTCTGTTGTAGCTGTGGCCTTTGTTGTCGGTGCGGGAGCGTTTTGCCTTAAGAAGGACTCGGCGCTTGGCCGTTTCCACATTTGGGAGATGGAACTGCGGGCCATAGCGGACAAACCGCTGACAGGGCACGGATTCGGGAAAGCTCTCGGGGCATACGGTGATGCGCAGGCGGAATATTTTGAGACAGAGGAGCGCGGTCAAGAGAGGGTAAGGATCGCCGGATGCCCCGAATATGCGTTCAATGAATATCTTCGTATGGGAATGGAGTTCGGGATCCTTGGCTTGTTGTTGTCGGTGGCTGTCATTGTTCTCGGAACGATGATGCTATGTCATTCAGATTCTTCCTTTCATCACAAAAGTAATTGTGCTTACACAACGATAATATTATAGTACGCTTCGCAGCGTAAATTAAATTGTAACACGTCGGCATTATGGCTCTACCATCCGAAAAACTGGCACAATCACTTGCTGTCTTGCGACAGGTTCAGCAGACCAAGAAAAGCATCCGCATGATACTTGGTGGTTCAAAAGCCAGTGCCATCGTCGAGAAAGACTATCGTAGATGGTATCAGGAAATGTTCGCTCCATCTGTTATGGCAGGCATCATCAAAATTTCTGACATAGCTGGATACAGATCAAATCAAGTGTACATCAGAAACTCCAAGCACACGCCTCTTAGTCCCGAGGCCGTCAGGGATGCGATGCCTGTACTTTTTAATCTGCTTAAAAATGAGCCAGACGCTTGGACCCGTGCCGTTCTGGGACACTTCATTTTCACGTTCATACACCCATATATGGACGGAAACGGACGAATGGGGCGTTTCCTTATGAATGCTATGCTCGCCTCCGGTGGCTACCGCTGGACAATCATCTCCAAAGACATCATAGACGACTATATGGCAGCCATTGAGAAAGCCAGTGTCGATGGAGATATTCGTGAGTTTGCCACTCTCTTATCCGGCATCGTCCGGAACAACAAATGATAGACCCTAGTCAAGTGAGTCTGGTTCATCATCTTCTGTTATAGTGTTTCAGGTCCATTATGAATCAAAAACTTGTTATGGAAGAACGTAAGCTTAAAAGTGGGGATGAGCTCTTCACGGTGTTGCCTCGGTGGAATACATCGTCGGAGTCGTTATTCAAAATGTGTGACTTAATCTTTGAGTGGTGGAAGAAAACAAGATTCTCGGATAATTCGATGCCTTGTCTGAAATAATTGTTATCTTTATGGTGTAAACGGCCCCTTAATGGGCCGTTATCTGTGACATGAGATCATTAGAGATAGTCATTAGAACAATTGCGGTGGTCGCCATCATAGTATTTGTCTCTTCCTGTGCGAGCAAAGAGGCCAAGCGGATTATGGACACGGCGGATGCCGTTATGTGGACGAGACCTGACAGTGCGCTGGCTGTATTGGAATCGATTGACACGTTGAGCCTTAAGACCAGGGCGCAGCGTGCGAGGTACTCGTTGCTGTACACTATGGCGTTGGCCAGAAATCATAGAGATATCCCTGATCTGCGTATCATCAAACCTGCTGCGAGCTATTATGAGCGCCACGGTTCCAATGATGACAGGATGAAGATGTATTTCTATCTTGGGACGGCGCAGTATGACACAGGAGATCCTGAATCCGCGATAGCGAGTTATCTCCGTGCGAAGGAGTATTCCTTCCACTCGGACAATCTTGTATTCAAGGGAATCATCAGTTCCTCTATTTCTGATGTCTATTTGTGGAACAATAATAATTCTGAGAGCATTTTATATTGTATGGAGGCTTGTGATTATTTTGCCCAGGCCAAGGACTCTTTCAGGCTGTGGAACACTACTGGATTGTTGGCTAATCGCTATTCGAACATTCGGGACTGGGCGAAGGCTGACAGTCTTTATTCTATTTTCTTCTCACAACCAATCCGTGACACCTCCATTTATGCGAGGCAATTATTGAACCTTGCGTGGAACAACATCTTCAAACCTGGTTCTGACCCTCACGAATCAATTGACTTGTTCAGGAAGGCTACAGGAGAATTTGGTGGAACGCCTTCCCTCAACGACTATTGCGTCTATGCCTATGCTTCTGAAATTATTGGAGATTACGATACTGCAAATGATTTGATCCGACAGTTGGAGAATGTGGACAGCAGTTCGACCATTTTAAAGATCTGGAAGTATAGGATATCAAAGCATCGCGCAGACTACAAAACTGCTTTGACATATCTTGAACAGTCTCTAAATGATCAAAATTCAGAGGTCTTGGAAACGGTTGGCCAATCAGTGGCGTTGGCGCAGTCGGATTATTATGAGAACAAGTCCTTGTTGCTGGATAAGGACAGAAGGCTCCAGCGTCAGGTGAAATGGATGATCTTCCTTATTGCCGTGATGATGGTGGCGTCTGGCTTGGGCATTTATTCAAAACGTAAGAAAATATGGCAGCGTCAGGTGGAGGAGATGTCATTCATTAATGACGAAGTGAGTCAAAGACTTAACGAGGCTCTACTAAGTGAGAAGGAGCATTTGCGCTCCATAGATTCGCTGGCCTCAGCTAATGAATTGGCTGAAAAGAATATACAGACCTTGTCGGAGAAACTTTCGAGCGCAGCCGAAAAGGAACAGGTGTTGATGGGATTGAGAGCGAAATATGTCCAGGCGAACAAACGGCGGTACGCCCAATTGAATGTCTTGTGTCGACAGTATCTGGAATCTCCCAATGCTTCCAGAAACGGAAAGGATAAGATTTATGCTGAAGTCAAAAAGATTCTTGCGATATTGGATGAGCCGAACCAAAAGGATCTTGAGTCTATGCTTGATGACAATCTCGATGGCATAATGACAAAGCTAAGGGCGGCGATACCGGATGCCACCGAGAAGGATTTCCGTTTCATCTCCTTCCTGATCCTTGGCTTTGACACCAAAACCATAGCCAGAATGATGGGCTATAATGTGAACACTGTTTACACAAAGCGTTACATCATTAAAGAAAAAATTTCAAAGCTGGACGGCGAAAACAAGGCTCTTTTCTCAGAATTTATATCGTGATTGATATAATTGCCTGATTGTTCGTGTCTTATTAATTTTGATGTGTTGTCTGCTTTTAATTAAGATATTGATATTTAGAAACTTAATCTGTATAAAATGAGAAAGTTAATTTTAATTTATTTGTAACAGATTAAAAATTAGTGCGTTATATTTTGAGAGAGTGAAACTATTTTTCATTGTATAACCGATCTTTCTCCCGAACTTTGCAGTCGGAAATAAAACATTTTTTATATAATAGTCTTTATATGAGGTTGAACGTATTAAAGGTACTATCTGCGATTCTCTTTTTGACCGTTTTGCTACCATCCTGTAGGGAAGGCGGACAAAAGGCTGTGACTCCTGCTGAAATTGTAGTTAAAGTCGATGTCTCGGAATCAGATAAATATTTCGATGCCTGTCAAATTGCTGATCTCGAGAAAGTCATTCCCCTTGAGACTGTCGGCGACGCACTCGTTGGCGAGATTGACAAACTTGAGATGGACGACAACCACATAGTGATTCTGGACAAACGGATGCGCGCTGTCTGGCTGTTTGGGACTGATGGCAAGTTTATCCGCAGGATCGGGTGTCTGGGCAATGGACCAAAAGAATATGTCTCGCTTGATGATATGTGCTTTGACAAAGAAAACGGAACGGTCTGGATTTGGGATAGGGTCAAGCAGGTGATGCTTGAATATGACCTGACCGGCGAGCTCTTGAAAGAGGTTGCGACAGGTTTCAACTCGAACGTCTTCGCAAGGACAAGGAATGGCTTCTGGCTTTATTACTCCTACCTTAAGAATCCGGACAATAACAGCCTTATTCTTGTCAATGAAGAAATGGATCACCTTGTGAAAGGCTTTTTCCCGACAAAGGAGCCTTTCCCGGTGTCTTTGACTTCAGGCTTCACCTCTTGGGCCGGGAAGGAATATTTCTACTTCCCTCTATCTAACGTCCTGTATTCATTGGAGGGAACGGAGGTGCGTCCTTACATTGAATTTGATTTCGGAGAGCGGACATTGCCATATTCAAAAATAATGAATATGTCCCGCGAGGAATATGAGACTTTAGTTGGTTCAGGCACTTATTTGGGAGGTTTGAATAATATCCGGCTGTCTGACAAGTATTGCTTTTTCCGGTTTTCGTCGACCGTCCAGGATAAATATGTCACCGCCTATTATGGTGTTTTAGACCTTAAGACATCAGCGGTTGAGGTATTCTCTTACTTGAATGTTTCGGATTTGCTTGTGGATTTTTCGTCTCTCTTGTGTGTGACAGCCAACGAAGAATTGGTATATCCTATTTATCCAAGTAAGCACAACCCGATTTATTACGACGAATTGCGGACATTGGTTCCGGATGTGTCGGAAGAGTCGAATCCGATTTTGGCGTTGTACAAGCTGAAATAAATTGCAGCATAAGTATCGTGAACCGTTTGATGGGAGCCAGAATCTACAGAAACTATGACTTCTCAAGTACCAAATTGTCTTCTTTCAGGATGCCGGGACTTAGGAAATTGTCCGTAGGCGATATCGTGATATTCAATTATCCGTTCGTCTGCAGTAAAGATACGATTGGTTTTAAGATCAATTATGTCTATGCCAAGCGGTGTCTAGGGGCGCCTGGAGACTCGGTCCGGATAAAGGACGGCTTTTACCGTGACGAGGAGGGGCGGATTGTCGGTGAGAGTGAGTTTCAATATAGGCTTCATAATCTTTCGGACAGTTCGCTTATGAAGATTAAAGGGTGTTATTATGCGATGAATGGATGGAACATTAAGAATTTCGGTCCTGCATACGTTCCTGGAACAGGCGATAAGGTCACGGTCGGGAGATCGGATTTTCTTTGGTACCGGAAGTTGATCAAATACGAAACCGGATTTATGCCGACAATTGACGGTCAGGGGCGAGTGTTTTTGGATGGCAAGATCCTGAGTGAATATACCTTCAAACACAATTGGTATTTCCTCGGCGGCGACAACGTTCTGGACTCCCGCGACAGCCGCTATTTCGGCCTTGTGCCCGAGGAGTACATTGTCGGAATCGTGATCCGGTGAACGAAATCTATAATCATAAAGGCGGATAACGGAAAATATTCAGTAAATTAGCAAGCACTAAAAAATGTTAGGCTACAATGAACCTTAACCATAGAATAACCACTGCCGCGGTCGGCATATTCATTTTTCTCTTTGGGGCCGGGCCTCTCGGGGCGCAGCGGCGGATGTCGCTTTCGGAGGCGATCGGGACGGCGCGGAGCCAGTCGGTGGCGGCGTTGGAGGCGAAGCACGCTTTTGTCTCGACTTACTGGGCGTACCGCTCCTATCAGGCGAGCCGCCTGCCTTCGCTCATCCTGTACGGTGACCTGATGAACTTCGACCGGTCGCTCACCCTGCTGCAAAGCTACGAGGACGGCTCCTTCCGCTACGCCAGCACCTACAATCTTCAGAATAGCCTCGGGCTTCAGATAGCCCAGAATGTCACCTTCACCGGCGGTCGGCTGTTCGTCTATTCAGACCTTTCCCGCATCGACCAGTTCGGACTCAACAAGAAACTGACGTGGTACTCCCAGCCTGTCACGGTCCGCTACGTCCAGCCGCTTTTCTCCTACAACCAGTTCAAATGGGACAAACTCATTGAGCCTAAGGAATATGAGCGTGGCCGCCGCCGCTACGTCGAGTCGATGGAGCAGGTCACGATCAACGCTGTGTCGGCATATTTCTCGCTTGTCCGGGCGCTCAAGAACCAGGAGTCCGCGAAGGCCAACTATGAGAACACTGAGAAGATGCGCTCCGTGGCCGCGGAAAGGATGAAACTCGGAAGCGTCACAAAGGCTGAATATCTCCAACTGGAACTCCGTGCCTTGAACGACAGCATCTCGATCGGAGAGTGCCTTGTCAACGTGCGTCAGGCGCAGATGTACCTTAACTCGATTCTGGGCTATGATGAGTCCGTGGAGGTGGAACCGGTGGTGGACGATGCCCTGCCGGACATTCTGATGGACTACGGTCTGGTGATGGAAAAGGCACTGAAAAACTCGACGTTCTCCCTTGACAATCAGATAAATGAATTGAACGCCGCCTCGAATGTGGCGAAGGCCAAGGCGGACAGGGGCATCTCGATGAGCCTTAACGCCCGCTTCGGCCTGTCCCAGACCGGCAATGGCCTGCCGGATGTCTATAAGGATCTTCTGAACCAGGAGGTTGTCGGCTTGACTTTCAGCGTGCCGATCTTCGATTGGGGGCTTGGCAAGGGAAAGGTGCAGAAGGCCAAGGCCGCCGAGGAGGTCGTCAAGGCGCAGAACATCCAGAGCGAGAACGACTACCGCAGGAAGATATTCACCGCCGTCGGCCAGTTCAACAACCAGCGTCAGCAGTGCATGGCTTCCCGCAAGGCGATGGAGATAGCCTCCGAAAGGTACGAGCTGATGATGGACAAGTTCAGGCGCGGCTCGGCCACGGTGACCGACCTCACCAACGCCCAGAACGACAACGAGTCAGCGATGGCCAAATACATCACCGACTACTCCAACTTCTGGACCTACTACTACACCCTCCGGAAGTACGCCCTCTACGATTTCATCACGGGAAAAGACATCGACGTCAACGTCAAGGAAATGGTTGAATGATTCAGAATCAATGAATATGAGAAAGAATATACTTGCGTCCCTTTTTGCCTTCGGCCTCGTCATGATGGCCGTTGCCTGCGGAGGAAACAAAAAGACGGAGGAGACGAAGGACGGGAAACTGACCTACACCCCTCAGATAAACGAAGTCACTGTCGTGAAATTGGAAAGGAAGGATTTCGCCCGTCAACTCTTGTCCAACGGAAAACTTGTCGCCAGTCGTAAAAGCGCGCTGCAGTTCAGGACAACCGGAAAAATCGCGGCGATAAACGTCCGGAATGGTGAATATGTCTCCTCAGGTGCCGTCATCGCCACCGTTGACCGTCCCGACTTGAAACTGTCGCAGGAATCCTCCCGGCTTTCGCTCCAGAAGGCCGAGCTGGATTTGTATGACTATCTTGTGGGACAGGGATATTCCGCCGGGGACACCACCTCGGTCCCCGCCGACCTTTTGGCCATGGCGAAGATGAAATCCGGCTATTCCGCCGCCAAGAACGATTTCGCGCGCTCGTCCTACGAGATCGCCGGAACGGTTCTCCATGCCCCGTTCTCCGGGCGTGTCGCTGACATCAAGCAGAAGCCGTTCGACCAGAGTCCGTCCGGGACATTCTGCACGATTGTGGACGACAGTGTGCTGGAGGTGGATTTCTCGGTGATGGAGTCGGAATATTCATTCCTCTCCGTCGGTCTGCCGGTGAAGGTACGCCCGTTCGCTGACGAGACCAAGGAATATTCCGGAAAAATCACCGCCATCAATCCGCTTGTGGATGAGAAGGGGCAGATCTCCGTCACGGCGCAGGTCCGGAACGACGGCTCGCTGATCGATGGAATGAACGTCCGTGTGATCGTGGAGAGGATGATTCCGGGACAGCTTGTCGTGCCTCGCAGCGCGGTGGTGATCAGGGACAATCTGGACGTGCTGTTCACCTGCACGGATGACGGCAAGGCACATTGGACTTATGTCACGATACTTTATTCCAATGGTGAGTCCTACGTGGTCGAGGCCAACAAGGACAGGAACGCCGAACTGAACGAAGGCGACCAGGTGATTGTCTCCGGCAATCTCAATCTGGCGGACAACTCTGATGTGCTGGTAAAAAGGTAGGCAATGCTGAAACATCTGATAGACAGACCGATAACCGTGACGATGATAACCCTTGTCATCGTTGTTCTGGGCATTGTCAGCATACGTCTGCTGCCAGTGTCGTTGGTTCCGGATGTGGACATCCCGTACATAACCGTGCAGGCCACGTCCTCGGAACTTTCGGCCAGAGAGATGGACGAGAGTGTGCTGAAGCCTCTGCGCCAGCAGCTTATCCAGATCAACGGGCTTGAGGACATCGTCAGCGAGGCGAAGGACGGCAGCGGGACGATCCGGCTTACGTTCAACCACGGTTCGGACATCGATTATCTTTTCATTGAGGTCAACGAGAAGATTGACCGGTCCATGTCCAGCCTTGGCGACATCGCCCGGCCTAAGGTCTTGAAGGCCAGCGCCACGGACATTCCGGCATTTTTTGTGAATATTACTTCTTCGGTCGCTGAGCCTGTCGAACCACAAGCTCAGGGACCGCCTCAGAATCGGTCGCTGAGCCCGTCGAAGCGCACCGAGCCTGAGGCCCAATCGGACTTGTTCCCCGTAACCGAGTCCTTCTCCCAGATGAGCCGCTTCGCACGTGACGTGATCAGCAAACGCATCGAACAACTCTCCGAAGTCGCCATGGTCGATGTCAGCGGCCTTGTTAGTGACGAGATTCTCATAATTCCGGATGAGTCCAAGCTACTCCAGGCAGGGATGACAATGAATGAGTTCGAGAGTTGTGTCAAGAGTTCCAACATCCGCCTTGGCAGTCTCACAATCCGTGACGGAGAGTACCGCTACAATGTCAAATTCGATTCCCGGGCTTCCTCCAGTGAAGACATCGCCAACCTCTGGTTCAAGAAGGAAGGCCGCCTTCTTCAGATAAAGGACGTCGCCAAGGTCGTCGTCCACCCGGCAAAACGAACCGGCCTCGTCCGCTCGAACGGAGAGGATGCCGTGTGTCTTGCCGTCATCAAGCAGAGCGAGGCGAAGATGTCGGACCTGAAGTCGGCCATGAACGGTCTGATGGACAGTTTCCGGAACGACTACCCTCAGTTGAGCTTCGAGATCACGAGAGACCAGACCCAGCTTCTTGAATATACCATCAACAACCTGCTACAGAACATCGTGGTCGCCCTCCTTCTGGCGAGCGTCATCATATTCCTCTTCATGAGGGACTTCCGCTCTCCGGTGCTGGTGATCCTGACGATGCCGGTGGCGCTGATATTCTCGATGCTCTGCTTCTATGCCATCGGATTGACCCTGAATATTATATCCCTCTCCGGTCTGCTTCTCGGAGTCGGAATGATGACTGACAACACGGTCATCCTTGTCGATAATATAACCGGCCGCTGGCAACGTGAAGGGCACCTGCGCTCCGCTGTCCTTGAGGGCACGAAAGAGGTGAGGGGAGCGATGCTCAGCTCCGTGCTGACAACCTGCGCGGTGTTCATTCCGTTGATATTCATGAGCGGCATCGCCGGGGCGATGTTCTACGATCAGGCTATGTCGGTGGCCATCGTGCTGCTGACCTCCTACATCGTGACCATCCTTGTGATTCCGGTCTATTATTACTGGTGGTTCAAGGGTTCGGATGGTTTCCGTCCGAGTCCGCTTTTGGAGAAAATCAACTTTGACGAACCGATCCGCCGCTGGGACGACAAACTTATGGAATGGTTCATCCGGCACAGGCCGGTCGCCTGGGGCCTTCTTGCCGTCTCGACCGTCGGGCTGGTGTTCTGTTTCCTGGAGATGCCGAAATCCCGTCTGCCGGAGATGACCCAGACGGACGCGATAATGAAGATTGACTGGAACGAACACATTTCCATTGAACGTAACACGGAGCGGATCAGGGATTTAGAGAAAAAACTGACCGGAAGCGTGGAGCAGATGACGGCTCTTGTCGGTTCTCAGCAATTCATTCTGAGTCATAGTGGTGACCAAGGAATTTCCGAAGCGTCCATCTACGTCAATTGCAAAGATGCCGGCACATTGAAAAAGGTGCTGGGCGAATTGAAGGATGAGATGGAGAATGAATATCCGGAAGCGGTATATTCATTCGAAGCTTCAGGGAATATCTTCGACATGGTTTTCGCCCGGAACGAGGCTCCGCTCGTGGCGCGCCTTCGCCCAGTGAGGAACAGGGAGGTTGAGGTCGAACCGTTGAGGAATATGCTCTCCGAGGTCAGGGAAACGTTGCCTGGAGTGACCGTGGCGGATCCTCCGGTAAAGACTGACGCTCTGTTTGTCGCTGATCCTGACTTGCTTGCGCTTTATGATGTCGGTTATTCGGAACTTGTGTCGATTCTGAGGAACTCGCTCAATGAGAACCGTCTGTTCAACATTGTCCAGGGAACCAGCACTGTTCCGGTCGTGACAGGCTCCAACGCCGCCGGACTTTCGGAGATCCTGCATGGCACTTTCATCGAAAAGAAAGGCCTTGACGGGGAGACATCCCGGATTCCGGTTTCAAATCTTATGCGGCAAACCTTTGCCGAGGATTTGAAAACTTTGGTCGCAGGCCCGGAGGACAATTACTACCCTTTGGCTCTCGATGTTCCGTCGAAGGACGTGAAACATGTGATGGCCGCGGTGAGTGACGTCGTGCGAAAGAATGGTGACTTCGAGGTCGGCTATTCTGGTTCCTGGTTCTCCAACAGCAAGATGATCGATGAGATGATCATCATAATGCTGGTCGCCATAATCCTGCTCTATCTGATTCTGGCCTCCCAGTTCGAGTCTCTGGTCCAGCCGCTGATCATCCTTTCGGAGATTGTCGTGGATGTCTCTGTCGCCTTGCTGGTTCTATGGATTTTCGGGGTCAGCATCAACCTGATGTCGATGATCGGCCTGATTGTCATCACCGGCATCGTCATAAACGATTCCATCCTGAAAATTGACACGATCAACCGGATGCGCAAAGCCGGGGAAAGCCTTGAACGCGCGGTCATCGACGCTTCATCGCTTAGAGTGAAAGCAATCATAATGACTTCATTGACAACCATTTTGGCTGTCTGTCCATTCCTGTCAAGGGGTAGCATGGGCGCGGACCTCCAGTACCCGATGTCTCTGGTGATCATCGCGGGAATGCTTGTCGGAACCCTTGTCAGCCTGTTCGTCGTGCCGGCGTTGTATTATTCGATCTACAATGGAAGAAAGAAAAAATAGACTTTCTCCATTTTCGGTCGTTCTGATTATGGTGGCGCTGTCCCTTGTCGGGCTGGCGGCGTTGCCGCGTCTGAACATCCAGTACACACCGATGACGGAAGGCCGTACGGTCTATGTATCTTTTTATTATCCCAACGCCTCTGCGGAAATCATTGAAAGCGAGGCGACATCCAAGATTGAAGGAGTCTTGGCGGGGATACGCGATGTCACAGACATTTCCTCTGTTTCACGTAAAGGTTCAGGCTCCGTTTCTGTCAAGTTCCGCAAAGGCTCGGACATGGACGCGGCGCGCTTCGAGGTCGCCTCGGCGATCAGGAACGTTTACCCAAGCCTTCCTGATGAGGTCTCCTATCCGGGAATATCCTTGTCTGGCGGCGGACGGGTCTCGCGGATATCCTATCTCGTCAAGGGCGGGATCCCTTCCCGGGAGATTTCCAAATATGTCAAGGAACACGTCCTCAGCCATTTGGCCGCCATCCCGGGAGTGGACAAGGTCAATGTGGACGGCGGTGTTCCTTTCCAGTGGGTGATCACGTTCGACGCCGACAAGATCCAGTCCGTAGGAGTCACCGCCGATGAGATCGCATCGGCCTTCAATTCATATTACCGTGAGGAAATCCTCGGAATGACGGAAACCTCTGAAGGATTGATGACGGTGCGTCTTAAAGAAGCCTCGGACAAGGATTTCGGATCGATTCCCGTAGGTAATTTCAAAGGCCGTGTGATTCACATCGGGGACGTTGCCCAGTGGCGCTATGAGGAAGCGGTGCCGTCAAGTTACTATCGTGTCAACGGTTTGAACACCATTACTTTGACGGTGGAGATAGCTTCTTCGGCCAACCTGTTGACTGTCGCTTCCGCCGTCAAGGAAAGGATGGCGGAGCTTCAGAAAGGCTTCCCTTCGGAAATCACCGCCGGCATCGCCTACGATTCCTCTGAGTATGTCAGCGAGGAACTCAGCAAAATCTATGTCCGTACCGCCCTCTGCATCTTGATTCTGTTGATGTTCGTGTTCTTGATCAACAGGTCGTGGCGGTATATGCTGATCATTGTCTTCACTTTGACGGTCAATGTGTTGACCGCCTTGATGATCTACAGTTTGGCAGGTCTTCAGATCCACATCTACACCCTTGCCGGAATCACGGTCTCTCTCGGAATAATCATCGACACCTCGATCGTGATGATCGACCACTACGCCCATTTCAAAGACCGGAAGGCTTTCCCGTCCATCCTTTCGGCCGCGGCCACGACTGTCGGCGCATTGATGATGGTCCTTCTGCTTCCTGAAAAGGAAAAAGCCAACCTCGTGGACTTCATCTGGGTGATTGTCATTAACTTGGGACTGTCGCTGATCATCTCCTACCTGTTCATCCCGTCGCTGATGGAATATATTCCTGTAAGAATGTCGGGTGGCAAGTCTGGGCGTTCCCCAAGGAAGCTCCGCCGGATCCTGCGTTGGAACAGGTTCTACGCTTCCTACATCGGCTGGGGGGTGAGGCATCGTTGGGTGTATGTCCTTTTGTTCATCGTGGCGTTTGGAATCCCGCTCTGTCTGCTCCCTACCCGTCTGTCTGATTATGACAAGGACAAGGCGGACAGGTTCGACAGATTTCTGGACAAGATTGTCACCTGGAAACCTTACGACAGGAACCGTCAGTTGATAGACAAGATAGCCAGTTCCTCCTTCGGTCTGTTTTACAAATCCTTGAACCGCTCCAATTTCTACCGGGAGCCTGAAAAGAAACGCCTGATCATCAATGCCGGCATGCTTGAAGGCTGTACCGTGAACCAGTTGAATGATGTCGTGAGGGCGATGGAGAATTATCTGTCGAAGTTCGATGAGATCTCCGTATTCACCACGTCGATATATTCCTACGACAACGCCGAGATTTCGGTGGAGTTCAAGCCTGAGTTCGAGAACTCCGGTTTCCCTTCCGTGCTCAAGTCCGAGGTCACGAGGATGGCGATCAATTTCGGCGGGGCGAACTGGAGGGTCTCCGGAATAGACGACAATAATTTCAACAACAACATCGTCTCGTCCTCCAAGAGCAACCGCATCTCGCTGAAAGGCTATAACTATCAGGAACTCAGCCGCTACGCAGAGAAACTGATGGCCTATCTCTCCACAAACCGCCGTGTCCAGGGCGCGGAGATCTGGTCGGGAGGTTGGAACGGCCGCCCTTCGATTGAGTTTGTGCTGGATTATGATTTTGGGCGGATGACGCTCGCCGACATCAATCCTTATGCCTACTACAATGCATTGGGTTCCTTGCTGTACGAACGGAGGATCGGGACTTCTGAATATGATGGTGGAGCCGTCGATGTTGTCCTCCGTTCCTCGGATCTGGACAGATACGATCTCTGGCACGTTCTTAACTCTCCGATAGATGTCGGTCAGAAGAAAATGACGCTTTCGAGTGTCGGGGGCATCGACAAGCAGCGGACAGGTCTGACAATCAGAAAGAGCAACCAGTCCTACGAGCTTGTTGTATGCTACGACTTCATCGGTAGTTGGGAACTCAGCCGTTCCCTGTCCCAAAAGGCTGTGAAGTATATGAACGATGAGGTACTCCCGATCGGTTTCAAGGCCGAGGTTCCGGGCTGGGGCTGGTTCGACACCGCCAAGCAGCAGTACGCCTGGCTGCTGTTTTTGATTCTTGCGGTGATGTACGTGATGCTTGCGATGACATTCGAGTCGTTCCGTTACCCGCTCGCCGTGATCTTCATGGTTCCGGTCTCTTTCATCGGCCTCTTCCTTGCCTTCGGCCTATCGGACTTCTCCTTCGATCAGGGCGGTTTCGCCGCCTTCGTGATGCTCAGCGGCATAGTCGTCAACGCCGGCATCTACCTCATCACCACCTACCAGTCCCTCCTCGGTGAACGTACACAACCGGTCCCTGAGCCTGTCGAAGGGCCGCTAAATGTGGTACGACAATCTCATCAACCTGCCGAAGCGTCCAGCATCCGTCTCTACGTCAAGGCCTATTCCCGAAAGATCAACCCGATCACCCTCACCATAGTCTCCACCATCCTCGGCCTCCTGCCGTTCCTGACAGACGGCCCGGAGGAAGTGTTCTGGTTCGACTTTGCCGTCGGCACCATCTCCGGCATGCTATTCTCGATCCTTGCCGTTATATTCATCCTTCCGGTCTTATGCGTCAGCCGCAAATAATGATTGTGGATTCATGCAATGAAATGTTCCGGCAAATAACGTAGTGAACAGATTGGATTTTTGATCGTCTTGGGTTATCTTTGCATGAGTGTGTTATTATATTGGAGGCGATTGGTCCTCCTCAGAGGTTATGGTATGAAAAAGTTCATAGTCGCAGGAATATTCATGGTTCTGTGCACCGGGCTTCAGGCTCAGTCGGTGGACACTACCTCTATTTATAAAGACAGGAAAGACAGTCTGAGCGCTACTGTTTTTGTCGGGCATCAGGAGAACAGCATTTCAAGAGGTAAGACATTGAGAACGGAGCTCATCTCCGCCTCAGGACTTCAAAAGATGGCCTGTTGCAATCTGGCGGAGAGTTTTGAGAACTCGGCCAGCGTGACTGTGGGCTATTCTGACGCTGTCACCGGGGCGCGTCAGATAAGGCTTCTGGGGCTTTCCGGGACATACACACAGATGTTGGACGAGAACCGCCCGGTGATGAGGGGAATCACCGCTCCTTATGGATTGTCTTACGTTCCGGGGCCGTGGCTGGAGAGCATTCAGATCGCGAAGGGCTCTCCCTCCGTGATCAACGGCCTGGAGTCGATGACCGGGCAGATCAACCTTGAGCACAAGAAGCCGACCGAGGAGAAGCCTCTTTTCATCCAGGCTTCCATGATGAGCGACACGAAGGCGGATTTCAACGCGACATCAGCTTGGCGGCTCAGTCCGACAATATACACGATTCTTTTGGGGCATGTGAGCGGTAACTTCAAGACTTACGACATGAATCACGACGGTTTCCGGGACGATCCCAGGATGTTGCAGTTCAATGTGGCGAACAGGTGGCTTTACTACACGCCGGAACTTCAGGTGCGATGGGGCGTGAAGGCTGTCCGTGACCGGCGTCAGGGTGGAATGGACGGCTACGATAAAGACCGGTTACACTCATTGGTCACCGAGCCTGTCGAAGTGGCCGCTCCGGCCCGCGGATCTGTGATTCGACAGGACTCACCAACCGCCGAAGTGACCTCCATCAAGGAATCACTCTCCGTCACCCCTTGGGGCACCGACATCACCAACAGTCTCCTGAACGCCTACCTGAAGGTCGGCAAACCTCTTCGTGAGGACGGCTCATCCAGCATAGCCGCCATCGCTGACTGGTCGTGGCAGAAAAGCGACTCATGGTTCGGCGCGTCATCCTACCTTGCGAGCCAGCAATCAGGTTTTGTCAACCTCCTTTACAGGAATATGTTGAATGAGTCCCACGACTTCACTGTCGGCCTTTCCGGCACGTTCGACCACATCGACGAGGCCGTCTCAAAACTGGACTATGGCCTGTGGAATATGACAGACGGGAATATTCTGCGTCCATATTCAGGGATAGCGGATCATTTCTTCGGAGGAGCTTACGGGGAATATACCTTCCACGCCGGGGACATATTCACATCAATTGTGGGAGTGAGCGCCGATTGGTACAAGGGAAACGGGTTCAAGGTGGCTCCGAGGGTGACTTTGAAATATTCACCGGCGGAGTGGCTCGTCGCGAGGGCGAACGGCGGCAGGGGATTGAGGTATGCCGATCCGGTCGCTGACAACATCGGTGTGATGTCCACTCATAGTTGGCTCAAAGGGGATTGTATGGAGCGGTTGCTGGAGGATTCGTGGACATTCGGAGGGAATGTGACTTTCTACTTGCCGTTCGGGGTGGATCCTTCCAAGACTTACATCAGTTTTGATTATTTCCGCACTCAGTTCGTGCGTCAGTCGATGGTGGATTATGAGGTGCCGGGGGTCGATGTGAACGGCGGACGTGAGATCTGGTTCTTTGATTCAGATGGAAGGTGCTCATATTCAGACAACTGGCAGGTGGATTTCAATGTCGAGCCGTTTGACCGTTTCACCGTGGCCTTGACCGGGCGCTATACTAACGCGCGTCAGGAGAATTATGGTGGCGAATTGGTGGAGAAGCCGATGCTCAGCCGCTTCAAAGGAGTGCTGAACCTCCAGTACAAGACCAATCTGAGCAGGTGGATATTCGATTTCACGGCTTCTGTTAACGGCTCGGCGAGGGTTTATGATTTTATGAAGGATTTGAGGGATGGGGATGGTTCATTGCTTTACGCTGACGGGCGCACTCCGGTCTATCCTTTGCTTTACGCACAGATTACCAGACGGTTCCGAGGATTTGACATCTATGCAGGAGTGGAGAATATCACGGATTTCACCCAGAAGCACGTGCTGGTGGGGGATAGGAATGCTGCCGGGGAGTGGTCTCCATGGACTCCGGGATTCGACGCCAGTTGTGTCTGGGGGCCGATTATGGGGCGTCGGATCAATCTTGGCGTGAGATTGACGCTCTGGAGGGCTACAAAGAACGATTAAATCATTATCTTTGCATGATGAACCTTGGCGTGGACTGGTGCGCTGTAATTTTAAGGGTTATGAAAAGAATATTGTTGATGGCGGTCGCGGCCATGATGCTGGCTGCGCCTTTTGTCGCGGCTAAGGCTGCACTTTTTGAGGGTTTTGTCACGGAGAAGCCCGCTGACAAGAATGTCGGTGAGGTGGTTTTCGCTACGAACATGCACTGTGACAAGTGTGTGAACAAGCTCAATGAGAATCTGGCGTTCATCAAGGGTGTCAAGGACTTGAAGGTCTCTCTCAAGGATCAGACAATCAAGATCAAGTATGACAAGCGCAAGACCGATGAGAAGACACTTGCGGACGCCATCAAAAAACTTGGCTACAAGGCCGATAAAGTGGAGAAATAACGATTATGAGTCAGAAACCGTCTATCCCTAAGGGAACACGTGATTTCGGTCAGCGGAACATGGCTGAAAGAAATTATATCTTTGACACCATAAAGAAGGTCTTCAGGACTTTCGGTTATGCGCAGATAGAGACTCCGGCGATGGAGAATCTGTCAACCTTGCTCGGAAAGTATGGCGAGGAAGGCGACAAGCTTCTGTTCCGGGTTCTTAATTCAGGTGATTGCTTCTCCAAGGTCAACTTTGAGGATTACCGCGCGGAAGACGGGGAAGTGAACAGTGTCGCTCTTTCCAAGGAAGTTTGCGAGAAAGGTCTCCGTTACGACCTGACCGTACCTTTTGCCCGTTTCGTGGTTCAGCACCAGAACGAGATTTCCTTCCCGTTCAAGCGTTTCCAGATCCAGCCGGTCTGGAGGGCTGACAGGCCGCAGAAAGGACGCTACCGCGAGTTCTACCAGTGCGACGTGGATGTGATCGGAAGCAAGTCCCAGGTCAATGAGCTTGAGCTTGTGCAGATTGTGGACAAGGTGTTCAGTCTTCTGGACGTGAATGTTTTGGTCAAGATCAACAACAGGAAGGTTCTGACCGGCTTCGCCGAGATCTGCGGATTCCCGGACAAGGTCGTGGACATCACGGTCGCGATCGACAAACTGGACAAGATCGGCCTTGAGAGCGTTGAGGAGGAGATGCGTGAGAAGGGCCTGACCGATGACGCGATCGCCGTTATAGAGCAGATCCTCAGACTGTCCGGCTCAACTTCCGGGAAACTGGCTTTGATGCGTTCCTTGATGGACGGTGGTTCCGCTTCCGGACTCGTCTCCGAGACCGGTCTCAAAGGTCTTGACGAACTTGAGGAACTGTTCGGCCTGATAGAGGCGGCCGGAGTGAAGTGTCCTGTTGAGATTGACCTTTCCCTGGCCCGTGGCCTGAATTACTATACGGGTGCGATCTTCGAGGTCAAAGCTCTTGATTTCCAGATCGGAAGCATCTGCGGAGGCGGTCGTTACGACAATCTTACCGGAATCTTCGGTCTTCCTGATATGTCAGGAGTCGGCATCAGCTTCGGCGCCGACAGGATCTACGATGTTCTCAAAGGCTTGGATAAGTTCCCTGAGTCATTGGCCTCCAGCACCACGCTTCTGTTTGCCTGTATGGGTGCCGATGAGCTTCGCTATGTCCTCCCGGTCGCCGCCGCTCTGCGTTCCGAGGGCGTTTCCGTCGAGGTTTATCCGGAGCCGTCCAAGTTGAAGAAGCAATTCGACTACGCCGGGAAGAAGTCCATCCCGTTCCTCTCAATCAACGGCGGCAACGAGGTTGAGGCCGGCGCCATCCAGCTCAAGAACCTCACCACCGGCGAACAGAAGTCCTTCGCCAAGGCCGACATCTCAGGAATGAAGGAGTTTATGAATATACAGGAAGAGGAACCGTAAAGCATTCATCAGCCGGAAGTCTCCTTCTGAAATTTTGCACGTTACCAAAATTTCAGAAGGAGACTTCCGGCTGAGTAATTCAGAACCGAACATATTTTATATGCATAGATCATTTTACACCCTTTGCACATATTTACACATGTTTTTTTGAAATAGTTTTGCATTCCAGAAAAATATTCTTACCTTTGTAGTCCAACATCGCGGGGTAGAGCAGTTGGTAGCTCGTCGGGCTCATAACCCGGAGGCCGGAGGTTCGAGTCCTCCCCCCGCTACCACCACGGACACTGAGCAATCAGTGTCCGTTTCTTTTAACCCTCACCCCTCACAGAACCCCGTAGAAGGGGCCTTCCGAAAGGAACAATAATAACATCCACCCGAAATGTGTCCGTGGAATCTTAACAGTAATCTGTTCGGGTGAAATTGAAAAGAGTATATTGCTGATGATTTATCTTGCGGATATTTTCATCGGCTTGACGCTCTTATCCTTGATGAATAGAAGCGGATAATTGTTTACTCTTGCAGATACTTGTGATGCTGGAATATCTTCTCCATCCTCTCTCGTGTATAATTTAGAGGAGTTTAATGAGTCTGCGATTTCTTGGCAAGTCATCGGCTTGCCATTCGATTTAAGTGTTTCGAGAATTGCATCCTGTAGATTCATAGTGTCTTGATTTTGGATATCGTAGGTGTCAATATTATAGTTGTAGCCATTTAAGTAGCCATTCTTATCTACAAAATCATTGAAGAATTTCGCATTTGCCTTTTCCATTTCAGATGCGAAAGGGGAATTGGCCAACACCTCCATTTCAGCCCTCTTTATGGCTATGTTGTCGGTAGACATGTTTTTAAGGAATATCTCTAAATCCTTTTCTGTTTTTTTCTTCTCTTTTTCTATTTGAGAGTTATGAATAGAGAACATGACAAGGTATATGATACAGATTGGGATGAAGATGAAAAACAATGGAGGGAATATGAAGCATACTATTAGCCCGACTATGAAAATGAGAATGTCTGAACAGTTCATAATATGTTAAACGTTTTGTGTCGGCTGCAAAGTTATTATTTTAGTTATCATACAAGATGTTTAGTATTTTGATAAGATCTTCATAATATCATGAAGAATGGAAGTTTTATTGGTATTCATTGTCATCAGCATTTCACGGAACGGAAGCATCATTCTTTTGAAATTTGTGCCTCTTATTTTGATGTAAAAATCACGGGGAAATTTTCGTGTCTAACTGTTGGTGGCTATATGTATGAGACCGCCTCGATGAAATAATAGGAGATTACAGATTGGAGATTGTCTTTTTTGCACCACCTATCGGGATATATGTTCAATGACCATCATCTTTTGGTAGAATTCCCCTACCAAAATTGGATATCCTAAATCATCCTCCGTATCATAGGTTTTGTGTCAGATTAATCTAAAAGATTAAGGTGATATGTAATATTGCTGTATCATGAGGGGTTTCAAAGGATATATTGATACAGTTTGGGGATTGATACAATAAAAAACGAGGGGTGAAGCAGAGAGCCTTACGGCTCAGAGTGATGACTGACTACAGAAATCACCCTAATAACGTCTGTAGTGGCTGCGCACTCTCTCAACCTTGCCGAAGCGTACTCGCTTGTAGGCTCGTACTTTGACAAGTCTGATAATCTCCACTTCAATGGCGACTATCACAAGATACTTGTGTGTTCTCATTGTTTTCGTTAAATCTTATATGGCTGAGAGAACAACGTTCCTTGTTGAAGTACCCCCTCGGTATGTAAGGCTAAAAAATGCAGACATCCCCTTTTAGGGAAAGGATGCCTGCTTTTACCATATAGTTTTAACGAAAACTATGCGCAAATATAATCAAATTTCCTTTATGGTCAAGTCTTTTCATCTAAAAATGTTTTTCTTTCGCCAGTATTCTATAACTTCCATAAACCCCTAGATAAACTGGTTCGATAAGTTGATTCGCCGTTCTACCACCACGGACACTGAGCAATCAGTGTCCGTTTCTTTTATCCCTCACCCCTCACAGAACCCCGTAGAAGAAGTCCGACTTATCCGAAAAGTTCGTTCCATCAGTTCGTGAGGAGGTTGATCGTAGTATGGGGAATAAAAAACAGACATCCTTTTAGGGGGAAGATGCCTGCTTTTACGAAATGCTTTCATGGCAATATGAATGTTAGGCTGCTGTGCTGGTGATGTGCATGAAATACTGCGGAGGAATGAGCGGAGCAATTCATCGGATGCTGTGGTAGAAGTGCCAGTGATGGCCATCGGGCTGAAGGCATTTTGTGAAAATGCGGGAGAAATGAGCGGTGATGGCACGCCATGGCTTGCGGTCGTTAACAAAAGTGACCTGAAAAGGTTGCTTGTGAATATGGAAGGCCTTGTGTTTACTTAAATGTCCGGTGCTTGTCGTCTAATATTCCACTTTTGTGAGGAATAGGGCGTTGCCGGGGACGGATTCGCCGGCACAGGAGCGGGAGCCGCCTTGGGTGAGGATGGCGATCCAGGATTCGTCGCGCTTGCCGCGGCCTACCTCAAGGAGGGAACCGACTACGGCGCGGACCATATTCCTGAGAAAGCGGTCGGCGCGGATGGTGAAGACGAGGTAGTCACCTTCCTCGGCGGGGTAGCCCATGATTCTGACGTGGTCGGGGGAATATGCCTCCCAGAGGGCTTGGGTGACGGTGCAGATGGAGGTCTTGTTGCTGCTGCCGACCTTTTCGAAGCAGCTGAAGTCGTGGCGGCCAAGGAGTGCCTGGGCGGCGCGGTTCATCTTATCGACATCCAGCGGGAAGGTGTAGAGGTAGGAATATTCCCGCATAAAAGGGTCACGGCGGCGGTGGATGAAGTACTTGTACTCACGTTGTGTGGCATCGAATCTGGCGTGGAACTCAGGATCACAAAGCGCAATCGAATGTACCTTGATTCCGGCGGGCAAAATGGCATTTATTTTGTAGCCAATCGCGCTTGCGTCAATGTCCGGATTCGAGGCCTCGAAGTGAGCCACGTAGTTGATGGCGTTCACCTTCGAATCGGTCCGTCCGGCGCCCGTGACGGCAATGTCCTCCTTCAAGAGAGTCGAAAGAGCATTCTGAAGACACTCCTGAACAGTTGTTGCATCGTTCTGAATCTGCCAGCCGCAGAATGACGAGCCGTCGTATGAAAGGGTGATCCGGTAGCGCATTTTGATAGGATTGTTTTGATTGCAAAAATAGTAAAAACAGTATAATATGGAAAGTGTAAACATCAAGGAACTCAATGACAGGATCCAGAAGGAGAGCGCCTTCGTGGATATGCTGTCCCTTGAGATGGGCAAGGTCATCATCGGACAGAAGCAGCTGGTGGAGAACCTTCTGATCGGACTGCTCGCCAACGGACATATCCTTCTGGAAGGTGTGCCGGGATTGGCGAAGACTTTGGCCATAAGTACTTTGTCAAAAGCGATCGACGCTAAGTTCAGCCGTATTCAGTTCACCCCTGACCTCCTTCCTGCCGACCTTATCGGAACGATGATATATTCACAGAAGGATGAGTCGTTCGAGGTGCACAAGGGTCCGGTCTTCGCCAACTTCGTGCTCGCGGATGAGATCAACCGTAGCCCGGCGAAGGTGCAGTCGGCCCTTCTTGAGGCTATGCAGGAGCGTCAGGTGACGATCGGCGACCAGACGTTCAAGCTTCCGGAGCCGTTCCTCGTGATGGCCACACAGAACCCTATCGAGCAGGAAGGAACCTATCCGCTTCCTGAGGCTCAGGTGGACCGTTTCATGCTGAAGGTCATCGTGAAATATCCTAAGAAAGAGGAGGAAAGGCAGATCATCAGGATGAACAACACAGGCGAGTTCCCGACGGTCAATCCGGTGATCAAACCGGAGGACATCGTGCGCGCCAGAAGCGTCGTCAGGGATGTCTATATGGACGAGAAGATCGAAAGGTACATTGTGGACATCGTCTATGCCACCCGTACTCCGGACGATTATGGTCTGGGGAAGATCAAGGATCTCATCTCGTTCGGAGCCTCACCTCGTGCGAGCATCTCATTGTCAATGGCTTCCAAGGCCTACGCCTTCATCAAGAGAAGAGGCTATGTGATCCCGGAGGATGTCAGGGCCGTCTGCAACGAGGTCCTGCGCCACAGAATCGGACTGACCTACGAGGCCGAGGCGGAGAATGTCACGACCGAGCAGATCATCGCCGAAGTGCTCAACGCCGTACAGGTTCCGTAACGGACTATGTGTAGTTGGGTTTTAATCAGACATTTGAATCATGGCATCTAATTCCTCAGCCAATGAACTCCTGCGCAAGGTCCGCAAGATAGAGATCCGCACCAGGGCTCTGTCCCACCAGATCTTCGCCGGTGAATATCACAGTGCCTTCAAAGGCCGTGGAATGGCCTTCAGCGAGGTGCGTGAGTACCAGTACGGAGACGATGTGCGTTCGATGGACTGGAATGTGACCGCGCGTCTGCGCTCTCCTTACGTCAAGGTTTTCGAGGAGGAGAGGGAGATGACGGTCGTCCTTCTGATCGACATCAGCCGTTCCGGCCTTTTCGGAACGAGTGAGAGGACGAAGAGGGATCTGATCGCGGAGATCGCCGCTGTCCTGAGTTTCTCGGCCATAATCAACAACGACAAGGTCGGGGCGCTTTTCTTCAGCGACAGGGTTGAGGAGTTCATCCCGCCGAAAAAAGGACGCAGCCATCTTCTGCACATCATCCGTGAGATCATCGAGCTCAAGCCTGAGTCCAACGGAACCGATGTCGGGCAGGCTCTGCGGTACCTGACGAATGCGATGAAGAAGAAATGCACGGCTTTCGTGCTTTCAGACATGCTGGATGCCAATCCGGACGGATCGCCTCGTTATGAGGATGCACTTAAGGTGGCCCGCAATCGTCACGACATCTCTGTGATCAAGGTTCACGACCCACGCGAGAGGACGATTCCTGATGTCGGTCTTGTTCACGTCAAGGATTCCGAGACCGGAGAACCGGCTTGGATCAACACTTCCAGCAAGAAGACAAGGGCGGAATATTCAAAATGGTTCGGTGCCGTTGAGGATGGGGAGAGAAAGCTGTTCAACCGCTATAAGATTGATTCTGTGGACATCGCCACCAATCAGGATTACGTCAAAGGTCTGATGACATTTTTCGGGAGGAGATAGATATGAAGAGATTGATTTACGGGTTGCCGCTTTTCTGCGTCGCGATGATCATCACCATCGCCGCCTCCGGACAGCAGGCTCCGCAAAATAAAGGTATGCTGATAAAGTCGGAGGATTCCTTTCTGGAACCTTTGCAGAAGCGCGACACAGCTCTGATCGGTGATCAGTTCCGTTACGGATTCCACCTCAAGGACGTGGTGGAGGGGACCCGTTTCGCCCTGCCGGATTTCTCCAAAGGATTTATGGACAGCGTGGAGATTGTCCTGCCTTTCATGGTGGACACTGTCAAGATCCGGGGCAAAAAGAATGAGCCGAAGTCATACGACATCGACGTGTCGATGATCATAACATCCTTTGACGAAGGTAAATACGAGCTTCTGCCACTGTCCTTGGTGAGAGCGTCCGGTGTGGACAGGATTGACACGCTGGTCTTTGCGTCAAAGACACTTGACATCTTCACGATGCCTGTGGACACGACCACCTATCAGATTCACGACATTAAGCGGCAGATCCGCTATCCGCTCAAGGCTTCGGAGGTAATCCCTTATGTTTTAGGAATATGGGGTGTCGCGATTGTGGCTGTTCTGATTTGGGCGCTGTTCGCTATGAGACGCAAGAAAGAGACCAACGTCATCCACAAGGATCCGCCTTATCTTGTCGCCCTGCGAAGACTCGACCATTTCCGTGGCAGCAAATACTGGGTTCCGGAGAAGCAGAAGGCATTCTATTCCGGAATCACGGATGCGTTGAGGGAATATATTGACGCTCGCTACGGCATCGACGCCATGGAGATGACAACAGCCGAGATATTCAAAGACCTCAAGACCTCAGGTGTTCCGGCTGACCTTTACGAGGAGATGAAGACGCTTTTCGAGACAGCTGATTTCGTGAAATTCGCCAAGGCCTCGGCCTCGGATGAGGAGAACGCTGCCGCGCTTCCTGCCGCGGTACGCTTTGTGACAGTTACTTATCAGTCTCAACTTGCGGAAGAAGAGGCTGCCAGGAAGGCTGCCGAAGCGAAATCTCCGGCTAAAAAAGAAGGAGGAGAGGCGTAATGTTCTTTGAATATCCTAAACTGCTTTGGCTCCTTGCGGTTACGGCTCTGTTGGTTCTGCGTTATCTGTACGTGGAACTGAAGGATCGTCGTCCACATCTGAGAGTCTCAAGCGTCACGCCTTGGAAGAAAGGTGGAAAGACAGTGCTCGGGGTAATCAGACATATTCCGTTCATTTTAAGAATCGCCGCGCTTTCGCTGATTGTGGTCGCGATCGCCCGTCCACGTTCGTCTACCAAGGTTGAAAAGGTTGACACAGAGGGAATTGACATCGTGCTTGCGATGGATGTCTCGACAAGTATGCTGGCCAGAGATTTCACCCCGGACCGAATCAGCGCCGCCAAGGACATCGCCATCGAGTTCATCGCCCAGAGGCCTTCCGACAGGATGGGGATCGTGGTGTTTGCCGGAGAGAGTTATACCCAATGCCCGCTGACGACAGACAGGGCCACCCTGATCAACCTGATGAAGGAGATTTCCACTGACTTGATAGAGGACGGAACGGCCATCGGCAACGGACTTGCCACAGCCGTGGCCAGAATCAAGGATTCTGATGCCAAGAGCCGTGTGGTTATCCTGCTGACTGATGGTGTGAACAACAGTGGAGAGATCTCCCCGGAGACCGCCGCCGAGATCGCCAAGACCTATGGAATAAGGGTTTACACAATCGGAGTCGGAGCCAATGGCGAGGCTCCATATCCTGTGATGACTCCATGGGGAGTACAGATGCAGAATGTCAAGGTTGAACTTGACGAGAAGCTGCTTTCCAACATCGCTTCGACGACGGGTGGAAAATATTTCAGAGCCACCGACAACACGAAACTTGCTGAGATATATTCAGACATCAACAAGATGGAGAAGGCTCGCACGACCATCGACAGCTTCCCGGTCTATAAGGAACTGTTTGGCACTTATGCGCTCATGGCTTTGATCTGTCTGTTGTTGGAGGCTCTTGTTAAACTGTTGATAAGGAGGTTGCCATGATAATTTTCGCCGCACCGCATTATCTTTTGCTGTTGCTCCTGATTCCGTTCTTTTTTCTCGGAATGGGGCTATGGTTGTGGAACAGGCGTCGCCGTCTGCGCAAGTTCGGAGACGAGGCCCTTGTGAACGAACTGATGCCTTCTTGGTCACGTAATAAATTGTGGGTGAGGACTGTCTTGTTCTCGTTGGCTTTTTTCTTCTTTGCTATCGGTCTGTCCAGACCTCAAATGGGTGCCAAACTGAAGGAACACAAGACCAGAGGGGCTGAGATCATGATCGCCCTTGACGTGTCCAACTCGATGCTTGCCAAGGATTATTCCCCTAACAGATTGGAAAGGGCTAAGCTGGCTATTTCCAGAATCACAGACAAGCTTCAGGATGACCGGATCGGCTTGATAGTGTTCGCCGGAACATCGTTCGTCCAACTTCCGATCACATCGGACTATGTGAGTGCCAAGATGTTCCTGAACACCATCTCAACTGAGTCCATTCCTATTCAGGGAACTGCGATCGGGGATGCGATCAACACTGCTATCCGTGGATTCAGCGCGCAGAGCGAGCACAGCCGCGCGATCATCGTGATCACTGATGGCGAGAACCATGAGGATGACGCTGTGGCCGCCGCGAAACAGGCTGCCGAGGCGGGGGTCAAGGTCTATACGATCGGCGTGGGATCAGCTGACGGCCAGCCGATTCCTATGGACGGAGGCCTTTTGAAGGACAAGGACGGGAATATTGTCGTGACTCATCTTGACGAGAAGACCCTCAAGGAAGTCGCTTCCGCCGGGGGCGGGGCATATGTTCATGCCGGTAACGATGAGTTTGGCCTGACACCTATCGTCAACGACATCAGGAAGATGGAGGATGAGGAATACAATTCCGTGGTCTTTGAGGAATATGACGAGCAGTTTATGTACTTTCTCGGAATAGCGTTGGCGTTCTTCGCCCTTGAGATGCTCATCGGGGAAAGACGCTCGCGCAGACATTTGTTTGAGGAAAAGAAATGAGGATTATATTGAAATATTCATTGACGGCTTTTTTGCTGATGCTTTCCTGCGCGGTGGCTTTTGCACAGACAGACCGCAGGGAGGTCCGCGCAGGCAACCGTCAGTTCAAGAAAGGGAATTGGCAGAACTCTGAGATAGAGTACCGTAAGGCTCAGGTGAAGGACACCTCTTCATTCGCCGCCAATTACAACCTTGCCGGGGCTCTTTATCGTGAAGGGAATTACGATGAGGCCGGAAAGTCTTTGGAAAGATTGAAGGATGTCGCTCCGATGTCGGCCAATTCCGCTGACTATTATTACAACCTTGGCAACATCGCTGTCCAGAAGAAGGACTGGAAGTCCGCTGTAGATGCCTACAAACAATCCTTGCTCCGTAATCCCGGGGATTTGGACGCGAAAGAGAATTATGCCTATGCCAAGCAGATGCTGAAGAATGAAGGTGGCGATGGCGGTGATGACCAACAGAATCAGGATCAGAACAACGACCAGAACAATCAGAACAACAATAACGGGCAGAATCAGGATAACGACCAGAACAAAGATCAGAATCAAGACCAGAACCAGAATAATGATCAGAACAAGGATCAGAACAAGGATCAGAATCAAGGAGACCGGCCGAAACCTCAGCAAGGCGAGGGGCAGGGGGAGGCCAAGATCTCCCCGCAGCAGGCTCAACAGATGCTGAAGGCGGTTCAGGCCCGTGAGAAGGAGACTCAGGACAAGGTCAACAAGGAGAAGGCGGCTCTGCTGAAATCCCGCCAGAAAGAGAAGAATTGGTAATAGTGTGAATATGAAGAGATTGTTTTACATTGCGGCTTTTTTGCTCATAGCATTGTTTGAGGCCTCCGCCCAGAATGTCATCCGGGTTGAAGCTCCTGATGTAGTTGCTGTGAACGAGCAGTTCAATGTCACTTTCATCATTGAGGGTGAGAAGAGTCCTTCGGACTTCCAATGGTCTCAAGGTGATGATTTCCAATTAGTATGGGGACCCCAAAGAGGCTCAAGCTCCAGCGTGCAGATCATCAACGGGAAGCGTTCTTCTTCCCATCAGACCACATTTACCTATATTCTGATTCCAAAGTCAACGGGAACATTCCAGCTTCCGGCTGCCACGGCTATGCTTTCGGGAGACAAAATAACTTCCTCCCAGACCTCGATCCAGGTAGTGAGCGACGGGGCGTCTTCCTCGCATTCATCGGGGCAGGGTGGAAACTCCTCTGGTGACGGACAGCGGTCATCTTCCGCATCTGGAGAAATCTCTTCGAGTGACCTGTTCCTTAGGCTGTCGCTAAGCCGTACGGAAGTGGTTATAGGGGAGCCGGTCACAGCCACGCTCAAGATCTACCAGCGAGTCAACGTGGTGCAGTTTGAAAATGCCAAACTCCCTACATTCAATGGATTCTGGAGTCAGGAAACCTATGTCCCGACCAGCATTGAGTTCAAGCGTGAGAGTCTGGATGACAGAATCTACCAAACCGCAGTGCTCAGGTCCTATGTCCTGATCCCTCAGCAGTCCGGGACAATCACGATCGACCCGTCAGAACTTGTCTGCGTAGTGAGCGTCAGGAACAATGCGCCAACCTCCAACAGTTTGTTTGACAGGTTTTTTCAGGATGACTACCGTACCATTCGCAAAAGGGTCACAACTCCACCTGTCAAAGTCAAGGTGAATCCGCTTCCGTCCGGACAGCCAGCCTCGTTCGGTGGCGGTGTCGGCAGTTTCGGAATATCCGCGCGTCTGACCACGGACAACCTCAAGACTCATGATGCCGCTTCATTGATCATAACTGTTTCCGGACGCGGAAATGTGGCGTTGCTTGAGGAGCCGAAAGTCAATTTCCCGCCTGACTTCGAGGTCTATGACACCAAGGCAACGGAAAACACGGACAAGAGTAATGGCGGAACATCGGGCAGCAAGTCTTTTGAATATCCTTTCATTCCGAGAAGCCATGGTGATTTCACGATTGATCCGGTGGAATATTCATACTATGATGTCAATGCCGGCAAGTATGTGACTCTCAAGACCGATCCGTTGCACATCAAAGTGGCCAAGGGAAAGGGAGGTGATTCCGTTCCAGCCACAACGGTCTCTTCCGGAGTCGAGAGAAAGGATGTGAAGAGCCTTGCTGATGACATCAGGTTCATATTCACAGGCAAACCGAATCTTTCCGGTTCGGGGACGTTCTTTGTCGGGTCGGTGTTCTTCTGGATTCTGTTGGCTCTGATGATCTTTGGGGCAACCGCTGTGTACCTTGCGTTCAGAAAGGTGGCCGCGATGCGGGCGGATGTCGCCGGGACTAAGAACAGACGCGCCACAAAGATGGCTCAGAAGCGTCTCAAACAGGCAGGCGAATATCTTGACAAGAGTCTCTACACTGCTTTCTATGAGGAACTTCATAAGGCTCTCATCGGATTCATTTCCGACAAATTGAACATGGACATGTCAGAGATAAGCAAGGATAACATCGCTTCAGCTCTTACCGAGGGTGGTGTGAGCGAGGAGCAGACAAAGGCTTTCACCGATCTTCTTGACGCTTGTGAGTTCGCCCGTTATTCTCCTGACGGTGGCAACGAGGCTATGAGGTCGCACTACGATGCCGCGCTGAAAGTGATCTCGTCAATCGACTCTGGGCTCAAAACAGGCGGAAAATCATTGAGAAAGGTCGTCACGGTCGTGACATTGTTACTTTCCATTGGATTTTCAATGAATATCCAGGCGAAGGATCTGGACTCACTTTGGACAGCAGGTGTGCAGGCCTACACGGACGGAAAGTTCTCCGATGCCTCAGCGGCTTGGACTTCCATTGAAGAGTCCGGACAGAAGTCCGCCAAGTTGTACTACAACCTTGGCAACGCCTGGTTCAAGCAGGGCAATTATCCTAAGGCCATTTTGAACTATGAGAGGGCATTAAGGCTTGATCCGTCATATTCGGATGCCCGTTACAATCTGGAGTTCACGAATAATTTCGTACAGGACAAGATTGAGCCGGTTCCCGAGTTTATTCTCAAGAGTTTCGCCCGGAAGATATGCTATTTGATGAGTTCCAACGCTTGGGCTGCCATATTCCTTGTGCTGTTTGCCGCCGCCTTGATGATGGGACTTCTGTTCCTGCTTGGGGCGTCGGTTGGCAAGAGACGTGCGGGTTTCTATTGCGGGATTGTGCTTCTGTTGCTATCCGCCGGGGCTTTGAGTTTCTCTGTCTGGCAGAAATCCGACAGTGTGAAGACCGACACGGCGATCGTGATGTCACCGGTTTCATCGGTGAAAAGTTCTCCGTCATCCGGCTCGTCAAAGGATCTTTTCGTGATCCACGAAGGCACGAAAGTCACGATTCTGGACGAGGTGGGC
>SAMEA104315427__coassemble_604_pt1 | contig 29757 bp, 28 predicted proteins | sample SAMEA104315427__metabat2_high_PE_030 | metagenome-assembled genome bin SAMEA104315427 (sample SAMEA104315427) | gut metagenome | biome: Monkey gut; feature: monkey-associated habitat; material: faeces | place: China | collected 2013
TTCCAGGTGCGAGCATATTCGCACACCTGAGCGTCGTTGGCTTCGGTACAGGTCGTTCTACTCGTGGTTATGACTTCCAGGTGTGAAAATACGCTCACACCTAAAACATCATCCACTTGATGACAAGCGGGTTGCGCTTCCAGGTGCGAGCATATTCGCACACCTGAGCGTACTGGCGTAATATGGAATGATATATATATATCAAGGCCGCAGCCAAAAGAATAGACCATGCTCGCATATTCATTTTAGTAATCCTTAAAAATGCAACTTGTTTTTTCAATATCACTTAGGTTTGTTTGAACAGTCTATAGAAAATTTTTAGTACTTTGTTTTGCAAGGTATTTAAAATTATTTATATCTTTGCATTGTAAAAATGGTTGCAAAACAAGGTCTGGGGCGGACGATGAAGTTTAAGCCCAGAACAAGATAATGAAAATTAAATAGTTAAGATGAAAAAAGTTGTGAATGTCAGTGTTGGAGGCCGGAGTTTTTCTCTGGATGAGGATGCCTACGCAAGGCTTCTTACTTATTTTGACCACTTCAAGGCTCGCCTTGACCGTGACACCCAGTCCGCGAAAGAGGAAGTGATGGCCGATCTGGAGAACCGGATCGCGGAGCTGTTCGATCAGGGAACCGGCGGGGCTTCCTACCGGGTTGTCAATCTGGCTCTTGTCACGAAAGTGGTCGAGCAGCTCGGGATGCCGGACGGCTCCATGGAACATGAGACGGGAGCGAGCAGCCAAGGACAGAACCAAGAAAGCGGGACGGATGATGAATATCCAAGGTCCGGATCAGGCGTGGATTTCACCTATAACGGTGCCCAGGGAACATCCCGCCGGAGGCTTTTCCGTGACTTGGACAACAAGACCATCGGGGGAGTGTGCGCCGGACTGGCAGCGTTTCTCAATGTGGACCTTACGATTGTCAGGATCGTGTCCCTTCTGACATTGTTGCTTTGGGGAACCGGTTTCCTTGTTTACATTGTCCTGTGGATAGTGGTTCCTATAGCCAAGACCCCGGCGGAAAAATGTATGATGCATGGCCTCGAGCCGACGGCCGAGAACATGGCGAGATTCAGCCAAGGGAGGAGCGGTTATGGAAAATAGCGCCGACAATGTACGCTCCCAGATGCGCAAGGGAGTCCTTGAATATTGCATACTCAGCATTCTGGCGCGCAAGGAGGCCTATGCTTCCTCAATTCTGGATGACCTGAAATCAGCGAATATGATCGTGGTCGAGGGGACGCTTTACCCGCTTCTGATCCGTCAGAAGAACCAGGGCCTGCTTTCCTATCGCTGGGAGGAGTCCACGCAGGGGCCGCCGAGGAAATATTACTGCATCACCGAGAAAGGTCGTCAGCAACTTAGGGAGATGGATCAGGCCTGGCAGGAGATCGTGGAGACCATTAAGACCATAAAACAATGAATATGAAGTGTCTGCTTCCTAATATATTGAAAGACAATGAAACAAGTTGAATATGTCAGCATAGGCGGCTATGTGTTCTCTTTGGAGGACAGCGCCAGTCACGCCGCCAAGGAATATCTTGACCAGCTCGAAGCTTTCTATTCCAAGAAAGAGAGCGGGGCGGAGGTCATGGAAGGGATTGAGGAACGCATGGCTGAGCTCCTTCTGGAGAAAAGCGGTAAGGGAGGTGTCGTTACTCTCGCTATGGTAAGTGATGTAATCTCAGTCCTTGGCCGCCCGGAGACCATAGAGGAGGAAACCTCGGATGCTCCAGACATCTCCGGAGCTTCGAGGGTTGGTGAGCCTGGTCGAACCACCAGCCCGGACACCGAGCCAGCCGAAGCGTCAGATTGTACGTCAAAAAACTCGAACAAAACCGCATCACGGTCTCGCCGCAGACTCTACCGCGACCCTGCCAATGGAAAACTGGCCGGAGTCTGCAGTGGCCTTGCCACTTACTTCAATGTGGATCCTGCAATATTCAGAATCCTGTTTGTCGTCCTGACCTTGTTGGGCGTGCTGAATTTCAGATTCTGGCTGTTGGAGCCATGGATACATATTTCCATTCCCCTGGTTTACATCGTCCTGTGGATATGCATGCCGGCCGTGAAGACGGTACGTCAGCGTGATGAACTAAGAGGCGAGGGTGGTACGGTCGATGACATCAGTGAGCGTGTCCGCAACACTCCCCGTGAGGAACCAAGAACGAGAGATTCGCAAACCTGGAAAAACATCAGCAGGATGTTTTCCGTCATATTCGGAGTTTTCCTCCTCCTCGCCGGAGTCGCCGGCATAGCGTTCCTGTGCTCATTCTGGTGGGGTGGTGAGATCCTCGGCAACAGCTTCTTTTACAACAAGTTCATAGAGCACATCGCCATTGAGGCTCCGGAAGTCCTGTCCTTCATCTCTGCTCCTATTGTGATGGTCTCCGCCATCCTCGTGATAGCCATTCCGCTCTTCATCATGCTCTACGGAGGTGTCATGCTGATCTTTGGCCTTAAATCCCCGAAATGGCACCCAGGCCTCATCCTGTTTGTCATCTGGCTGATAATCCTTGTCGCCCTCTCCGTCTCCTCCCTCATGACCTTCGCCGTAATAGATTGAACCCCATAAGTTTAATATTGATAATGTACACCAGACCGGGCAACCTGTGAAGGCTGCCCGGCCTGGAATTTTCTTATTCAATATCCAATCCTTTTCTTCCTGTTGTTCCAGGCACAGTTCCTCCTCCGTCTTTTACAATGTCTCAACAAAGCTATGTCTCTATGCTCTATCTCTAGGCGCAGTTCCTCCTCCGTAGGAAGATAGGTTAGATATTTCGCCTGAAATAACTGTTTGTGTTCTCCATATCTTTCCCTCCAAAATCAAAACTGTTATCTCGGATGTTATTGGTTGGTTGTCTGATTACTGATTCAAGTCATGAAGATACGCAATTCCACCATATTTAGTGAAATGTAAAAAATAACCTGAATCACTTTAAATTTGCAATATATTGATGTTCAGGGTGATTCTATGTGTTCAATTTTATTGATTGGTGCAACTTATTTTTTCAACATTACTTAAGGGCATTATCCGCAAAGAATGCCAATCATTTACAAACCACGGACACGCTAAAACGCCACCAACGGTATTCAATCCGCTATCACTGTGGCTGACCCTCCCTCGGGATATGGGGGTCAGCCACGCACTATGGCCTCCCAGCATTACCAGAGCCATACTTGCGTGCCTGTGGCTTGCACAGGGTTTGCACAAGGCTCAAAAAAATCAAAGCAGCAGAGCCGTTCTATAATGTTCAGGGTGATTCTATGTATTCAATCTTATCGATCGATGCAACTTATTTTTTCAACATTACTTATAGGAGGCGTATTCCACCTTTTGATCGCCTAAAGGAGGAATATTCATGGATGATCCGGCTACAGCATGGACTTCAATGTCGAGATCAGATTGCCGTGAAAGAGGAAGTCTTCGCGGAACTCGTAGGTGCCGTCCTTGTGGACAAGGACGTAGGCGGGGATGCCGTAGATCTTGAATTTATTGTGGGCGATTTCATCCCACTGCTCTTTGCTCAGGCGGTAATGCACGCCCTTGATCTCCTGGATCCTTTTCTGATACTCGGCGTACGGAGATGTCGTGTTGGCGATGTAGAGCCAGACAATCTCGTCGCTGTTCAGTTCTTTGGACTTGTAAGGCTCGATGGCGTTCATTGCCATCGCGCACGGGCCGCACCATGTGTTCCAGAAGTCCACGAGGACGATCTTCCCTTTGTATGGGGCGATGATTTCGTCAAACAGCTTGTCTCCCGGGCTCTCAGGAGTGTCCTTGAATCCGAATTTGTGGCTGTCGATCTTTCTGGCTTCCGCCAATTCGGAATACATGCTTCCCAGAATCGCTGCGGCCAAAGGATGGCAATTTGATGTGATTCCTTTTAGTTCCTCTTCCGTCATGCTTCCCGCCTTGATTCTTGGAATATACACCAGGTCGGCATCCTTAAGGTCGTAGAGTAGTTTCCCGCGGTCTCCAAGCACGGACTCCCAGTCTGAGTCTGAGTCATTCACGCCGTAGATGAGATATTCCGCATTGCCTCCTTCAAGCAGCCTTGGATCAGTCATGTCGAACAAAGAGTCGATTTCAGACAACAGAGCAGGAGGAAGATTGGTGAACTTGAACGGAATATCCCCGTCCTTGACCTTGTGGACAGTTCTGTAGTTCCTTTTTCTGAGATAGTAAGCATTCCCGAAAGCCATTACTGTCTCGTTCTTGATTTGGTACTCGTAATACTCTTTGACACTCAATGGAATATCTTTGGACTCCAGGTCGCTCATGATTTTGCGATATTTTTCCTTGATTTTCCTGACATATTCCTCATCGCTCGCTTTGTAGTCCGTCAGGTCGCTGTACCAGACGTCCATGCTTGGCGGATTGCGCAGTCTCTCGTTGTTCGCGTAGTTGTTGAACACAGCATAATAGCCGTCGGCGTGGATTTTTGACACCGTCTGCAGTTTGTGATTCGGGAAATGTGTGTTCCTGACTCTCACGGCATCGCTGAAAGGGTTCACATAGACATTGACGGTCTCTCCAGGAGTGAGCAGCAGAAGAGTCTCCACTTTAGTTGTGAAGGTGAACGCGCTCGAAGGTCCGCAGATGTCGAATGTGAATGTGGCGGTGTGGGTCAGGGTGTCAATTTCCTGTTCCATGTCCAAACGTTGCTGCAACAATCGATTCACGACCAGATTCACACTTTTGACAAGTCTCTCGCTTCCGGCGGGATAATGAAACACTACGGTCGTCTTTCCTGCTGTGAACTGTGGGTCGGGAAGTGGAGTGTTTCTGTCAGGGAAAGTCTTTAGTTCATCGGGCAACTCCTTGAACTGTCTAACGGTTTGCCTGCCTGTCAGATCTATTCCGAATAGTTTGAATCCATCTTTTGCTTCGGATTCAATGAAATCGATTGACTTTGTCCCCTTTGGTACCGGCGGAAACACAAGCGCGAATGAGTCCCTTCCATTCTCCGGCATGAAGTGCTTCTTCCCGGGAGTGAGGCAGCCGGAATAACCTTTCATCCGCAGTTTTTCCCCGTCCTTGGCAACGATGTAGGATGATGTGTCGATCCTGATCCAATATTTAGGACGAAACTTCGCGCTGAAATGAATTGTAGTGGAAGAGTCCGTCAACACTATGCGTCTTACGTCCAGGGTTCGCCCAGGACTGTATAGGTCAACGACAGGGTAGTCCAGTACAGTCGTGTCATTGGTTTTCGCATCGGTGGCGACACTTCTCCTGCCCGCGCCGCAGGACGCGAGTACAATGGCCAGAATGATGGTGGTGGCAATCACCACAAAGGAACGGTTATGATTCATGAATATTTATGTTGTTTCTTGGCAAGATTGTCTTGGACTATAAATATACGAGTTCTTCCTTGATAATGAAAAATGATGGTGACTAAAATTGTCTTTTTAGTCACCATCATCATATTCAGCTGCCACCTCAATCACTTGAGGGAGCATATTCATTAAAAGAACTCCTCAGTGTTCTTGTCGAGGTTGTCGGAGTGGTCTTCGGTGTTGGCGTTGAAGTCGTTCTTCGGGCCGAAGTTCCTGTGGGCGCCGTTTCTGCGGTCATCGCCGTTCCTGCGGTCTCCACCACGGTCGTAGCCGCGGCGGTCATCGCCGTTTCTGCGGTCGAAGCCTCCGTTCCTGCGGTCACCGTTGCGACGGTCGTCTCCGCCATTCCTGCGGTCAAAGCCGTTCCTGCGGTCACCGCCACGGTCGTTGCCTCCGCGTGGACGACGCTCCGGCTCTACGTAGCCTTCCGGCTTCGGAGTGAGGGCGCGCATAGAGAGTCTCATCTTGCCTGTCTTGGCGTCGATCTCAAGGAGCTTCACGTCAACTTCCTGACCAACAGTGAGGACATCCTCGACATTCTCGGTCTTGTTCCAAGCGATTTCGGACACGTGGAGAAGGCCTTCCTTGCCAGGGAGGATCTCGACGAACGCGCCGAACTCAAGGATAGAGACAACCTTTCCGTGGTAGGTCTGGCCGACCTCAGGAACGGCGCAGATGCTCTGGATCCAGTCGTAAGCTTTCTGCATGGCTTCAGCATCGTTTGTGGCGATGTCCACAACACCCTTGCCGTCAACCTCGTCGATGGAGATGACAGCTCCGGTCTCTGCCTGGATCTTCTGGATGGTCTCGCCACCCTTTCCGATGACAGCACCGATGAAGTCCTTGTCAATCTCGAAGGATTTGATTCTCGGAACGAACGGCTTGTAGTCCTCGCGAGGTTTGTCGATGCACTTCATCATCTCACCCATGATGTGCATTCTGCCTTCGTGGGCCTGCTGGAGAGCCTTCGCGAGAACCTCGTATGAAAGACCGTCAACCTTGATGTCCATCTGGGTCGCGGTGATACCGTCCTTGGTGCCGGCAACCTTGAAGTCCATGTCACCGAGGTGATCCTCGTCGCCGAGAATGTCGGTCAGGATGGCGTAGCGGCCGTTAGGATTCTTCTCGTCGGTGATGAGACCCATGGCAACACCGGCAACCGGCTTGCTGATCTGAACACCGGCGTCCATAAGGGCGAGGCAGCCGCCGCAGATCGAAGCCTGTGATGAAGATCCGTTGGACTCAAGAATATCAGAAACCACGCGTACAGCGTAAGGGAACTCCGGAGCCTTTGGCATGACGGCCTTGAGAGCCCTGAAAGCCAAGTTTCCGTGACCAACTTCACGACGGCCAACACCTCTCTGGGCCTTGGCCTCTCCGGTGGCGAACGGAGGGAAGTTATAGTGGAGGACAAACTGCTGGGTCTCCTGCACGAGAACCTCGTCCATCTCCTTCATGTCCATCTTTGTTCCGAGGGTGACGGAGGCAAGGGCCTGAGTCTCACCACGGGTGAATATCGCCGAGCCGTGAGCGCAAGGCAGACAGTCAACCTCGCACCAGATAGGACGTACCTGGGTGGTCTGACGACCGTCCACGCGAAGCCCCTCGTCGAGAACAAGGTTTCTGAGAGCCTCTCTCTGCTCGTGGCCGAAATAACGGTTGATCATCATCTTCTTTGCGGCCTGCTCTTCCTCGCTCAGACCAAGAGACTCGACGCACTCCTTCTTGATGGCCTCGAAACCGTCCTCTCTCTCGTGCTTAGGCCTTGCGGACTTGGCGAGAGCGTAGCACTTGTCGTAGGCGAAGTCGTGGATCTTCTTCCTGAGATCCTCGTCCTCCTCGTCGTGAGGGTAGTCTCTCTTGACATCCTTGCCAAGCTCCTTGTTGAGCTCTTTCTGGATGCGGCAGTGCTTCTTGATCTCCTCGTGGGCGAACTTGATGGACTCAAGCATAACATCCTCGGAAACCTCCTTCATCTCACCCTCGACCATCATGATGTTCTCCTCGGTGGCGGCGACCATAAGCTCAAGGTCGGCCTTTTCCATCTCGCTGAAGTTAGGGTTGATCTTGAACTCTCCGTCGATCCTTGCCACACGTACCTCAGAGATAGGCCCGAGGAACGGAATGTCGCTGGCAGCCAGAGCGGCTGAAGCGGCGAGACCTGCGAGTGCGTCAGGCTGGATGTCCTTCTCGGCTGAGATCAGCCAGATGTTGACGAAAACTGCGAGGTGAAAATCCTCTGGGAACAGAGGCCTGAGTGCCCTGTCGACAAGGCGTGAGATAAGAATCTCATAATCAGAGGCCTTACCCTCTCTCTTCATGAATCCGCCCGGAAAACGTCCAGCGGAATAGAATTTTTCCTTATAGTCCACCTGAAGTGGAAGGAAGTCTGTGTCTTCTGCAGCTTCTTTAGCGCAGGTCACTGTGGCCAGGAGCATCGTGCCTCCCATCTTGACCACTGCCGAACCGTCTGCCTGCTTGGCAACTTTGCCGGTTTCGATCTCGATCACCCGACCGTCGGATAATTCGATCTTCTTTGTGATGATGTTCATTTTACTGTTTTTACCGCGTGTCCTCAACAAAATATATCTGAAAACTTCAGCGTCTTTCTAATCCTAAACACCGCTTATGCCAACATAAGTGGTTGTCTTCGAGTTTGTTTGGAAGTTGTTATGATTCATCTGTACGATGCTTGCCGTCTCAAAAGAAAATTTTGGCAAAACGACTTCCTAAATAAAAAAGGGACGGCTGCGTCATGAAGCGCGGCCAATCCCTTTTCTGTTCCTATCGTGAATTTATCGACGGAGACCGAGCTCCTTGACAATCTTTCTGTATCTCTCGATGTCGATCTTCTGGAGGTAGTCCAGAAGCTGACGCCTCTTGCCTACGAGACGGAGAAGGGAACGACGGGTGACAACATCCTTCTTGTTCTTCTTCACATGCTCTGTGAGGTGATTGATACGGTAGGAAAATAAAGCAACTTGACTCTCTGGTGAGCCGGTGTCTGTATTAGACTTTCCGTACTTAGCGAAAATCTCTTGCTTCTTGTCGGCTTGTAAATACTCTGCCATTTTCGCAAAAAATTTTGTTGATGATTAATAACGTCTTCTTCCCCGCACCCTGCGGAAAAGCGTGCAAAGATAGACATAATTTTCAGATAATCAAAATATTTTCCGAATATTCATGCTCGGCAAAGTCGGAAACGCATGTTCAGTCCAAATCGTAGGAAGTGTGTTTCACCGTTTCCGTCTGTTTGAACTTGCCTATTCGCCAGTAAACGGAAATGTAAATCTTTCTTCCGGTCCTCTGGATCCATGATTCTTGCAGGAAATCGTGGGAACTCAGAGTCGATTTGCGGTGCGAGCGGCTGTGCAGCGCGTCCTCGACACCGATGGTGCCTCCGAAGTGCGCTTTTTCCCAGTATCTGGAGATGGAGATATCCATGAGAGGTTCTGGCCTCAGGGATTTTGACTGGGCTGACAGCCCGGCCGGGAAAATGATAAGGCTTTGGGACAGGTAGGCGAATTTCATGTTCAAAGAGGAGCTTTGTGTTAGACTGAACGTGCTTATGTTGTTGGTCTCGTTTCCTGAAACTTGATAATGCGCCCTATTGTAGCTGGCCTTGAAATTTATGTTGAATATCTCCACTGGCTTGAACGCTCCTGACAACGAGATGCTTAGAACCGAGTGTTCCCCGATGTTCTCGTAGGAGGTGGTTCTGACATTGTTGTCATTGACTTTGGAGACTATCTCAATTGAGTTCGGTGTGATGCTGTAGTCTGCATTCACTGATAGATAATCAATCCATTTAGCCTTGAAATTTCTGTCGATTGATCCGGAGAAACTATGATTGATTTCTCCTTTCAAGTCGGGGTTTCCGGTTTTTATGTTGTAAGGGTCTGATGTGTCCATGTAAGGATCCAATTGATCTTGACGAGGTCTTCTGCTGCGGCAGGTGTATGATGTCCAGGCGCGGTAAACGTTCAGGAATCTCCAGGAGAGGGATAGCTGTGGGATGAAGTTGGTCTCATCGTAGTCCAGTGATTTGGAGGTGAGTAGATTGACACCTCTGTTAGTAATCCTTTCGGCATTGAAGGCCGCGCTGTAACCCAACTTCTGTTTGAATAGGCTGCCAAGTAGTACGGCGTTCGTGTAGGCGACCCCCTGCGTGTAATTCATACCTCCTGTGTCACCGTTCCAATAGGCGGTCTTGTCATCGTAGTCCCGGAACATGTAGCCGGATTCAAGCAACATTCCGATCTTGCGGTTTGGCCTGAGCCGTGCCGTGACCGCGACATTTTGCTGCCTGTTACTTTTTGAGGAATGATTTACACGGTCCTCTGTGACATCGCTGAAAGTGAGTGTCTCAATGAGGTCGCTGTCAGAATTTTTCAGCGTGTACTTGATTGTGATGTCATTGCCACGCTTCCATTCATAGTTGGCTTTGAATCCTGCATTGAGCCTGAATGGAGAGAAGGAAGTTCTTTCAGAAGATGACGAGGATGTTGTGCTTGATCCGGAGGACAAAGTCTCGGTATGGGAGCGTGAGTGCGTTTTGCTGTCAGATGTGTTGGCGCTTATGCTCGCGCTGATGTTGACCTTGTCCCTTAGCACGGAACGGAACAGGTTCATGTTCAGATTGTGCCCCCTCGAGTCACTCCTCTCGTAATCAGAACCATCCATGACACTTGTCTTATGTCCGTCGGTGTCAAAGGATGTTCTGGAATATTCATTTGTAGTGGAGGGCTCGTTTGTGTAGTTGAATGAATATCTTAACCCTATCCCGACCAAAGGAGTGTTTATCACCGCGTCGGGTGTGGTGCTGTGGCTGTTGAAAGATGTTGAATGCTCCTTGATCTGTCCCGCGGCACCGTAAGGAAGCGGCTTGCTCAGCGAGATTACCACCATCGGGGAGGAGTTGTTGTACTCGGGGGAGTTCGGAAGTATAAGTTCGATTTTTGACATGTAGTCGGCTCTGATGAAACTCATCGGGTACTGCCGGCTCTTGTTGATCATGCCGTTATCCTTGTTGTCGATGAGGATCTTGTCCAGCGGCTCGTTTCTGAACTCAAGATTTCCATCCTTGACAGACATCTTCAGCCCCGGAACCTTCGACATGAAGGCAGACATGTTCATCCTTGCGGCGTCAGGATCTGCGGACACGTCATAGACGATCCTGTCCGACTCTCTTTTGATCAGAGTCTTGGCCGAGATCCCGGCGGCATCCAGTTCCTCATTGTCTTCCTTGAGGTGTATCTTCCCCAGATCCAGTTCTCCACCTGTGCAATGAATCTTCTTGACCCAGCTTCCGCATCCGAGAAATGTGACCAGTACCTGATAGGTGCCGTCTTTGTGAACCTTGATCTCGAAATTTCCGTTACTGTCACTCGCGCAGGCTCCGACCAGTTTGTTGTCCGACCTGTAAATCCCCACATTCGCGAACTCCACAGTATTCTTCCCCTTGCCCTCAAACACACGTCCCCTTACCACTGTTTCCGCGGACAAGGAAAAGCATATTATAATGGATAGCAGAGAAATGGTCAGCCGTTTCATTTTTGAGGTCTCTTGGAGTCTTCTACAATCTTTGAATGGACAAGATCACAGAGCGATTGCACATTTGTCTCATTCTAATCAGCTGTGCAAATATAATATTTATATTCATAGTATAAAAAGATTCTGATAGGAAGATCCCTCTTGGGGGAGGATAATTCAGTACAGCCGGTAGCCGCGCAGTGCCCTTTGCCTGGCGAGGTGGTCGGGGCAGAGGGACTCGAGGAGGGCGTGGAACTGCGGGCCGTGGTTGGGGTGGCGGAGGTGGCAGAGCTCGTGGAGGATGACGTAGTCCCGCAGCTCGTCCGGGAGGCGCACGAGGTTGAGGTTCAGGTTGATGTTGCCTTTGCGCGAGCAGCTTCCCCAGTTCGAGGAGTTGTGCTTGACGCGGACGGAATTATATTCAAATGAATATCTTTCCGCGAGTTCCCGCAAACGCTTCGGGAGTACTTCTTTCGCTACCCTGCGAAGCTCCTCGATCTCCTCAGGAGTGGGAATATGCCCGGCCCCGATCCGCTTGCGCTGCCGCTCCTGGACTTTCAGTACCCAATCCTTCTTGGCCAGAAAGAACTCCAGTCCGGCCTTGTACGGAACGAAGTAAGGAATGGTAACGGTAACGCCCCTGCGGGGATTCACACGGAGTGTCACCCTGCGGGAGCGTGCATTTTTCCGTAGGACTACCGTCCCTACATCCGGATCATCATACATTTTCTCCATTGTCGATCTCATCGGCGCCGGGAATCACATCACAGTTGCCTTGCACGGATTTCAGACTGATCTTTGATAAATATCTGACGGCCAAGAACAAAACAGCTGCGCTGACTATGAATATGATCACGTAGGTTCCGGTCGGGATTATGTCCATAAGACTCGCGTCGGCTCCCAAATCCTCGAACGCCGGAAGCTTGGAGGACAGCACGGAGACCGTGTTGTTGACACAGTGCATCAGCATCGTGAGCTTCAACGAGCCGGTCTTGTAATAGACATAGCCGAAGAAGCTGCCGAGGATGAACGCGGAGATTCCCTGCCAGAGGTTGCCGTGGATTGTGGCGAAAAAGATTGCCGAGATCGCTATCGCCAGAGCCGGATTCATTCCCCTTCTGCTGCCATCCTCTCCTGGCTCACCCTTGCGGGAATAGTTCAGAAGGCCTCTCAGCACGATACCCCTGCACATCCATTCCTCGAGCACAGGAGCGAACACGCACATGCTCAGCAGACTGACCCAAAGCGGCCCGTCGAGCAGCTGTTCCATGGTCTTGACCAAGGTTTCGTCCATGTCCGGCATCAACGCCATCAGCGGCTCAAGCATCAGGGCCAGGGCGATTGTCCCGAAAGCCATGAGGATGGCGGTAAGCGCTCCGCCTATAGGGCCGAAATGCTTGCTGTCCAACGAATAGCCTCTGTCGAATGTCGAGTTTCGCATGCTCTTGAGTCTCACATACATCAGAACAGGAATGAACTGAACAGGGTATATGATCAACATGCTGTAATAGAGCGGAAATCCCGGAGCGAAGAGCAGAAGCCCCACATTGACCAGGCTGCCGAGTATCATTCCGGCCAGAAACCAGCCCAGAACAGCGAAAACACCGGCCACGCCTGGGGTGTACCAGGCGCAGCCGGAGAAAAGGTCGTAGTTCTTCTCGACCTTGCGTGGTCTGAGAAAAGACATTACTTCTTCCAGAGAGGTGTCGGATAAACCCCCTTGTCAACGAGCTCCTGGAACTTGGCCACAACGCCCGGGCGGTCTTCCTTGTAGGTCACACCGAACCAGTGAGAGTCAGTCGAGAGGACCTCGCACTTGTAGCCGCGCTCCTTCATCAGGATGTCAACGGCGTAAGGGATGTAATATTCCTTCTTCAATTCATTGATGTTCTGCTCCAGGAAGCTGGTGAACACTTCCTCGCTGAGCTGGAAGTAGTCAGGAGTGAAGCCCCACATATTCATTGAGCAAAGCGCCTTGCCGTCGAGTTCGACATGGGTTTCTCCGTTGACGGAGTTGTCGCCATAGACCTTTCCGTCAGCCTCTTTGCCTATGTTCAGGTGTTCGGCGATGCCGGTGAGGTGGAGATCCTTGTCGTAGTAGCAGATCCCTCTGGAGACCTTGCCATATTCAGAAAGGGTGTTGTCAAGCTCGAAGCCGACGATGCTGCATGTTCCGGTGGCGCCTTCGTGAGCCCTGAGCCAGTCGCCGAGAATCCTGAAGGACTCCTTTCCGTAGTAGTCGTCACCGTTGATGACGGCGAACGGCTCGTGGATGACATCCTTGGCCATCAGCACGGCGTGGGCTGTTCCCCAAGGCTTCTGCCTCTCCGGGTTGAGGGTGAACCGGGAAGGAATCTTGTTCAGCTCCTGGATCACGAAATCAAACTCAAGAGGAGTTCCGTCCGGACAGGTGATGCCGCTGTACTTCTCTTTTACGGTCTGTTCGAACTGCTCGCGGAAATATTCCCTGACGATGTAAACGACCTTGCCGAATCCGGCATTGACCGCGTCGTAGATTGAATAGTCGATGATGGTCTCGCCGTTAGGACCGAGGCCGTCCATTTGCTTCAGGCCGCCGTAACGGCTGCCCATGCCTGCTGCAAGTACAAGAAGTGTAGGTTTCATATTTTTTGAATATTAATGATTTCAAACCGGCTTTGGAAAGTTCCCAGGAAACTTGGACTCTTTTCTCATCAGTCATGTGCCACCGGCACACTCCTTCTTCGAAAATAGATCTATCCTCGAAAATATTCTCTTAATCTGAGGCAACTTATTTTTTTTCATGTCACTTAATTTTACAAAATTAACTATTTTTGTACAAATATTGTTCTAAAGCAGTGGGAAAGTTCAAGGACATCTGGAATCGGAATTTGGATGGCAAGAACGCTGAAAGGCGCTCCTTTGTCCGCTATGCCATCTGCGTGACTGTTTTTTTCGTCATCATGGTGGGCTTTGTCAACCAGAACAACATTGTCCGTTGGATCAAGGCTGGTTTTGAGATCCGCAGTCAGGAAAGGCTGATTGAGAGGTACAGCGCCGAGATCAAGGACATGGACCGTCAGATCCACGGTCTGACCCACAGTGAAGACACTTTGGAACAGTTCGCCCGCGAGAACTTCGGGTTTGCGGAACCCGGCGATGATGTGTACGTCATAGAAAAATAATCTTACATGAATATGGACTTTCATTCTCTTCTGGCAGTGTCCCCGATCGATGGTCGCTATGCTGCCAAAACCGCATCGTTGAGACAGTATTTCAGCGAGTTCGCCTTGATTCGCAACCGTGTACGCGTGGAGGTGGAATATTTCATCGCCCTGTGCGAAATTCCTCTGCCCCAGCTCTCTGACTTCGGCGAAGGCACGGGGTTGACCCGCGATGAACTCTTCGCCCGTCTGCGTATGCTTTATCAAGCGATGACTCCGGAAGACGCCCGGAAGGTGAAGGACATCGAGAAGATCACCAACCACGATGTCAAAGCCGTTGAATACTTCATCAAGGAGAATTTCAAGGCTCTTGGAATATCCCGCTGGCAGGAGTTCGTCCACTTCGGGCTGACCTCTCAGGACATCAACAACACGTCCCAGCCGCTGATGCTCAAGGAGGCTCTTGAGAATGAATATATTCCCGCTCTGAAAGAGGTGATCTCCATTCTGGCAGCCGATGTTGAGGCTTGGAAGGATGTCCCGATGCTCGCCAGGACGCATGGTCAGCCGGCCACTCCGACAAGGCTCGGCAAGGAGTTCCAGGTGTTCGTCGCCCGTCTTGAGGAGCAGCTGAGGCAGTTCTCTCTCCTTACCTGGCCTGCCAAGTTCGGAGGGGCTACCGGCAACATGAACGCCCACAAGGTTGCCTTCCCGGACATCGACTGGCCTTCGTTCGCCGAGGGTTTCGTGGCCTCTCTGGGACTCAAGAGATCCTTCCCGACCACCCAGATCGACCACTACGACAATCTTGCCGCGATTTTCGATTGTCTGCGCCGCATCAACACGATTCTGATTGATCTATGCCGCGACATCTGGACTTACATTTCCATGGAATATTTCCATCAGCAGGTCGCCAAGAACGAGGTCGGCTCCTCGGCCATGCCTCACAAGGTCAATCCGATAGATTTCGAGAACGCCGAGGGCAATCTCGGAATGGCCGACGCCGTGCTGACGTTCCTGTCGATGAAGCTTCCGATCTCCAGACTGCAAAGGGATCTGACCGACTCCACCGTGCAGCGTAACATCGGTGTCCCTGTGGCTCACGGAATGATTGCTCTCGCCTCGTTGAAGAAAGGCCTCGGCAAGCTGATTCTGAACCGTCCGGCCATCGATGCCGAACTGCACCGTAACTGGGCCGTGGTCGCCGAGGCCATCCAGACAATCCTCCGCCGCGAGAACTACCCGAATCCGTACGAGACCCTCAAGAATCTCACCCGCACCGGCGCCGCCATTGACGAGAAGACCATCGAGGACTTCATCAGCACCCTCGATGTCGCCGACTCCGTCAAGGAAGAGCTCCGCTCCATCACTCCGTGGAACTACACCGGCTTCTGATAGATCGATCGGTCACCGAACCTGTCGGAGTGACCGGTAACAATGCTTTTAGAGTATCAGCAGAATCGCGAAGACGTAGAGCATGAACCCCTGGAAACGGAGGCGGGTTTTGGTGCTGTGGTGCAGCATCTCCTCGGTCGGGTCGTCACCGGTCATCTCCAGCAGAGTCCCGTCCGATGGGATGCGGCTGTGTGAATATTTCCGGATGAGTTGGCCGTCGTTGAACCATGTGGCTCCACCGTTCGAGCGGTTGAGGGTGACGAGCGTTTTTTTGTCAGCGAAATATGTCGAGCCGGTCAGCCGTGAATGCACCTCAGGTACGATCAAAGTCAACTTGTCGAATTGTTCCTTTGTGGAGGAGACCAGCAAAAGGGGAGTGAAGCCGGCGGCTTTAGCCCCGTCAAGAGCATTGGCTATCCTTGTCCAGAAAGCGCCGTTGGCCTTGGACGGATCATAGACCGAAACCGCAAGCACGTTGCCGTAGATGGCTTTTTCATCCTGATAGTTTCCCGATGAATCCGTGAACGAGAGCGCCGGCCTGTTGTCCTCGATTTCCGTTCCGTTGATCAGTATGGTCTCCGTGCGGACAAATGTCCAGGTCGAATCCGGAAGGTTATCCAGATCAAATGCCCCCTCCTGACCGTTTTTCTCGTAAATGATCGTGGATTTGTAGTTGCCGGAGGCATCCTCATAATCGTCACCTGCGGAAGCCAGCAGTTCACTTCCCGGGGTGAACTCGGTGTAATCCACAAGTGGGATTGTTGTCAATGAATAGACGGCGAAGATAATTATTGAGGCCGACACGATGCCGAAAGAGACATATTTCCGCTTCCTGTTTTTGCCGAAATGCTTGAACGGTAGGAACGCCACCATGGCCAAGGCCAACAAAATCAGATTCTTAAGGAATGTCTGGAAGTTTGTCAGATGGATGACTTCGCCGAAGCAGCCGCAGTCAGTCAGACTGACAGGATTGAATATGGCCAAAAACAACGTGAGCACCGTGAAGAAGACAATCATAGCGGTGGTTATGATTGCGACCTGTTTCCTCCACACGCCACTGATCATCGCCGCACCGAGGATGGCTTCCGCGAGCGCGAGAACCACGGCGGTCGCCTTTGCGGTTGGCAGCAGGAACGTTACATGGAAGAATCTGAAATACCCTTCCATCACAAGACCCGCTCCTACCGGATCAAGCAGTTTGAATATCCCCGCGAGCAGGAACACCACACCAATCAAAAAAGCGCACAGCCTTCTCAGCCTGAAGAGGAAAACGTTGTTCATTTTGCTTCGATATGTTCGTCAATAACTTTCTTCACCTTTGCGAATATCCCGTCCGGCGGCAGCATCTCCCCGAACTCGTCCGAGCAGTCTATCCTGATGAAATCCGGATCAAGGTCCGCTTGCTGCCGGTAGATAGCCCGAACCTGCTTCTGGAACTCGATGTCGGCCTCGTGGATGTCTTGTGAGCCATGGAGATATTCCCTGTCGCTGCCGGTTCTTGCCGACTCCAACCTGCTCTCGACGAATGTGATGGGAACGTCCAGGAATATATTCAGATCCGGCTTCGGCAGGCCGAAGTCGCCATATTCAGTGTCCATTATCCACTTGCGCAGGTTTTCTTTTTCTGTCGGATCGTGGAGCTTGGCGCATTGGTAGGCGATGTTTGAATATACGTACCTGTCCAGCAGCACCGAGCCTCCTTCCGCCAGCGTCTTCTTCATCTGAGGGGCGGCTCCGTGCCTGTCCTCGGCGAACAGCAGGGCGACCAGTTGAGGGTGAACGGCTTCGTTGCTTCCGAAATCCCCGCGCAGGAACCGGCTGATCAGGTCGCCATAGACCGGCGCGTCGTACCTTGGAAAGTGTATGTACTCCAATTCCGGGCATATCCTTTCGAGATACGCCTTCAACTTCTTGACTTGCGTGGATTTCCCAGATCCGTCCAAACCTTCCAGAACGACCAGCATAACGATTGATTTTTCTGATGGCGGTTTTGAAGTAAACCAAAACTTCTTCCAATTCGCAAAGATATTCAATTTTTGTCTATTTTTGTTCAAATTAATGTCATTATGGGAAACAAAGCGGACAGAAATATTCAGGTGATGGGTATTGTCAACCTCACTGACGACTCTTTTTTCGCCGGTAGCCGCAACCTACGCGCGGACGGAACCTTCGACGAGGAACTTTTCCGAGGCAGAATTGTGAATATGCTTGAGTCAGGCTCCGACATTCTCGATCTGGGTGCCTGCTCGACCCGTCCTGGTTCGGAGTCGATTTGCGAGGAAGAGGAATGGAGGAGGCTGGAGCCGGCATTGAATATCCTTGCTTCGGAGCATGCCGGGGTAAAGATTTCAATCGACACTTTCAGACCTGCGGTTGTCAGTCGTGCGTTTGACATCATCGGCCCGTTCATCGTGAACGATGTCAGCGGCGGAAGTGAGGAGATGTGGTCGCTGCTTGGCCGGCTTCATCTGCCGTACATAGCGATGCACACTCGGGGGACGCCTAAGAATATGCAGAACCTCACGGACTATGATAATGTCACCGAGGCTGTCCGTGAGTTCTTCGTCGGGATCGCCGCAGAGGCGGACAGGCACGGTGTGGAGGATTGGATTCTGGATCCCGGTTTCGGTTTCGCCAAGACCGTGGAGCAGAACTGGCAGCTCCTTCGCGAGATGTCTGTGCTTCAGGAGTTCGGCAAGGATATTCTCGTAGGTCTTTCCCGCAAGAGCTTTCTGTTCAGGCCTTTGGGCATAACCCCGGCCGAAGCCTTGCCCTCCACCCAGGTCGCCGACTTCATCGCGTTGCAGAACGGTGCCGACATCCTCCGCGTCCATGATGTCGCCGAGGCCGTCCGCACCATCAAACTCTACCGTTTGTTTAATGGAGTCAATAATTGATATGACCTGCTTCGGCCTAAATGCGCATGAGTGGAAAATGGATCGGAAACACACTTCTGATGTGCCAATCGAGGCTAAGGTAAGTGGAGGAGAACAATGTCAGCCAATGGCCAACGTCTCCCTTCCATAACTTGACCTCAATGTTTCTACGATAAGTGTTCTTGCGGTCGTTCCCCAGCCTGGTCTTAAAGTCTCTGTCGTGGCGGATGCTCATGCACGGCACTGTAATTGACGGAAACGGCAATCTGGCATATATGCACTTGCAGCACACTTTGCTGTTCCCCGCACAATGTGGAAAACCATTCTTGGGAACAACCATCCTGACCGTATGGCCATTAGGCAGCCGTGACCGTTCCCGCCAACTGCAAAAGATAGAGACGAACCACTCATGCTTTCAAGAGCCTGAATTGGAACAACACTCACCATCTCCGGGACATCGGTCCGCACCTATAAACCGTTCTTGCAGACAGGCAATAATTTGGCGTTCTGAGCATGAATGTTTTTGCATACTTAAGAGTCTGCTAATCCTACATAACTTTCTGTCGGCAGCCGCGAATATGGATGTACAGGTCTCTGGCTAACTGGCCGTAGGCATTTCTGGCAGTAGATCGCAATTTCCAATCGAGTAGGAGGAAAACGAAGTAGTTTTCTTCCTACTTTCGTTTTCCGACCTCTCACACCACCGTACATGCGGTTCCGCATACGGCGGTTCCTATTTTGGGCGCCATTCGAGATACGACCCCATTAAAGTAGCATACCCCGCCCTACATAGATGTTCGTTTGTTATGGCTCTATGCAGTATGTAGCTGTCAGCTATGCGCCAATAGCCTTTGCGAGTATTACCCCATTCATATGCCTGGGATTTATTAATACCGCATCTAATGAGGTTTGCCACTTTTATCTTGACTTTCTTCCAGGCTTTCCATATACACATGCGTATTCTACGTCTTAACCATTCGTCTGTTTCAAGCAGAAGACGCTTCATATTGGCAAGGTGATAATAGCCGACCCACCCTCGTATGTATTCTTTCAGCTTCTGTTTTCTCTTGGCATATCCCCATCCGTTGCTGCGACTTGTTCTTTTAGCTTTGGCTTCATCTTGGCTTTGGACTTGGGATGCACCGCGAGTTGGCCTTTGCCTTTCAGCACATAAAAGGAGAAGCCGAGGTATCTCACTCCTCGCACATACGACACTACGGTCTTTTCCTTGTTGACTTTGAGATATAGAGTTCCCTCTATAAATCGGGTTATTAGGGACTTGCACCCGTTAGACAATGCTCATGCCGAGCATACTAAAAGAGGCCGGCCCTTCTAAACAAGGTCGGCCTCCTGACTACTTATCTGATATTTTTTGACTAATTAGAAAGAGAATCATGGTTATCCTTTTAGAGAGTTTTTATCAACGACCTGACATTTACCACATGAATACATACGTGCCAATCTATGGACGCGATAAGGATATAAACTACATAGACTTAGATCTATCACTTTACGTTTACCGATGTTGGTTGTGACTTCCATGCTAAGTATACTATCACGCGTATGAACAAGAACTATCTTTTTTATGTCCATCCATTCAACACAAAATTCTCCCGTCTCATCATTGCAGTAAATACCGGACTGATCAATTCTCATACTCCAATCTGGAAGTGCCAATATTCTTTGTAAGAAGCTGTTTTGAATTGTTTGAAATGTTCTTTAAGGTGAAAAATCTTCATTTTCTTCCCGCTTCTTCAGTCAGATAGCACCGCTATCTTCCTTGGAAGAAGCGGTCGAAACTGAAGTTTTTCACTCTCAAACCTTCAAACAAACAATTCAAAACAGCTTCTAAATCTCGTATGAAAATTATAGTGATAATGACTACTGCTATAAATAGCAGAATAATCCAGACGATGTCATCAGATAAATGATTTTTAATATAATCTCGAATCAGTATATATATGCAAGAAAAAACAAATAAGTAGCAAAAGATAAGATAAGATACCGTAGCTTTTATCTTGTCCCTTTTCGACAAATCTATTGGCTTGCATTTTGATTTCATAGCACTTTATTCTTTACTACCTGTCAATTTCTGCATAAGGCTTGTGGTTCCCATTTGAACGGTATTATTGACGGCATTATTGGCCGCATTATAACTAAAATCAGCAACAAACACATCTGTCTGATACAAATTGTTGGTCCTGGCCACTGTCTCCTTATGTATCTCGGCCCTTGATGCCGTCCCGCTCGTGCCCCTTCCGGATAATATCCTCTCTTTCTTGACCTCCTTTTCGACTGTCTCAACATATTTAGAAGGACTCAAATTATTTATGGTCTTTTCACGAGCATTCCAGAGTTTTGAAGAAGCTTTTTGCATTACGCCTCCTGTGACCGCTCCGACCGCCGCGTCGGTGGCGACCTCCCTGGCATCCACGCCGCCGCTCTCGACAAACTGGCCGACGGACACGCCACCTTCCACGGGATGCGCCCCGGCGTTGCCGGACATCCCGCCGCCGGCGAAGGCCATGCCATACGGGTAGTAGTGGTTCACCTGCACGGCCTTGCCGTCCGGCCTGGCGACGACCCTGACGCTGCCGAGATGGTCGCGCAGGAAGAACAGGTACTCCGGGCTGGCGCCGTCCATGGCGATCAGGCCCCCGTCGAACAGGATGTACTTCAGGGTGTCGTCCGCGCACACCAGATTGCCGCGGTCCTCGGTCCGGGACAGGGACCTGTCCTTCCCGAGAGCCGTCCTTCCCCGCTTTGTGCCGTCAGGGAGATAGGTGAACGTCTCCGTACCGCCGGCGTGTCTCATCCTGGCGGGCCGGTTCTGCCTGTTGTAGGAGATGAGGGAGACCTTCCTGTTCAGGTCGGACGTCATGTTGCCGTTCCTGTCGTAGGTGTACTCCACGGCCTCGGAGGCTCCGTCGCGGAAGTCCGTCGAGCCCGTCACCGACGGAGCCGGGGCGGAGTCCGACACGGACGCGAGCATGTTGCCGTCGTATGTCATTGACAGATTGTCCACGATACCCTTGCGCGAGGAGGTCATGTCGCCCTAGCGGGACAAAGATAATAAATTTCCCATATTGTCGTAGCTGTAACTTGTGCCGTAGCCCACGACATGGTCCCCGTACTCGCCGTAGTCCGCCGACACAAGGCGGCCGAGGCCGTCATAGGCGAAATCGTAGCTGCGGGTTCCGGTGCCGGCACCGGACCTCCACTCCATCGAGGAGACATCACCGCCGAACCTCCTGCGGTCGGTTCCCAGCCGGATCTTTAAGTCTCTGTTGTGGCAGAGACTCATGTACGATGCTGTAATTGATGGGTACGGCTATCGGGCATATAAGCACTTACAGCATGCCTTGCCGTTTCCTACACAATGCGGAAAACCATTTTAGAAAACAACTATCCTGAACGAATGACCATCAGGCAGACTTAGACTAAAATACACAATCGTGTCCCATCTGGCTTTTGCCATGGCAGGACACGACATGATACTCTACAAGTTTACCGAGGTGATTTTTTCGCTCGTCAAGAATGAGATCTTCTTTTTTTATCTTTGTGGGTGTGAACTAGATTACCTTTGGACAAAGCTTTATTTTTTCCATATTCTCCGTACAGTTTAACAAAAACCATTTCACATTTACCACATGAAAAAGTACTTATTGTTTTTTTTAGCGGAGATGCATATAGTTCGATAAGGCTTAAATCCATTTCCTTATGTTTCCCGATGCTGGTTATAACTTCCATGCTAAGCACCTTACCTTCCCAGTAAACAAAGATAATTTTTTCTATGTACATCCATTCAACACGAAATTCCCCCACCTTGTCCATGCTATAAATACCTTTCTGGTCAATTACTAATTTCCAGTCTGGGAATGACAATATGCTTTTGAAATTCCGGATGGAAATTATTGTAATAATGGTTGCTGCTATAGATAGTAGAATAATCCATACAATATCACTCGATAAATGATTTTTGCAATAATCACGAATCAAGGTGCAGATGAAAAAAAGCACAAGTAAGTAACAAATGATTAAACCAAATACTATAGTTTTTATTTTGTCCTTTTTCGACAAAACTATCGGTTTGCATTTTGACTTCATAATACCTAGTCCCTCTTGTCGTTTTGTTTTTGTATGAGATGGCTAGCTTCCATCTGAACAACATTATTTACAGTATAACCGGCCATGTTGTAACCGGAATCAATCAGCAGGACATCAACTTTATACAAGTTATTAGCTCTATCTGAAACTTCTTTGCGGAACTCTGCCCTTGCGGACTGCCCGCTTAGCCCTTTACCTGTGGCTCTCCATTCTTTCTTGACATCTTTTCTCGCTGTCTCAACATAATTTGATGGGCTAAGATGGCTCGTCGCTTTTTTGTTCGCATTTTCTAAGGTATTAAATGGAAAGACCCGTGAGGCACCTCCTACAACCGCTCCGACCGCCGCGTCGGTGGCGACCTCCCTGGCATCCACACTGCCGATCTCGAGCGAGCCGCCTGCGACGGACACGCCTCCTTCCACGGGATGCGCCCCGGCGTTGCCGGACATCCCGCCGCCGGCGAAGGCCATGCCATACGGGTAGTAGTGGTTCACCTGCACGGCCTTGCCGTCCGGCCTGGCGACGACCCTGACGCTGCCGAGATGGTCGCGCAGGAAGAACAGGTACTCCGGGCTGGCGCCGTCCATGGCGATCAGGCCCCCGTCGAACAGGATGTACTTCAGGGTGTCGTCCGCGCACACCAGATTGCCGCGGTCCTCGGTCCGGGACAGGGACCTGTCCTTCCCGAGAGCCGTCCTTCCCCGCTTTGTGCCGTCAGGGAGATAGGTGAACGTCTCCGTACCGCCGGCGTGTCTCATCCTGGCGGGCCGGTTCTGCCTGTTGTAGGAGATGAGGGAGACCTTCCCGTTCAGGTCGGACGTCATGTTGCCGTTCCTGTCATAGGTGTACTCCACGGCCTCGGAGGCTCCGTCGCGGAAGTCCGCCGAGCCCGTCACCGACGGAGCCTGGGCGGAGTCCGACACGGACGCGAGCCTGTTGCCGTCGTATGTCATTGACAGATTGTCCACGATGCCCTTGCACGAGGAGGTCATGTCGCCCTCGCGGGACAAAGATAGCAAATTTTCAATATTGTACTGACTGTAAATTGCGCCGGAACATCTTCCACACTTGGGAAACCTTCTTGTTGACAGACAATAATTTGACGTTCTAGGTGTGAATGCTTTTGCATACTTAAGAGTCCGCAACCCCATCGCAACTCGTTCTGCTGGCATCTTCCTGTCCCAGATGTGATAAACTCCACACACTTGGAAAACATTCTTACTGGCGGTGAGGAGTGTCTCCGTGCTGGTTGGCCATAGGCGTTTCAGATATGCGTGTTAGCATCAATAAAACAATAAAAGAGGCCGGCCTTTTTGCATCAAAACCGGCCTTTCAACTTTTTATTTACCTGATTTGGTCAGACAAAAGGAAGTATGTACGTTAGTATTTTTAACAACGTTCAACAATAACTTTGCATTTGTCACACGAATAGAAGCGTATTAATTCATTAACAGGAGAAACAAATAAATCGAATAGACAAAAACTTATTCTCTTATGATTCCCGATGTTGGTTATGACTTCCATACTAAGTAGAGAACCTTTTGTATGGAGAAGAATAATCCTTTTGACATCATGCCATTCAACACTGAACTCTCCTGTCTCGTCACAACAATAAATGCCTTTTTGATCAATCGCGACTTTCCAATCCGGAAACGAGAAAGCTTTTTTGAGGTCTCGTAAGAAACTAATTATTGCGATAACGGCACCAATGACAAGCAAGATCGATCCTAATATATATTGGTCTGGTAAATGCATAGTAATACTTTGAACCAGAGACCAAGTAAAAACAGCCAAAAGCAGGACCTGGGCGATAAGATTAATGACAATCGCCTTTATCTTGTTCTTTTGTGACAAATATATTGGCTTGCATTTTGATTTCATGATATTCTAGTATCTCTTGTCAGTCTGTTTTTGTATGAGTTGGCTGGCTCCCGCCTGGACAACATTGTTTAACGTGAGTTCGATGAATTATAACTAAAAGAGCGACAATTGAATAACCCCATTCTCATAAGGCGGGACACGTTCCACATCAATCATCGGCTTCTTCGGGAAGAACGAGTAGGCCGCCAGGTCCGCCATCAGATTGACCGTGAAGCCGACGACGGACCGGTGTCGGGAGTGCTCGATCTGCGCGATGTTCTTAAGCTCACCGTTGATGGTCTCGATCAGAGCCCTCTTGCCCAGGAGGATTTTGTCAGAGACTGTCATAAGCTGGCACTTCATGTTGCTCTTAAGCTTTGTTATCAGCTAGATGCCGTCCACGAAAAGTCTGGAGAAGAGGTCACTGCAGATGTATCCCTTGTCTCCGAACAGCTTTCCGAAGATCCGTTCGATGAAGGATTTGTTCCTGAGAGGATCCCTGTCGTCAACATTGCCCGGTGTGAGCATGAAGTTCAGGAGGTCCCCCTTTTCGCTGCAGATCAGATGCAGTTTGAAGCCGTAGAACCATCCCATCGAACATTGCCCCCGCTGGGCAAGTCCCTTGAATACCTTGTGGAGGCGGATGCGCTGGTTCCGGCACACGCGCAGGGCGGTGCTGTCCACGAAACTGATGCCCGCGCAGGCTCCCATGCAGCATCTATTCACGAACAGGATGAAGGGGACCACCACCTTACGCTCCAGCTCGACGAAGCGGTTGTAGGAAACGAGCCCCGGGAACGATCCGTCATATTCCTGCATACCTCATTCAAGTAGAAGTGTTTAAGGCATTTATATCCGCCCAGATGGAACAGTATCATGATGGTTATCACCTCGGCGTCGGACAGCCTGCCGTCCCGATGATACCTCCCCTTCGACTTGTCCCTCTTGGGGGCAAGTCCGTTGACCTTGACAAATCTGTCATATACTCGGCAGAAGTCATCCGCCATACAGAAAATTTTAGTAACTTTGTCATTGTCGATCGACATAGCGAGAGTCTTTGTTTTTTGTTTTTCCAAATTTACAAAAACTTTCGCTATTTTCCTAATATTCAATCGATTAAATTTCATTGAACTCACGTTATAATAAGTACATGAATTATTAACCCTAATTACTCCATGACTCGTATTATATGCATAATAACATTGTTCGCTATCTCTGGTGGCATATTCTTTCTTAAGCAAGAAAGCGGGAGTCCTCTGATAAGCGCTGATGTTCATCAAATTGGAATGGACAGTTTGGCACTGGACATATATTCTTATAGAGTTGCGTCATTACATTATTCAAAAGGTGTGATGAGAATAATAGGATATTCTCCATGCTTTGAAAAGATTATCTCTGACAAAATGGTCATAGATAAATTTCTTGGCTATGTCGACTCATTTCTTATCACCAAGTCGGAAAGAATATATTTCCGTAAGACAAAGAGCAAAAGAGTTATCGTAACAGACTATCCAGTTTTAAATTTCAGAATTCATCTGTCAGAATCACGAGTTTTGACAGAATCTGTCACGGTTGGAGAAGAAGGGTATGATATTGAATACAATCCGAAATTTTTAGAGTTCTATCAATTATTGGAATCATTGAGTAATGATGCGATCCCATATCAATCAGTAGATGAAAAGCCTCGGTTCGAAGGAGGTGGCATCGACAATTTCAAGATTTGGGTTGACGGTCACAAAAGCTATCCGGTAACAGCGAAGAAGGATGGATGTCAGGGCAGGGTGCTTCTTCAATTCAAGATTGGTTTCGATGGAAAAATAGGGGATGTATATGTCCTTAAGGGGATTAATCCTGAATTAGACAATGAAGCGGTAAGAGTTGTCTCCACTTCTCCCGATTGGAGTCCAGGTAGACAAGCGGGAATTCCTATAACGGTCATAGTCACATTCCCTGTTGACTTTGTTCCATGATTGAATAATGCAGTGTCACTTAGAGTTTTGGCAACATCAGAAATGTAAGCAACAATGAGGCCGATCTTCAGAAATCAGGGTCGGTCTCTTTCTTATATACCTAAAGCGGTTCGTTGTCCGTCAAGGATATGGCTTTTTAATGCCTATTACCAGTTGTCATGTGAGATCCGCGCATCTTACGTGAATCCGTGTTCGCAACTGCCGGCATGACTAGCTGGCATATTCACAAACTGTGGTCGTTATCGGCAATGCCGAGTCTTTAGGTTCACTCATTGCAGAGGCTTGCACGCGATGCTGAAATTGGCGGGAACGGTCATCGGCCATGCAAACAATTAGGGCGCGTTTTACCGTTCCCTACCCAATGCCAAAAGCCGTTCTGGGGAACAACGGACCTGACTGCAGAACCATCAGGTTACTATGACCGTTCCCGTCAATTTCAGCATCGCGCGTGAGTCTTCGCTATAACGGATAATTAACGGCACGGCAGGTTAGCATATTCATAAACTGAAGCCATCGCCGGCAGAACATTTGTCCTATTATGCCTACGGCCGTGAAACAGCGGACGGAGAAAATGCGTGAATACAATATGGGAAATTTCGTATCTTTGTCCCGAGAGGGTGACATCATCTTCTCGCTCAAGGAATCGTGGACAATCTCTCAATGACATACGACGGCTGCAGGCTCGTGTCCGTGTCGGATTCCGCCACGGGGCCGTCGGTGACCGGCTCGGCGGACTTCCGCGACGGCGCCTCGCAGCCGTACCGCTTCCTCGGCAACGAGCTGTACACATCCAACTCCCTCGGCCTCTACGACTTCAACGCCCGCATGTACGACCCCGCCCTCGGACGCTTCCTCTCCGTGGACCCGATGGCGGAGAGGTACTCACGAGTTATTCCATATGGGTACTGTGGTGGTAATCCTATAAGGCTTGTCGATCAAAGTGGCTATGACTGGAGAGACAAGGTGGCGGGTTTTTTAATTGGCACAGCGACAAATATTATACCGGCCTCATCGTGGAGGAATGCTTATAATCCTAATGACATCTACGATTACAATGCAGGATTGCAGGTCGCAGATAATGTATTGAAGGCTACTGGCGGAGCCATGGTTGCAATTGGAATAGCAGCCCAAACATTTGGCACAAGTGGTGAAGTTGCTGGATTGGTTGCAAGTACGTCAGTTGTTGGTGCACCAGGAGGACTTGTCATTGCAGGAGCAGGTGCGGCTACTGTATCGGTTGGTGACGCTACGGCCTTATTCGGCTCGTATATGATGAGCAATGTGTCACAGAATGAAAAGGATGGCTATCTTCGTGGAAAGAAGGCCAGTTCTTCGAGAGAAGCCAGACGAGAAGCTATGAGACAAGAAGGAATTCCGACAAGCCAACAACCAACAAGCCAATCAAGGAATGCTTCAGGAAGAGAATATCGGTATGAGATTGAAACGTCATGGGGGAAGAAGATTAAATCCGTCCAACAACAAACAATGGATTCGTCTCATCCTGGGCAACAACATTGGGAGGTTGGAGATGTTAAAATGAAAGATGGGCAAATCCGATATAACAAATACGACCGTCCTGGGTTAGTGAATTCAAAATCAAAAGTAGATTATTAATATGAACAATATAAAAGAAGAATTTGTGCGGAAGAGGCTTCTGCCACATTATATTGAATGTTTAAAGAACTATTCTAATATTTCATTCATGGAGTCAGATTTAACAGATCTAAAAACCTCAAAGGTGCTTTATGATAAGTGTGCCTGTTTATGGAGGAATGGGAATTTGATTGAAAGACACCTGCAATCTGTCGCTCCTGAAGAGATTGAAAGAATTGTTAGTAGTTGCTTTGGACCCAATGAGGAGTTGCTGCTTCATTTGAATGGGGCAGATTATTGTGGATTCCTTAGGATTCCGAATTATTCGGCCATTAACTATGCTTTCAATAAAAAAATAGATACAAATGGAATATTGGAGATTTCTGACGGTCTGGTCACAAAATTGCTTTCACTTGATTATTATCAAGATGTCGACGGTCATTGGGTGGCAGACGTGGAAATCTGTCACTAAAGTCATTATACAAGAATAACTTTTGCTTTTGCAATTGACTATCATTATTATTAGCTTGGCCTAAGCCAAGCATGCAAACAGCCAAGAGGCGGGCCTTGATTTTGAAGGTCAGCCTCTTTGTCGAAATTGCTAATATTTTTCCTTGCTTGGGAAGTCTATGATTGGCTAGAACATATGGCCATCTCATCCTATATGCTGGTCCTAAAAACAATTAAGATCGTACATCTATGTGTGGTATTGCGGAATGGCAAGTTACCATACGACAATATGGATAATTTGCTATCTTTGTCCCGAGAGGGCGACATGACCTCCTCGCGCAAGGGTATCGTGGACAATCTGTCAATGACATACGACGGCAACATGCTCGCGTCCGTGTCGGACTCCGCCCCGGCTCCGTCGGTGACGGGCTCGACGGACTTCCGCGACGGAGCCTCCGAGGCCGTGGAGTACACCTACGACAGGAACGGCAACATGACGTCCGACCTGAACAGGAAGGTCTCCCTCATCTCCTACAACAGGCAGAACCGGCCCGCCAGGATGAGACACGCCGGCGGTACGGAGACGTTCACCTATCTCCCTGACGGAACAAAGCGGGGAAGGACGGTCCTCGGGAAGGACAGGTCATCGGCCGGGTGGTTGTCGGTGCCGTGATAGGTGCCGCGATAAACGGAGGCATCGCCCTTCTGTCCGGCGAGTCCGGAAGGGATGTGCTTGGTGCGGTCGCGCGAGGGGCTGTTGATGGCGGCATCGCCGGCCTGACCTTTGGAATGTCCATGCGAACCACTCTGGCAGGAAAAATCGCAGTCAGTGCGGCCGTCGGCGCCGCCACGAGCACCGCATCAAGCACCGTCGGCCAGCTTGTCGAGAGCGGCGGCGTGGATGGCAGGGTAGTAGCCATAGATGCGGCGGTCGGAGCGGTTGTCGGAGGTGGTTCTCAAGCTACGTCTACGAAATATCTTAAAAAAGTTCGTGATAATATTGTAGATAACCTTAATCCAACCGATCCTATCCTTGATGATTAACCCGGATATCTCCTTCTGCCTGGTTAAGCCAGACAAATAAACAACCATGAGACCGGCCAAAAAAGAATCGAGGCCGGTCTCTTTTATAGAGATTGCGCTCTCTTACTTGAAATGCCTACGGCCAGTTGGTCGGAGACCTGTACATCCAATGCATATTCATGTTCGCAGTTGCGGACAGAAAGGTCTGTAGGATTTGCGGACTCTTAAGTGTGCAAATATATTCACACCTGGAACATCAAATCATTGTCCGTCAGTAAGATGGTTTTCCAAGTGTGCAGAGTTTATCACACCTGGGACAGGATGATGCCAGTAGGACGAGCTGCGATGGGGGCGCGGACTCCCAAGTGTGCGAAAACATTCACACCTGGAACGTTAAATCATTGTCCGTCAGCAAGATGGTTTTCCAAGTGTGCAGAGTTTATCACACCTGGGACAGGATGAT